>Ga0209062_1004888_pt1 | contig 13510 bp, 10 predicted proteins | sample Coa_R2_2_FD_187158 | JGI IMG/M metagenome (GOLD analysis project Ga0209062, IMG submission 187158) | Surface soil microbial communities from Centralia Pennsylvania, which are recovering from an underground coalmine fire - Coalmine... | ecosystem: Environmental > Terrestrial > Soil > Unclassified... | reverse complement strand
GAGCGGCTGCCCCGGCCTTTGGTCTATGTTATGTGGATCGCCAGCGAGATCGCGGCCATGGCGACCGATCTTGCCGAGTTCCTTGGCGGGGCCATTGGCTTGTCTCTCCTGTTCAACCTGCCGCTTGTCTGGGGAATGATCGCCACCGCGATTGTGACCTACGGAATTCTGATGTTCGAGCGGCGAGGCTTCAGGCCGGTTGAGCTGATCATCGGCGGTTTGGTCAGCATCATCTGTCTTTGCTATCTGATCGAGCTGTTTCTCGTGCCGGTGGATTGGGCTGCCGCGGCCTACCACACAGTGGTCCCTCAACTTGAAGGCGCGGCAGCCGTCACGATTTCGGTGGGCATCATCGGCGCAACCGTTATGCCGCACGCCATCTATCTTCATTCCGGTCTTACCCAAGCCCGGCTGCCCGTCCACACGGACGCCGACCTGCGCAAGCTCCTTCGCTATTCAAACCGGGAAGTGATCGTTGCGCTCGCGGCCGCCGGAGCCGTGAACATGGCCATGGTGATGATGGCCTCAGGCGCCTTTCACGAAGGTCACGCTGACGTCGGTCAAATCGAAACGGCCTATCATACATTGGGCCCTCTGCTCGGCGCGGGCGCGGCAACCGCCTTCTTGATTTCTCTTCTTGCGTCCGGCATTTCAAGCTCGGCGGTTGGAACCATGGCCGGGCAAATGATCATGCAAGGCTTCGTCGGATTCCAGATTCCCGTCGTGGTCCGCCGGCTCGTTACCATGGTGCCAGCCTTTGTTGTCGTTGGACTCGGAACCGATGCAACCACGGCACTCATCATCAGCCAAGTCATTCTCAGCCTAACTCTGCCGATCCCCATGATCGCGCTTTTGCTCTTTACGCAAAGGACCGACGTCATGGGCTCCTTTGTCAATGGCCGGCTAACCCGTTTGACGGCCATGCTGGCGACCGCTGTAGTGTTATTTCTCAACACAATCGTTCTGTTGCAGGCGTTTGGTGTGCCTTTCCCGTTCATGGAGAAATAGCTGCTGACGCGCGCATCACGTTAAGCTGCGGCCAACTCTCGTTGCGCGATAGTGTCCTGATAGTTCTGCAAAGCGCTGGCGTGGCCTGAAGGCCCGGCGGCCATGGTATGCAGATGATGTTCAACGTCACCGATCCCGCAAGGATGCACACCATGACCAAGCGGGAAAGCAAGGCTGAAGGGATTGACCGGAAAGGGTTGCTCCCTGGCGGCCCGGCTTATCTGCGAACGATGGCCGGGGCCATCGTTCAGGCGGCGCTGGGGGCTGAGAAAGGTGAGCGGACAGCCGCGTGCCCTGGCTGCCGCGGCGGCTTTTACGGCCGGCCGCGGATCACGCGGATTGGAACCCCCGGTCTCCGAGGGCCTCAGGACCGTCAGGGGCGGTTCTCGACCCGGGCTGTCCGAGCCGCTATCAGCGGTCTGAAAAGGCGCTGATGACGAGCCTGATCGGGATGTATGACCAGGGCCGGCGGGAAGATCAAGGCTGTCCGCTCGCGCACGATGGAAACAATTAGCCGCGTTTGATCTCAATCCGCCTGCGGTCTCTTCCGCGGCCCTTGCTCAGAAAGAAAGGCGCGCGATGCGCAGGATCTGGATCCCAGTAGACCGCACGCCAGCAAGCATTCCGCGCAGGAGAAGACTTCCAACCCTGACGGAGCCTTCTCAATGGCATGGAAAAGCGAGGAGATGGCGGCCATCGTGCACGAATTCGTGAACGTACATCCCGGGAAAGAGGTGCGCCGCGCCCTGTTCCGCGCCGACGAAATAGATCGCAAGAAGCAGTACAAGCCCCGCGAAAATCGCCCACGGGAAAAGCTCCCCAAACGGGATAGGAGCCGGACGGATTTCGGGAGCCAGAGTCGTATTGGTCATGTTGATTCTCCCAGGATACAGCGTCCCACGGATAGAAACGGAATGATTACGAGCGGGTCTGACTTCCGGCACAGCAGCAAAAGAAACTAGCCGGTTACAGTGGCGCGACCGTGCCGGATTCCCACCGGCTTCCGAACCCGTAACTGCAGAACGATACTATCCGTGTAGACCACTGTCAACGAAACACGAGCCGGGCGCCCGATGGAAGCATCATGGCGGGCTGCCGCACTCAGCCGGAACTAAATCCACATGTCCGGCGGCGCCGTGTCCCCGGGACCGAGGGAGCGCTGCATGATTATCAAATCCGTCCAGGCGCCGAATTTGAATCCGATCGAGGGAAGATAACCGGCCTGCCGGAAGCCAAAGGCTTCATGTAATTGAATCGAGGGCTGATTGCCTGCATCGATATAACCAATCATCTGCCGGTAGCCTGCTGCCGCGCAAGCGTCGATGAGCGCCGGCAGAAGCATCTTGCCTATCCCTGACCGCAAATGTTCGTGGTGAACATAAATCGAATGCTTGATGGCATAGCGGTAGGCTGGCCGCTTGCGGAAGGGAACCGCATAAGCATAACCGGCCACTACCCCCGCCCGTTCGGCGACAAGATGCGGCAGCCTGCGCTTCTGCATGTTCTTGCGCCGCCGTTTGAGATCCTCGATTTGCGGACCCTCAATGTTATAGGTCCCCAATTGGCCGACGCCGTGCCGGATGTGATAAGAGTAGATCGCGAGCATCGCGGGAACGTCGTCATCGCGCGACGGGCGCACGACAACATCCGGCGCCTCCGCATTTTCCTTGGTGTTCGCAGTTTCCTGAACCATCATCATGACGCTCATTCGTGAATGGTTGTGCTCATTCCCGGACGACATAAGTATAAAAACGAATCGCTCCCGATTCGTCCACCTTGCGGTAGACACCCTGAATCTCGGCCTCGAAACCTGGGAAGATATTGGCGCTCTGCTCGAAGATTTTCAGGTATTCAATCATCGGCCGTGCTCTTTTGCAGAGCCTTTCCCCCGGAACGATGGCCGCGATGCCCGGCGGATAGACAACGAAGAGCGTTGTCGCAATGCGCCCCTCGATCTCATCGATTGGCAGATAATCGACATTGTTGCGCACGAGATGCCGGGAGGCCTCGCGCGGCGTCATGACCATCTCAGGTATATGGTTTGGAGAAAATTGTGCTCTCTGTAGAGCACTCACATTGGCATCGCGAAAAAAACCATGCATATCCGCGCATAGATCGCGGAGGCGCACGCCCCGATAGCGGGCTTGGCGCCGCGCGACGAACTCGGGCATGGCCTCGGCAAGCACAGCGTTGTCGTCGTGGAGGCGCTTGAAGGCGACAAGCGCGCTCACGAGGGTACCCGCCTTGCTGGACTCGACACCAGGCGTCAGCAGGAACAGCAGCGAATTCAGATCGTTCTTTTCCGGCACGACACGATTTTCGCGAAGATATTGCGCGACGATAGGTGCCGGCACGCCATGCGGCTCGTAAGCGCCCGTCTTGCGATCGAACCCCGGCGTCAATAGCGTGAGTTTGGCGGGATCGGTCATCGCATAGCCCTTTTCGACATGGGTAAAACCATGCCACGCAGCACCCGGCGGCAATTCCCAGAATTGCGCATGGCGCGCCAATTGATCGGTCGATACGCTCTCCCAGGCGACATCATGCGCCGCGCCCTCCCTCGAGGCGTCGGGGATCGACACGCGATCTGGCACAAATGGATCGAAGAACCAGCGGCGGGACGGATCTTTCTCCTTTTCCTCGAACTCAGCCCGGACAGCGCGCAATTTCTTGCGCAGCTCGATTCCGAGCCTGATCGTATCATCCCACAAGACCTCGCCAGACCGGCCCTTCATCATCTGTGCGCCAACATCGAGAGAGGCAAAGAGTGGATAAAAGGGCGAGGTGGAGGCGTGCAGCATGAAGCCCTCGTTGAAACGCCGGTGCTCGACGCGCCGTCTTTGCCCGCGGATATGGCGGTCGCGAACATGAATCTGCGAGGCCTGCGAGAATCCCGCAAGCTGCTTATGCGTCGATTGGGTGGCGACAATGCCGGGCGATTTCTCATCGAGATTTCGCAGCCCCATCGCGAACCGGCCTTCGTAGAGCGGATGGAACTTCATAAAGCCAGCCCAGGCCTCATCAAACAGGATATAGTCGCAAAGGTGCCCGATCCGCTCGACAATCATCCTCGCGTCATAGATAGTTCCGTCATAGGTGCATTGCTCGATAACTGCGGCACGGAAGGGCCGTTCCCGGCGCCAGGCCTCGGGATCCTTGACGAGCGGATTTACACGGATCGCCTCGCGAATGGCCGTCTCGTCAAGGGCGCTGGAATACATGGGCCCGATCAGCCCATAGGCATTGCGGTCCGCCGGCAGAAAAATCGGAATGCCGCCGCCAAGCAGCAGGGCGCCGTGGTGCGCCGCCTTGTGATTGTTGCGGTCGAAGAGAACAAGATCGTTCTCGGCAACGAGGTTGCCAAGAACGATCTTGTTCGAGGCCGAGGTTCCGTTCAGGACAAAATAGGTCTTCTCCGCGCCGAAAATAGCCGCCGCTTCCTTTTGCGCCTGCAGGGCGGGGCCTTCGTGCGTCAGGAGATCCCCAAGCTCGAGGACCGCATTGTCGAGATCATCACGGAAGATGGCTTCGCCGAGATGCTCCCTGAAGATACGGCCAACCGGGCTGCGGCTGTAGAAGACGCCGCCATTGTGGCCTGGGCAGGTCCACAGCTGGTTGCCCTTCTCGGAATAGTCCGCGAGGGCGCCGAAAAACGGCGTCTTCAGGGTTTCGGCATATTGCTTCAGCCGGCTGACGAGATTCTTGGCGATGAACTCCGGTGTCTCCTCGGCAAGAAACACATAGCCATCAATGAAATCGAGCACCTCCACGGGGATGTCTTCGAACCGCTTGCGCCGCACGAGGATGACGATGGGCATGTCGAGACCGCGCTTGCGCATCAGATTGATCAAGGATGCGGGCTTCCCTTCAAGGCCCTTCTTGCCCCAATCGACAACCATGCAGCCGATCGCCGCGTCGGTCTGCACCGCGATTTCAGCATCCTCCGGGCGGCGCGCCTTCACCACCTTGAATCCCATTCGCTCGATCGCCATGATGATCTCGTTGAGGCGCATGCCTTCGAGATCCTCGGCGTCGAAAGCTGGCGCGGAGAAGAGGAAGGTGAAGCGCTGAACGAAATTCATTCTCGGATCTCCCGTCAGGCTGGTCCTGGCGCAGGGCAAGAAACAGCCAGACCGGAGTGGGGCCGCCCGCGCGTCTCTCCTGCATCAATTGTTGTCATAGGATATATATTAATGACGCTTTCGTGACAGGAACCACACTGGCCGGCTTTGCAAGCCTGCCGGTGCCTCGTCACGCTATTGGGAGGCATCTTGGATTCATCATCGTGAAGTGCCTGGGGCTGATTGCCAGCGTCAAATTCGTCATGCGCCCGCGGAAGGCAGACCTTGCGAAGGCCGCCTCACAAATGGGCGAGCCGGGCGCGCGCTACCCCGAGCTTTTCCACCTGGGAAAGGGCTTCGGCCAGTCTTTCACGGTTTTCCTCGACGATTTCTTCCGGCGCACGGGCAACGAAATCGGCATTGTTGAGTTTGGCTTCGATCTTCTGTGCTTCCCCAGACAACTTGGCGATTTCCTTCGTGAGCCGCGCCTTTTCCGCATCGAGATCAATGATGCCTTGCAAGGGAAGAGCAGCAAGCGTTTTCCGCACGATCACCTGGACAGATTGGCGGGGCACCTCGGCCGCGAAGGATATTTCCGAGAGGCGGGCGAGACGCTTGACCGTTTCGCCCCAGGCTTTTGCGCGAGCCATGGCGTCTGGTGAAGCGTTGACGAGCACCAGCGGGATTTGCGCGGCGGCGGGCACATTCATTTCCGCCCGCACCGAACGGATTTCCGATATCAGCTCGACGATAAAGCCGATCTCGGCTTCAGCCTCCGGATTTTCACAGCCTTCAAGCTGGGGCCATCCGGCGAGCGCCAGCAGGGTGGCACGGGATGAGTCCTCAGTGGCGGTGATCTGCCAAAGCTCTTCCGTCATGAACGGCATGAAGGGATGCAGCAGCTTGAGGATGTGCTCCAGCACGAAGGCCGTGGCGGCGCGCGTCTCATCCTTGGCCGGTCCGTCCGCCCCTTGCAAAAGTGGCTTTGCGAGCTCCAGATACCAGTCGCAAAAAATGTTCCAGACAAAGCGATAGACGGTATTGGCGGCATCGTTGAAGCGATAGGCCTCGATGGCCGCGGTCACTTCGCCGGCCGTCCTGGCGGTTTCGCCGATGATCCAGCTATTGAGCGTGATCTGAATCTTTCGCGGATCGAAAGAAGCTTGTCTTACGCAGCCGTTCATTTCGGCAAAGCGCGCCGCGTTCCAGAGCTTTGTTCCGAAATTCCGGTAGCCTTCGATCCGCTGCGCCGAAAGCTTGATATCGCGCCCCTGCGCTGCCATGGCGGCGAGCGTGAAGCGCAGTGCATCCGCCCCATAGGTGTCGATGAGGTGCAAGGGATCGACCACATTGCCCTTCGACTTCGACATCTTCGCGCCCTTCTCGTCGCGGACGAGGGCGTGGATATAGACTTTGCGGAACGGGACTTCGTTGTCCATGAAATGGAGGCCCATCATCATCATCCGCGCAACCCAGAAGAAGATGATGTCAAAGCCGGTGACCAAAACACTCGTCGGATAGCGGCGCTTGAGATCCTCTGTCTCATCCGGCCAGCCAAGTGTCGAGAAAGGCCAGAGGGCGGAGGAGAACCAGGTGTCGAGAACGTCTGGATCGCGCCAGATGGCGAATTTTTGCAGGCCCCGTCTTTGTCCCAACTGTGGATCGTAGATTTCGTCAAGAGCTGCTTGTTCGTTCGCTACGACCACCACATCGTTACACTTGTAGTAGTTGCGGGCTTCGGCAAGCGCTTCCGCTTCCGTCATCGCGACGATCGGTTCTCTCAGACTAAAGGCCAATGCGCCACCGTCAGGGTATCCAAACCCATACCAGGCCGGGATCTGATGGCCCCACCAGAGCTGGCGCGAAATGCACCAGGATTGAATGTTTTCAAGCCAATCGAAATAAGTCTTCTCCCAATTTTTCGGGATAAAGCTTGTCTTGCCTTCCCGGACTGCTTCGAGCGCAGGCTTAGCGAGAACTTCGGCTTTGACATACCATTGGTCGGTCAGCCAGGGCTCGATGATGGCGTGGGAGCGATCGCCGTGCGGGACCATATGCGTGTGGGGCTCGATCTTATCGAGAAGCCCGCGAGCCTCCATTAGTTCGACAATACGCTTTCGAGCTTCGAAACGGTCAAGTCCCTCCAAGCTATTTATCGTATCTGCGAGTTCCTGCTTCCCAAGCTGTACTAGCTTTTCAACAACGCGCCGCTGTGCTGTGCTATGATCTTGGCCGCTTGGCCTGACAACAATCCCTCTTATCTCGAGCGCATTTTCGTCGAAAAACCAGTCGCTCACCTCAATATTTGTCCCAATCCAAATGGTTGCTCGCGCATCGAAGACATTGATCAGCGGCAGCCCGTGCCGCCGCCCCACCTCGAAATCGTTGAAATCATGGGCGGGGGTGATCTTCACCGCGCCAGTCCCCTTTTCTGGGTCGGAATATTCATCGGCAACGATCGGAATCAGCCGCCCAACGAGCGGCAAACGCACCTTCTTGCCGTGGAGATGCTTGTAGCGTTCATCCCCGGGATGGACCGCAACGCCAGTATCGCCGAGCATGGTCTCGGGCCGCGTCGTTGCGACCGTAATGAATTCCCCTGTCTCAGCACCGCTGTCATCGGCAATAGGATATTTAAAGTACCAAAGATGGCCCTTGGTCTCCACCTGCACGACCTCAAGATCGGAGATCGCGGTCTGGAGCTTTGGGTCCCAGTTGACGAGACGCTTATCCTTATAAATCAGGCCTTCCTTATAGAGCTCGACGAAAACCTTCGTGACGGCCCGGGACAGGCCTTCATCCAGGGTAAAGCGCTCGCGAGTCCAATCACAGGAGGCGCCAAGCCGTTTCAGCTGCGCGATGATGGCCCCGCCCGACTGGGCTTTCCATTCCCAGACGCGCTTCAAGAATTCTTCGCGGCCCAAAGCGGCGCGGCCGGGCTCCTTCCGCTCCGCCAATTGCCGCTCGACGACCATTTGCGTCGCGATCCCGGCATGGTCGGTGCCCGGCTGCCAAAGCACGTCCTTGCCGCGCATCCGCTCGAACCGGCAGAGAATGTCCTGCAGGGTCGTGTTGAGGGCGTGGCCCATATGCAGGGAGCCCGTGACGTTCGGCGGCGGAATGACGATCGTGAAAGGCTCCGCCCCGCTCCGCTCCGGCCGCCCCGCGCGGAAAGCGCCTGCCGCTTCCCATGCCGCTGCGATGCGGCCCTCGACCGCCCTGGGATCGAAAGTCTTTTCCATCATGGGATATATTCCGCGTGTCGCCTTCGCGCCCCAGCTCACCGGCGGGGCCATGCTGCATCAAAATCAAAGCGAGCGATGGCAAACAAGCGGATAAAATGCAAGCCCGCGCTTGACGTTCTGAGAAGCTCCGCAGCAGGGCTTTCTAAGACGTGGCACCGGCGCGGGCCGGGCCGCGCCTACTCCCCGCGGGCCACACGCTCAATCTCGGCGGCGACAAGACGCTCAACAATGAGCGGGAGATTTTCGTCAAGCCAGGCCTTGAGCATGGGACGCAGCATCTCACGGGTAAGGCCAATAATGACATCGCTATGCTGGACAAAGCGGCTGGCAAGCAGCGTATTGAACGCCGCGCGGGCCGAGGCATCCGTGGCATTTGAGATCAGCACGGGACGGCGCGAGGCTCGATCTGCGCCCTCTCCATTCACATCCGTTTGCTGAAATTGCCCGCGCGGCTCACTCTCGCTTGCGGCGAGTGCCTGGTCGTCCGCGATGATTCTCCGGATGGAGGCGAGGATTTCTTCCATTGAGGGCTCATGAGCCCTTTGTTGCTGACCGTCTTTCAATTGGGGATTGGCTGCGTTCATGCCTTTTGTGCCTTCAAAATGGACGCGCCGATCTTCCGTGATCGTGCATCAAAAAACTGGATATCGAGCCTTCGTTCTTGCCCTTTTGAGGCAGAACCGCCGAATTTGCCGGAGCGGCATCCTAGGCGCAACCCATCCGCCAAAAGCGTCCGCCGCGCTTGTGGCCGTGAAGCCTTGCCGGAGTATTCAACCCTGCATTCTCCTCACAGTCCCTTTCAACATTTCCTTGCGATGGAGCCGAAGGAACAACAGCCTGCGAATCAGGGTGATGCCAGCCTGCTGCCGAAGGTGACGGTAACGCTTATCCATCAGAACTCCAAGCAGATACCATGACCAGGTTCCGCCATCGCCACTCAAACTGAACAGGATCGGCTGATATTGACAAGGAGCTTGGCCCGCGCCGCTTGAGCCAGGCTGACCGGAGCCAAGCCCCTAGCGCCCGTCCGGGGTCCGCAGGCCGATCCATTTGTCCTTGACCTGATCGAAATGGATCGCCGGATCATACTCGATGACGTTAAGGTTAAGATTGGCAGCGGTGAGGCGCCCAATGGCCGCCATGACTGCATAGGACGCAACGACCCGGTCGCGTTGCGCGGTCACAAGGGCGACCCTGGCGTTCAGCAGAACCTGCTGCTGGTACAAAATATCGAAAGTGGTGCGCTGGCCAACCTCCGCCTCCTGCCTGATCCCGTCGAGGGCGATTTCAGCTGACTTGACCGCTGCCCGCGAGGATTGGATGACGGCACGGGCGCTATCGAGCTGTCCCCAGGCGGAAACCACGCCGGCGCGGACCATGTCGCGCTGCAAATCGGCCTGCAGCCTTGCTTGACCCAGGCTCTCCTTGGCTTGGCGCACACGCGCGTAAACCTCGCCGCCTTCATAGATTGGCACGGTGACCTGGCCGCCGACGAATCCGTTGAAGAGCCGTATCCCGGGAAATCCGCCATAATTATAATTCTGTTGAGCGCTTCCAATGAGGTTGACGCTTGGAGCAAGTTCGCCTTCAGCCAGCTTGACCTGCAACGCGGCTGCATCCACCGCGTGCAGCGCCGCTTGGACACCTGGGTGCTCGGCAAGCGCAAGATCTACCGCATCGGACAGTGACCGCGGCAGCAGATCCTCAATTGTTCTTGCCGGTTCAAGCCGGCCCGGCTGGACCCCGATGACCTGGCGGTAATTGGCTATACTGGTCTGCAGATTGGCCTGTGCGGTGAAGTAGTCGGAGCGGCCCGTAGCAAGGCTCGACTCGGCCTGAGCGACGTCCGTGCGCGTCACCTCGCCCACAATGAACCGGTCGCGGGTCTGGCGCAGCTGCTCTTCGAGGACGATGATGTTGTTCTTGCGCAGATCGAGGATCGCCGTATCGCGCAAAACATTCATGTAGGCCGTCGCGCCATTCAAAAGGACATTCTGCTCCGTGTTGCGCAAGTTCTCCCGCGCTCCAAGGATGTTCGACTCGGCCTGCCTCACGCTATTCTGAGTACGGTTGCCATTGAAGATGTTCTGGGTCGCGCTCACTCCGAGCGTTCCGGTGTCGGTGCCTGATACCAGGTGGGACGATGATGTAGGAAAAAGAGGGCTTGCCGAATTTGACGAACCCCCAAAGACAGCGCCAGCTGCAGAGAAGTCGAGATAGTTATACCCATACTGGCCCGCGGCATTCAGAGTCGGCCGGCCGAGAGCGCTTGCACGGGGCAGATTTTCGTCGGTGGCGCGCACTCCGGCACGCTGCTGGTTGAGATCCGGGTTGCCTGCATAGGCGCGTGCCAAGGCACCTGACATGGTTTCGGCGCGTCCCGCCGAAACAAAAAGCGGGGACGCCATGACGATCGAGAGAGCCGTGGCCGACGTGAGAACCGGCTGCCTCAGGGCATGGGAACAAACCAAAGCGGCAATGCGCATCGGTGGACATCCATTCCTTTCTGCAGCATTCGCCAGGTTCCGCGCGGCCGCCTCATAGTGCGGCCCTCCCCCCCAGCCGGGGCAATTTCGATCCGGTGGCGGAGGTTCAACACACAGAAGCGTCCGTGCCCGGCATCCCAGCCAGCGCACCAGAAATCCGCAGACCGCCGCAAAAATGCGGCGGTTCCGCGAGTGCCTCCGTTTCACACGGCATTGACACCTCAAAAGAATGTAAATTGCTCGCTGCGCCTGAATGCGTCGAGGACCGGGGCGGCTGCATCAAAGAGAACCCGGGAGCCCATTGCGCCCTCGATCCTGTCGTAGCGGACGGCTTTGCTGGCGCGTCCAGCCTGATCGCCCGGAACGCTTTGGAGGGCGATGAGGCGGCCGCCTTCCTTCAATTGCGCAAAGAGCCCGCCGAGATTGGCCTCCACCGCGCCATTAATGAAGATAAGGTCGAAAGGCGCTTCCTCGGCAGCCCCCTCCGTAAGCGGACCAAGGACAGCCGGCAAAGTGGTTAATCCGAAAGAATCAAGATTGGACCGCAATTCGTCGTACATGGCGCGCTCCGATTCGAGCGCGACAACCCGTTCCGCGAGGCCCGCGAGAAGAGCGGACGAATAGCCGGTCGCCGGTGCGACATCCAGAACCGTATCGGCCGGTGTTACGCTCGCGGCCTGAATGAGCCGTGCCAGCACGAGTGGCGGCAAGAGACTGCGCCGCTCATTGCCGGGCTTCACTTGAAGCGCGATGTCGGAATATGCAAACGGCGCCAGTTCCGGAGGCAGGAATTGCTCGCGCGGAACCTCAAGCATTCTTGCCAGTACACGCTGATCGGTCACGTCGAAGGTCCGGACCTGGCAGTCGACCATGGTTCGGCGCAAATGCGCCGATTGAGACAAACGCTCCGCAATGCTGGCATCTCCAAAGCTGGTGTCTTTCATGATGTCTCGCCAAGTCCCTTGTGCGGCTAGAATATGATCTTCTTGAAAATGCTAACTTTCTCAACAAAATCATGGGGCAGGGCGAAATTCGAGATCATGCAGGATTGACTTACGGCCATCATGATTTCGATCTCGGCCGGCCACGGCTGGGCTCTTATAAATTTTCTGGCTTCCTCTGTCTATTGAAAGGCCTGGATTTTCCAAGACATTGGCACCGCATGAAGAGGGGACGAACAGCCCGCTTGCGAAGCGCGCGAGACGATGCAAGGGGAATTTGGCCTTTGCGTGACCCTTCATGGGTCCCGGCGGGCCAAGAGTCGCAAACGCACATCTTCAGCGGGGAGTTAGCCCATGTCCGAATCTCCAGCCGAGCACTTCAAGCATGCCGAACATGCCGAGCACGCCGCTTTCCTCGGCGACCCTTTTTTGACGCGGGTATCGGTCACGATCGCGATCCTTGCCGTCATCGCCGCGGCCGTCGGGAGCCTCGAGACGCTCGAAACGGCTGCGGCACTGGGCGGCAAGAACAGCGCGGTTCTTTTGCAGAACCAGGCCATCGATACATGGAATTTCTATCAGGCAAAAAGCATCAAAAAGAATCTTTACGCCATCGCCGCTGAAAATGCCGGGCCGGCGGCGGCGGATTTCAAGACTCAGGCGGAGCGCTATGGCGCTGATGAAAGGGAGCTTTTCGCCAAGGGCCAGGCGCTCGAGCGGCAAACCGAGGAAAAACTGCGCGAGAGCGAAGGCCACGAACATCGCCACCATGTTTTGACGATTGCAGTGACTCTTCTTCATGTCGCGATCGCGATCGCGACAATCGCCATTATCGTGCGCAGCCAACGCTGGCCCTGGTATGCGGCTCTGGGGCTTGGCGTGATCGGCTCAGCCGGCGCGGCTTACGCATACTTTATCTAGACCATCACGGGTCCAGCTCGAAAGCTGAACCCCAATGGCCTCAACCAGAGGCGTCATCTCTGCGGTGCGCTTGCCAGGCCCCGCCACGAGGCGATTTCACCCTTTCAGGCGCTTATTGCACTCGCTCCAATAACCGCCGCCCTTCTGGATCCATTTGAGGCCCCCATTGGCATTGGTTGCCTTGTTGGCATTGTACTGATCCAAGCAGGTTTTCTGGCGTGCCTTCGCGGGCTTTTCATGGGCATATTTGGGCGAAATCGCAGCCGGAAAGACGGCGGTGCTGGGCGGAGGCGTGACCGCCTTTGGCGCTGCCGGGGTCTTCAGGGGATTGGCCGGAGCGGGAGCTGCCGGGGCCGGTGGCGGCGGTGCCACGGATGGGGCCGGCGCCTGCGCTTCAACCGCGGGCGGCGGAGCCGGTGCTTCCGCTGCGGGGGCGGGGGCAGGAGCCGGTGTTTCCGGCACGGCTACAGGAGCGGGCGCGGGTGCCGCAGGAGGCGTGACCGCGGCCTCCTCTGGAGGCGCGGCCGCAGCCGGGGGCTTTGCTTTCGCCTCAGCCGTGCATTGGCTATAGAATTGCGGCCAGTTCAGACCGTTCAATGTGCCTGCCGCTTTGGCCGCCTGATATTTCTCGCTGCAAAGGTGGCGTATGTCGGCAGGCTGCGGCGCCGATGCTGCCGCTCCCGCGGCCGCACTTTCCCTGGCTTCTGCCGTACACTTGCTATAAAACTGCGGCCAGGTCTGGCCCTCCAGCGTGCCTGCCGCCTTGGCCGCCTGATATTTCTCGCTGCACTCGTGGCGGATATCCTGGGCACTGGCCCGCCCCAATGGCATGAACCCGAACAAGACCG
>Ga0209062_1004887_pt1 | contig 13516 bp, 9 predicted proteins | sample Coa_R2_2_FD_187158 | JGI IMG/M metagenome (GOLD analysis project Ga0209062, IMG submission 187158) | Surface soil microbial communities from Centralia Pennsylvania, which are recovering from an underground coalmine fire - Coalmine... | ecosystem: Environmental > Terrestrial > Soil > Unclassified ... | reverse complement strand
GGGCTCGCCCAGCAGGTTAGAGCTGATGTGCCATCGATGCGCCTGGCCATGCGCAGCGTGCAGAAGATCGAAAGGTTCGCCGCCGAGACTGGCCAGGAGCTGACCTTCCACCAATCCGGTAGCGTCAAGGTGGCGCGCACGTCCCAGGCCGCCGAACAGCTCCATCGGGAGGTCGAGCGGGGTCGCGCGGCGGGCCTTGATATCCAGCTAATCTCCGCGGCCGAGGCACGGCGGCTGGCGCCCTTCTTGCAGCCGGACGGCGCCCTGGCGCTGTGGTACTGCTCCACCGATCTGTACTTGGAGCCGCGCGACCTCCCGTTGGCCTACACGCGCGCCGCCGCGGCGCTAGGCGTGACCCTGCTGCCGGATACCGCGGTCAACGCGATCGGCACCCGCGACGGCTCCATCGAGCGAGTGATCACGGACAAGGGGGAGATCCGCACCCCGGTCGTGGTGGACACCGCGGGAGCCTGGACCAATGTCGTCGCCGCGATGACCGGCATCCGCGTCCCGATCGTGCCCACGCGCCATCAACTCTACATCACCGAGCCGATTGCGGGAATCACCGCTCACCATCCGATCGTGCGCGTGCTGGACGCCAGGGCTTATGTGCGCCCCGAGCGCGGCGGGCTGATGGTCGGAGGCTATGAGCCGGATCCGCTGCAGGTCGACCTGAACACCTTGCCCGCCGGCTTCCAGATCGCCGACCTGACGCTGGACTTCGAGCCGCTACGCATCCTGACCGAGAGCGTGCGCGACCTCTTCCCGTCGCTCCAGGGTGCCGGGATCGCCGAGTTTCGCGGCGGCCTGCCGACCATGACGGCAGACGGCCACTACATCCTCGACCGTGTGCCGGGCGTGGAGGGCTTCTACGTCGTCACCGGTTGCTGCGTTGGCGGCCTCTCCACCTCGCCCGCCATAGGCGAGGCCATGGCGGCGTGGATCGCCGACGGACGGCCGCCGCTGGATCTGTCTCCGTTCAGCCTGCGGCGCTTCGGCCCTGAGCCGCTGGAGGACGAGCGCCTGCGTGCAGCGTGCACGTGGCAGTACGTGCACTTTTACTCCGACGAGCAGATGCCGGCAGACCTACTCAGGCACGGCTCCGCATAGCGCCGCGTCAGGTTCCATCTGGGAGTGTTATACTCCCCAAATGGGATGTTAGGCCGTCCGGCGTCCTCCTCTGGGTGTTGCGCGCGAGCCCGACGCAGTTCCGGACGGGCTGATTCCTGGAGTCGGTGACCTCGGCCACCCTGATCGTGCTGGTCATCCGCAGTCAGCGGCCCTTCTTCCGCAGCCAACCGAGCAGGCCGCTCCTGACGGCGACGATGGCCATCGTCGCCGTCGTCGCCGTCACGTTGCTGCTACCGTGCACACCCCTGGCCGGCCTGTTGGGGTTCACGGCGCGGTTCCTCGGCCTGATGGCGCTCATCGTCGCCCTCTATGTGGCCGCCGCCGAGTCGGCCAAACACCTGTTCTACCGGCGGATGCACCCGTGAGGTAGCCCTACAATGCTAATAGGAGTGGGCATTATTCGCGTTGTGCGGTGCCTGACGGGCGTATGCCATACGCCCCTACGGTACCACGAATCCGACTTTAGTCGGCGTTGCCCTCGGGTACCCGCTTGTGGGTGACGACTTCAGTCGCCGGTTCCTGCTCACCCTGTTTACAATGCTGCATGGCCCGTGCGGTACGCGAACAGGGCGCGGTTTGGTGGCGTCACTGTGAGGGGACCCAATCGCGCAGCACACCGTCGCGCAGCTCGACGACGCGCGTGGCCAGCCGGTCGATCAAGTAGCGGTCGTGCAGCACGGCCAGCACCGTGCCGTCGAATCCCGACAGCGCGGACTCGAAGCGCTCGCGCGAGGGAATATCCAGATGATTGGTCGGCTCGTCCAGCAGCAACAGGGTGGCGCCGGAGAGCACCAGGCGCGCCAGCACCAGGCGGGATCGCTCGCCATAGCTGAGACGGCCGACCGGCGTGAAGACCTCCTCGCCCGCGAACAGATAGCGGTGCAGCAGGTTGCGGGCCTCCGTCTCCGTCATCGGCGCGGCGGCCCGCAGCGTCTCCAGCGGCGTCATGCCCGGGTCCAGACCCTCCTGCTCCTGGCCAAAATAGCCGACGACCACGCCGCTACCCAGGCGCACCGCCCCGGCATCGGCGGCCAACTCGCCGGCGATGATCTTCAGCAGCGTGCTCTTGCCGCCGCCGTTCGGCCCCGTCAGGACGACGTGCTCGCCGTGGCGCAGGTGCAGGTCCACGCCGTCAAGGACCACGCGGTCGCCGAAGCGCTTGCGCAGGCCCTCGGCCTGCAATACCTCGCGCGCACCGCCCTGCGCGGGCGTGAAGTCCAGCTTGAGGTTCCAGCTCGCCTTCGGCTTCTCCACCGTCTCCTCGGCCAGCTTCTTCTCCAGCTTGCGTTCGCGCACGATGGCCGTACGCATCACCTTGTTGGCCAGGCGGCGAGCCGACGAATCCTTGGTCTGGTACTCGGTGTGCAGGGCATGGCTCCTGGTGTTGCGGATATCCTCCTCCACGCGCTCGCGCCGGCGCTCCTGCTGCCGGTACGCCTCCCATTGCGCGTCGATCTCGGCCCGCTTGGCGGCGGCATAGTCGCTGTAGGTGCCGGCGTAGGGGCGGATGGTATGCGTGCGATCGTCGATCTCCAGGATGGTGTCGACGGTGGCGTCGAGAAAGGCACGGTCGTGTGAGACGAGCAGCACGGTGCCGCGATAGCGGGCGATAAAGCCTTCCAGCCACTCCAGCGCGTCGACGTCCAGGTGATTGGTCGGCTCGTCCAGCAGGAGCAGATCGGGCGCTCCGAGCAGCAACGACGCCAGGGCCAGGCGCGTCTTCTGCCCGCCACTCAACGTCGCCACCGGGCGCGATGGATCGACCCGATCGAGGCCGAGGCCGCGCAGGACCTCCTCGACCATGCCCAGGCGGAGGTAGCCGCCCAGCTCCTCGAAGTGTCCGGCCGCGGCCTCGTAGTGTGCCAGGGCCTCTCCATCGGTGGGAGTCGCGGCCAGCACCGCGCCAGCGCGCTCCATCTCCAGGTGGGCCGTCCAGACCAGGCCGTGCGGTTCGAGTACCTGGCCGATCGGCTGCGCCTCGTCGCCCAGGAAGCCCTGGCGCAGGTAGCCGAGCGCGGCACCGGGCGCCAGGCTGATCGAGCCGCTATCCGGGCGCTCCTGTCCGGCGATGAGGCGCAGCAAGGTGGACTTGCCGCTGCCGTTGGGGCCGACGATGCCGGCGCGTTCGCCGTGGCCCAGGGTCAGCGAGACGCCAAGCAGGACCGGCGTCCCGCCGTAGTATTTGTCGAGGTTGCTGACACGCAACATGGTGACGATATCCTTCGCGCATACTCGGGGAAGATAGGGCCATCCTGTCGTGAGTCATGAGAAAGCCACGGGCGCGGGACCCGTGGCGTGATGGCAGAGTATGCGGGAATGGGCAAACCGGAGCGTCAGACCGGAGATGGCCGGCAAACCAGGGATGGCATCGGATACGCCGTGCGGGACCTCTCAGGCCCCGGCGTCCACCACGCCGAGCGCGGGCGCAACGTCATGTGACTCGTGCGCACGCTCTTACTCTGCCCCTGGTTAGTCGAGCACTCCCGTCCTCCTGCTATGGCCGACACAGACAGTATAGCAGGCCGCGCCGCCGCGTTCAGGGAGCGGCGGTCGCGGTGGGCGAGGGAGCGGCCGTCGAGGACCAGGGCTGTGCCTGGCACGCGGCCTGGGACAGAACCCGGGGCGGATCATCCTTTGTGAGACTGCTGGCCCGCGTGTCGATGCGCCAGTTGATCGGCTTGCCCGACCCATTCATCTGGGCTTCGACGCCGTACCAGCCGCCGTAGACCGCCGATACGCCCGACCGTTGGTAGGCGACCATCTGGAAGCCGACACAGGTCCTGATGTAGTTGCCGGCGTTGAAGAAGTATCGCGGCGGGACCAGACGGGTGATCTTGTCCGCCTTGGTATCGGCGTAGCCCTTTTCGAACATCGCAACGGAGCGGCCGTCATTGAAAGCCAGGTAAGAGTAGGCGCGCCCATACTCTCGCCGGTTCAGGGCATTGTGGAAGCTGCGCAGCACGTCGAGCGGCCCGTCATCCAGTGCGTACGGCGCGGGCCGCGGCGCGACCGTGGCCGGGGTAGGTGGGGCGGGCGTCGGCGTTGGCGTGGCCGGTGCCGGAGGCACTGCCGTCGCGGTTGGCGTCGGGTTTGCCGGTTGCGCGGGCACGGCTGTGGCGCGCACCCAGGCTGCCGAGCCGATGAAGCGGCGCGTGAAAGACTTCCAGAGCACGCCGGTCTGCGTGTCGCCTAGCCAGACCTGGCCATAGCCCCGCGGGCCGGTGATGGTGCGGATGAAGGCGAAGAAGCGGCCGTCCGGCGCCCAGCTCATGCCGGTGATGGACGACCCATCGTCGGCATCGGGCGGCACCAGCTCGCGCGTGGAGCCATCCTGCCGCGACCACAGCCAGATCCCCGCGGGAGTATTGGCGGCGGTCTGGTGCAAATAGAGCAGATACGTGCCGTCGGGGGACCACACCGGGTGGCTGGATCGCTGGGCTATGGTGCGCGTCACCGGCTGTGCCCCCGGCGATGCTACCTGAAGCTCGCCGAAGCCCTGAGCGTCCGCACGGTGCGTCCAGGCGATGGAGCGCTGGTCCGGCGACACCGCGACGTTGTAGAGAGGCCAGTAGATCGGCACGATCTGCCGCAGGCTGCCTTGCAGCGTGCGCGACACGGTAATCGCCACGCTCGCCAGGCCGGAGGCCGAATTCTGGACGAAGGAGATCATCAGACGCCCGGACAGCGTCGGATACGCCTGCTGGATGTAGCGGTGCTTGGGGTAATGGTTGGGCGGATTGAAATCGGCCAGCGCCAGGAGCTGTTCGCTCCCGCCAATTGCCGGTCCGAGTTGGAAGAGGCCGCCCAGGCGCGGATCCTGGCTCATGGCGCTGAAGATGATGGTGTTGCCGCCCTTGGCGGCGTTCACGCCGGTAAACAATTGCGCCTGCGCGACCGGGGTGGCCAGCACGCGCGGCCGGCTGTCTTGCGCGAAGCTCTGAAACTCCAGATCGGCCCAGCGAGCATTGCCGCGCCCGGCAAAGAACGGATTGTCGTCGGAGAGATGCAGGTAGACCAACCCGCTGTCGGGCGGGAGCGTCGGCACCGGCGAAGGCGTGGAATAGGCGACGCTGCCGGCCCGCGGCGTGCGCGAGGTGAAAGACAGGGTCAATTCACCCGGGACAATGTTTGCCTTCTGGCCGGACACCAGGCCATGGGGCACCAGGCTGAACTTCAGCTTCACCTTCGATGCCGTGGAGCGGCGGCCATCGACGCCGTCCACGCGCACGGCATCACCCCGGTCCACGTTACGTTTGAGGGGAGCGATGGCCGTCTGCACGGCGGGAGGCTGTGCCGGTAGAGAGTCGATAAGCTGTGCGCCGAGCGTGGAAGCAAGGGCGGTGGTTTCGAGGTGTAGGGCCGCCTGGGCAGTCCGGGACGGCCCGATGGCGACGTTCGCGGAGAATGGCGCCTCGCTCAGGCGCAGGGCCGCGGCGACCAGGGCGGCGAGGACCGCCAGCAGGCCGGCCGTTCCTCCGGCCGTGCGCAGCGCCCCCAGCAGGTTGGGGCTAAAGGGCAGGCGCCCGCCACTGCGCGCCTCGATCTCGGCGATACGGTTGTAGACATTGCGGCGCAGGTCGGCCGGGACGGGCGCCGGCGTGCGACGCAACGCCGCGAACATCTCCTCATAGGTGTCCAGGATGGAGCTACAGGCGGGACAGGTGGCGACATGCATGCGCACCCAGGCGCGCTCTTCCATCGAGAGCACTTCGTCGTGATAACTCGATAGCAACGGGCGTATCTGGTCGCAGGTCATGGGACGCTTAACTTCTCCAAATCGTCGTAGACGGCGCGGAAACGCTCCTTGGCGCGATACAACGTAATCTTGACGTTGCCCTTTGACATACTCATGGCCTGCGCGATCTCGTCGATGGACAGGCCGTCTCGCGCGCGCATCAGGAGACAGGCGCGCTGGGGCGGCGTGAGGCGGGCGAGGGCCAGGCGCATGCTCTCTCCCTCGGCCAGGGAGGTCGGCAGGTCGGGCTCCGAATCGGGGATCGCTTCGTCTTCGCCCGGGCCGAAGGGCAGCCAGGTCAGGCGGCGCCGGTGCCGCAGCGCGTCGAGGGCCGTATTGGTGGCGATGCGATAGAGCCACGCCGGCAGCACGAGATCCTGGGTGCCGGGCAGAGCCTTGTAGGCCTTGATGAACGTATCCTGCGTCAGATCCTGGGCCTGCTCGACGTTGCCCACCATGTTGAGGATGTAGCCGTAGATAGCAGATTGGTAGCGCGCGAAAATGTCGTCAAAGGAGGGGCGTATGGCCTCCTCTAATACCCGGCTGCCGAAGGCCTGTTCCCCCACCAGTAGCCTCTCCACACTCACGACCTCCACTAGTATAACGAGCGACGCGGCAAAAAGACTACAACTGATTGGAGGATTCCCATCTAGTGCGCCGGGGCCGGCCTCCGGCAGTCCCCATCGTGCCTTGCCTCCGATATAATGCGCAACAGTGGGGTGTGCGACCGGGAGGATAGGTGGGGCCATGGCCGAAGGCATCACGGTACCCGAGGTCGACGTCGCGTCGATACCCGAGCTGGGTGAACGCATCGTCGCCAACATGGAACGCGCCATCGTGGGCAAGACGGAGGTGGTGCGCCTGGTGCTGACGGCCGTCCTGGCGGGCGGGCACATCCTGATCGAGGATGTGCCCGGCGTGGGCAAGACGGTGCTGGCCAAGTCGTTGGCCCGCTCCATCGGCGCCTCGTTCAAGCGCATCCAGTTCACGCCCGACCTGTTGCCCGGCGACGTGACCGGCATGGAGATCTACAACCAGCTCACCGCCGGCTTCGAGTACCGGCCCGGCCCGATCATGGCGCAGATCGTGCTGGCCGACGAGGTCAACCGCGCCACGCCCAAGACGCAGTCGGCCCTACTGGAGAGTATGGAAGAAGGGCAGGTGACGGTCGGCGGCGTCAGCCACTGGGTGCCGCGCCCCTTCGTAGTCCTGGCCACGCAGAACCCCGTGGAATACGAGGGCACTTTCCCGCTGCCCGAGGCGCAACTCGATCGCTTCGCGGCCCGCTTGAGCCTGGGCTATCCCGACCCGCGCGCCGAGGCCGAGGTGCTGGCGCGCGGCGGCATGGCGCATCCCGTCGAGACGCTGGAAGCGGTCTGCGATGCTTCCGATATCCTGGCCGCCCAGGAAGTCACGCGCGCTATCTACGTCGACCCCGCGGTGCGCCAGTACATCATCGCGCTGGCCAATGAGACGCGCCGCCACCCCGATGTCTACCTGGGGGCCAGCCCGCGCGGCTCGCTGGCCATTCAAGGTTTGGCGCAGGCGCGCGCCGCGCTGGAGGGGCGCGACTTCGTGTTGCCCGACGACGTCAAAGCCGTGGCTCCGCCTGCCCTGGGCCATCGCCTCATCCTGCGCCGCGGAGCCGGCAGCGGGCGCACGCCCGCCGACGAGCTCGTCCAGGGCATCCTGAGCCGCCTGCCGGTACCGGGCACCTCCGGCTAGGCGCAAGAGAAAGACGCCGGGTCGATGAACGTGCGGCGCGGATCGTGGCCCTGGGTGCTGCTGCTGGCGGCGCTGGGCCTGGGCGGAGGCCTGGCGACCGGCGCGGCGATCCTCGTGCACGTTGCCTACCTCCTGATCGCGCTATTGATCCTCTGTCCCCTCTACGCCTGGTTCTCGCTGCGCTCGCTGCGCGTGGAACACCGTGCCTCGGCCGCGCGCATCGTGTCCGGCGATCGCCTGCTGGAGATCTACCATCTCGATTCCGCCGCGCCCTGGCCGGTCCTTGGTATCATGGCGCGCTCGCGGCCCGGTGTGTCCGGCGTGCCGCTGCACTGGTCGCTGTCGGTCGGCCGGCGCTGCAGTGAAGAATGGACGGCCGTTTCCGCGGCGCCGATGCGCGGGCGCTATGGCATCGGCATCTCCGCGCTGACCGTGGCCGATCCATTTGGGCTCTCCGTCTTTCATCGCGCGCTGCCGATCAGCATGGAGGTGGTGGTGCATCCCCGCCCGCGCATCGTCCCCGACTTTGCCCTGGCCGTGGCCCGAGCCGGCGACCTGATGTCCGCGCGCCGCTCCTGGGCGCACATGCCGGTCTCCGGCTCGGTGCGCCCATTTGCCGCCGGGGATTCCTCGACGCGCATCCACTGGCTCTCCAGCGCGCGGCACGGCCTGTTGATGGTCAAGGATAGCGAGCGCTCGGTAGGCCAGCGCGTCTGGGTGGCGCTGGACCTCAGCAGCGCGCAGCACGCCGGCAGCGGCGAGCAGAGCACCGTGGAATATGCCGTGGAGGCCGCGGCCTACGTGGTCGAGCTGGCCTTCAAAGCCGGGCTGAACGTCGGGCTTATCGTGAGCGGACCGCGGACGCTGGTGGCGCAGCCGGCGCGCGGGCGTGACCAGCGCGAATATCTGATGGACCTGCTGGCCGTGGCGCGCGCGGGCGGGGGCGCCAGCCTGGCCGCGGCGATCGAGGACAGCCGGGCCGCGCGCCCCTCGGATGCCATCATCCTGCTAACTCCCGCGGTGTCCGACGAGCTGATCGAACTGGCCGCCCGCCTGCGACGGCTGGGCTGCGGCGTGGCGGCTGTTCTGCTGGATGCGCCGAGCTTCGGGGGTGCGGTGGCGCCGGACGGCGCGGCGCTGGAAGCCGAGCGCGTGCCCGTCTATGTGCTGGGTAGGGTAGGCGCATGAAGCGGCGCGCCGCCCTGGAGGCGGCCCTGATCTGGCTGATTATCCTGTGCAGCATTCAGGCCGTGGCCGCGCGGCACGGGCTTGGCGGGGACGGCGGGCTGGCCATGCCCATGCTGGCCCTGGTCTCCGCGCTGGCCGTCGGCCTGACCTATGGCGTGGCCGTCTCACCTCTGCTGCCGGCCACCGGGTATATCGTCGCCCACCTCGCCGGTGTAGTGGTGGTGGTCGCGGCGCTGGAATGGCCGGCACCGCCCTGGGCCTGGCATGCCGTGCCGGGGCTGGGCGGGCTGTTCTCGCGGCCCGTCGGCTCCGTCGACTCGGCGACGATTGCCCTGCTCTCCGGCGGCCTGTCCTGGGAGCTGGCCTACGCCTGTACCTGGCTGGTGGTGCGCGAACGCCGCGTCTGGCTGGCCTTGGGCCTGATCGTTGGCATCCTGGCTCTGACCCAGCAGCTCGGGGAGCACGATGCCTATGTGGCCCTGCTCTGCATCGCCGGTCTGCTGCTCGTCCTGGTCGTGACGGATACGGAACGCCTGCTGCTGCGTCCGCGGCGGCTGCAGGCCGGATTAGCCCGGCGCCTGACGCCCCTGCTCCTGGTCCCCATCTCCGTCTTGCTGGTGGCGGGGGCCTGGGCCATGCCGCTTCCGCCGGTCAGGCCGTGGGGATCGAATGCCGGGGCATGGCAGTTCACCATCCCCAACGCGAGCATCGACAAGCTCATCTTCAGGCTGGGGCTGCGCGGCCGGCAGCCCACGCCGACCGGGGAGGGGGTGGCGGCGCTCTCCAGCTTCGGCAGCGACCTGCGCGTGGGCGGCACGTTCAGCCCGAGCAACACACCGATTCTGGAGGGCTACGTCGCCGATCCGGCCCACCTGCCCTACTGGCGTGGCGCCGTCTATGACCGCTACGCCAATGGTGCGTGGCATACCCTGCCGGCAGCCAGCGTGCACGAGGCGAGCGGCGCGCAGCTACCTTTGCCGGACGGCGTCGTGCGCACGGCGCCCATCACCCAGGTGGTCAACCTGCTCCGGCCGTCCGGCACGCTGTTCACGGCCGGGTTGCCGCTACTAGTGCAGACGCCATTGGTCGCTTTGCTGGACTCCGCTGTTCCGGGCAGCGGCGTGCTGAGCCTGGCGCCGGCGCAGGATATGGTGACGGGCCGATACGCCGCTACGTCGCTCTCGCCGGCAACGGCACCCACCTCTCCGCCTCCCGCCCTCTCCGCGGCCATGCGCGACATCGACCTCAACCTGCCGGCGCTGCCGCGGGTAGCTGCCCTGGCCCGGCGACTGGTGGGGCGTGAGACGGACGCCTATCGCCGCGCCCTGGCCCTGCAGGGCTACCTGCGCGACCCGCGCAACTCCTTCGTCTACGACACCGCGCCGCCGCGGGCGCCGTCCGGCCGCGATCCGGTCGACTACTTCCTGTTCGACTCCAAACGGGGCTTCTGCACCCACTTCGCGGCGGCCATGGTGATGCTGGCGCGGGCTGCGGGCATCCCGGCCCGGCTGGTCACGGGCTATCTGCCGGGGCATCTCCAGGACGGCCGCTTGGTGGCCACGGCGGCCGACGCGCACGCCTGGCCGGAGCTCTGGATTGCGGGACGCGGCTGGCTGCCCTTCGAGCCGACGCCCGGCTTTAGCGTGCCGACGCAGGGGACGAGCGGTACCGTCGGGCCGACGGCTGCCGCGAACGCCAGTGCCGCCGCTTCCGCCGCCGGAACGGCGGAGACCACCGATACCCCGACCACGGCGGTTGCCACGGCGGGCGGTGCGTCCACGCCGCGATCCGGCGGTACACCTGGTCATGGGAGCGGCACCTCTTCTCCTTTGCAGCCCGCGGGGCCCGCCCTCCTATTCGGAATAATCCTGCTCGTGCTGGCCCGCCTGTTCACGCTGCTCCTGTACGCGCGAGGCGACGCGTCCGAGCTCTACGCGCGCATGCGGCGTCTGGCCGGACTGCTGCGCGCCGCGCCGCGGGCGGGGCAGACGCCGCTGGAGTGGGCGCACGAGATCGCCGCGCGCGCGCCCGACGACGGCGCGGCCGTACTGACTATCACCGGCCTCTATGTGCGGCAGCGTTACGGCGGCCGTCATCTGCGGCGCGCGGAGCTTGCCGCCGCGCGCTCCTCCTGGCGGGCGCTACGTCTGCGCTGGCTGCGCCGCCTGCTGCTCGGGCACCGGTTGTAGGCGGGGGCCAATGACCCGGCGCCATGTCGCCGTGTTGATCGCTTGTAGTCGGTAGGCCGGGCGCGGTATAACATAGGAGAGACTGGCGCCTGTAGCTCAGGGGATAGAGCGCATGCCTCCGGAGCATGAGGTCGCACGTTCGAATCGTGTCAGGCGCGCCAAAGATATGGCGGTTGATGCGGCGGGATACCGCAAGATGTGGTGGTCCGCCGATTCACCATCTTCTACGATGGGTTCCATTCTCTCACGATTCTCTCAAGACGGCGTCATCCCACCGTCGACGTGCTCATCATAGGGCCACAGCGGGCCGCTCAGGTTACGAGGGATGCCGCAATCGTGGCCCACAGCCTCTTCTCTCTGCCTAACCATGCCTGCACGCGGGCTAGATGTCTTGTTGGTTACCTTGTGCCCCGTTCCCGATGGTCGACCAGTCGTGTCGCGCTGTTATTGCGCGGTGCCGACGTTGGCCGGATAATGGGGCAACATATGTTTGGTCTGAACGGGCGGACGGTCGCTCTCTCCCGTTCAATCGTAGGTAGGGTCACTACGTCCCTGCTGGCGCGGAGGAATCCCGCAGAAGCCGGCATCCGACCACCCCACCTCCAGCCCGTGGTCCCGCAGATCGGCATAGAGCGCATGCGCGTGGGCCGTCTCTCGCCAGCCGGGAAGGGCGGCATAGGGGCTCTGCGCCGTACGCCGGCCGTGGGTCCCATCCCCGTCCACCAACGTGTCCACGATCACCCGCGTCGGCCCGAGCTCGGCCAGCGTCTCGGCGAAGCGCTCGGTGTAGGGCAGGCAGGGCGCGACCGCCACCTGCGTCCGGATGCCGTGCGCCAGCGCCCGACGCACCACCTCCAGGCGCTGGGCCGCGGGTGGGCCGCCCCGCAACCGCCGGTAGAGCGTGGGGTCGTCGCTCTCCACCGTCACCGAAAGCACCGCGGCGGGGAGCGCCGCGATCAGGTCCAGGTCGCGCAGCACCAGCGGCGAGCGCGTCTGGATCAGCAGGAGATCGATGTCATACGCGGCGAAGACCTCCAGGCACCGGCGCGTGAGGAGCCAGCGGGACTCCAGCGGCGGCTGGTAGGGGTCCGTATTCGTCGACATGAAGATGCGCAGGGCGGCGAGGCGGTCGGGGGACATCGTGCGCAGGGTGGCGGCCAGCAGGGCGGGCGCATTCTCCTTGACCACGACCGCCTCGCCCCAGCGGGTCTCGGGGGCGGGCCGGGCGAAGGTCCAGTTGGGCAGGGCGGCGGCGTAACAGTACAGGCCGCAGGAGGTGGCGCCGTAGGCGCAGCCGGTGTAGCAGGCCAGGCTGTGGGTGAAGGGATGGGGGCCAGCGGCGAGGAAGCCGCCGCGCTGGGCGGTGAGGATCGACGACGCCTGGCGAGTGAGGATCCTCATATCAACACCTTCTTCGTGAGCAGCGGCGGTACTGCCACCTCACGTGGTAGTGCTCCCGCCTTCTGCCTGCATAGATTCCGCCGGTCGCGCATGATACACGACTTGAAGCGGCGCATCGTGCCGGGATCGCGACCACGGCTGCCGAGGTCAGGTCGCGATTGGCTCGCCGGGAATAGGCAGCGACCCTACCCGTGTATCCGCAATGCGCGCATCGGGCACATGCCCGGTGATCGAGCCTGGCGTCGTGGCGGGCGTCACCGCCAAAAACCCGTCCCCGTACTCACAGAGGGGACACAGGGCATCGAGACAACTACCCTCGTGGCAGGACGCATAGAACGGTTGGTAGCACTGACGGCACGGGACCAGGGCCATTGTTGTCCTCCTCCTCCGCGACACAGACACGCTATGGCGGCACTGCCCTTTTGGGACATATGTACCATAATGAATCAGAGGGATTCTGTCAAACACCATCTGCAGCTTGTCGTGCCACTGGTCCGTCTCATTGGCCTCCTTGACGGCGGCGAAGACACGGCAGAGCGCGGCGAAGCACCCCTCGCCCTCCACCGTGACGTCGAGGTAGACAACGCATCCCATTCATCGCGTCGCTCTTCGCAGCGTGACACCTCGTGCAGATAGTCTCGTCAGCCCAGACATCGGCGCGGCCCGCGTCATCCGGCCTCGTTGTCGGCGGCGCCGACGCGTGGGGCCACGTGGGCGGCGGTGGCACGGGTCGAGGCTGAGGCGGAAGAGGACGCGGAGGCCGCGATCGACGCCGAGCTGGAGCGCCGGCTGTGGACGCTCGCCCCCCTCGACCCCGCATAGGTCCGCAACCACCGCGGCGCCCAAGATCGCCCGGCGCCGGATCAAGGGGCGATATATGGGGCGCCGTGCAGCACAAACGGCGCCCACTCGGGCGTGCGGGCGAAGGGAGACGCCCGGCCATCCAGCTCGCTTGCCAGGCGCTCCAGATCGGGCAGGGCCGGGTCGCCCGCCGGCAGGGCCGCGCTCAGCCGGCGCACCGCCGCGGCCGCCTCCTCGCCGGAGCAGGCGCGGAGGCGCAGCACGGCGGCGCGCAGCGCCGCGGCCTTGTCCGGCGCGCCGGCGAGCAGTTGCTCCCAGGTCCAGGCGCTCACCAGCAGGGCGGCGT
>Ga0209062_1004885_pt1 | contig 13525 bp, 9 predicted proteins | sample Coa_R2_2_FD_187158 | JGI IMG/M metagenome (GOLD analysis project Ga0209062, IMG submission 187158) | Surface soil microbial communities from Centralia Pennsylvania, which are recovering from an underground coalmine fire - Coalmine... | ecosystem: Environmental > Terrestrial > Soil > Unclassified ... | reverse complement strand
CACCTGCGCGCCGCGGGCCCGCATGGCGGTGAAGGCCTCGTGGCCGGGCGTGTCGATGAAGGTGAGCAACCGGTCGTGCCAGCGGACCTGGTAGGCGCCGATGTGCTGGGTGATGCCGCCGGCCTCCCCGGCGGCGACGTCCGAGGAGCGGATGCGGTCCAGCAACAGGGTCTTGCCGTGGTCGACGTGGCCCATCACGGTCACGACCGGGGGTCGGGGGCGCAGGTCGGCCTCGTCTTCTTCCTCCTCCTCGTCGTGCTCGAAGAACCGGGCCAGCAGCTCGGCCTCCTTCTCCTCGCCCGGGTCGACCAGGCGCACGTTGGCGCCCAGCTCGGCGGCGAAGAGCTCGACCATGTCGTCGGTGAGGGACTGGGTCGCGGTGACCATCTCGCCCTGGAGGAGCAGGAACCGGATGACGTCGCCCGCCGAGCGGTTGAGCTTGGGCGCCAGGTCGCGCGCAGTCAGCCCGCGCTCGACGATGATCTCCCCTTCGGGCACGGGCGCCGTCGAGGGCACGTACGTCGTCAGCTGGGTGGGCTCCAGCTCCTCGAGGTTGCGGTGGCGACGACGGGCCCGGCGCTGGGGTGCGCGGCGGCCGACGCCGCCCCGGCCCCCAGGAGGCCCGCCCGAGGGGGGCCCGCCGGGTCGGCCGGCGAACCCGCCGGCGGGACGGCCGACGAAGCCCCCGCCACCGGGGCGGCCGGCACCCCCGGGCGTTGGCCTGCCCCCGGTCCGCGGGGGGTACCCGCCTCCACTCGAGCGGCCCGGGGAGGGCGTGGGACGCCGGCCCCCCATGCCTGGGGGGGGAGGGATGGGGCGGCCCGAGGGACTGACCGGCGGGCGGGTGCCAGGAGGAGGAGGAGGGATGGGGCGGCCCGAGGGGCCGACCGGCGGGTGGGGCCGCGGCGCGGCGGCCGGCGGCTGCTGGGCAGGGGCCGGTCCCTCGGCGGCACCCGGCGGCGCAGTGCGACCGGGCGGCGGTGCCGGCGGGGCGCCCGGTGACGCCGCGCGCGACGGGGCCGGCTCGGCGGGACGGGTGGGCGTGGCGGGCCGCGGCGCCGGGGCTGGCCGGGGCGGGGCACCCGGCGACGCCGCGCGCGGCGGGGGCGGGGACCCCGCCGGGGGCGCCGGGGCTCGACTGGGAGCGGGCCGTGCGGGGGCAGGCTCGCGCCCTGCACCAGGCACGGCCGCGGCCGGGCGGGGTGGTGCGCCAGGACCCCCGGCGGCAGGCGCCGAGGGCCGCGGGACCGGGGCCGGGCGGGGCGGGGCGGCCGGCTCACCTGGCCGCGATGGCACAGCCGGGCGCCCAGGGGCGGGCGGGGCCGGACGGCTGCTCACGATGCGGCGAGAGGGAGCCCCGGCTTCCGGGCGGGCAGGGCCACGTTCGGCTGTGGCGCCGTCCGGGCGCGGCCGGGCCTCTTCGACCGCTCGAGGCGCTGCCGGCGCCGGGGCGGGGGCGGAGGGCGAGGCCGAACGATCCTCGTTCCCATCCTCTTTGGCAGGGGGCTCCTCGAGCCGGACGGGCCGCCGGAGACCCTCGGCATCCGCCTTGCGCCGGACGCGGTCGGCCTGGGCCTCCTCGATGGACGACGAATGGCTCTTGACCCCGATGCCCAGGGAGAGGGCGAGCTCCAGCCCCTCCTTGTTCGTCAGGCCAAGCTCACGAGCGAGCTCGTAGACGCGGATCTTCTTCGCCAAGACGTCCTCGTTGTCATCTGCCGGTGCCGGCGGCGCATGCTCCGCCTGGGACCCACCATCCTCGCACATCCGTTCCCCGAGGCGGCGTGCCCTCCCGCCCACCGATCTCGTGAGTGACCGGCGCCGGCCGAGCGCGGGTTCGAGCGGGCAGCTCGATGATACCGGGTGCCGCTTGCGGCCCGAGCGTGAGGTGACGGCTCGGGCCCACGACCGAGTCGGGCAAGCGTCGAGGGGAGCGACCGAGAAGTGGACGTGGCGCGAGTGCTCCAGACGAGCTCAGCGGGCCCGGCGGGCCGCCAGGATCGGCAGCTCGTAGCTGGCACCGCGAGCGCGCAGGGGCTTGGCCACCGGCGCCAGGTAGTAGGCAGCGGCGATCGCCTTGACGAGGCCATGGCCCACCAGCGCTCCAGCGTGGGACCGCAGGCGCGCCAACGATGCCGGCGCGTACAGGTCGGCCTCGGGCACCACGGTCACCTCGAAGCCCGCCGCGCCCAGCGTGGCGACGAGCACCTCCAGGCGTCGTCGCTCGCCCGGGTCCCTCACGTGCATCTCGCCGGCGATCGCGCCGATCCGCCGGAGCTGGCGGCACCGGCCGAGCACCTCGTACTCCGCCCCCTCGACGTCGAGCTTCAAGAGGTCGATGGCGCCGAGCTCGTCGACCAGCTCGTCGAGGGACACGCCTCGCAGCCCGCCGCCGTCACCGCTGCCGCCTCGCAGCTCGTCGCCGGCACCGGCGCCGCCTCGCAGCCCGTCGTCGGCGCTGCCGCCAGCCGTGCCGCCTCCGCTACCCGCCGCCTGCCCGGGAGGGCCGCCGGCCAGCACCTCTCCCCCGCCGGAATGGCCCCTGGGCCGGAAGCTGAGCGCGCTGGTCGAGGTGGGCCAGAGGGCGCAGTGGCGTGCGTCGACGTTGCGGGCGTGGTTGCGGTCGACGTTGAGGACGAGCGTGTCGTAGTTGACCCGCGAGGCCTCCAACGCCACCACCCGCTCGGCCCACCGCGACGCCTGGAGGCTGAAGATCCCCACGTGGGCCCCGGCGTCCACCACGGTGCCCATGCCCTCGGCCAACCGGACCCCGCCACGCTCGTAGACACGGTCGAGAATGAGCTCGCGCGACAGGGTGAAGATCTCGTCGTCGGGGCACCAAGCCCGGAGGGTTTGGTCCCGCTCATAGAAGGTGAGCGACACCAGGTCTCCCCGGCCGCGTGACACGAGGGGCTTCACCCACGACCGCAACCGGGCCGTCGCCCAAGACGCACGCTGCGCCGTGGCACCTCCCCCGACGTGCCGACTGGAACCGCCAGCACCCTAGTTGGAGGGGCCCGGCGCTGCCTGGCCGTCAGTCGGTCCGGCGGGGCCCGGCGCTGCCTGGCCGTCAGTCGGTCCGGCTGGGCCCGGCGCCTCCTGGCTGCCGGGTCGGTCCGGCTGGGCCCGGCGCCTCCTGGCCGTCGGGTCGGTCGGGCTGGCCGGCCACCTGGCACCCGCCACCTGCCGCCCTGAGCTCGAGGCCGAGCCGTTCGAGGGCCCCGGGATCGATGGGACGGCGGAACGCACGGCCGAAGGAGCCGCGCCGCACCGCCTGCTCGAAGCAGGCCGTCGAGCCGGCGCACAACCAGGCACCCCGCCCTGGGAGCAAGCGCCCGACCACCGGCTGGCCGCCGGGGCCCAGCGCGACCCGGACGAGCTCGTCGGCGGGCGCCACCCGGCGACAGCCGATGCACGTCCGCCGCGGCGCTATCCGTCGCCCTCCGCAGCCTCGGGGGTGGCCGCCACCGGCTGGTCGGGCGGGCCGTCGTGGGCAGCCGGGGCTCCGCCGTCGGGCGTCGCTCCCCCGGGCTCGGCCGGCTGCTCCTCGGCAGCTTGCGACCATTCCTGCGCCGAGATCACCTCACCGCCCTCGGCCGGCTTCCACACCATCTCGCCCGCTTCGTTCTCGACCCACTCACCCTCTGCCCACTCCTGGCCGGCGTACCCGGCCTCCTCCTCTTGGAGCTGGGTCTCGCTCTTGATATCGATGCGCCAACCCGTCAGCCGGGCGGCGAGCCGGGCGTTCTGCCCCTCCTTGCCGATGGCGAGCGACAGCTGGTAGTCGCTGACGATGACCGTGGCCGTGCCGGACTCCTCGTCGAGGCGGACCTCGCGCACCCGGGCCGGGGCCAGGGCGTTGTGGATGAGCTCGACCGGATCGTCGGAGAACGGCACGACGTCGATCCGCTCCCCGCGCAGCTCGTTGGTGACCATGCGCACGCGCGAGCCCCTGGCGCCGACGCAGGCGCCCACCGGGTCGACGTTGGGATCGTTGGACCATACGGCGATCTTCGTGCGGTGGCCGGGCTCGCGCGCAGCCGCCTTGATCTCGACCACCCCCGAGGAGATCTCGGGCACCTCGAGCTCGAAGAGCCGCTTGATCAGGCCCGGATGGGTCCGACTGACCACGATCTGGGGACCCTTGGTGGTCTTGCGCACCTCCACGATGTAGGCCTTGAGGCGAGCGCCGTGCTCGTAGCGCTCGTAGGAGACCTGCTCGGCCTGGGGGAGCAGCGCCTCGACCTTGCCGAGGTCGAGGAGGGTGAAGCGGTTGTCGGTCTGCTGGACGATGCCGGTGACGATGTCCCCCTCGCGTCCCGCGTACTCCTCGTACTTCATGTCGCGCTCGACCTCACGGATCCGCTGCAGGATGACCTGCTTCGCCGTCTGGGCGGCGATGCGGCCGAAGTCGTGGGGCGTGTCGTCCCACTCGCGCACGACGTTGCCCTCCTCGTCGAGCTCCTGGCCGTACACGCGGATCTCGCCGGAGTCCGGGTCGATCGTGACGACCGCCTCCTCGGCGGCCCCCGGGCGGCGCTTGTAGGCGGCGACCAGCGCGTTGGCCAGCGCGTCGAGCAGCGTCTCGACCGAGATCCCCTTGTCGCGCGCGATCTGGCCCAGAGCGTCGAGGAACTCGAAGTTGGTCTTGCTCATTGCGTGGTCACCCTCTCTGTCGTGGCGTCGGTGGCCGGCCGAACCTGTGCCCGGGCGCCACCACCGGCACGGGCGCCCCTGCCGGCACGGTGGCGGCGGCTCGCCGACGCCGGGCGCGCCGGGCCCCATTCGAAGACGGTCCGGGCGCGCTCGATCTCTTCGTACGCCAGTCGTACACGCCCCCCGGGGACCTCGGGACCTTCGAGCACCACTTGCTCGTCGTCGGCAGCCGCCAGGCGGCCGGTCATCCGGCGGGCCTCGGCGCCGCCGGGCAGGGTCCGCACGGTCACGGTGGCACCGATCGCCCGCCGGAAGTGCGCGGGCGTGCGCAGCGGGCGTTCCAACCCGGGGCTCGTCACCTCGAGCACGTAGCGGCCCTCGAGCGGATCGACGCGGTCGAGGGCCGCCGAGACGGCCCGGTTGGCCTCGGCCAACGTGTCGAGGTCGACGCCGCCCTGGCGGTCCACGGTCACCCGGATACGGCCGGGCTGGACCTCGAGGTCGACCAGCTCGAGGCCGGTGGCGTCCAGCAGCGGGGACAGCAGCGCGCCCAGCTCCTCGCTCGCCACCTGCACCTCCTTTCGACCCTCGACTGCTCCGAGCTCGTTCGCCCCTTCCAGTGATCCGTTCCCCAAAACGAAAGCGTGGGCGTCGGCCCACGCTTCGACCAGGTCCTGAACGGCAACCGGACAGCCGCAGAATTATAGCAACCGAAGGTCCGTGCGGGGCTGGGCGCGCTCAGTACGCCCGGCCGACGACCGCCACGAGCGCGTCGTCGGGCTCTCCCGCCTCGGCCAGGGAGCCGTCGGGGTGCTGCAGGCAGCGCACGCTCACCGAGTGGGCGCCGAGGAGCTCCTCGCCCTCGGCACCCACCACCGACCAGGGGACCCTGGCGAAGCCGGTCGCGGCGGCCTCCGCCGCCTCCTGCACCGTCGCCACCTCGGCCGTGCGAGCAGCCAGGAACGCGTCGGCCTCGGCCCGCAGGTCGTCGGCCACCGTTGCCAGCACCCGTGCCACCTCGGGGACCGCGGCGGCCAGGGGCACGGTCGACTTGGTCCGGGTGTGCCTCGTCACCACCGTCACCCGGCCCTCGGCGAGGTCGCGCGGCCCGACCTCGACGCGGACCGGCACCCCCTTGAGCTCCCAGTCGATCGAGCGCCGGCCGAAACCGGTGTCGGTGCGGTCGTCGAGGCGGACCCGATAGCCGGCCGCCGCGAGATCGGCGGCGAGCGCACCGGCGACCGACAGCACCTCGCCGTCGGGCCGCACCGCCACCACGACCACCTCCAACGGGGCCAGCGCGGGCGGGAGGCGCAAGCCGAAGTCGTCGCCGTGCGCCATCACCAGGGCCCCGACGAGGCGGGTCGACACGCCCCACGACGTCTGCCACGCGTACTGCAGCTCGCCCTGCTCGTCGGCGAAGCGGATGTCGAACGCCCGGGAGAAGTTCTGCCCGAGCTCGTGGCTGGTCCCCATCTGCAGGGCCTTGCCGTCGCCCATCATCGCCTCGCACGCCCAGCTGCGCACGGCCCCGGCGAAGCGCTCGCGAGCAGTCTTGTGGCCGACGAGCACGGGCACGGCCAGCACCTCGAGCATGGTGGCGCGGTACACGTCGCACAGGATCCGGAGCGCGTACGCGCGCGCCTCGTCCTCGGTCGCGTGGGCCGTGTGCCCCTCCTGCCAGAGGAACTCCGAGGTCCGCAGGAACAGCCGGGTCCGCATCTCCCAGCGCACGACGTTCACCCACTGGTTCACGAGCAGCGGCAGGTCGCGATGGCTCTGGACCCATTTGGCGAAGAAGCTGTTGACGACGGTCTCGCTCGTCGGGCGCACGACCACGGGCTCGTCGAGCTGCTTCCCCCCGCCGTGGGTGACCACGGCCAGCTCGGGGCTGAAGCCCTCGACGTGCTCGGCCTCGAGCCGCAGGTACGACTCGGGGATGAACAGCGGGAAGTAGGCGTTCTGCGCCCCGGCCTCCTTGATCCGCCGGTCGAGCGCGCCCTGGAGGCGCTCCCAGATGGCGTAGCCCCAGGGGCGGATGACCATGGTGCCGCGCACCGGCCCGTTCTCGGCCAGCTCGGCGCGGGCCACCACCTCCTGGTACCAACGCGGGAAGTCGGCAGCACGGCTCGTGAGCGCGCCCTTGGACCCCGCGCCCTGGGGAACCCCGTCCACGGTTCGAGGCGCCCGGTCAGCCGGCGGGTTCCCGCCCATGGCGGGCTCGGATCTGCGTGACGCGGACCTCGGAGGCGTTGGGGTCGTGCTTCTCGCCGAGCAGCTCCCGGCGGTCCGCCTCGGCCTCGGCCGCTGCCCCGGCGTCGGCGGCCGCCAGCCTGGCGTCCACTCCCTCGGCGACCAGCTTCTCGGCTTCGTCGACCAGGGCACGGACCATGTCGTCCTCGGCGACGACCCGCACGATCTGGCCCCGGATGAACAGGTGCCCCTTGCGCTTGCCCGCCGCGATGCCGAGGTCGGCGCTGCGCGCCTCGCCGGGCCCGTTCACCACGCAGCCCATGACCGCCACCTGGATGGGGAGGTTGCGCCCCTCGAGGGCCGCCTGGGCCTCCTTGGCCACCGCGATCACGTCCACCTCTGCACGCCCGCACGACGGGCAGGCGATGAGGTCGAGGCCCTTGCGCTCGCGCAGTCCCATCGCCTCGAGCAGCTGCCGGCCGGCGCGGGCCTCCTCGACCGGATCGGCGGTGAGCGAGTACCGGATGGTGTCGCCGATGCCCTCGGCGAGCAGGGTCGCGATGCCGGCCGTGCCCTTCACGAGGCCGGCCGGGGGCGGCCCGGCCTCGGTGACCCCGAGGTGGAGCGGGTGGTCGAAGGTCTCGGAGGCGAGCCGGTACGCGGCGATCATGAGCGGCACCGAGGACGCCTTCACCGAGATCTTCACGTCGGAGAAGCCGACGTCCTCGAAGTAGGCGAGCTCGATGCGCGCGGACTCCACGAGCGCCTCAGGCGTCGGGCCGCCGTGCTTCTTGTAGAGGTCGGGGTGCAGGGAGCCGGCGTTGACCCCGATGCGGATGGGCACCCCCCGGTCCCGCGCCTCAACAGCCACCTGCTTGATCTCCGACTCCTTGCGCAGGTTGCCGGGATTGAGCCGCAGCCCGTGGACACCCGCGTCGAGGGCAGCCAGGGCCATCTCGTGGTGGAAGTGCACGTCGGCGACGATGGGGACCGGCGAGCGCGGGACGATGCGGGCCAGGCCCTCGGCCGCCGCCGGCTCGTTGCACGTGCAGCGCACGATGTCGGCACCCGCTGCGGCGAGAGCGTAGATCTGGGCGAGGGTGCCGTCGACGTCGGCCGTCTTGGTGGTCGTCATCGACTGCACCGAGATCGGGGCGCCGCCGCCCACGGCCACGGGACCGACGTGGATCTGGCGCGTCGGGCGGCGGGGGCCCACGAGCTCGGAGGAGAGTTCCATGCGCCTCCATTCTGCCCTGTCCGCGGCGGCGCGCGGCACGACCCCCGGCCGTCGGGCCGTCGGGCCGTCGGGTCAGTGCAACGACACCGGATGGGCGATGTCGAGGAACGCGGCCGACAGCACCACGACGAGCAGCACGGCCATGAAGGCGTAGGCCACCGGCAGCAGCTTGGCTGCGTCGGCTCGGTAGGAGGGGCCGCCCCGGCGGGTGCGCAGACGCTCGTAGAGGGCGATGGCGACGTGGCCCCCGTCGAGGGGGAGCATCGGCAGCATGTTGACGAGGGCGATCACGATGTTGAGGGCGATCAGGACGTCGATGAAGTACAAGACGCCCTTGTGCTCGGCCTGCACCGCGATCCTCCCGGCCCCCACCAGGGACATGACACGGTCCGACTGCGCCGGGTTGGCCGCCGCCTTCGCGGCGGCCTGCGAGTCGGTGACCTGGTGGACGAAGGACCCCAGCCCATGGGGTGAGAAGACGTGGCCGAGCCCGGCCACGGTGGCCGACGTGGTGCGGGCAACCTGCACCGCAGCGGTGCCGACGGCCCGGAAGGGGCCCTCGGGGGTGAGCACCGGGTCGACGCTGCTCGAGATGCCGATGATCCCGATGGCAGGCCCGGGTCCGGGCCCGATCGTCTCCGAGCCGTCGGGCAAAAGGTGCCCGGCCACCGGGGTGACGGTCAACACGAGCCCGTGGCCGTCGCGCTGGATCATGAGGTGGAGGGGCCGGCCCGGCGAGCGGCGGACGATGGAGCTGAACTGCTCGGCGGTGGTCACCGCCTTGCCGTCGACTGCCAGCACCGTGTCGCCCGCGTGCAGGCCGGCGGCCTGGGCGGCGTTGGTCGCGTGGCCGGGCCAGTGGACGAAGCCGGCGATGCGGACGGCCGACGACGTCGGCGCGCCGAAGGCCAGGATGGCCGACCACGCGAGCACGAAGGCGATCAGGAAGTGCATGCCCGACCCGGCGCAGGCCACGAGGATCCGCTGGTGGAACGGCCGCTGGCGGTACGTCCTGGGCTCGTCGGCCGGGTCGACCTTGTCGAGGTTCGTCATGCCGGGGATCTTCACGTAGCCCCCGGCCGGCACCGCCTTGACGCCGTACTCGGTCTCGCCCTTGCGCACCGACCACAGCCGCGGCCCGAACCCGACGAAGTACTCGGTCACCTTCATGCCGCTCCACTTGGCCGTCGCGAAGTGACCGAGCTCGTGGAGCATGACGATGACCAAGATGGCCACGATGAAGAGCAGCAGGTCCCCCCGGCCGAAGCCGAGGAACAGGCCGACGACCGCCGCCGTGCCGGCGGCCAGCCGCAGGAGGGCCCGCCGGTCGGTCCCCCCGCCACCCCCCGGCCGGGCCCCCGCCGGCGGCACAGGGGGCCGAGCGCCCGGCCCCCGGGGCACCGGCGCGCCCGGGACCGCCCCGGTGCGGGCCACGTCGGGGGCCCCGGCGCCCCGCCGAGCGCTCATGCGGCCCGACGCCGCCCTTCCACGGCCGCCGCAGCGCAGCGGCGGGCACGCTGGTCCGCCTCGAGCACCGCCTCGACGGAGTCCATGGGCTCGTCCGGCACCCGCTCGAGCGTGTCGGCCACCACCTGGCCGATCCCCAGCCACCCGAGCCTGCCGTCCAGGAATGCTGCGACGGCGACCTCGTTGGCCGCGTTGAGCCAGGCAGGGGCTGCGCCCCCGCGCCGGCCTGCCTCGTAGGCGAGGTCGAGGCAGGTGAACACCGAGCGGTCGGGCGGCTCGAAGGTGAGGGACAGTCCCTCGGACCAGTCGATGGCGCCGAAGGGCGTGCGGAGCCGTTCGGGCCACCCCATGGCGTAGCCGATCGCGAGGCGCATGTCGGGCCGCGACAGCTGGGCCAGCGTGGCGCCGTCCACCAGCTCGACCATCGAGTGCACCACCGACTGGGGATGGACCACCACCTCGATGCGGTCGAAGGGGATGCCGAAGAGCTCGTGTGCCTCGATGACCTCGAGGCCCTTGTTCATGAGCGTGGAGGAGTCGACGGTGATCTTGGGGCCCATCTGCCATGTCGGGTGAGCCAGGGCGTCGTCGACCCCCACGTCGGCCAGCTCGGCGAGCGATCGCCCGCGGAAGGGGCCGCCCGACGCCGTGACGAGGAGCCGGGCCACGCCCCCGGTGCCGGGCGTGCCGCTCGTACCGTGCGCGCCCGCGGCGGCAGCCAGGCACTGGTGGATGGCGCAGTGCTCCGAGTCGACCGGCACGATCTGGGCGCCGGGCGTGGCCCGCGCCTGGCGGACCACGGGCGCGCCGGCGATGAGGGACTCCTTGTTGGCCAACGCCAGGCGCCGGCCGGCCCGGAGGGCCGCCAGGGTGACCGGCAGGCCGGCGAACCCGACCACCCCGTTCACCACGACCTCCGCGCCGGACGCGGCAGCGGCGAGCGCGTCGGGGCCACCCATGACCTCCACGCCGGGCGGCACCCGCTCGGCGAGCTCGGCAGCGAGCGTGGCGTCGCCGATGGCCACCAGCTCGGGGCGGAGCTCCTTGGCCTGCACCGCCAGCAGGTCGACCGAGCGCTGGGCCGCCAGGGCGACGACCCGGAACCGCTCCGGGTTCCCCTGCACCACTTCCACCGCCTGGGTGCCGATCGACCCCGTCGAACCGACGAGGCTCACCGTGATCTCCCCCATCGACCGCTCCGTCCCTTCTCGATGCGTCAGACCAGCTTGCCACCCGGTTCCGGGCCCGGCCCGTCGGGGGCGCCAGGGCACCGCCCCGCGCCCTGCCGGCCGAAAGGGCGGCACCGGGCCCAGGTGCCCGCCGGTGCCCGGGGCCACCCTAGGCGGTGGCGGCATCAACCGAGGTGGACTGCCTTCACCAGGTAGTAGGTGGCAGGCAGGACGAAGAGCAGGCCGTCGATGCGGTCGAGCACGCCCCCGTGCCCCGGCAGGAGCCGGCCCATGTCCTTCACGCCCAGGTGCCGCTTGACCAACGACTCGGCGAGGTCGCCGACGGGCGACACCGCGGACACCACCACGCCGAGGGCCACGGCCTTGCTGAGCGTCCACGGGTGGATGGCCCGGACGACCACGGCCGCCATCACCAGCGCGAAGACGGCACCCCCGGCCACGCCCTCCCACGTCTTGTTCGGGCTCACCGACGGCGCCAGGCGCCGGTGGCCGACCCAGGCCCCGACGAGCAACGCCCCGATGTCGAACGCAGTGCCCGTCAGGAGGGCGCCGAGCAGGAAGGCGATGCCGTGGCGCTGGGGGAACAACGAGGGTGCCAGCAACAGCGCGGCGAAAGAGCCGAGCACGGCCACCCAGCAGAAGACGAGCAGCGTGGCGGCGGACCCACGTGCTGGATCGGCCTCGCGCTCGACGCCCACCAGGAACCACAAGAAGGTGAAGGCGACCACGAGGGCGGTCACGAGCGGCAGGGCCGCCTGCCCCTTCACGTAGGTGGCCACCATGAGCGACACCGTCGCCACCAGCCCGAGCAGGGTGGCCGGGTGGTACCCGGCGCGACGGAAGGCGGCGAAGGTCTCGGCGGCGGCCAGGAACACCACGAGGGTCACCACCACCATGGCCGCCACGGTGCCGATGTCGAACGCGATGAGCACCACCGCCGCCAACGCCACGCCGGTCGCGATGGCGGCCGGCAGGTTGCGGCGCTCCGCGGCGGACGGGACGGCGTCTGCCGGCAGCGCCGGCCGGCGGGCACGCCGGGCCGCATCCGCCCTCGTGACCGTCCGCTCGGGTGCGCGTCCCTCCGTCACCCGGTGCCGTGCGCCGCCCCCGACCAGGCGGCGCGCCCGGTCGGGTCCGGGCTCGAGCCCGGAGGGACCGGCCACCGCGTCGTCGTCACCCTCGAAGGCGGCCACGCCCTCGTCGGCATCGCCCACGGCCACGGGCGGCGTGTCCGTACCGCGGGCGCCGGCTGCGCCGGCCGCGCCGGCAGGAGGTGGCTCGTCGCGGTCGGTCGCGGGCGCAGCGGGCGTCGCCGGCGTCGCGGGCGCTTCGGGCGTCGCGGGCGCTTCGGCCGGCACTGGCCCGACCACCGTGTCCTCGTCGGCGGCGAAGGCCCACGGCTGGCGCTCGACCGGGCTGTCCTCAGCCGTCCCGAGAGGGGAGCCCTCGTCAGCCAGCATGGCGGGCTCGAAGCCCTCGTCCACCACGTCCCAGTCGGCCCCTTCCTCGCGCCAGGTGGGTGCGGGCACCGACGCCCACGGGTCGGCGTCCTCCGCCTCGGCCTCGGCGCCTCCCCTGGAGAGCACCGCCGGGACCTCGCCGGTCGGCGCCTCGGTCCAATGTGGCAGCTCGGGCGCCCCGGCCACCTCGCCGGCACCGGGCCCGGCCGCCTCACCCTCTGCAGGCCCCTCGCGGCCGCCGGCGCGGGCCGGCCCGGGACCGGCCTCGCCGTTGGCGCCCCCGTGTGCCGCACCCCTCTCCGACGCCGGCTCGGCGCCCACGATGCGGACCCGTCCCGTGCGGAACGCCGGCGGCTCCTCGTCGGCGGGCACGTCGTGGCTGTCGTCGTCCATGGTGGCTCCGGTCGCTCGGCTCAGACCTGCAGCAGTTCCTGCTCTTTGTGCGACAAGAGCTGGTCGATCGCCGCCACCTGCTCGTGCGTCAGCCGCTCGAGCTCCCGCTCCACCCGCTCGAGATCGTCCGAAGAGATGGACCCGTCCTTCTCGAGCGCCTCCAGCTCGCGGCGGCAGGCCCGCCGGACGTTGCGCACGGCCACCCGGCCCTCCTCGGCCTTGTGGCGGACGACCTTCACGAGCTCACGCCGGCGCTCCTCTGTCAGCTGCGGGAACGCCAGGCGGATGACCGTGCCGTCGTTGGACGGATTGATGCCGAGGTCCGAGCTCTGGATCGCCTTCTCGATCGCCCCGAGCGAGCTCTTGTCGTACGGGGTGACGACGAGCAGCATCGCGTCGGGGACGCTGAAGCTGGCCAGTTGGCGCAGCGGCGTGGCGCTGCCGTAGTAGTCCACGAGCAGGGGCTCCACCAGCGCCGGGTTCGCCCGGCCGGTGCGCACCGTGGCGAAGTCCGCACGGACGTGCTCGACCGCCTTGGCCATCCGGTCGCGGGCGTCCTCGAGGACCATGCCGGTCAGCTCGTCGTCGCTCATGACAGGACGCTCCCCCCAGCCCCCCGGGGAGCCCGCCCGCCGGGGATCGGCCCGATCGCGGCTCTCTGGCTCACCGGACAAGCGTACCGATCTGCTCGCCGGAGAGCGCGCGACGCAGGTTGCCCGGGGCCATGACGTCGAACACCAGCACGGGGAGCCGGTTGTCCTTGCAGAAGGTGATGGCCGTCATGTCCATGATGCGCAGGTCCTTGCTGACCACCTCCATGAAGGTGATCTCCTCGTAGCGCGTGGCCGCTGGGTCGAGCCGCGGATCGGCGCTGTACACGCCGTCGACGCCGCCGTGGGTCCCCTTGAGGAGCAGGTCCGCCTCGATCT
>Ga0209062_1004883_pt1 | contig 13526 bp, 9 predicted proteins | sample Coa_R2_2_FD_187158 | JGI IMG/M metagenome (GOLD analysis project Ga0209062, IMG submission 187158) | Surface soil microbial communities from Centralia Pennsylvania, which are recovering from an underground coalmine fire - Coalmine... | ecosystem: Environmental > Terrestrial > Soil > Unclassified ... | reverse complement strand
GTTCAACTCGTCATTGGCCGCGCGCAGTTGCCGGTTCGTCCCGGCGACCTCCTGGGCGCGCCGGTAAATTTCCGCCTCCATCTGCCCGGCGCGGATTTCGAGCGCCTGGGCCCGCTGCTCGGCCTCCTTCAGCATGACGAACTCGGTCACATCCTCCACGCGGTGGATGATGTACCGGATCTCGCCTTGCGGACCGAAAACCGGCGCGTTCAGCGGACTCCAGTACCGCTGCTCGAACTCCCCACCGTCGGATTCCCGGCGGCGGACATCGTACTTCTGGATGGGCATCGCGTCGGGAGCGCGATGCTGCAGCACGCGCAACAGGGATGCCCGGAGGTTCCGCACGCCGTTTGCCTCCGGGTCGGCCGGATTGTCGGGGAATACGTCGAAGATGTAGCGGCCGAAAATCTGCTCGCGCGTGGTCATCGTCGCGTGCAGGTAGGCGTTGCTGGCGGCTACGATCCGGAAGTCGGGGGTCAAAACCAGGTAAAGTCCCGGCGCAGATTCGAATAGCGCCTGGAAGTCGAGGCCACCCGATACTTCATCCGAGTCTGCCGTATCAGCGTGATCCTTCATGGCATTGCGGACCGCATCTGTTTATATTTTACGATTCCCGCGCTGCTGCGAGTAAAGACACCGGCAGCAAATCCGTAACGGAACACCCGCAAGGCGAAGCTCGAAGGCGGGCGTGCACCGCTATGAGGCCCTTGGTACCATGAGAGTTAACCCCCGAAAATGGATTCGCCAAACGTAGACCTGAAGCAGACCATCAATCTGCCGAAAACGCCATTTCCGATGAAGGCCAACCTGCCGCAGACCGAGCCGAAGCTGCTCGCGCGGTGGGAGGAACAAGGACTGTACCGGCGCATTCGCGAATCGCGCGCCGGGCGGCCGCGGTTTGTGCTGCACGACGGGCCGCCGTACGCCAACGGGCGCATTCACCTGGGCACTGCATTCAATAAGATCCTCAAGGATTTCATCGTCAAATCGAAGACCATGGCGGGCTTCGACTCGCCCTATGTGCCGGGCTGGGACTGCCACGGGCTGCCGATCGAAATCAAAGTCGATCACGAGCTGGGGCCCAAAAAGGCGCAAATGTCCGCCGCGGATATCCGGCGCGCCTGCCGCAAGTACGCCGAGAAATTCGTCGACCTGCAGCGCGCGGACTTCAAGCGCCTGGGCGTGCTCGGCGAATGGGAGGATCCGTACCTGACGATGTCGGCGCATTACCAGGCCGTCATCGCCGGCGCGTTCGTGGAATTCCTGGAGCGCGGGTACGTATACAAGGGGCTCAAGCCGGTGCATTGGTGCACGCACGACCGGACCGCGCTGGCGGAGGCGGAGGTCGAATATAAGGACCACACGAGCCCGTCGATCTGGGTCCGGTTCAAGCTCACCTCCGATCCGGCCGCCATCCACCCCGATCTCGCCGGCCGCAACGTGTACGGGTTGATCTGGACGACCACGCCCTGGACCATGCCGGCCAACATGGCGATCGCCTTCCATCCCAAGTTCGAATACGTGGCGATGGAGGTCGCGGGCGATGTGTATCTGGTAGCGGCCGAACTCGCCAGAACCACGGCGGAAAAGTGCGGCTGGGCGGAGTATCGCGTGATGGCGGCCGTGCCGGGGGCCAAGCTGGAGCACGCCGTCTTCCGGCATCCGTTTCTCGAGCGCGATTCGCTTGGCGTGCTGGCGGATTATGTCACCCTCGAACAGGGCACCGGCGCCGTCCACACCGCGCCGGGGCACGGGCAGGAGGACTACGCGACGGGGCGCGCCTACGGCATCGAGACGTTCTGCCCGGTGGATGCCAGCGGCCGCTTCTATCACGCGACCGGCGCCCCCGGGCGGCTGCCCGAGGCGATCATCGGCAAGACGATCTGGCAGGCCAACCCGATCGTCACGGAAATCCTCAAAGAGCACGGCGCGCTGATGGGGACGGAGAAGCTGGCGCACTCCTATCCGCACTGCTGGCGCTGCCATAACCCGGTGATCTTCCGCGCCACCGAGCAGTGGTTCATCGGGATGGAGCGCAACGACCTGCGCCAGCGCACGCTGGAGGCCATCCGGCAGGTGCGGTGGATTCCCTCGTGGGGCGAGGAGCGCATGTCGAACATGATCTCCACGCGGCCCGACTGGTGCATTTCGCGGCAACGCGTGTGGGGCGTGCCGATCCTCGTCTTCTACTGCGAAGGGTGCCGCGAGCCGCTGACCGACCGCGTTATCCTGGACCGCGTGGTCGCGCTGTTCCGCGAGCACACGGCGGACGTGTGGTACGAGCGCACGGCCGCGGAACTGCTGCCGCCGGGAACGAAATGCCCGCGCTGCGGCGGCGCGGAGTTCAGCAAGGAATCGGACATTCTCGACGTGTGGTTCGATTCGGGGTCGAGTCATCTGGCGGTGCTGAATGAGCGCTTCGGCCTCGAGTGGCCGTCCGACGTGTATCTCGAAGGCGGCGACCAGTACCGCGGCTGGTTCCACAGCTCGCTGCTGGTGGGCGTGGGGCTCAAGGGCGCATCGCCTTACCGCGCGTGCGCGCTGAACGGGTGGGTGCTCGACGGCGAAGGCCGGGCGATGCACAAGTCGCTCGGGAATTCGATCGAGCCGGAAGAGGTCATCAAGCACCACGGCGCGGAGATTCTGCGGCTGTGGTCGGCGTCGGTCGATTTCAACGAAGACGTGCGCATGTCCGAGACGATCCAGACGCGTCTCGTGGATGCGTACCGCAAGCTGCGGAACACGTTCCGTTACATGCTCGGGAACGTTTCGGACTTCGACCCGGCTCGCGACGCCGTGCCCGCGGCCGAGCTGCCGGAGCTCGATCAATGGATTCTGCTGCGCGCGGAGGATCTGGTGGCCCGCTGCCGCGTGTGGTACGAGAATTTCGAGTTTCACAAGGTCTATCACACGGTCTACGCCTTCGCCACGGTGGATCTGAGCGCCATCTACTTCGATGTGCTGAAGGACCGGCTGTATACTTCAGCGGCGCGCTCGCGCGCACGCCGCGCGGCGCAGACGGCGCTCTACCGGCTGCTCGATGCGCTGGTGCGGCTGCTCGCGCCCATCATGAGCTTTACGGCCGAGGAAGTATGGCTCGCGATGGGCCGCGCCGATAGCGTGCACATGGCTTATTTCCCTGAGCCTTCCGAGCTTTCCGAGGGCCTGCCGCTCGAGGCGCGGAAACGGGCGGCCAACTGGGACCGTCTCATGGAAGTAAGGGCCGATGTGCTGAAGAGCCTGGAAACCGCGCGGAACGAGAAGCTGATCGGCGCGCCGCTCGAAGCCCGCGTCCGCCTCAGCGCCGATGGGGATCTCTATCCGCTACTCAACGAATACGCCAGCGAGCTGCCGGGATTGTTTATCGTTTCCCAGGTGGAATTGGAAGCCGCGAATCGGGACACTCTGGGGGTTCGGGTGGAGCGAGCGGCTGGGGAGAAGTGCGAACGCTGCTGGAAATACACGACGGACATCGGCAGCGAGTCGCGATACCCGACAATCTGCGCCGCCTGCGCCAGGGCCGTCGACGAGTCGCGGAATGCCTGACCGCCGCATGCTCGCGTTTCTCGGCGCGGCCGGCGTATTCGCGCTGGACCGGCTGACGAAGTGGATCGTGGAAACGCGGTTCACCTTCTTCGATACCAAGCCTGTGATCCCGGGCTTCTTCGATATCGTGCGCTCGCAGAACCGCGGGGTGGCGTTCGGCATCCTGAACGATTCCGCTTCGCCCTGGAGCACGGTTTTTCTGATCGCCGCGGCGCTAGCGGCAGTGGCTGCCATCGCGACCATGCTGTGGCGCGCGGACCGCAAGATGGACGCACGGTCGGTGTGGGGGCTGGCGCTGATCCTGGGCGGCGCGGCGGGCAACGTGTTCGACCGCATCGTGTGGGGCCGCGTCACCGATTTCCTGCTGCTCTACGTCCGGGACTGGCAGTGGCCGACGTTCAACCTCGCCGATTCCGCGATCGTGGCCGGCAGCGCGCTGCTGATTTTCGACCTGCTCCGGTCGAGCCGCCGGAGCGCTTCCCATGTATCCTGAAGTCCTTCATCTCTCGTTTGTCCATACGTACGGCCTGCTGGTCGCGGCGGGATTCCTCGCGGCGCTGTGGGTCGCGGGAAAGCTGGGCCGGCGCGCCGGCCTGAATGCGGATGCGGTTACGAATCTTGGGATCTACTGCGCGCTGGCGGCGATCGTGGGCGCGAAGGTGATGCTGCTGATCGTGGAGCCGGGGGATTTCTTCTCCTGGGCCACGCTGCAGGCGGGCGGCGTGTTTTACGGCGGGCTGATCGCGGCGCTCGTCATGGCCTGGTGGTACATGCGGCGCATGAAGCTGCCGGGGCTGCGCACGGCGGACGTCTTCGCGCCGGCCATCGCGCTGGGCCACGGCATCGGGCGGCTGGGCTGCTTTGCGGCCGGCTGCTGCTGGGGCGTCGAGTGCCATTTGCCCTGGGCCGTGACATTCACCAACCCGGTGGCGAACGAACTCGTGGGCGTGCCGCTGAATAAGCCGCTGCATCCGACGCAGCTCTACGAGTCCCTCGCGGAATTCCTGATCTTCGCGTTTCTCTACTGGCGCATCCGGCGTCCCCACGCTACGGGGCAAATCATCAGTCTGTACCTGATCCTCTATTCAACGGCGCGGTTTACCGTCGAATTTTTCCGCTACCACGAGCAGGGGAATTTGTGGGGAACGCCGCTCGATACCTCGCAGTGGATTTCGATCGGGCTGTTTCTGCTGGGCGCGAGCTGGTTCGTGGTGGGGCGCCGCATGGTGGCGCAGCCCGCGCGCGCCTGAAGAGCCAACCCGCCGCTCACGGCAGCGCCTGTTCGCGAAAGCCGAACCGGCGCAAAGAACGGCTACCCTCGCGCCCGCCGGCGCTCACATGCTACAACGATGTCACGCCCTCCGAGACATGGGTGTTCGAGAGCGGACCGATGCGGGAGCGGTCCTGAAGTCCGCGACCTGAGATTGCGGCACCCCCCCTCGTGTTACCCGGTGAAGGTTTACCCCCGTGGAGCCCAACGCACGTCACGACGAAGCCCAACGCCTTGGCCGGCGAAGCCCAGCGGCTCTCGTGCGCGCTGGGCCTGGCCGCACAGAAGCCAGGCAGCGAGAGCGCGACAATGAAGGCTTAAATGTCGTCCAGCAACATCCCTCAAATCCCACAGTCCGAAGACGCCCTGCGCCAGGCGCTCCAAGACTACGCCGTACTCACGCTGGATGCGCGCGGCACCATTACCGAATGGAGCGACGGCGCGGAGAGGACCTTCGGGTGGCTGAAATCGGAGGTGGTGGGCCGCTCTTTCAGCTTGCTTTTTACGCCCGAGGACCAGGGAAGGAACGGGCCCGTGGAGGAACTGAGCCGGGCGGCCCGCGGCGAAGCGTCCGAGGACGAGCGGTGGCATATGCGCAAGGACGGGAGCCGGATCTTCATCACCGGAATCGTGCGCGCGCTCCTGGCCCCGGACGGGACGCTGACCGGCTATTCCAAAGTCGCCCGCGACATCACCGCGCACAAGCTGGCGCAAATGCAACGCGACGCACTGCTGGCAAAGGAACAATCGGCACGGGAGGAGGCGGAGCACCGGTGGAAATATCTGGAGCAAATCTTTGAAAACCTGCCCGCCGCCGTAGGGCTCGTCCGGTTGCCGGAGCAGACGTATGTGTTCGCGAACCGGATGCTCCGCGGTATTGCGGGAGATCGCCCCCTCATCGGACAAACCCTGGGCGATGCGAGGGTTGGCTTGAATGCGGAGGACTTGGCCATCCTCGACACCGTGGCGACGACCGGGCAGGTGTACGCCACGAAGGAGCGGGTTCTGGATTTGCGGACGGAATCGGGGACCGACCGCAAGTACTTTGACTTCGTGTACCATCTTATGGGTACGGTCGCCGGCGCCTATGACGCGATTTTGGTGTTCGGGATCGACGTGACGGAGCGGATCGAACACCGGCGCATGGAGGAGCGCCTCCGCGAAGCAGATAAGTTGGAGAGCGTGGGTTACCTTGCGGGCGGCATCGCTCACGATTTCAATAATCTGCTCACCGGGATCATCGGCAACATCAACTTAGCCCAGGAACTCACGGAAGCGGGATCTCCCATCCGTGAATTGCTTGGGAATGCGTTGCAGGGGAGCGAGCGGGCGGCCAGCCTGACCAAACAGATGCTGGCCTACGCGGGCAAGGGACATGTGTTAATCCGGGCGGTCGATCTCTCGGCGGTCGTCCGCGAAACCGTGAGGCTCGTGGGCTCCGCCACTCCGGACAATGTCCGGTTAGAGATGGTCCTGGCACGCGATCTGCCTTCGATTCGGGCTGACGAAGCGCAGCTCCAGCATGTGGTGATGAACCTGATTATCAATGCCGCCGAGGCCACGGCCGAGAAGGGCGGCAAAGTCACGGTGAAAACCGGAGTTCAGGAAATCGACGACGCCGCAGCGGCGAAGCCCTGTGATGTCGGGCGCCTTACGCCCGGCCGATATGTCCTGCTCGAAATCCAGGATACCGGCATGGGCATTGATCCGGCGATCAGGCCCAACCTTTTCGATCCGTTTTTTACGACGAAATTTACCGGCCGCGGCTTGGGCCTGGCAGCGGTCTCCGGCATTGTGCGCGTATTGAACGGCGCCGTGCGCGTGGACAGCGCGCCGGGACTGGGGGCCACCTTCTACGTATGGCTTCCGGCCGCCGGCCCCGGGGCTGAGGCCGGCCCCGGCCCACAAGAGAAGGAGTATGATCCGATCCTCGTTGTCGACGATGAGGATATCGTCCGCAAAACCACTGAACTCATGCTGCGCAGCCGGGGTTACAAGGTGGTTGTGGCGGAGGACGGCCCGCAAGCCGTAGACCTGGTCCGCAAATTGGGCGGGCGCCTGACGCTGGTGCTCCTCGATATGACCATGCCGCAGATGAGCGGGGACGAGGTATTCCGGCGCCTGAAAGCGATGTTCGCCGACATACCCGTGATCGTATGCAGCGGGTTTGGAGAAGCGGAGGCGATCAAGCGTTTTGGGGGGTTGGGGGTGGCCGCCTTCATCCAGAAACCATTCACCCTGGAGAAGCTGACCGAAAAAATCGAGGAGGTCGTGAAGCACCGTTCGTGATGGGATCGCCGGCGCCGCGCGGCGTCAGTAGCACTGTGATCGCATCGCGATCCATCGCGCCGGGATCCTGCTGCTCGTGGTTGATGCGAATGCCGGGCATATCGGACGGCTCACGGACGCCGTGATCGCCGTCATCGGGGGGCTCCTTCCAATTCGCGCCGGTATAGGCGGGCCTCTTCGAACCAGGGGGCAATCTGGATGGTGCCGTCGAGGAGGCGGATCGCCTCGGCCGTCCGGCCCTCGGCCGCGAGTTCCTGCGCGCGCTGCAGCATGAGCGCCGGGTCGGGAAGCCGCGACCGGCGGCCGGTGAAGTGGAAGTAAAGCGCGGCCAGAACGCTAAGACCGGCAAGGGCCCACGCGCCATCAAAGCCCCAGAACCCGAGGCTGGCGAAGAGCACCGCGATGCCGGAAGCGGCGCGGCTCCACTGGGTCGCGCGGGTGCGATAGCCGGCCATAGTTCTACGGTAGCGCAGACGTGTGTGAAGTGCTGCCGGCCAATCGTTGGCCACTTCGCCAGACAGCCCCATTGAAATCAAAGCACTTGTACGACGGTGGCGGCCAATCGTTGGCCAACGGGCCTTTCGTGCGGCCACGCAACCCCTAGCTGCGGTCCGCCGGCATCGGGTGTAGAGTATTGGCGGAGGTGTGCGAATGTTCCGGCTGCGCGCGCTGCTGCTCACGGGGTTCGCGGGTCTCGGGTGCATCGCTCTGTTCATCTCCCGGTCGGATGCTACGGCGGAAACGGTCCGGATCGTGGCGCCGGGGGTGTGGTTCCGCGAGGGCGATCTGCAGAACCTCGGGCACTGCAACAACATTTACATCGAGATGAAAGACTACCTGATCGTGGTCGACGCGAATTATCCGAGCGGCGCGCGGGCGGCGATGGCGGACGCAAGGCGCATCTCGTCCAAACCTGTCAAATACGTGTTCGACACGCACCATCACGGCGATCATCTCTACGGCAACGTGCTCTGGACCCGCGAAGGAGCGACCACGCTCGCCTTTCAGGGCGTGGCCGACGAGCTGAAACGGCTGGAGCCCGCGCGCTGGCGCCAGGCGGAAAAGACGCGGACGGACGTGGCGGAGCTGCAGCAGACCGGGCCGGAACCGCCGAAACAGGACATCACGGAAAACCTGTTCGTGCTGAACGACGGCGCGCGCAAGGTCGAGTTTCATCACTTCGGATGGGCGCACACCCGCGGCGACGGCTTCGTGTACCTGCCGAAGGAGCAGATCCTCTGCACCGGCGACGCGGTCGTCAACGGTCCGTACAATTCGACCGCGGATGCCAACATCGGCAACTGGCCCACCGTGCTGGCGGCGGCGGGGAAGCTCAAAGTGAAAACGGTGCTGCCGGGGCACGGCGAGCCGGGCGGGCGCGAGCTGATCGCCGGGCAGGCGCAGTTTATGACGGAGCTGCTGAAAGCGGTGAAGGCGGGAGTGGAGCAGGGCAAAACGCCGGAACAAATTCAAGCCGCGGTACAGCTCCCGGAAAGCGTATCGAACTGGGTTGCCGAAGGGGCGCTGAAGGGACAGGTGCGGGACGCTTACGCCGAGCTGACGAAGAAGTAAGCGCCCGCCTTCCCGGATTTACTGACCTTCGACGATTCTCAGGGGCCGCTCCAGGCGGAAGGTCATCACGGTTTCCGCGGGGACCTTGATGGAGGATCCCTTGGTGAGGATCTCGGCGAGCGCTCCGCCACCCGCGCCCGCGCCCGCGCCGATGGCGGCTCCCTTGCCATGGCCGGCGATGGCGCCGATGATGGAACCGATGGCCGCGCCGCCGCCCGCCATTTCGAGAGTCCGCTTGTTGGCTCCGACGCCCTCGTGGCCGCGCTCGGCGATTGTATCGGTGGTGACGCTGTAGCGCCGGCCATCGACGGAGACCGAGCCGAGATCGAGCACCAGGTCGGAGGCGCCGCGGAAGTGGCCTCCTTTCGCAGCCGAGACGATTACGACCTGAGCGTTGGCGCCCCGCGGGATTACGCACTTGCCGGATTCATCGCGGACATCCTGCGTCACCTCGGCAGCGTACGTCTGTCCCTCGACAGCCTGCGCGGAATCGATCGTCTCTTCCGTGCGCACCGAGATCTCGCTTCCGGCAGGGACGGTAAATGTGGTCGACGTGATAGCCGAGGCGGGCGGATGGTAGTGGTGTTCGTGCACGGCATCCGGATCGTGGGCGGGACCGGGTGCGGTAGCATCCGGTGCGGCCGCGGTCTGGGTCGGCGCGGCCGGATTCGAGGAGCATCCAGCCAACCAAACTAATGTACATACCGTTACGATTATTCGGATCATGTAGTGAATAATAAAAGGTGCGCGACACGCACGCTGTACGAAGGAACACAGTTCGCGGGAGCGCGGACCGTCGAGCCGGCTCTCCCACCGGAGCGGAACGGGAACACCCTTCGTTTGAGGGTGCCTCTGTTACGCTGGAAATGTGGGTAAGTACTTCGTTCAGAACTTCGGATGCCGCGCGGCGCAGGCGGACGGAGCGGCGATCGAGGCTCTGCTGGAAGCCAGGGGATTGGATGCCGCGCCGGAACGCACGGCAGCGGACGTCGTAATTCTCAACACCTGCACGGTCACGGCCGCGGCCGACGACGACGTGCGGCAGACCATCCGGCGCGTGCATCGTGAGAACCCGGCGGCACGCATCCTGGTCACGGGCTGTTACGCGCAGCGTGCGCCCGCGGAACTGGCGGCGATGCCGGGCGTGGAATGGGTGGTCGGCAATTCGCACAAGACCAAGGTGGCGGAGCTGGTGAGCCTGAACGCCGCGGCCCCTGCACCGCATGAGGTCTATCACGGGAACATTCTCGTCGGAGATATCTTTGCCGAGCGGGAGTTCCTTTCCGCGCCGGTGGAGGATGCCGCGGGAGACCGGACGCGGCCCAACCTCAAGATCCAGGACGGATGCAACAACCGGTGTTCGTTCTGCATCATCCCGTTCGTGCGCGGCAGGAGCCGGAGCGCGCCGGCGGAGCAGGTCATCGAGCAGGTGCGCGGCCTCGCGCGGCGGTATCGAGAGGTGGTGCTGAGCGGCATCAACCTCGGGCGCTGGGGGCGCGAACCCGGCAGCCGCATGCGCCTCGCGGATCTGATCCGCCGGCTGCTGGCGGAGACCACGGTGGAGCGGCTGCGGCTGAGCTCGGTCGAGCCCATGGATTTTTCCGATGACCTGCTGGGCCTGATGGCGTCCGAGCCGCGCATCGCCCGGCACGTGCACGCGCCGCTGCAATCGGGATGCGATTCCGTTCTGCGGCGAATGCGCCGCAAGTACCGCCCGCGGCACTATGCGGACCGGGTGTGGCAGGCGCGGCGTCTGATGCCGGATGCAGCCATCGGCGCCGATGTCATGGTGGGGTTCCCCGGGGAGACGGACGCGGAGTTCGAAGAGAGCCGGCGGTTCATCGCCGAAATGCCCTTCACCTACCTGCACGTTTTCACCTATTCCGAGCGGCCGGGGACGCCCGCGGCCGAAGCCGGCGATCCGGTCCCGATGGCGGTGCGGAAGGAGCGGAACCGCGTGCTGCGGGAGCTGGCTGCGGCGAAAAACCTCGAATTCCGCCGCGCCATGGTCGGACGGACACTCTCCGCGGTCACCCTCAACGAAGGGAACACGGCGCTGACGGATAACTATCTGAAAGTCGAGATGGCGCGGCCTCGCGAGGCGAACCGGCTGGTGGATCTCACAATCGGGGGCCTGACCTCCGGCGGCTTGTCCGAAACCACACGGGAGCCGGCACAGTAACGCCGGACCACCGGATATGACGAGCGATCACCAGCAGCGGCGGCGATTCCGGCTGGCCGATCTTCCATTGGGGGTTAAAGGAGTCCTCGTGGTGGCGGTGCCGGTTTGCGCGCTGCTGCTCGCGATGGTGGTCTTTTACCAGTTTGAGAACAGTCTGCGGCTGGCGGAATCGGATCTCGACCGGACCTTCATGGCCCGGTCCGAGCTGCGGAACCTGCTGATCGAGGTGATCAACGCCGAAACCGGCGTTCGCGGGTACCTGCTGACCGGAAAACCGGAGTTCCTGGAACCGTACGAGAAGGCCAGGCGGGAGCTGCCGCAGACGCTCGTCGAACTGCAGAAAACGGCCCCGGCGGAGCAGAAAGCGCAGTTGAACCTGGTGGAGGCGCTGACGCGCCGGATCCTGCAGGCGCTCGACGAGTCCAGGCACATCGCGCCGATGAAGCCCGAACAGGAGCTTCCGTATCTGCTGCGGGACAAAAGCGCCATGGACGAGCTGCGGCAGCTTCTGGACGCAATCCAATCGGCCGAGCAGGAGGCGCTCGAACGGCGGGCGGCGCAGGCGGCCCACGCCGAGCAGCGGCTGCGTTGGGCCTTTTTCGGCGGCGGCGCGCTCGGCCTGCTGGGCGGAATCCTCGGGGCCCTGCTGTTCAGCCATAGCATCGGAGACCGCCTGCGGGTGCTCGAACAGGAGGCGCGCGATGTGGCGACGGGGCGCCGGATCGCCGCCAGGCTTACCGGACACGATGAAGTTTCGCAACTGGAGCGGACGCTGATCGCAGCGAGCGAGCAACTGGCGCTGCAATCCGAACAGATTCGCAAGGCGCAGAGCGAGTTGGAAGCGCGGGTGGCCGAGCGCACGGCGGAGCTCGAAAAAGCGAACGAAGAGTTGCGCGAAGCCACCGAGGTGCGGGAGGCGGTAGTGCACTCCTCGCCCTTGGCCATCTGGGCCACGGATCTGGATGGCAAGGTGCGTTTCTGGAACCCGGCGGCGGAGGCGATCTTCGGCTGGAAGGCGGAGGAAGTGGTCGGCAAGCCGCTGCCCGTCATACCGGAGGAGCTCCGCGACGAATATGCCGAGTGGCTGCGGGGGTTCCGGCGCGGCGAGATGATCTCGGGCAAAGAGCGCCCGCGGCTGCGCAAGGACGGGTCGCGCGTCGATATGGCCATCTGGACGGCGCCGCTGCGCGACCGCTCGGGGCAGATCGTGGGCACCATTGCGATCGATAGCGACGTTTCCGAGCGCAAGCTGCTCGAGGAGCAGTTCCGCCAGGCACAAAAGCTCGAAGCAGTGGGGCGGCTGGCCGGCGGCGTGGCGCACGATTTCAATAACCTGCTGACGATCATCCAGGGCTATACCGAAATGCTCCTGATCGAAGCCGAGCACTCTTCATCGATGACGGAGTACGCGCGGGAGATCGAATATGCGGCGGAGCGAGCGAGCGCGCTGACCAGCCAGTTGCTGGCGTTCAGCCGCCGCCAGATCAGCCAGCCGCAGGTGTTGGACCTCAACCAGGTGGTGACCCACTCGATGAAGATGCTGCGGCGGATCATCGGAGAGGATATCGAGGTGACTGCCAACCTGGCGCCCGATCTGGGCAAAGTGATGATCGATCCGGTGCACATCGATCAGGTCATCATGAACCTGGCGGTGAACGCGCGGGACGCCATGCCGCAAGGCGGCCGGCTGATCATCGAGACCTCGAATGTCTGGCTCGACGAGGACTATGTGGGACGGCACATCGGGGTAGCGCCAGGCCCCTACTGCCTGCTGGCGGTCAGCGATACCGGCATCGGCATGTCCGCCGAAACGCGCAGCCGGCTCTTCGAGCCGTTCTTCACCACCAAGGAGGCGGGCAAGGGCACCGGGCTCGGGCTCGCGATCGTGTACGGAATCGTGAAACAGGCGGGCGGCGACATCCTGGTCTACAGCGAGCCCGGCCAGGGGACGACTTTCAAAATCTATCTGCCGACAACGACGCCTTTACCGCAGAAGGCGCCGCTGGAGCCAAGCCTCGCGGCGCGCGGGAACGAGACGATCCTGCTGTGCGAGGATGATCCGAAGATCCGGACGCTGGTCCAGGCCATGCTGTCCCGGCAGGGCTACCGCGTGCTGGCAGCGGAGCATCCGGCCGAGGCGGTGGAGATGCTGCGCAAGTTCGAGGGCCGGCTCGATCTGCTTCTGACCGATGTCGTCATGCCGGGCACGAGCGGCCTGGAACTTGCCAAAACCGTCGCGAAGATGCGGCCGGAGGCGCGGGTGTTGTATATGTCCGGCTACACCGATAACCAGATGGGCGGCGCCTGGAAGATCGAGCACGACATGTCGTTCATCCAGAAGCCGTTTACCTCCGCGGCGCTCGCGGCGAAGGTGCGGGAGGTGCTCGGCAACGGGCATTAGGGGTTTCCACTAGACCGCGCGGGCCATGATGCCTCACGTCCTCCGGAGCCCGGCCGCTTCGACCGCGAGCGGGTAGCCCGCGGGCGCCAACGGCGGCAGAGGCGGCAGGTAGCCCGGCGGCCGGGGTCTCCGCTACAATGTCCTGACATGACCAGATTGCGACTGCTCGGCTTGACGTTGACGCTCGTATTCGCCGCATGGGGCCAGGGGGGACGGAACGCGGCCGGGCGAGGGGCGCCGGGCGGCCAAACAGCGGCGCAGCCGGC
>Ga0209062_1004879_pt1 | contig 13537 bp, 10 predicted proteins | sample Coa_R2_2_FD_187158 | JGI IMG/M metagenome (GOLD analysis project Ga0209062, IMG submission 187158) | Surface soil microbial communities from Centralia Pennsylvania, which are recovering from an underground coalmine fire - Coalmine... | ecosystem: Environmental > Terrestrial > Soil > Unclassified... | reverse complement strand
GCAGTACCGGCAGCGGTACGCATCTTACTCGTTTGCAGGTCCCGTGCAAGAGGTTTGTCCGCAAAGGCGCTTCTCCGGCCTCTCTGGGCAACGCGATCAATCGGCTGTGCTATTATGGGGTTTCTGAAGCGAACAGGGGAGCTGGCGTGGCGGAACATATTTCTCGCCGGGAACTGAAGCAGGACCGAGTCAAGGAAGCGATCACGCATGGCGCGGAAGCCGTCTGGTCGCACAGCCAAATCACGCTGGCGGTGCTGGTGGTGATTCTGGTGGGGGTGGCCAGCTACAGCGGCTGGTCGATCTACCACGACCGGCAGAACGTGCATGCCTCGGCGGCTTTTGATTCCGCGATGAAGGTGTACACCGCGCGGATTGGGAACGCGCCCGACCCTTCGGACCCTGCCGAGAAGGTATTTCCCGACGAGGCGGCACGCAGCGTTGCCGCTCAGCAACAATTCGCCGAAGTCGCGGCGCGGTACGCGGGGAACTACTACGGCCAAATGGCGCGCTACTACAGCGCGCTTTGCTTGGAAGACCTGGACCGGCAGAATCAGGCGCTCGAGGAGTTGAAGAAGATTTCGGATAGCGGCAACAGGGAAATCGCGTCGCTCGCCCAATTCCAGACCGCGGTCATTTACGAGCGCACCGGGAAACCCGATGAGGCGGTCAAGGTTCTGCGCGCGCTGGCCGACAAGCCCACGGTTTTGGTCCCACGCGCTACGGCTCTGCTCGAGCTGGCCGGCGCGCTACGCAAAACCAAGCCGCAAGAGGCCGCTTCCGTTTACCAGCAGATCAAAAAGGAATTCCCCGATACAACGATCTCGGAAGCGGCGGACCGCGGACTCGACTCGATTGCGCCGAAGTCCTAGCGGGCTGAGGAAGGGCGCTGGAGCAAAGTCGGGCGTTTCGGGCGAGCACGAGCTCGAATGAGCGCATGCCGTTGCGTCAGCGCGCATGCAGCAGGAATCTGGCGCCACTCATTTCTTCCACAGGCGGATAGCGAGTACGCTCAGGGGACCAGCATTGCGCGGCGTGTTAGGCAGGCCGGTCAGACAGGCGGCGGCACTGCCTCAAAACACTTGGCCGCGCCCGGAGGTTGCTCATCGAAACCTATGCCCCGCGCGCGCCCTGGGCGATGCGGGCCGAACTTTCGCGCGGCCGCCGCTTTCCGGAAGCGAAGCACCCCTACCGCAGCGAGTACGCGCGGGACCGCGACCGCATTATTCACTCGCGTGCGTTTCGCCGTTTGGAAGCGAAGACCCAAGTCTTCACGACGCGCTATTCGGATCACTTCCGCAATCGCCTGACGCACACTCTTGAAGTGGCGCAGATTGCGCGGACCGTAGCGGGCGCCCTGGGAGGAAACACGGAGCTTGCCGAAGCCCTGGCTCTGGTTCACGACATCGGCCATCCGCCCTTCGGGCACGCCGGCGAACGCAAGCTCGATGAACTGATGCGCGTCCACGGCGCGGGTTTCAACCACAATCTTCACGCGCTGCGCATCGTGGAGCATTTCGAGCAGCGCTATCTCGATTTTCCGGGTCTGAATCTTACGTTCGAGGTTCGCGAGGGCATAATCAAGCATTCCCGGGACTACGCGCCTTCCGAGTTTCCGCAGCTCGGTGAATATCTGCTGGAACTCCGTCCCCCGCTGGAAGCGCAGATCATTGACTGGGTGGACGAGATCGCATACAACACCGCGGACCTAGATGACGCCAGGGAGGCGGAACTCCTCGATTTCGGCGCGCTGCTGGAAGAAGTTCCAGTGTTCCGTGAAAGCTATCGCGCGGTGGATGAGTCCCATCCGGGCGGGCGGGCCAAGCTGAAATTCAATGAGGCGCTGAAGCGCGTCCTCAATTTCCTGGTGACGGACCTCATCGCATCCACTCGCAAGCGCCTTGGTGATGCCGGCGTTACAAACGCCGAGGACGTTCGCCGCGCCCCAGAGCGGCTGGCGGGCTTCAGCAAGGAAGCAGCCGAACGCAATGCCGAGCTGAAACGGTTTCTATCCGCGCGTATCTACAATCATGAAGCCATTACCGAAGACCGCGACCGCTCGATAAGCTGCCTGGATGAACTCTTCCGGGAGTACCTGGCAACTCCCGGGTCCATGCCTTCGTCCTACGAAGAAATGACCGCGGAATATCCACGCCACGTCGTGGTTTGCGATTACATCGCTGGCATGACGGACCAGTACCTGCTGCGGCTGCACGGAGAACGCTTCGGCCTGTGAGCTTGAGGCTGCGCAAGTTCGCTGCTGGCGCACTCGTCGGCGCCGGGTAGAATGGATGTTTGCAGGTTGCCTAAGGTGATTGATGCCGAGGCTGGCCGCGAAAGCGAAATTTATTTTGTTCCTCGGTGCGCTGGCAGTTGCGTTCGCAGCGCCGCTTTATGGCCAGGTCGCGTCGCTGCTCAGCGGGCAATCGGAGAAAAAGCCGGCGGCGGACCTTCCCGAGGATCCCTTAGGACGAGGCAGTCCGCGCGGCACGATCGTGGGATTCCTGCGTGCGGCGCAGGATCAGCGGGATGCGGTGGCCATCGAATATTTCCAACCCACACGCACGCGGCGACACACATCCGAGGAACAGGAGGAAGAACTCGCGGAGCAGTTGCTGGCGATCCTCAACCAAAAATTCGCTCCATTTCTCGATTCCGTCAGTAACGACCCGCAGGGCCGGCTGGACGACGGCCTGCCTCCGGATGAAGAAAAGATATCCGGTTTTCGCGGCGATCCGCAGACGTTTCAACTGCTGCTGGTGCGGCAGGAAGACGCGCGCGGCGCCAAGCTCTGGTACATATCGCGGCAGACGCTCGAGCAGGTCCCGGTCGTTTACTACTCCCTCCAATACCCGCAAATTGAAAAGACGTTCCCCAAGTTTCTGGTAAGGAACCGCGTCCTTGCCATGCCGCTCTGGCAATGGCTCGCGATTTTGATTGCGATTCCGGTTGCTCTCGGGCTTGGCTGGCTCTTCGCGTGGGTTGGGCGGCAGCTTGTGAAAGGGTACCGGCGCTCGCGAGGCCTGGCCCGGCTGCCGGAGGCGGAGGGGGCCGGATTCGGGCCCGGGACACTCTTGCTGGCGCTGCTGTTTCACTACACGGCGGTCATTTTTATCGGAGCGTCGCTGCTGTACCGGCAGTATTACCGGCGGGTGGTGCTGGTCCTGCTGATCGTAGCGCTTTTCTGGGCGGCCACGCGAGTGACCCGCGTCGTTGCGCGTGCGATCACGGATCGCCTGGTGTCGCGGGGGCGTTATGCGGAGCGATCGCTGATTTCGCTGGCCCGGCGGATTGTGAACGTAGCGATCCTGATTTTCCTGGTGCTTGTGGCGCTGCAGACGGTGGGTGTGAACGTGACGGCCGCGCTGGCCGGTCTGGGTATCGGCGGTCTGGCGGTCGGGCTCGGGGCGCAAAAGACATTCGAGAACCTGCTTGGCGGGATCTCCATTCTTTCCGACCGGGCGTTGCAGATCGGAGACGTCTGCAAGATTGGCGATCAGACGGGTGTTGTGGAGGATATCGGCCTGCGCTCGACAAAGATCCGCACTCCCGACCGCACGCTGGTCTCGATACCGAACGGGACTGTTGCGACCGCGACGCTCGAGAATTTCCGGTGGCGCGACAAGATTCTTTCGAAGCAAACAGTCAGGCTCCGGTACGACATCTCGCCGCAGCACCTGAACTACCTGCTCGGCCGTATGCGCGAGATCGTTCAAGGACATCCGAAGGTCGAGGCGGCAAGCGCGCGGGTGCGCCTGCTGCGGTTTGCCGATTTCGCGTTTGAAGTGGAAATTTACGCGTACATTCTCGAACGCGACTACGACGCGTTCCTGGCGGCACAAGAGAATCTGCTGCTGCACATCACTGCCGCGATCGAGGAGTCCGGGTCGTCCATCGCGTCGTCGCAGAATATCGTGTACGCCGGCGATCCGTGGAGGTCACCTGAGCGATTCCAGGCGCTGCCGGACCTGAGCGAGCGCAGGGACGATTCCGGCGAGGCCAGTGCCGGGCCAGGAGAGGCCGCATCTCGCGCGCCTAGCCGCAAACCAGGGAAATCCTGAAAGCAGGATAATTTTCGATGAGCTGGCTTGAGCAGCTCAAGCCGCGCTGGCAGCCGGCAGTTTACGCCGAGCTGAAGCCCGCGCCTCTAAACAGGCTAAGCCAGACGAGAACGCCTACAGTTGCGCGAGGAGGGCAGGAAGCTCGGTGATGGATTCGAGCAGAAATTCGGGTTTGGCAGCGCGAAGGCGCTTTTCGGTGGGGAAGGGGCCAAGCACGGCCACGGCGCGGACTCCCGCGCGACGAGCCATTTCGAGGTCCTCGGGAGAATCGCCAACGTAGATGCAGGAGCGCGGCTCGAGCGCGAGATGGCGGAGCGCGAGCCGCAAAGGCTCGGGGTGCGGTTTCTTGCGGAGCGTATCGCCGCTGCAAACGCGGGCCGAGAAGAGATCGAAGAGGCGAAACTCGCGGAGCTGCCGGAGTACGCGGTCGCGGTCTCCGCTGGTGACAAGGCCGAGGCGGTGGCGTTTCGCTACGTGAGAGAGAACGCGGCGCGCGCCGGCGATGAGCTTCGGGCGATGCCTGGCGTACTGCTTGCGCCAGGCCGTGTCCGCATCGCTCCAGCGGTGACGGGGCAAGCCCGCCGCGCGATAGACGCGATACCAATTCGGAGAATAGTTGGCAGCGAGTTCGTCGAGTCCCCAGGGGATGCCCATTTCCCGGAACATGGCGAGATACGCGGCGGAATCAGCGGCAAAGGAATTGATGAGGGTGCCGTCCCAATCGAAGAGCACGCCTTGCAGTCGTGAATGGCCGTTGCGAATCACACACGGAGAGTAGCAGAAATTGCGCGACCACCGCGGATTCGAGAGGGGTTCAGCGGAAGAAGCGGCCCGGAACGCCGTCATCGCGGTCGAATTGCACATCGTCAAACGAAGCGGCGATACCGTACCAGTTGGGAGTGGCGGCGCGTTCCATGCGGCGGACGCGGGCCTTCGAGGCGACGACGACATTGCCGCGGCCCATCGGACGGCTCACAAGAACGATTTCGAGTTCGATGGGAGTGCCAATCGAGATGGGCTTGGGGCAAAGGAAGTAAACGCCGGTGGAACTGACGTCGCGCGTGACAAGAGTGATGGGAAATTCCTCGAGGACGGAATCAACGCTGCGCAGGCGGAGCGGCAGCTTGAGTGAAGCCCGCGGATATTCGCGCTGCTCGGGCAGAACGCCGACAGCGTGAGTCGGAACCCGGAGAAAGCGACGCGGATGCGGGTCGCTCAGCAGCGGGACAAGGCGCAGGGCCGGCTGGCGATTGGGTTGCGGCGCAGGCGGCGCGGCGGACGGGAACCGTTCCGCGGTGCGTTGTTGCGTCAGTTGTAATGGTAATGCGCGGTTTGTCGCGCTCATCTCGCCCTCAGAGAGATGTTTTCGTATCAGACTCAGCGACCTGACAACGAAACGTTAAAGAATTGGCCCCGGACACCAAAAACGGTTTCCGATTGGGCGGTTAAAATGACATTTTCCTCAGTTTTTCGTCATCTGTGGAAATCGCTTCAAGTGTCCTATCTTCAAACACTTAGTCATAGTACCGGGCGGTCGCGCAACAGGGTGTAGAAATCTGCGGAGAGACCACTACCAATATGGTGCTGGATGCTGCGGTGGGACTGCGGTTAGTCTCACAGGTCCACGAGGCCCGCTTTGCCATCGCCCGCTCTTGGTACGCCCGCATCAGCTTATCCACAGGAATCCACAGCCAAGCACGGAGCCGCGCTGCTTTTTCTCGCATTCGGCGTCGTTTACGTTTTTTGGGGCTCGACGTATCTGGCGATGCGCATCGGGATTGAGTCCTTCCCACCGCTGCTGCTGCCCGGTTCGCGCCATTTGCTGGTGGGATTGATCCTGTACCCCCTTCTGCGGTGGAAGACGGGTGAGCGTCCAACGATTGCGCAGTGGAAAACCGCTGCAATGACCGGAACGCTCTTGCTTTTTTTCGGAAACGGAGGCGTTTGCTACGCGGAGCAAACGGTGCCATCGGGGATCGCGGCGCTGCTTGTCGCCACGGTGTCGCTCTGGATGGTGATTGTGGATTGGCTGCGACCAGGTGGGGTGCGCCCAGGGGCGCGAGTGATCGCGGGGATTATCCTCGGCTTTCTAGGACTGGCGCTGCTGGTGGGGCCCGCCCATCTCGGAGGATCGGGACGCGTGAATCCGACGGGCGCGGCAGTATTGATTGTGGCGGCGTTTGCGTGGGCGTGCGGATCGGTTTTTTCGAAGCACGGGGCGCTCCCGCATTCGCCGATGCTGGGAGTGGCCATGCAAGGACTCGCGGGCGGAACAGTGCTCTGGGTCGCCGGGCTTTTGACCGGAGAAGGACGCTCGCTGCATTGGGCGGCGATTTCGGCGCGGTCCTGGCTGGCGCTCGCGTATCTGGTTTTATTCGGATCGGTATTGGGATTTACAGCGTATCTGTACATTCTGAGGAAGAGCACGGCGGCTCGAGTGGGCACCTACGCGCTCGTAAATCCGGTGGTAGCACTATGTCTGGGCTGGCTGTTTGCGAAGGAAACCGTTTCGCTGCGCACGCTCGCCGCGGCAGCGATCATTCTCAGCTCCGTGTTTCTCGTAATCACCGCGCCAGCAAGGATGGCGGAGCCGGAGCCGCTGATTCCCGCGGGAGGAGAGGCGGACTGACGGGATTCGGCGGAGACGGAACCCGGCATTTCAAGGCGCCCGTGCTTCGGGCGGAAGCAGGAGCAGCTTCTCCGATTCGTTTGCGAGAGGCTGCGCTGGAAATGGCCAGGCCTCCGGGTTTGGCGAGCGTTTGCGGATAGAATGAAGTTTTGTCCCGCGGTATTTTGCGGCCATGGACACCAACACTCAGCAGTTGCAATCCTCGATTTCGGCGGAGGCCGCCGCCCGCTATTGGGAAGCGGCTATGGCGCGCGACCGGCGCGCCGACGGCACATTTGTTCTTGGGGTGCGCTCGACGCGCATTTACTGCCGGCCGTCCTGTCCGGCGCGGCGGCCGCTCCGCCGCAACGTTGTGTTCTTCCGCACTGGCGAGGAGGCGCAGAAGGAAGGCTTTCGTCCTTGTTTGCGCTGCCGGCCGAATGAAGTGGCGGCATCGGTGGCGCTGGTCGAGCGCGCGGCCAGCGCGCTTGCCGAATCCCGCGAGGAGGCGCTGCGGCTTGCGCCTCTGGCCGAGGAACTCGGAGTGACCGAGGCAACACTGCGGCGCGCTTTCCTTCAAGTAACCGGATTGCAGCCCCGGCAGCTTGCCGAGGCGTTGCGCATGCAGCGGTTCAAGGCGCTGCTGCGCGCGGGGGCCAAGGTCGCGGACGCGCTATACGAGACCGGCTACGGGTCGCCGAGCCGGATCTATGAACGCAGCAACACGCAGCTTGGAATGACCCCGGCGACATATCAGAAGGGCGGCAAGGGAATGAAGATCGGCTACAGCTTCGCGAAATCGCCGCTTGGCGGCAAGGTGCTGGTGGGCGCAACAGAGCGCGGTGTTTCGGCGGTGTATCTTGGCGACAGCAAGTCCAGGCTGGTTGACGAACTGCGCAAGGAATATCCATGCGCGGAAATTGCAGCCGCCACGCAGCGCGTTCAGAGGTGGATTCGCGAAATTGTGCAAAGGATGGAAGGCAAAACGCCGCGGCTCGAGCTTCCGCTTGATTTGCAGGCGACAGCATTTCAGCGGCGGGTCTGGCAGGAGTTGCAGCGCATTCCGCTCGGCTCAACGCGGACTTATGCGGAGGTTGCCCGCGCGGTTGGCCGGCCGAAAGCAGCGAGGGCGGTGGCCCGCGCCTGTGCGATGAATCCCGTGTGCGTGGTTGTGCCGTGCCATCGGGTCATTCGCGGCGATGGAAAACTTGCCGGCTATCGCTGGGGTATTGGGCGCAAGGAGCGGCTCCTTGATCGAGAGCAAAAGGCCAGATGCGGAGCGCCGGCGGGGCAAAGGGCGTCGGTGGCAGGCTTGTAGGAGGCGCCGCGGCTATGCGTGCCACGCCGAAGATCCGTGAGGCAGTCTTCCGCGCGTCGCGCTAATGGGCGGACGAAAGGAGTTCACCTCTGGAGAATTTTGCAAGGCGAACATGGACCGGGGATTCGGGAACCACTGGCAAGCAACCACGGTGGGTCATGATCGCAAGGATACTCGCCTGCGCCGGTGAGTGGTATCATGCGTGCAAAACCACCCCGGCAGCGTCCTGCGGAGAAAATAGCGTCGCACCTACACGTAATGGAGAGGCGTTGCCATGCTTGACTCACGCCGCTGGTTCCTGAAAGGCTGCGCAGGGGTTTACGGAGCCTTGCTGTTGCTCCAGGAGCAGCCACCGACGCCGATTCGCTCGCGCCACAATCCCATGCCGGATGCGCCGACTCCAGGCGACATGGGGCCGGCGGCCGCGCGTCCTGATCCCAAGGCGGCGCAACGCGCGCGCCTGAAATATCAGGAGAAGCAGTTACGCGAGACCATGGAAAAACTGTTCGAGAGGGTCTCGGAGCTGCGGAAGGAACTGAACGAGATACACACCACGGACGTTTTCTCGCTGGATATCGTGCGCCGCACGCAGGAAATTGAAAAGCTCGCGAAACAGCTGAGAAACGAAGCGAAAACGTGAACAATGAAGCGAAGCCAGCGTTGGAATCCACGGCGACCCCCAGCGTGGATGTGTTGATCGTCGGAGCGGGCTTTTCCGGGTTGTGCATGGCGATCAAGCTGCGGCAAGCGAGGATGAACTCGTTTTTGGTCATCGAGAAGGGTGAGGACATTGGCGGAACCTGGCATGAGAACCGCTACCCGGGGTGCGCTTGCGATATTCCGTCGCATCTCTACTGCTATTCCTTTGATCTGAATCCCGAATGGAACCGCATGTACGCGCCGCAAGCGGAGATCTGGGCGTATCTCAAGTCATGCGCGGAGCGTTACGGATTGATGCCGCACATCCGGCTGAAAACGGCGCTCCGGGAGGCGAGCTGGGACGAAGCGGCGGGCGTATGGCACGTTGCCGCGGGCGACCGCCTGCGAATCACGGCCCGGGTGCTTATATCCGCGATCGGCGCGCTGCACGTGCCTCGCTATCCGAATTTGCCGGGAGCCGAGCGTTTTGCCGGGCCGGCGTTTCATTCGGCCACCTGGGATGCGAGCGCGGAGCTTACGGGCAAGCAGATCGCGGTGATTGGGACGGGCGCAAGCGCCATTCAGTTTGTGCCGCAAATTGCGCCGCTCGCCGGGAAGCTCTGGGTTTTTCAGCGGACGCCCGCCTGGATCGTGCCGAAACCCGATGCCGAGTTCAGCGAAACATGGAAGCGGCGCTTCCGGCAAGTGCCCGGGGTGATGTGGGGATTCCGAAAGCTGCTTTTCTGGCAGCACGAGATTCGGGTGCTGGCGTTCCTGGGGAATAAGCGCATGCGCAAGACCCTCGAAGCGATTGCGCTGCGCCATCTGCGGAAGTGGATCAAGGATCCGAAGCTGCGCGAGGCGCTCACGCCAAAATACGCGCTGGGCTGCAAGCGCGTGCTTTTTTCGAATGACTTTTATCCCGCGATGACGCGGCCGAACGTGGAGCTGGTAACGGAACGGATTGCGGAGGTGCGCGAGCGAAGCATCGTGACGCAGGACGGAGCCGAACGGCCCGCGGATGTACTGATTTATGGGACCGGCTTTCGGGTTACGGAGCCGATGATCGGCGTGCGGCTGGTTGGACGCGATGGCGTGGAGATTCATGATGCGTGGCGCGAGAGGATGAGCGCGTTCCTGGGCGTGACGGTCAGCGGTTTCCCGAATTTCTTTATTTTGCTGGGTCCGAATACCGGGCTTGGGCACAACTCCGTGGTGCTGATGATCGAAGCCCAGGTGCGCTACGTGATGAGCTGCCTGAAGCTGATGCGCAAGCGCGGGCAGAAAGTGATGCACTTGCGGAAGGAAACGCAAGAGCGATTCGTGACGCAGGTGACACGACGCATGGGGCACACCGTGTGGCAGACAGGCGGCTGCCGCAGTTGGTATCAGGATCAGAAGACCGGAGAGAACGTCACGCTGTGGCCCGGCTCCGTCGTTGACTACATGCGACGGACGCGAGCGGCACGCGCGAGCGACTACGAAGCCTGATCCCGGCGTCGGCGCCGAGCGCTTGGCCGGATCGCGCCGTACGAAGCAACAACCATCGCAACGCCATGATCAGGCGCACAGCGCCGTCCCGGCTTGACGCCGGATTGCTCTAACGCTCCGCCATCATCCCTTCACGCAGACGACCTGACGCAAGGAGTGGACGATGTCTACCAAGTCGGCTTGGGCGGCCATCACGGCTTCTATGGACTTGTACGCCGCGGGTGTTTCATCAATCACGTCGGCATCCTTGCGGCATTCGATGCCCGCGGTCATGCGCTCGTGATCGGCGACCGAGAAGCGGCGCTTGGCTTCTCCACGGGACATCGCGCGACCCGCCCCGTGGCTGCAACTCTGAAAGCTCTCGGGGTTGCCTTTGCCGCGAACGATGTAGGAACGTGCGCCCATGCTGCCGGGGATGATGCCCATATCACCTTCGCGAGCGCGGACCGCGCCCTTGCGAGTGACGAAAATATCGCGGCCGTAGTGCGTTTCGCGCGCGACGTAGTTGTGGTGGCAGTTGATGGCCTTTCGCTCGGCGGTGAACGGCCGGACTTCGCCGGAATCGCGAACAGCGGCCACAATCTGCTCCATCATGAGCTGGCGATTCCAGCGCGCGAAATCCTGCGCCCACTCGACGGCTTCGACGTAGTCGTCAAAATGCTCGGCGCCTTCGGAAAAATAGCCGAGGTCGCGGTCGGGCAAATGAATGGAGTGGCGCTCCATATCCTTGCGAGCCAGCTCGATGAAATAGCTGCCCATGCGATTGCCCACGCCGCGCGAGCCGCTGTGAAGCATGAACCAGACGGTATCGGATTCGTCGAGACAGACTTCGATGAAGTGATTTCCGGTGCCCAGCGTTCCGAGATGGTTCGCGTGGTTGCCGCGATCCAGTTTGGGGTGCTTCTCGAGGATGGCGTCGTAGCGCGGTTTCAGTTCCCGCCAGACTTCGAGATTGCGCGCGGGAATCGCCGTCCAGGCGCCCTGGTCGCCGCGCCCGCCGTGATGGGTGCGGCCATGAGGGACGGCTTTTTCGATGGCGGAACGAATGCGTTTGAGATTGTCGGGCAGGTCGCGAGCATTCAGATTGGTCTGGACGGCCATCATGCCGCAGCCGATATCCACGCCAACCGCGGCGGGAATGATGGCCCCTTTCGTCGGAATGACGCTGCCGACCGTAGCGCCGATGCCCCAGTGGACGTCCGGCATGGCAGCGATCCATTTGAAGATGAAGGGCAGTTGGGCGACGTTCAAAAGTTGCTGGCGCGCCTGGTCTTCGAGAGGAACACCCTTGGTCCAGGCTTTGATGGGCGCGCCTTTCTCCGGAACGATCAAATGGTAAGGAGTTTCCGGCATTTTGGTTCCGCCGATCAGGAAGGCCGAGAGCAGCGATGGACTGCGTCCTGGTCTCAGGCCTCTTCCCTATTCTCGCGCAGCTCGCGCTTTCCAGCGAGACCAGCGACCTAAAGCGCCGATGCGAGACTCTTCCGTGGAGTATACTCCGCGGTTGCCGGAGACGCGGAAACGGAAGCAAGCGAGGGCCGAATGACGACGGACATCAGAGCAAGGCGAGTGGTTGCCGTTGCGATCTTGGTGTGCGCCGCGGCGGGAACGCTGGCGCATATCGCGTCCGGGAAAGCATCGCGAGCGGGAGCGGCATGGGAGGAGCGGGCGAAAGCAGCGGTTTCCGCAATTGCCGGCAAAGTGAAGTTGGCGGGATTGCGAGCGCCGGTGCGGGTGGAGCGGGACCCCTGGGGCGTGGCGCATATCTACGCGGCGAACCAGCACGATCTCTTTTTCGCGCAGGGCTATGTGGCGGCGCAGGACCGGCTCTTCCAGATGGAGTTGTGGAAGCGGTCGGGGCAAGGGCGCCTGGCGGAAGTGACTGGTGAATCGGAGCTGCAACATGACATTCGCGCGCGGCTGCTGCGCTACCGCGGCGACATGGACACGGAATATCGAAGCTATTCGGCGGACACGAAGGAAATCCTGGAGGCGTTCACAGCGGGAATCAATGCGTACATTGCGGAGCGGACGGTGCCGGGCGGACCAGGACTGCCGGTCGAGTTTCAGGCGGCGGGCTTCGCGCCGGAGCCGTGGAAGCCGGAGGATTGCCTGAACCGCATGGCGGCGTTTTCGATGACGGGGAATGCGTTTAGCGAATTGGCGCACGCGGAAGCCCTGGCCGCGGTGGGCGTCCAAGAAGCGACCGCAATTGGCGGATTTGATCCGCGGGTGTCGCTTGATCCCGCGGAGGGGGTGGATTACGCCGGGCTATCTCCGGAGCTCCTGAAGGACCTGGTTGGGAGCGACCGAAGGATAGCGTTCGAGGCGCGCGTGAAGGAAGGAAGCAACAACTGGGTGGTTTCGGGGAAGCTGACGGCCACGGGGAAGCCGATTTTGGCGAATGATCCGCACCGGATTCTTGCTGAACCGTCGCTGCGGTACATCGTTCATCTCGTGGCGCCGGGCTGGAACGTGATCGGAGCGGGCGAGCCAGCGCTGCCCGGAGTGGCGGCGGGGCACAACGAAAGAATCGCCTGGGGCTTCACGATTTTCGGGCTGGATCAACAGGATTTGTATCTCGAGGAGAAAAATCCGGCGAACGGCGGCGAATACCGCACGGAAAAAGGATGGGAGAATTTTCAAACGGAGAGGGAGGAGTTTCGCGTCCGCGACGCGCGGCCGACAACCGTGGAGCTGAGATTCACGCGCCATGGACCGGTGCTCTGGGAAGATGCGAAGCGCGCGCTGGTGCTGCACTGGGTCGGCGCCGAGCCGGGGACGGCGGGCTATCTTGGCTCGCTGGCGGTGGATCGCGCGGAGAACTGGAATGAGTTCTCGGAGGCCATGCGTCGGTGGAAGGTGCCCTCCGAGAATATGGTGTACGCGGATGTGGAAGGAAACATCGGCGAATTTTCCGCGGGACTCGCGCCGCTCCGAAGCTGGACGGGACTGTTGCCGGTTCCGGGAGCGGGCGGATTCGAATGGAGCGGGTTTGTGCCGACGGAAAAGCTGCCGCACAGCTTCAATCCGGATGCCGGATTTATCGCCACCGCGAATCACAAAATGATTCCGGAAGGCTACCCGTATCGCGTGGGCTATGAGTGGGCGCCGCCCGAGCGTTTTCTGCGCATCCCTGCCGTGCTGCGCGAGGCGGCGAGCCGGCATCACGCGCTGACAATGGACGATATGGAGGCGCTGCAATCCGATGTGACCTCGGAGCTGGCGCGCGCATTGGTAGCGTCGCTGCGCGCTGCGCCGGGAGGCAGCGGCGACCCCTATCGCAAGATGATGCTGGCATGGGACGGCAGAATCACGCGAAATTCCGGAGCGGCGGCGCTGTATGAGATCTGGTCGGCGGAACTCCAGAACGCGCTGATCGAAAGAAGCGTTCCGGCGGCGGCGCGCAAGCTCGTGCGCGGG
>Ga0209062_1004877_pt1 | contig 13546 bp, 13 predicted proteins | sample Coa_R2_2_FD_187158 | JGI IMG/M metagenome (GOLD analysis project Ga0209062, IMG submission 187158) | Surface soil microbial communities from Centralia Pennsylvania, which are recovering from an underground coalmine fire - Coalmine... | ecosystem: Environmental > Terrestrial > Soil > Unclassified... | reverse complement strand
GGCCGCCCGGTGCCTGAAGAGAGCAGCCCGCCGCTCGTCGGATACGAGCACAGCCATCCCGTTCGCATCGGCAATCGCGCCGGAAAGCAGCGCCAGCTCGGCTCCTATGGGAATCTTCTGCTCGCGGCCGATCAGGTTTATCGCAAACGCGCGGCGCGACCGCACTGGGAGGCCGTCGAACGCGCCGCAGATTTTCTCGTTGCGCATTGGCGAGAGCCGGATTCGGGCCTTTGGGAATCGCCGAAGAAGCGTCAATACACCGCGAGCAAAGTCTTTGCGGCTTGCGGTCTCGAAACGATCGCGCCCTTTGCCGACCGGTCCCGGCGAGAGACTTATCGGCAGACGGCCAAAGCGATCCGCGGCTATGTCATGCGCCATTGCCTCACGCGCGAGGGAGCCTTCGCCGCCTTCGCCGGTTGCCAAGGCGTCGACATTTCCGCTGCGCTCTTTCCCGTCTGGTCCTTCTGCGCGCTGGATTCGCCGGAGATGAACGCCACGCTGCACGTGCTCCATCGCGACTATGAGCGGGGCGGGCTTTTCAAGCGAGAGGACGAGACGCCTCAGAGCGCGCTCGAGGGCGCGTTCCTTCCGGGGACCTTCTGGATCGCCCAATATTGGGCAGCGCGCGGCGACGCAGCTCTTGCATGCCGCTACATCGAAGCGGGCCTGGCCCATGCCAATGATCTCGGACTCTTTCCGGAAGAGGTCGATTGGCAGACCGGTCGAGGGCTCGGCAATCTGCCTCTCGGGATGACGCATGCGAGCTTTCTGAATGCCGTCGCCGATCTCGCCGCCATGGGAGCGCGGACCGCGGCGCGCGAGAAAGTGGCGGCCGGCGACCATGACTGAGCAAGCGACCCCACACCGCCCGGAACCGCCGCTGTAGCGGCAGCGGAGTGCGGAGCCGATGCCCAAAATCGAACATGTCGTAGTTCTCATGCTCGAGAATCGCTCGTTCGACAGCGTGCTCGGACGGCTCTATCCCAAGAACGAGCGGTTCGACGGCTTGACCGGCGCCGAATGCAATCCGTGGCACAAGCCCAACGGCACGGTGGTGCCGATCCGGGTATGGAACGATGAGAGCATCACGCCCGCGGCCGCAAGAATTCCAGTCGCGGATCCGGGCGAACTGTTCGACGACATCGCCATGCAATTGTTCGGGCTCACCGCCACCGCCGAGCGACGGGCGACGATGAGCGGCTTCGTCGATAATTACATGCGCCAGCCGCGGCGCGAGACCTCACCCGATCCCAAGGCGGTGATGCACTATTTCATGCCGGAACAGCTACCCGTCATCAGCGGCTTGGGACGGGCCTTCGGCATATCCGATCGCTGGCATGCCTCGGCGCCGTGCGAGACTTGGCCCAACCGCTATTTCGCCCATTGCGGAACGGCGGGAGGTCATGTCAACAACGAGCGATCGACCTTTCCCTATCGCTGGCCGCGCGCGATGCCGTCGATCTTTCGCCGCCTCGACGCGCATGGCCATAGCTGGAAGGTCTATTTCCACGATCTGCCGCAGGCGGCGACCTTGATCGACCTCTGGATCAAGATCCCGACGCATTTTTGCCTGTTCGAAGCGGAGTTCGCGCGCCATGCCCGGCTGGGACGGCTGCCGAACTACAGCTTTATCGAGCCGCGTTACTATCCCAGTCGCCTCTTTCGGAAGGTCCCGAACGATCAGCATCCGCCGCACAACATGCTCTATGGCGAGCAATTGATCGCCGCGGTCTATAACGCCGTACGCACCGCACCGACCTGGGAGCGGACACTTTTGGTGATCGCCTATGACGAGCATGGTGGTTGCTTCGATCATGTCCCGCCGCCGCCAGCCGTCTCGCCGGGCGGTCCTTGCCCCGACGGCTTCGCCTTCGATCGGTATGGAGTGCGCGTGCCCGCGGTGATCATCTCGCCCTATATCCCGCCGGGCAGCATCATCCGACCGCCGTCAGATGCGGGGGGAGATGCACCCTTTCCCTTCGACCATGCTTCCATTCCGGCGACGCTACAGCGGCTCTTCGATCTTGGTCCTCCACTCACGCCGCGCGTCGCGGCGGCGCCCGACCTGCTTTCTGCGCTGACGCTCGCGCGCCCCGAGAATAGCGGCCCCGAGCAGGTTTCGGCGAAGCGGGACCGACCCTCGGCCGAGGATCTGGCGATGCTGTCGCGTCATCCCCGGAACAGGCATCAGCGCCACTTCCGAGCTCCGATGGTGAGAGCGCCCGCCGCGGCGGCCAGCATCGCCGCCGGTCTGCGTGGAGCGGGCGCGACGATGATATCCGCGCGATCGCGGCGACGGCATCTCGCCGCCGATGTGGCGTCATAGCGGTTTTGGCGTTGAGCCGGTCAGGCGCGGCTCACCGCTTCATGCGAGAATGCATTGCGTCATGGCGGAAGCCCGCCACCGCCGCGGCGATCGGTGAAAAGGCCGATGATCCCGACAATCAAACCAGCGAGCATATCCCAACCGGAGGAATGACCGATCGCAATCACCTCGCGCGCGGCGACGATGGCATCGGCGCCAGAAGCCGCGCCGATCTCTCGCGCGAGGGAATGCAAGGGCGCGAAGCTCTGCCCCTCCGTCAGATCGGCGAAAAGCGCGGCGCTGACCGCATTGCTGCGCCGCTTCGCCTCCGCCGCAAGCAGACGCGCCGCCTCGTCCCAACCGCGCGACATTCCTTCCTCAGGCGTGAGGAGGCGCTTGGCGAAGAGAACGGCGCCGACGAAATCGTCGCCGGAAGGCGTCAAGCCCGGACCGAAGCCGAGCAGGCGCATAGCAGCCTCGACAAACCGGTTCGGGTCATCTTCCATGATCCCCGCGGCAATCTCGTGCGCATGGGGCGTGGCGAGGTCGAGCGGAAAATCCGGTTCTCGGCCTGTCAGCATGGCCGCGAATCCGCCGGGCTCGCCGATCTCGCCAATATTGGCCCGAAGCCGATCGCAATTGGCCCGGAGACGTGATGCCGGGACATCGGCTCTCATCGGCGCCGGCCGCCAGGGTGCGCAGCCGGCGACATCGAAGCGATCACGTTGGAAAGGCGGCCCGGCAATCTGCACCGCACGCGGGTGCATCGGATGGCGCGGCGATCCCACCCAGATGATCTCGTCGCCGGCGAGGCAATAGCCGCTCCTGGCGAAAGCGGAGAGCGGCGCCAGGCTGCCGCCGCTTCGGCGCAAGGCGGCATGGGCCTTGGCTCCGATCTGCACGATCGCCGCACCGCCGGCAAAGTCGAGCGCCGTTCCGATCACGGGGCGACGATCCTGGTTCCTGCGCGCCCTTCGAGCGCGTCGTAGGCCTTGTCGAGCGAGGTGATGATCACATGCCCCGCGCCGCAGCGCAGATATCGCAAGGCCGCGGTGATTTTCGGCCCCATGCTTCCCGGCGGGAATTGACCCTCGGCGAGATAGCGCTCGGCATCGACGCTCGTCATGCGACCGAGAAAGCGCGGCGTCGGCTTGCCGAAATCGATCGCGAGGCGATCGACGCCAGTCAGCATGACGAAGCATTCCGCGCCCATCTCGGCGGCGAGCATCGCGCTGGTGAGATCCTTGTCGATCACCGCGGGGACGCCTTGCAAATCGCCTTTGCCATCGCGCGTGACCGGTATGCTCCCGCCCCCGGGGCGCAAATAGCCATCGATTCAATATTACCCAGCGCCAAACTGTCCAATATCTATTAGACATGTTATGAATTCACGCCATGAATATTAATGCCATCGATCTCAATTTGGTCGTCGCTTTCGATGCCGTGATGCGCGAGCGCAACATCACGCTTGCCGCGCGCCGGATCGGGATCAGCCAACCGGCGATGAGCAACGCGCTCGCCCGGTTGCGTCGCTTGCTCAACGATCCGCTGTTCGTCCGCACCAGCCATGGAATGGAGCCCACGCCCTATGCCGAGAAGCTGGCCGATCCGATTGGACGCGCGTGCGATCTGATCGCCGACGCCTTGCGCACGGGCGCCGCCTTTGAGCCGGCGCGATCGGCCCGTACCTTCACTTTCTATATGACCGATATCGGCGAAGTCGTGTTGCTGCCGGCGATCCTGCGTTATCTGCGCGAGCAGGCGTTGACCATCGGCGTCAAGGTGGTGCGCATTCCGCAGATCGGGGTCGAGGAAGCGATGGCGGCCGGCGAGGTGGACCTCGCCGTCGGCTTGTTTCCCAGTCTACAGGCCGGTTTCTACGAGCAACGACTCTATCAGGACAATTTCGTCTGCGTCGCGCGCGCAGATCACCCGCGCATCCACCGCTCGCTCACGGCCAAGCAATTCAGCGAGATCCCTCATGTGCTCGTCTCTTCGGCCGGCACGGGTCACGAGGCGGCGGTCGAAAACATCATTGCCGCGCAGCGCGTCAAGCGCAGCATCGCGCTGACGGTGCCGCATTTTCTCGTTCTGCCGACGATCGTCGCCGAGACTGATTTCATCGTGACGGTGCCCGGACGGGTAGCGCGGTCCTTCGTCAAATCGGCGAAGCTGAAAATCTTGAAGCCGCCGATCAAGTTTCCCGACATCGAGATCAAGCAGCATTGGCACGAGCGTTTCCATCACGACCCCGCTAATCGCTGGATGCGCGGCGTGATCTCGCAGCTTTTCAAGATGTGATGCGCGACGTCTTGTCGGGATGACTCACATCATCGAGCCGCCATTGCGACCTTCTTCGGAGTTGCCGCCGCTTCGGCGCGCAACAGCATGCCGAAGAGATCGCGGGGGTCGTCGGGATCGGCCAGCAGATCGAGCTCGTCGAAGAGGCCCGTCGACGGGAGCCGATCGTGGACATAGCGCAGCGCGGAAAAATCCTCGATGGCGAATCCGACGGAATCGAACAGCGTGATGTCCGTCGGCGAACGCCGTCCCGCCGCATCACCCGTCACGACCTGCCATAGTTCTGTGACGGGATGATCCGGCGCAAGCTGCTGGATCTCGCCTTCGATCCGGGTCTGAGGCGCGTATTCCACGAAGATGCGCGAACGCAGCAAGATGTCCCGATGCAGCTCGGTCTTCCCGGGGCAGTCGCCGCCGACCGCGTTGATATGGACGCCCGCTCCCACCTGATTGTCGGTGAGGATCGTCGCATTCTGCTTGTCCGCGGTGATGGTGGTGATGATGTCGGCGCCTTCGACGGCCTCCTGTGTCGAGCCGCAACACGCGATATCGAATCCCATCCGCGAAAGATTGGCGGCGCATTTCCGCGTCGCCGCAGGATCGATGTCGTAAAGCCGCAGCCGGCGCAAGCCGAGACGGGATTTGAATGCGAGCGCCTGAAACTCCGCCTGGGCGCCGTTGCCGATGAGCGCCATCGTCGCAGTGTCCTTCCGCGCGAGATGACCCGCCGCCACCGCGGAGGTGGCCGCCGTGCGCAGCGCCGTGAGCAACGTCATCTCGCTGAGCAGCAGGGGATAGCCGCTCGCGACATCGGCGAGCACGCCGAAGGCGGTCACGGTCTGCCGGCCATCGCGGGTATTCTTGGGATGGCCGTTGACGTATTTGAAGCCGTAATAGCGACCATCGCTTGCCGGCATCAGCTCGATCACGCCGTCGCGGCTGTGGGAGGCAAGGCGCGGCGTCTTGTCGAAGGCGTGCCAGCGGCGGAAATCGCCTTCGATGTAGACCATGAGCTCGGCGAGGAAGCGCTCGACGCCGACCGCCAGGACGAGCTTCATCATGTGGTCCACGCTGATGAACGGCACGATGTTCAGCTTCGGCAACATCTGCGGAAGTCTCCGGAACGGGCGTTCTTTACTTCTATCGCGCCGAGCCGCTAGACGAAATCGCCAAAATTGTGCAGATTTGCCAGGTAAATTATCATTTTGGCAAAAATAACTGACGGAATGACAATTGGACGACACTGACCGCAAGCTCGTCGCTTTGCTGCGGCGCGATGGCCGGGCAAGCATCGCCGCGCTTGCCGCGACGCTTGGCGTCTCCCGCGGCACCGTCACCAATCGCATGCGTCGATTGGAGACCGCGGGCATCATTCGTGGCTACACCGCCGTCCTGCGACCCGATGCCGAGGCCGGCACGGTACGCGCATGGATGGCAATCCAGGTGGAAGGAGCCCAGGCGCGCAAGGTCGTGGCGAGCCTGCTGGGCGAGCCCGGCGTCGTTGCGCTGCACGATACGAATGGCCGCTGGGACTTGCTCGCCGAATTGCGTGCGACCTCGATGGTCGAGCTGTCGCAGATCCTCGATCGGGTGCGGCTGATCAAAGGCATCCATGCGAGCGAGACCAGCATCCACCTGTCGACCTTCCGATGAGGTGGGATCATCCACCCCGACGGCCGGGCGACTGGTCACGGCACGGCTGACAAATCCGGCACGTCCATCCAGCGCCGCTCCCGCCAACTCTTCATGCCAAGCTCGGCGAGCTGCACCCCCTTGGCGCCGGCAAGGAAATTCCAGGCGAACGGCGCGTCCTCCAAGACATGCTTGATGAAGAGCTCCCATTGCGCGGCGAAGCCGTTGGGATATTCCTCGTTATCGGGGACTTCCTGCCATTGCGCGAGGAAATCATCGGTGCGCCGCCGGTCGGGGTCCCAAACCGGTTTCGGCGTCGTCGCCTGCGGCTGCACGAAACACCGCGTCAGCCCGGCCACCGCCGAGCCTTTGGTGCCGTCAACCTGGAAGGTCACGAGATCGTCCCGCCTGACCCGGGTGCACCAGGAGCTGTTGATCTGCGCGACGACGCCGCCTTCGAGCTGAAATGTGGCGAAGGCGGCATCGTCGGCATCGGCCTGATAGGGCCGGCCCTCCTCGTCCCGCCGCTCCGGAATGAAATTGGCGCCGAAGCAGCTCACCGCGCGCACCTCGCCGAAGAGATTGTCGAGCACGTACCGCCAATGGCAGAGCATGTCGAGAATGATGCCGCCGCCTGTCGATTTTCGGTAGTTCCAGGAGGGGCGTTGCGCCGGAAGCCAATCGCCTTCGAACACCCAATACCCGAAATCCCCTTTGATCGAGAGGATGCGGCCGAAGAATCCGGCCTCACGCAACCGCCGCAATTTGACCAGACCCGGCAAGAACAACTTGTCCTGGACAACCCCGTGCCTGATCCCCGCCGCCTCGGCTCGGCGGTAGAGATCGAGCGCATCGGCGAGGTTCGTGGCGGTCGGCTTCTCGCAATAGATATGCTTGCCCGCGGCGATCGCCTTTTCGACGTTGCTCTTACGCAAATCGGTGGTGAGCGCGTCGAAATAGATGGTGTCGTCCTTCTCGGCGAGCGCGCGGTCGAGATCGGTGGTGAAGCGCGCGACGCCATGCGATCGCGCGAGTGCCGCGAGCTTTGCTTCGTTCCGGCCGACGAGAATGGGATCGGGCATTGCCCGCGTGCCATCGCGCAAGAGGACGCCGCCCTTGGCGCGGATGGCCAGGATCGAGCGCACGAGGTGCTGAACCGTACCCATCCGGCCGGTAACCCCGTTCATGATGATGCCGATACGTCGCTCCGTCATCGCCTTGCACCTCCCAGCCCAAAAGCTCATGCGCAGCATATTGGCAGATCGGACATCGCGGCCGAAGCTCTCCGCCGTTTCCGACGGAAGTCACTCCAGGCCGAGAAGGCGATAGATGCGGCGATTGTAGTCGCCGAATGCCTCGGTGGCCTTTACATCGAGACTGCGTGTCTTCGGAAGCTCGATCGCGATATTGTCGGCCATGCGCGCGGGGCCGGCCGTCAGCACGATGACGCGCGTCCCGAGATAGACCGCCTCCGAGATACCGTGCGTGACGAAGACGATGGTCTTTTGGCTCCGCTCCCAAATGGCGTGAAGCTCGACATTCATCCGCTCGCGCGTCAGCGCGTCGAGCGCGCCGAAAGGCTCGTCCATCAGGACGAGCTTGGGATCATGGATGAGCGCACGTGCAATCGCCGCCCGCTGCTGCATGCCGCCGGAAAGCTCGTAGGGGTATTTGCCCTCGAAGCCGGTCAGACCGACAAGCGCCAGGAGCTCGCGCGCGCGCTCGCGGCTCTCGCGGCGCGGGAGCCCGAGAATCTCCGCGGGCAAAAGCACGTTCTCGAGAACGCGCCGCCACTTCAGGAGAAGCGGCTGCTGGAAAACCATGCCGATATCGCGCGAGGGATCGAAGGGATGAGCCGTCGATCCGATCCGCACCTCGCCCGAATCGTAATCGTTCAATCCGGCAAGGATCTTCAGGAGGGTCGTCTTGCCACAACCCGACGGTCCCACCAGCGACACCAATTCGCCGGCGGCGACGTCGAAGGTCACGTCGGAAATGGCGACAAACTCCTCGTCCCGCTCGCGGTAGATCTTGCGTACATTGGCAAGATGGATGAAGGGATCGGACGCAGGGCTCATTTGACGCGTGCGTCGCGCACCACGAGCAAACGCTCGAGGCCGAGAACGATCCCATAGAGCACCACGCCGATCAGAGTGATCAGGATCACTGCCATGAACATGGCGGCGGTATCGAGCGTCACCTGCACTTGCAGCATCAGATAGCCGAGACCGCTTGACGACCCCAGGAACTCGCCGACCACGGCGCCGGCGACGGCGAGGATCGCCGCCACCTTCATGCCGGAAAAAATATAGGGGAGCGCGCCCGGGAGCTGGATCTTGGTGAAAAGCTGCCAGCGCGAGCCCTTGAGTGAGCGCACGAGATCGAGGAGATCGGGCTCGACCTCGCGGAAGCCGCGCGCTGTCGTCAGCAGGATCGGGAAAAAGCTGATCGAGAACGCGATGATCGTGTTTGGCATGATGCCGTAGGAGAACCAGACGATGAACAAGGGCCCAAGCGCTACCTTCGGGATCATGTTGAGGCTGACGAGCAGCGGCATCACCGCGGATTCCACCGGCTTCGACCAGGTGAAGACGATGGCCAGCGCTATGCCGACGACGACGGCCAGCGCATAGCCGCCAAAGATCTCGCTAGTGGTCACTGCGGTGTTGCCGAGCCAGTGGTTGTTCTCGCCGCCCAGCGACTTGATCGTCGCCACCGGCGACGGCAGCACGAAGCGCGGCACATGCCCGTATTCGACGATGACATACCAGATGAGGATGACGAGGAGATGCGCCAGCACGGCGATGGCCGCACGACGCATCGTGTCGCTCGAGATCGATGCGGCCCACGCCCGGCTACGCAAGCCAGCGCTCCAGATTGGCCGCGACGAAGGCGTCGTCGCCGAGCGCGCGATAGGTCCGCATGACGCGCTCGATCTCCGCGCCCTGTCCTGGGCTCAGACCTTCCTCGGGATCGAGGCACCAGATCCCCGACAGCAAGCCTTGGCGGCGCAATACCTCGTGGCAGCCGGCAATGCATCCGCGAAACTCATGAGCGACATCGAAGAAAGCCGCGTTGCAATCGGTTATCTTGCCGGCGAGCGCGAGAAGATCCTCATCCACGCTGCCCGTGGCGATCGCCGCCTTGATGCGCGCGAGAAGCGCCACGGCGGCTTTCGTCCACACGCTCCAATGGCCGAGGAGACCGCCGGTGATCCTTACTTTCACCTCGCTCGCATCGCGCGGAAGCACATAAGGGGTCAGGAGGTCGAGAACGATGTTGTCGTCATTGCCCGTATAAAGGGCAATCCGATCCTCCGCACGGGCGGCGATAACACCTTTAACGACGTCGAGCGTGCGATAGCGATTGAAAGGTGCAATCTTGATTGCGGCCACCTCCTCGATCTCGGCAAAGCGACGCCAGAAGAATGCGGAAAGCGGGATGCCGCCGACCGCTGGCTGAAGATAAAAGCCGACGAGCGGCATGACCGCCGCTACGCCCCGGCAATGGGCAATGAGTTCGTCCTCGCTCGCGCCTGTCATCGCGCCGAGACTCAAGAGCCCGGCGTGATAGCCAAGATCACGCGCGATCTCGGCCTCTCGCTTCGCCTGTGCCGTCTTGCCGGCGAGACCGGCGATGAGGAGGAGCGGCCTGTCCGTCCAGCCCGCCGCCGTCTCGGCCGCTGAGCGCAACACGGGCTCATAAAGGCCGGCGTCGCGGATCGCGAACTGCGTCGCGTGCACACCGACCGCCAAGCCACCCGCGCCGGCATCGATATAGTAACGGCTGAGGGCACGCTGCCGCCGGAGATTGAGCCGGCGGCTCTGATCGAGTGCCAAGAGATGCGCCGGTATCACCGTGCCGTCGCGCAGAAGCTGGCGAAGCGGGAGCGGCCAGTCCGCCAGTGAGAGCCTCATTTCGCCCGTCCCGGGAGTAACCGATCAGTTACCATTCCGCGTCGGTGCGACACTGTCAACGCTTCGACCTCAGGGCCGCAGGAAGCGAAGCACGAGGTCGACGGCATAGCTCAGATGCCGCCGACGCGCGCGCGGCGCGTTCAGGTCGCGATCGAAGATCACCGAGAGCGTATGGATATTCGCGAAATAGAAGAAGCCGAGTGCTGCGATCGCGATATAGAGCTCGGAGGGATCGACGCCCGCGCGGAACACGCGCTCCCGCGCGCCGCGTTCCAGGAGATCGCCGATCGCGCCGAGCAAGGCCACGTGCAAACGCCGAATTTTCTTCGATTTGCGCAGATGCCTTGCGCGATTGAGATTCTCGCCGATCAGCAAGGAGACGAATTCAGGGTGCTCCTGGCAATACCGGACGCTGAATTCGACCAGCCGGCGGATGGCTTCGGCGGGCGGCAGGCGGGCGATGTCGAGGCGAGCCTCCGCCCCTCGGATCTCTTCATACGTCTCTTCCAGCACGGCGAGCCAGAGCGCGTCCTTGTTGCCGAAATAGTGGTAGAGCATGCGCTTGCTCACGCCGGCGCGGCGCGCGATCTCGTCGACGCGGCCGCCGGCCAGGCCCGAAGCGCTGAATTCGGCCATCGCAGCGCTGAGAATCTTGCGGCGTGTCGCCGCCGGCCGCCGCTTCCGCGGCGGCGACTTCGCGCCGCCTTGCCTCGCGTTGACAGTGCCCATGGAGGTTCTTATCGTTCCCAAGTGACCGGATAGTTACAAATAATGGTGCGGATCGACAACCCGCGCGGTCCGGTCGCTTCGTCAGGGGAGGAAAGCATGAGGCATGCGCTGAGATCTATCGCCTTAGTGCTCGCCATGCTCGTGGCCGCCGCACCGGCACAAGCGGCCGAGAAAGTCAGCCTGATCCTCAATTGGGTGGCCGGAGGCGACCACGCCCCCTACTACTATGCGCGTGCCAAGGGCTGGTACAGCGCGGCGGGGCTCGATGTCGAGCTGCTCCAGGGCACCGGCTCCTCCGTCGCGGCACAGCGCGCCGGCGCCGGCGTTAATCAGTTCGGATTAGCCGACATGACGACCGTCCTCGTCGCGATCGGCAAAGGTGCCGACGAAGTCGCGGTGATGAATGTCTATGCCAATTACCCCGGCGGCTTCTATTGGCTCAAGAGTTCCGGAATCAAATCGATCCACGACCTCGCCGGCAAGAAAATCGGCAATCCGCCGGGCGACGCCGCGCGCGCGCTTTGGCCTGCGCTCGCCAAGGCCAACAACATGGATCCCAAGACGGTGACCTGGGTCAATTTGAGTCCCAACGCGAAGCTCGCGGCACTCAAGGCGGGAAATGTCGATGCGGTGACGGAGTTCTACAATCTTCATCATGTCTATGTGCGAGAGCTCGGCGCCGATCTCGGCTATCTCGCCTGGAAGGATGCCGGCCTCAATCCCTACGGCAACTCGATCGTGGTCAATGGCGCCTATCTCAGAGATCATCGCGACCATGTCGCCGCCTTCGTCAAGGTGACGCAGAAGGCCTTCGCTGCCTGCGTTACCGATCCGAAGCCATGCATCGACGCCCTAGTCGAGGCGAATTCCGGCCTCAAGGTCGAGGACCAGCTTGTCAACTGGAAGGAGGTCGAGCAGCTCATGAGCGACAAGACCTCGCAATCGGTCGCCCTCGGCTGGTTCGATCCCGAACGGATGAAGAGCGACTATGAGCTGGTGAAGACCTATATCGGCATCGAGCAGCCGTTCGACGTCGACAAGCATTTCACCAATGATTTCCTCGACCGGTCGATCAAGATGAAGGCCGTCAAGTTCTGAGCGAGCGGGATCAGCCGAGCTCCGGCCCGGCCGCGGCGAAGAGGCGCGCCGGATCGTCGAACCCCGTGCTCCGCCCATGGACCATTCGCGTCAATGCGCGCTCCTCCCTGAAGCCGCGTTCGACGAGCCACCGGCCGAGGCCGGCATGGCGATCGGCAAGATCGATGACCAGAGGCGGCGACAGCGCGCGGAAGGCGTGCCGCAACAGCGCCTGTGCCGTCCCCTCGTTCTCGGCCATGAGCGGACCGAGCTGCGTCATCACGCGGCCGTCTCGGCCCAAGAGAAAGCCGGCGACGCGCCCCGATCGCTCCGCCACCAGCGCCGCTTCCGGCAGGCGATCCGCCAATCGGCGCAGCAGCGCGGCGCGATCGCTGCCAAAGGCGGCACGATCACAGGCAAGCAGCGCCGGCCAATCGCCGCTGCGGAGCGGCCGGACCGCCGGGCCGCCCGCCCCCTCCGGCTCGCCTGACGGGATCGGTCTCGGCAGAACCAGCCGCCGCATGCTCCAGCAGTCGCGGAATCCCAGCCCCAGATAGACGGCGCGGCCGGCCGGTGTTGCGTCGAGGATCGGCACCAGGCGACGGTCCAAGAGTTGCGTCACGCAATGACGCAAAAGCCAACGCGCGAAGCCGCGCCGGCGACAATCGCCCGCGACGAGCACCATGCTGATCCACGCGAAGCGGTCGCCATGCGGCAGAATCGCGGCGGTCGCGACAAGCCGCCCTTCCGGCACGGCCACCAAGCCAAACGCCTCGCCCAGATCGAGAAAAATCTGCCAATCGGCCGCAACTTGATTCCAGCCGGCTTCTTGCGACAGCCGCAGGGCGGCAGCGATGTCGGAAGCTTGCAAGCGGCGCGGCTCGACCCCCGCGGGCGCCGCGTCAGCCGCTGATTCAGAAGGACCCGTCGCGGCTGTCATAATGGGTGGCCTTGCCCATGCTGCGCAGCCCGCGGCCCACCCAATCGGCGACCCAGTCGATCATGCGGCCGAGCGGCACCGCGGGATAGCCGAAGAGCCGGAAGGCCTCGGCGCAATTGACCAGCCAGCCGGTGTCGGCTTCGGTTCCGATGAAGTGCGGTACCTTTCCGAGCCGCTCGCCGAGCGCCGTGGCAAGCACGCGGATGCTGATCGTCTCGGGACCGCTGAGATTGAGCGGGCTCGTCGGCTCTGTGCAATGCCCGAGCGCGCGCAGCACCATGGCGTTGGCATCGCCCTGCCAGATGACATTGACATGCCCCGCCGTGAGGTCGATGGGCTCGCCCGCCCGCACTTTCTGCGCCACGTCATGCAGGACGCCGTAGCGCATATCGATCGCGTAGTTGAGCCGGATGATTCGGCCGGCCGTGCCATTCTTGCGCGAGTGATATTCGAACATCCGCTCGCGGCCGACGCAGGAATTCGCATATGCGCCGGGCGGATCGGGCGGCGTCGCTTCCGTGGCACCGCCGTGGAGGATATTGACGTGCGGATAGACGTTGCCGGTCGAGAAGGCGACGATGCGCGATTGCGAGAAGGCCTCGGCGACCATCGCCGGCACCAGGACATTCATCGCCCAGGTGAGAT
>Ga0209062_1004875_pt1 | contig 13557 bp, 11 predicted proteins | sample Coa_R2_2_FD_187158 | JGI IMG/M metagenome (GOLD analysis project Ga0209062, IMG submission 187158) | Surface soil microbial communities from Centralia Pennsylvania, which are recovering from an underground coalmine fire - Coalmine... | ecosystem: Environmental > Terrestrial > Soil > Unclassified... | reverse complement strand
CGTGCATGTTCACGGTGAACGACTACCTCGCCCGCCGCGACTCCGAGTGGATGGGCCAGATCTACAAGTTCCTCGGCCTGAGCGTCGGCGTCATCGTGCACGACCTGACCGACGAGCAGCGCAAGGCGGCCTATGCCTGCGACGTCACCTACGGCACCAACAACGAGGTCGGCTTCGACTACCTGCGCGACAACATGAAGTACCAGGTCGACGCGATGGTGCAGCGGCCGTTCAACTTCGCGATCGTCGACGAAGTCGACTCGATCCTGATCGACGAGGCGCGTACGCCGCTCATCATCTCGGGACCGGCGGAGGATTCCTCCGAACTCTATCGGCGCGCCGACCTGGTGATTCCCCGCCTCAGGCCCGACGCGTGGGAGAAAGACGAGAAGCAACGCACCGTCACCTTCACCGAGGCCGGCATCGAGCAGGTCGAGGAGCTGCTGCGCGCCGACGGGCTGCTGCCCGAGGGCATCAGCCTATACGCGCCCAACCAGGTGACCGTTCTGCATCACGTCACACAGGCGCTGCGCGCGCATAAGCTGTTCAGCCGCGACGTCGACTACATCGTGAAGGACGGCCAGGTTGTCATCATCGACGAGTTCACCGGCCGCATGATGACCGGACGCCGCTATTCCGAGGGCCTGCACCAGGCGCTGGAGGCCAAGGAGAAGGTCGAGATCCAGCGCGAGAACCAGACTCTCGCATCGATCACCTTCCAGAACCTGTTCCGCATGTACCCCAAGCTCGCGGGCATGACCGGCACGGCGATGACCGAAGCCGCCGAGTTCGGCGAGATCTACAAGCTCGAGGTCGTCGAGATCCCGACGAACGTGCCCGTGGCCCGCAAGGACGCCGACGACGAGATCTATCGCACGCTCGCCGACAAGACTCGCGCCATCGTCAAGCTGATCCAGGAGTGCCGGGAGCGCCAGCAGCCGATGCTGGTCGGCACCGTATCGATCGAGAAATCGGAAGCGCTGTCGGAGGAGCTGAAGAAGGCCAAGATCCCGCACAACGTCCTGAACGCGCGCTACCACGAGCAGGAAGCCTACATCATCGCCCAGGCGGGACGACCTGGCGCGGTGACGATCGCCACCAACATGGCCGGCCGCGGCACCGACATCCAGCTCGGCGGCAACGTCGACATGCTGCTGCGCCAGTCGGAGGCCGAGCTGATTGCCAGGATCCCCGACGAGGCCCAACGCAAGGCCGAGCTCGAGAAACGCGCCGCCGAGATCAGGGAACAGGTGGCGCGCGACCGCGAGGTGGTGCGCCAGGCGGGTGGCCTCTACGTGGTCGGCACCGAGCGCCACGAGAGCCGGCGCATCGACAACCAGCTGCGCGGCCGGTCGGGCCGCCAGGGCGATCCCGGCGCGTCGAAGTTCTTCCTGTCGCTGGAAGACGACCTGATGCGCATCTTCGGCAACAACAAGGTGCTCGACTGGGTGCAGAAGAAGGGCATGGCCGACGACGAGGCGCTAACCCACCGCTGGCTCAACAAGGCACTCGAGACGGCGCAGGGCAAGGTCGAGGCGCGCAACTTCGAGATTCGCAAGAACCTGCTGCGCTTCGACGACGTCATGAACAGCCAGCGCAAGGAGATCTACAAGGAGCGCATCGAGCTCATGGCGACCGACGACGTGTCGGATGTCATCGCCGGCATGCGCCGCGACGTGATCGACGCCATGGTCTCGCGCCACATTCCCGAGGGCGTCTATGCCGAGCAGTGGAAGACCGCCGAGCTCAGGGACGACACCAAACGCGTATTCGGACTCGACCTGCCGGTCGAAGATTGGGCCAAGGAAGAAGGCATCGCCGAGGAAGAGCTCAAGGTCCGCCTGAACGACGCGGCCGACCGGTTGTTCGCGCAGAAGGCGGCGCAGTACGGCACGGAGATCTGGCGCCAGGTCGAGAAGAGCGTGCTGATGCAGCTCTTCGACCAGGGCTGGAAGGATCACTTGCTGCATCTCGACCATCTGCGCCAGGGCATCGGGCTGCGCGCCTACGGCCAGAAGGATCCGCTGAACGAATACAAGCGCGAGGCGTTCAATCTCTTCAACGATTTGCTGACCGGCCTGCGCGAGCAGGTGGTGAATGTGCTGGCGACGCTGCAGCTTCGCATGGAGGCGCCACCCCCGGTGCCGACCGCGCCGGCCCAGGGCCAGATGCGCGAGGTGCACGAGGACCCCGCGCTTGCCGCCGTGATGGCGAGCGAGCCCGGCTACGATCCGGTGGATCCGAACGGCACCGGTGACGCGGGCGGCGGCTTGGCGACCCTGTCGCGGCCGCGGACCAATCCGAAGGCCGATCCCAACGATCCGGCGAGCTGGGGCAAGGTCTCGCGCAACGCGCCTTGCCCCTGCGGTTCGGGCAAGAAGTTCAAGCACTGCCACGGGCGCGTCTAGCGCCCGCGCGATTCAACGTCTCACCCCTCCACTCCTCGCTGCACCGCCTGTAATTGCATTTCAGTTGAGCGCCGCGCCCGGGTACGCCCTCGACGAGATCCAGGGTTACAACCAAGACCACGCCGCTGCACACCTTCACCCTGCAGTATGCCCAATGCGGCCGAGCGGAAATTCTTCTCAATATCGAGCAGAGCTACCAGACGCCGCGCTTCGCGCTGAGCCCTTCGGCTCGAGCTGCGGCCGATTGTGGGCATGCGCGATTTCGGCTGGGAATTCATTGTCAATTCCATCGTCGACGCGAGCTTCGGCAGCAGCGGCTCGGCGGACTTCGCCCCGGGAGCGCCGGGCGGTCGGCAGGGAAAGAATGACCAGCGTGGAGTACTACAGCGACTTCGGCCCGCTCGAGAACATCTCGCCGCTCGACCAGCAGAACCACGCCGTGTTCGGCGTCATCGACTTCACGCTGTTCACGTTCGACGTCAATCTCGGCACGGGATTCGGTCTCACCGACGCGTCCGGCAAGATCGTGACCAAGCTGATCATCGGGCGCGCCTTCTGAACGTGGCGACGCCTGCGAAGGCCGCAAGGTTGAGCACGGGCTCTACTGAATAGCGGATGCGCTGGGTTTCGACGCCGTTCAGCAGGTTCGGCACGACGAAGAACAGCGCCAGCACCAGGGCGGGGAAAACCCAGTCCGCCGTCGCTTGCCTGCCGCGCCAGTAGTTCCAGGCATCGAGCCCGCCTCGACCGAAGGCGGTCACCAATCCGAACAGGACAACGACCATCAGGACGGGAGAGCTTGAGGCCAGCCGGTTGGTCGCCGAATCCCACCAGCTGCGCGCACTTGTCTTGCCTCCGACCAGCCGGCCGGGCCGATAGAGCAGGAGCTCGTTCCAGAAGTCGACATAGCCCCCGATCTTCGCGCCCATCTGCCGGTATTCCCAAGCCGGCGTGCCGAGGAACGTCATGACGCTCGACGCGACATGATGGAGGTAGAGGCGCGGATAGAGACGCAGCAGGTGCGGCGCATCCCGTCCCAGGTCACGCGAATAGCCGAGCATGGCGATGTGATTGAAGTTCAATTCGCCGTTGGCGCGTTCGATGCGGCAGAGCGGCGGACGCTTTTCGCTGCCGGTGTCGCAGTCCCTCGCCAACGCGACCCAGCCATGCCAGACGTCGGGGGTCTGAAGCGCCGGCACCATCGATCGCGAGAACTCACCGCGCCGGACACGCGCCTCGAGATCCTGCGCCACGTCGGCGAACTTCTGATTGTCACCGGGCAGGCTCGGCGTCAGCATGTTGACCAGCGTCGCGCCTTCCCATGAACTCGCGGCGAAGATGCCGAACTCCTTGAGGTTCTTGAAGTAGACGGAAGCGACTACAGCGATGCCCGCTATGCCCACCAGCAGCGCCCGCCAGTCCCTGCCGTGGCGCCGTCCCGCCAGCAGCCAGATCGCGCCCAGTACGACAACGACCCAACCGAGGTGGAACAGCGACCGCAGCAGGCCCAGTGCCGCGAGAGTCGACGCAAGACAGACAAAGCCGCCGAGGCGACCCTCTTCGAGGTAGCGCGCCGCGAACAGCGTCGCGCAAAGCACCAGTACGGCCTCGAGCTGCGAGTAGAAGTAAATGTTCTCATACAAGAGCACATCAGGCAGCGACGCGAACAAGGCGGCGGCCGCGCCGGCCATCAGGCTGCCGTAACCGACGCGCCGCAGAAATCCGTAGAGGATCGCCGCCATCACCAGCGAAGCGCCGACGAACAGGGCCTGCAGAAAGACCGACGTCAGCGAATCGGGCAGAGCCAGCGCCACCGCGTACAGGGCGTTCAACAGCGGCGGCTGCATGTGCATCAGGTAGAGCGCCTGCAGCGGCGCATGCCGTAGCAGGTCGGTATCGAGCATCTGCCACCAGATGACGTTCGGGTCGTAAGACAGCCCGTATCGCAGGTTCAGGACAAGCCGCAAGGCAAGGCAGAACACGATCGCCAATCCCAGCGCGGGCTCGCGCAGACTTCTCCGGAACGGTGGATTGTTCATGCCCCGCCCGATCATATACTTCGCGCGATGCCTCGCAGCCAATTCGTTATGCTGATCGCGCTTGTCGGGCTGATGGGCGCCGTGCGGTTCGCAGGCCTCGACGCCGTGCCCCCCGGCTTTTTCGTCGACGAGGCGGCCGGCGCCGCGAACGTGATCTGCTTCAAGCAGACGGGGGCGGGCGAGCTTGGCGGCACCTGGCCTCTTTTCTTCGCCGCCTACGACAGTCACATGGGCGCCTACTTCAGCGCGCCATACATCTATCCTCTGGTGGCGTGGACGAGTGTGTTCGGCGATGGGATCGCAAGCTTCCGCGCCTTCTCGGCCGCTGTATCCGTTCTGAGCTTGGCCGGGCTATTCTATTTGGGATCGGCGGTCGGCGATCGCCGGACAGGCTGGCTTTGCCTGCTGGTCGGTGCGCTCTCGCCGCTGCTGTTCCAGTTTGCCCGCATCGCCTGGGATCCCGCGATCCTTCCGTGCCTGCTGGTCTGGGCGCTTTACTTCACGCTGCGATCGAACCGCTGGCACGATGGCGCGCTGGGGGGCGGCCTCTTTGCCTTCGCCGCGTATGCCTATCCGCCGGCGCGCGCCCAACTCGCACTCCTGCTGCCGGCAACCGTCTGGTTCAAGTACGCGCGATCTGGCATCCAGGTGCCGTTCGCCGCGGCGTTCATCGCCCTACTCGGCATCCTCAGCGCGCCCCTCGTCTGGCTCACCCTAACGGGCGAGATCCAGGGCCGCTTCCAGTTGATCAGCGTGTTCTCGCCCGACTACCTGCAACGGCAGTACCACACGGCCAATCCGCTCTATGGTCTCGTCGCCATGGCCAAGAACATGTACTGGCATCTCACGCCGGACTACCTGTTCCTGCGCGGCGACAACAACTTCCGTCACTCGACCCGACTCACCGGTACGCTGGGGGCGCTCGAAATCCTGGCGCTCGTGTTCATGTTGTTCGGCGCCGTGCGGACTAACAGCCGGTTCCTGAAATTCGGAGTGGTCTGCCTGGTTGGCTATTTCGCAGCCGACCTCGCCTCGGCCGCGACGTGGGATTGGACGCCCAACGCTCTCAGGGTGATCGGCGGCATTCCGTTCGGAGTCATGCTGGCGGCCATGGTTCTGCAAGAAGCGACCGAGCGCTCCAAATTCGCAAACCCGGTCATCCTGGCCGTGGCATACGGCTTCTCCGCCTACTTCCTGTGGGCCTACTTCGTCCGGTACCCGGACCAGGCGCGCGACGGGTTCAACACGTCGGTGCGCGAAAGCGCGGAAGCCACGCTGCCCAAAGGTCAGTGGGTGCGGTTCCTGGCTCAGAACCACGAGGCGCTGCCGAGTGCGCTTCATTACTATCTGATGACGCTCGGCCACCAGAGTTGCCGCGAAAGCGCCACGCACCTCGACAACAGCCATCGCATCGTCTGGTGAGCGGATGGCTCCCGCAAGGGCCCGAAATGCCTGAGCCTGGGCGCTAGCAGGGAAGACGGCATGGACGATTTCCGGGACAAGGCAGCGACACGCCGACGCGCCGCATTTCACCCCCGCGAAGCAGAACGGCAAGGCCGTCATGTTCCGACTATCCGATCAGCCGGGCGGCACACGCGCTCGAACACCGGCCGGGCGCGGCGCAGGCTAACAACCATTGCGCCATTCAGATCGAGATCGCCTGGCGCGCCGAGGAGATCGAGACGCTGCCGGACGACATGGTCGCGTGCCTAGCAATGATGCGCTGGATCGGGGCCCGGACCGGCGTGCAGCGACAGTCCCTGCCCCTCCTCCGCGAGGAAGCCTCAGGCTCCGGCAGCCCGTCCCGCATGAGCGTCCCCACAAAGGGCTGGTGCGGCCAGCACCTGCCCAACAACGAACACCGGGAGCCCCGCCCGATCGACATCAAGCGGCTTTTCTGACTCTGGCCGGCCGCCATCGAACCGCAGCAAATCCTGCCGCGGTTCGTGTTAGACGTAGGCCATGTCTACGTCCGCTCCGCTCCCCCATGTCGTGCCGCTCGAGGGCGGCTCCAACTTCCGCGACCTCGGCGGCTACGCCACGGCGGACGGCCGCACGGTCCGCCGCAACGCCGTCTTCCGTTCGGCTCACCTCGGCGGCCTGACCGACGCCGACCGCGCAGCGCTCGCAAGGCTCGGCGTGCGCACCATCGTCGACCTGCGCGGCGTCAGCGAGGCGGCCGAGACGCCGCACCTGATCGAGGGGCTCGGCTGCAAGATCGTCGCCGCGCATATCGAGCCTCGGCTCAACGAGAAGCTCAGGGCCGCCATCGACCAAGGTACGGCGACACCGTTCGTGGTGATGCAATATCTGACCGACCATTACCGCGACTACCCGCGGCGCTGCGCCCCCGGCTTCCGCACGCTGTTCACCACGCTCAGCGACGGCAAGCATCGCCCGCTGGTCTTCCATTGCACCGCCGGCAAGGACCGCACCGGCTTCGCCTCCGCCCTGCTGCTCACATTGCTCGGCGTGCCGTGGGACACCGTGCTCGATGATTACCTGCACACCAACGTCGTGTGGACCGGCCATGTCGGCCGCTATCCCGAACTCGACATCGACACGCGCGCCGCCATCATCGAGGCGCGCCGGCCCTATCTCGAAGCCGCCTTCGAGGTGGTTCGAGCGGATTACGGCTCCCCCGAGCAGTTTGCCGAAAAGGCTCTCGGCCTGGACCGTGCCGCGCGCGAGCGACTGAAAGCCGATCTGCTCGAATGAGCTACGATACGCCGGAGCCCTTCAAGGTCGACATCCCCGAGCGCGCGCTGATCGATCTCGACGAGCGCCTGCGCCGCTGGCGCGCCCCGACCGCGATCGAGGACAAGGGCTCCTGGGCCTCAGGCACCGATCCGGACTTCCTCGCCGATCTCGTGGACTACTGGCGGCACGGCTACGACTGGAACCGCTGCCAGGAGTGGATCAACGCCTTCCCCAATTATCTGGTCGATATCGGCAAGCAGCGCCTGCATTTCATCCGCGAGCCCGGCACCGAGGTCGAGGATGCGCCGCGGCCGATGCCGCTCGTGATCACGCATGGTTGGCCGGGCTCGATCGTGGAGTTCCTGCACATCATCGACCAACTCGCCCATCCCGAGCGGCATGGCGGCGATGCGCTCGATGCCTTTGATGTCATCGCCCCCTCGCTGCCGGGCTACGGCTTCTCCGGCCCGCCGATTCGTGACGACGGCACGACCGGGCCGATCGGTCCGCGAGCCATCGGCCGGCTCTGGCACAAACTCGTGCACGAGAAGCTCAACTACCAGCGGCCATACGGCGTACAGGGCGGCGACTGGGGCGCGGTCGTCTCGTCATGGTGTGCCTTCGATCATCCGCGCAAGAATGACGAGGGCGTGGTCGGCCTGCACCTCAACATGATGGGCTTGCGGCCGGGCATCGACCTGAAGTCCGCCAAGCTCAGCGACGCCGAACAGGCCTGGCTCGCCAAGATGGGCCCTCCGCTCGACGACAAGGTCGCCTATCAGCGCATCCAGGCAACGCGGCCGCAGACCCTCGGCATCGCGCTCACCGATTCGCCGGTCGGCCTCGCGGCGTGGATCGTGGAGAAGTTCCAGGCCTGGAGCGACTGCGGCGGCAATCCGCTCAACCGCTTCTCGATGGACGTGCTGCTCGACAACATCATGGTCCATTGGCTGAGCGGCACGGCCGGCACCGCGACCTGGCTCTATCGCGGCGTCACCCAGCAGCACCCGCGCGGCTTGCCGGCGGGCGAGAAGGTCACGGTGCCGACGGGGTTTGCCGCCTTCCCGGCCGATCTTGCGCCGGCGCCGCCCCGGGAATGGATCGAGCGCTGCTACGATCTGCGCCGGCTGACCGCGATGCCCAAGGGCGGCCACTTCGCCGCCCTCGAGGAGCCCGCCCTGCTGGTCAACGACATCCGCGAGTTCTTCCGGCCGCTGCGCTTCGGGGCGGCCAACGACTAGGCTTGTGCCGCACCGATGTCCCACGATGTACCGACTCGGTGGGACATGTTTGATGCCGATGAAATAAGGCTTTTGGGCCAAATGTCCCACTTTTTGCGCCACACCCTCCCGGCGGCCAGGGAGAGAGCGCAAAAGTTCTATACGACAGAATCGGGTTCCTTCTAACACTCGTGGCATACACTGGGGATGGCACGATATCCCCTCGAATGGGGCTGGCACACGGACCAGCCTACTGAAACTTCCGTCACAGCGGCCTCGACGCCGACACTTCTGGGCGGCGATCTCCAGCGATCGCCGGCCGAGGTCATCTATGATTCGCGACCACGAGAGACCGGCTCGAAGGCAGGTGATCCCGCTCTCACGCCTGTCGCCTGGGGCGACAAGTCGTGCTCCGGTTGTGGCACTTCTGGCAAACGTTCAGGGAGTACGGGGATGTTCGAGATGGAAAGGCGAATATTGTGCTGGAATTGCGCCGCAAAAGCTGCGGGAGCGCAGAATGAACCATCGGATGAGCAAGTTCGCATCCTCACACCGTTCTTGCTTCAGCCCAAATAAGCACATGGCAATCTAAGAGAAATACAATCGGCGATTGCTTATCTTCAGTTCGTTCCCCGCATATACTAGCCAACGATTCAGGAAAAATCCGGAGCGAGTCTTCTTTGACCCCCCGAGAGCAGGCGCTTCGCGGCATCAAGATGGGCGATATCTTCCACGCCAAGGGGAATCATGGCGGACCGCTCATCTGCCTCGCTACATCGATCACCGAATCGACGATCAATGCGCGAACGGTGTCGCACGGCCTGGAATTCAAATTCGACCGCCGAACAGGCCTTGGCAAAGAGCCAAAATACTCGATCGAAGGGACGATCGACTCCGTGGCGCGGCTGCCGCAGGATATTCACGACGCGCTCATCAGCCTCGACGTGAAGAATCGCAGCAAATGGGACAGCCCATTGTCGACCGAACAAAAGCGCGCCCTGATCTTCACCTCGCACTTCTACCCGGAACATCCGATCGAAGGAGAGGCTAGAGCATGATGGGTTCGGCTGGAATCGGTTGGAAGGAACCAGCCGAACCCATCATGCTCTGTGGAACCGCGATCACCGGTGCGCGCGAATGGGATGAGATGGAGCCGTGTCCGGTTCCATCTCATCCCATTCCGCTCTAGCCCGTCGCCTCACGCACAAAATCCGCCAGCTCGCGATTGAAGCGCGGGCCGTCCTCGCAGAACGGCGAGTGGCCGCATTGGTCGTACCAGGAGATGTGCAGATCTTGGAATCGTCGTTGCCATTCCAAGCCATTCCAGTACGCAAAAGTTCTATACGACAGAATCGGGTTCCTTCTAACACTCGTGGCATACACTGAGGATGGCACGATATCCCCTCGAATGGGGCTGGCACACAGACCCCAAGAACGACACCGACCCGTCCGAATCTGCGGACTGGTCCCGGGAAACCCAGCAGCGCTATCCACTCGAATGGGGCTGGGATGCGCCCGCCGAACCCAAGGCCTCGGCATTGCCGACCTTCATGCCGGCAATGCGGACGCTGCCGGGGTCGCCCTCCCTCGCCCCTAGCATCATTCTCGTCAAGTCGGACTCAAACGACCGCCTGTCTCCAGGTTCGTCGCTGGCCACACCTCCGCGCCGGGGAACAGCTCCCAATGTCGAGCCTACTCCCGATAATCCGGCGTACCAGGCGGCTATGGACAAGGCTGTCGGGCACGTTGTCACGCTGCCCGATGGCTCCCGTGTAGAAGATCCAACTTCCGAGACGGGCTATCTCATGTCTCCTGTGCCGAACTTGCAAGCGGTCGCAACCGCTGGAAGACGGATCCGAACAACGAGCGCCGATATGATGAAAATTCCGGAGACTGCCAGTGGCACCATCCCCTACGCCATGTGGCAGCTGGGGAAATACGTCGGGCACGGCGGGCAGTTCGATTACCAGCGAGAAGCCAATCCAGCTGGAGGGTGGATTCAGTATCCACACTTTCGAAACGTCTCGAATTTCAACGTCGGCCTTCTTGGTCACCAAGCTGGCATCTCACAAGGAACGCTCTTATGGATCGCGGGAGCATTGTCTGCGCTTTCCGGAAGGCCGGACTTCACCCAGCCATATTTCCTGAAAAAGCAAACGGCGGACTTCATTCGCAAAGGCTATGGGGTCAGCGAAAGCGGAGTATTCGACGAACCGTCGCCTCCTTGATCTCACTCGCGCCCCGCCCTGGCTCGGGGCCATCGCCGTCGTCTGATACTAACGACTGTCCAGATGGTCGTGCCCAGGAAGGTGGCGATCCAGATCGCCGATAGAAGTGCCGGTAGCCCCGCATCCATCGAATCCGGAGGTGCATAGAAGGCAAAGAGGGGTGCCAAAGGGACCACAAGGATGCACATCCCACTATTGAGGCAGTGCGGCGCCATCAGAAGCGCGGCACCGACAACGAGACAGGCCGTAAACGTCGCCGCAAGGCGACAGAACAAGCCGAGCATGAACCAGCATGAATTAGCGATTTGCCCGAGTGACGCCGCCGTTGCCGGGGACGATGGATGAAGCCCCAACCAGCCTGCGCCGATCGTCCAGACGACTGTGAAGACCACCGCGGCGACTGAAAATTCCGGAACGGCGGAAAGCAAATGCGGCCGTGGGTGCATCAAGAGGTCTTGTAGAAGGCAAAGCGGTGCGTAGACGACCGCACCAGCGCACCAGAGGTCTTGGCCGGCTTGGCAGTGACTGGCGATATCGAAGCCAACGCGGACATAAAGGCAAATAGCGAATGTCGCCAGAAATCGCCCGATCAGCAGGAGCATTTGATCCGCGAATTTGTCGAAGTGCGAGCTCATCACGGCAGCAGTGTCTGCGACGTCCGGCCGCTTTTAAATCGACCACCGGTTGCAAACATCGGTAGCCGACTGGCTATGACACTACCTCCCTCACGAACGCCGCCAGCTCGCGATTGAAGCGCGGGCCGTCCTCGCAGAACGGCGAGTGACCGCATTGGTCGTACCAGGAGACGCGTGAACCGGCGATGGCCGCAGCCGTCCTCTCCGCCGCCTTGGGCAGCACGACGCTGTCCTTGCGCCCGTGCGAGATCAAGGTCGGCACGCGCACCTTCTTCAATCCGGCGATCGTCGCCTCCGGATTGCTCGGCCAGCCCAGGATCGTCCGCCTGACCTCCGCGGGCACCAGCATGTTGTAGGCGAGCGCCACCCGGAAATCGGGCTCGCTCGGCCTGAGCGCGAAGCAGCCGCCGATGAAGGCGATCGCGTCGTCGATCTGCTCGGCGATGCCCGGCGGCGGCAGCTTGGGTCCGTCCGGCCCGCGGCAAGTCGGGTCCTCGACCACCAGCGCGCCGACGAAGTTGATGCCGGCCAGGCGCGAATCGCCGAATGAGAGAAGGTACTGCCGGGTGATTCGCCCACCCATCGACCAGCCGCACAGCACCGGGCGCTTGAGCGCCTTGGCATCCAAAACGGCGGCGAGATCCCGCGCGAAGATTTCAGCGCTTTGATAGGCCTTGGGATCCGCGGGCTTGTCGGAAGCGCCGTGGCCGCGGTGGTCGTAGGTGACGATGCGGAAGTCGCGTAATGCGTCGCTCTTGTACTGCGGCGCAAAGCAGAGATGGGCCTGCGCAAAGCCGTGGATCAGCACGAGCTCGGGTCCCTTCGGATTGCCAAACTCGTAGGTGGCAAGCCTAACGCCATCCGGCGAGGCGACGAACTCCACGGGGCTCATGCCAAGGTTGCCGTCGCCTGTGCGGCAATCGTGCCCTTGGGAGTCACCGTCCACAGCTCGGCTCCCTTGCCGTCGGCCGTCGGCCGCCCGACCACGTCGAACGGCGCGGTGTCGAACAAGGGCGCACGCGCGCGCACCGTCATGGTCTTGATCTTCCGCCCCGGGACCGAATCACGCAGCAGGTCGAAGAGGCATTGCTGGGCGAACGGCCCATGCACCACGAGTCCAGGATAGCCTTCGGTCTCGATGCAGTAGGTTCGGTCGTAATGGATGCGGTGCGGATTGAAAGTGATCGCCGAGTAACGGAACAGCATCACCGGATCGGGCTTGATGGTGCGCCGCCACGGCACGTCCGCCGGCGCCGCTTCGCGCACCGGCGTGGCGCTCTTCTGGCCGGGCGCGGGATCCTCGCGGAACACCGTCGAGTTGGCCTCGGTCATGGCAAGCCCGCGCGGCGTGAAGATGCGCCGCGTCTGCGTCGTCACGACCAGGATGCCGGTGCTGCCCTGGCGCAGCTGGATGTCGGTGAACTCGGTCTCACGCCTGATCTTGTCGCCGACCCGGATGTCGCCCTCGAAAGTGAAGGTCGAGCCCGCGTACATGCGCCGCGGCAGCGGGATCTTGGGCAATACACCGCCTGTGAATGCAGCGCCGTCGCGGCCCAGCTGATCGCGCCGCGCGTAGGAATGGAGATAGAGCAGATGCCAGCCGGGCGCGATCGGCTCGCCCTTCGCCGGCACCTTTTCCTGGCGATCAAAGGTCGCGAGCATCGCCTTGATCGGCGCTTGCGTGACTTCGTCCTCATCCTCGATCCTACGACCGAGTTCCTTCTTCAGCGGCTCGATGTCGATGCTCACCCTTCCCTCCGAAACTTCGTACAGGTCCTGGCGTTATTCTCGCTGGACTCGAATGGCTGCGCTAGGAGCCTGAATTGACCAAAGGCCGCTGGGTCCTTGCGGGGGTCGCCCTTGTCGTGGTCGTCGTGCTGGCAGCGGCTGGCGCGCTCGTTTGGCATCCAGCCCTCCCTGCCGTGGCCGTTCCGCCTGCCAATAGCTTCGATCGCGCGCTCGTGAAGAAGGGCCAGGCGCTGGCCCATCTCGGCGACTGCGCGAGCTGCCACACCGCGTCCACCGGCAAGCCCTATGCCGGCGGCCGTGCCCTGCCGACGCCGTTCGGTACGATCTACTCCAGCAACATCACGCCATCAGCCGACACCGGCATCGGCAAATGGTCGCGCGAGGCGTTCGTGCGCGCCATGCGCGAAGGCGTGGCGCGCGACGGCAGCCATCTCTATCCGGCCTTTCCCTACGACCACTTCACCAAGGCAGGCGATGACGATCTCGCCGCGCTCTATGCCTACCTGATGACGCTTCCGGCCGTCGAGGCGCGACCGCCGGCCAACAAGCTCGACTGGCCGTACGGCCAACGCTCGATC
>Ga0209062_1004874_pt1 | contig 13561 bp, 16 predicted proteins | sample Coa_R2_2_FD_187158 | JGI IMG/M metagenome (GOLD analysis project Ga0209062, IMG submission 187158) | Surface soil microbial communities from Centralia Pennsylvania, which are recovering from an underground coalmine fire - Coalmine... | ecosystem: Environmental > Terrestrial > Soil > Unclassified... | reverse complement strand
GGATGGGATGGGCCGAGTCATCGCCTGGGACGCGAAAACGGGCAAGATCGTCTGGTCGAACAAGGAGACTTTTGCTGCCGCTTCTGGCCTGCTTGCAACAGCTGGCAGCGTTGTCTTCTATGGTACCCTTGAAGGCTATTTGAAAGCGGTGGATGCTAAATCAGGCCAAGAACTCTACAAGTTCAAGACACCTTCCGGCATCATAGGCAATGTCATGAGCTATGAGCATAGAGGGAAGCAATATGTGGCAGTGCTATCCGGTGCTGGCGGCTGGGCGGGTATCGGTCTGACTGCTGGGCTCACCCGCTCCAGCGAGGGTGCTAATTCCCCGCAAGTCTATGCCGCCCTATCGAGCTATACGGCGCTCGGCGGGACACTGACGGTCTTTGCTTTGCCGTGATGCCGATGATTTCGCAATGCTATGGGTAATGGGCTCCCGGCACGCCAATGTTGAAACGCAACCGTGCTTCAATGATACAATATCCGCCGGTACAACAATTCGAGGATTCAGAAATACCCCGAACGGGGGTCGCGTGCTTCTGCAGTGTATGATACTTCCAAATCAACTGAGCGGCTCCGAGCATCCAGAGTAGCAGTAGGCCAAGGAAAAGATCACAGCCCGGACACGAAGCGGACGGCAGAGCCCTGAGGAAATTTTAAAGCAAATGGATACTGTGCCGGCGCCGGCACGATCGGCCAACAGTTGACTCGCGCATGCAGCTAGATGGCCTGCCCAAAAGCCCGGCCCGCTCGCCGCGGGCAGATCCGCTAAGCCGGGCCAAAAATGCTCGCACAGGCGCGGCCTGGTGAAATTTAAGCTGATATTATCAGGTTTCCCTCACACTTGGCTTGGCACTCATATCCCGCGAGGAGGTCACCGCGCGGTAACGGGAGGCCCTTACTCTATGCGGACTCCAGGCGAGGAATGGACATGAGACTCTCCGAAAATTTCCGCGCCATCATCAACGGTATCCGTCTCGTAATTTTCTTTGTCTTGTTCGGCAGCGTGCTTGCCTTCATCACATTTGGCCATTGGGCCGGGGAGCGGCTCACGCGCGTACCCGGCCCAAACTGCCGGTGGCCAAAATCCGGAAGGGGGCTCCCGGCATCCTGAGCAGCACTGACGATTGCCGCGGCCAGAGGTTAGCGCAGCCAGGATGTGTCCTCGCTGCCAACCGCAACCGGCTTGCGCCGCGATCCCCAAGAGCCTGGTTTCTTTTCGAAAATGCCTGCGCAGCGTTCACCGCAGCTCTTGCAGCAACCGCTCTCATCAAGACCCCAGGACGTGATCTCATACCAGTCACGGCCGATGACGCAATTGCCGCAAACGTGACAATAGGTGCTCTGTCCCGCCCCGCCGTGTACATTACCTGTGCAGAGCCCGCGCTGGCCATCGTGAAGCTTGCAGTATCTGGGGCAGAGGCCGCACTGGATGCACCCGCCGGCAAGGGAGTGCCAATAACGGGCGCTAACGCCTTCCGGAGCATCGCAGAAGGGCGCCCTTCGGGTTTATTCATAGGCCCAGGATGGCGTGTTCGAGCCGTTTTTTCAATAATGTGAGCGTTTCAAGGATTTGCGGACGCATTTGGCCTCCATCCGGCGGATGATCAATTCGGCCTGGCGCTGCCTTCGTAAAGAAATGTCATCAGCCTTGGACCCGGCATATAGCCGGTCTCCAGCCGGTCAAGCCGGAACCCGGCGCCTTCGATCAAGCTCTTGACCGGCCGGTTCAGATGGCAGCCGCCGCTGATACACTTCCATGCCGGAGTCAGAAGATTTTGCCATCGGCGCACGCTTTCGTCGGGCGCCAGCCCATGTTCGACGAATAGGAGGCGCCCGGCCGGCTTCAGCACGCGGCGCATCTCATCAAGTGCTTTCGCGGCGTTGGGGATGGTGCACAAAGTCCAACTCGTGACGACAGTATCGATGCTATGATCATCCAATGGAATTGATTCTGCTGAACCCTCAACAAGGGTTACGGGTATTGGCGATCCCGTTATCATGCGCCGGGCCATCGTGATGAGTTGCTGTGATGGCTCAAGCCCTAGGATTTCGCGTACCGGCGCGCGGTAGAGAGGGAGATTAAGGCCGGATCCTATTCCGATTTCCAGCACACGTCCTTCCGCCGCGCCGGTCACCCGCTCCCGATAGGGCACGAAGCGCTGGCTGCGCATGGCGAAATGACACAGCCTCGGCAAGATAAGGTTCGAGTAAAAGCTCACGCGCTCCCCCCTCAACGGAAAAACAAATATTTGATGAGTGCCGCTATAGCGAGGAGCAACACGGCGATGATGAGCAGGCTTCCGAGACCCTTAGTCCACATCATTCCGGTTCCCATCATTGGCTGCCAATCCTGCATCATCATATTTTCCTTCCAAGCGCCGTATGTCTCTTGAATTACGCCCTGGTACAGTTAGAGCTGCGCTTCATTCAAAGCTCAGCGGTAAGGCTCCCTAGCCGGACCCTCAATGGCAAGTCTATCGGAGATCTCTTTTTCATCGCCATGGTTCATTTCCAGATAGGACGGCATGTTTGCCCCTGTCAAAATCCGCGAACGTCTCGCCGTGAATGATTATAATGACCAAGGCTCGTATAAAGATCCCAAGGCACCGTTGCCCATGAGTTCAAGAAGGAGCAGGAGAAGCGCTGCGGCAGAACGCCCGTAATGGAAATGAAAATCCCCGAACGAAAATGCACGTTGTTAGGTCAGGGACCGCGGCCACGCCACAAGAAACATCACTGAATGGGAGAAGGCACATTATGACAAGATTAACCATCACTGCGGCACTCGCCCTTCTCTTTGCGGCAAGCGCGCTGCCGGCAGCGGCTGGATCCGGGCCCGCCGGACACAGCCACGAGATGGAAGGCTTCTCCGCAGGAGAGCCTGGCGATCCGAAAGAACCGTCGCGAACCATTCAGGTAACCATGGAGGAGCGTGACGGCAAAATGCTTTACGTTCCAGACCATGTCGAAGCTCGCAAAGGGGAGACGATCAAATTCGTGATCCACAACAATGGTGAGCTCGATCACGAATTCGTTCTTGCAACGGCCGAAGAAAACTTGAAGCACGCCAGAGCGATGGAAATAAATCCGGAGATGGAACACGACGATCCAAATGCGAGGCGCATCGGTCCCAAGCAAACAAGCGAGATCATCTGGAAGTTCACCGAGCCCGGCCAATTCGAATACGCATGTCTGATCCCGGGGCATCGGGATGCCGGGATGTTGGGCATCGTGGAGGTAAATGAATAGGGGGATTCGCCCGGATACGAAGATGCCCAGGGCCGTGGGCGCCTCAAGATGATGCGCCCACGGCCCTTCGATCTCTGCCCTGCCGCATGACAACCAGAGCGTGACGGCGGCTCCGCCGGTCATGCTCCGGATTGGACTTTCAAGACCATGCGGCAGGTCTTGGCCGAACTGGCTCAGGCCGTGGCTTTGCCCGCAGCGGTTGCTTGCGGCACCTCGACGAGGCGGCCCGTCTTTACATCATAATAATAGCCATAAATCGGAATATGAGGGGGCACCAGAGGATGCGAACGGATGCGTTTGACGTCTTCCACCACGCTTCCGGGGAGATCTTTGAACGTCAGCCATTTCACATAATGGCCATGCACGCTGCCGGGACCATGCCCATGATCGTGCCAGCCTTTCTCGTCAATGGTCGCCCCTTCCAGGCTCTGTTCGAGGAGGCTGCTCATGATTTGGTCATCGAAGAGCTGCATGCCGCAATCGGAATGATGGATGACGAACCATTCCAGGGTCCCAAGCAACTTATAGGAAATCACGAGCGAGCGGATCGCGTCGTCGCTGGCGCGCCCCCCTGCATTGCGGATCACATGCGCATCGCCCTCGGCAAGCCCGGCATATTTGGCTGGATCGAGACGCGCATCCATGCAGGTGAGGATAGCGAACCGCCGCGCGGGCGGCATGGCCAATTGCGATTTAGCACCAAAACTTGCAGCATAGGCCTCATTGGCCTTCAAAACTTCTTGTAGAACTGGCATGCACATCCTCCCCATGACTGGTCATTGTTATATTAGCATAAACTAATATAATCTAGGACTATTTGCCGCAGTTGTCAACGCGCGGACGGGAAAGCTCACGCTTTATTGATCTACTCTGGCGCAGGTTCGTGCCGCCCTTTCGGCGATGACGAGCAGGAAGCGGAAGATTACAATAGACTTCTGGCATAACCGTCATGCGGGCGGGATCACCTTGTGAGAGATGGCAGCGAGAAAGAAACGCAGGCAGAAACAGGGCGGTTTCGGTAGCGGCCAGCGATGATTTTGAAGCGTTTGAGCCGGGCAATGACGTTCCCGGCACCCGCGCGCCCGCTGGAGACGGCCTGGTTTCGTCCCTTGCCGCTTGCGGACAGCGGATTCTTTTTACCGCGCTTTTGGGCATGTCCGTTTTGGCGTGCCGTTTCTGCAAGCTTGATAGCCGCCATCGGCAGCGGCCTTTGTTTCAGGATGGAGGGAGCTGTTTCAGGATGGAGGGAGCTGGTCTTCGATTGAGAGCGTGTCCGGCGTGTCTCCAGCCGCTTTCTGCTTGCATTTTTCAGCAACAAGCAGCGCCGCCATCGCCCCAGAACTGTTCCGTGTGACTCCCGCAAGCCGCCGGAATTCTTCGCGCTTCGGCTCTTTGACGGATTCAAATCTCATCGCCGCCTCCCCGGCGGCAACGACTCAACCCGTGGTTAATGGAAGGTTATGCAAGAAGTCTAATGTAATCGATTCTTAGCGCTTAGAACGGGAAACGGGAGGAAAACCGGCTCCCGCTTTTCCTTACCGCTCTAGCACCGCGCCGCAAGGTGGCCGAATACTTCAACCACTTTTTCATAGACTGGCCGCTTGAATGGAACGATCAATTCGGGGAGCCGGCCGATCTCCTCCCAGCGCCATGCATCAAACTCCGGGCGATGGCCGCCGGCCGGAGTTTCTATGTTGATCTCGCTTTCATCGCCCTCGAACCGGAGGGCGAACCATTTTTGACGCTGCCCCTGAAAGCGCCCCTTCCAGGCTCTTTTGAGTGCTCCGGCCGGCAGCTCATAGCTGTACCATTCTGGCGATTCCGCAAGGAATGTCGTGGAAGAAACATTGGTTTCCTCGCGAAGCTCGCGGAGGGCTGCCTCATAGGGCTCTTCGCCGTTGTCGATGCCGCCCTGAGGCATTTGCCATTCGTAGCCCAGCCGCAGATCATCGGGGATGTTCTTGCTGCGCCGGTGCCCGACAAAGACGAGCCCTGCGTGACTGAAAAGCATGATGCCAACGCACGGGCGATAATTGAGAGGTTCCATTGCCGCCACACTTAGGATTACCGGCTTGCCAAGCCTTGCTGTTGAGCGCTTTTTTGCAATTTTGGCATGGCCATGCTCAGCGGCACAAGAGCAATTCCCCGCTCTTCGAGGGAGCGGGCGAAACGGCCGATGATCGCAATGGAAACTGGCAGCGAGCTCGCCACCCCGATCGCCAATCCCTTGTCGCGGGCGGTCTTTTCAAGCCGCGCGAGTGCCGCCTCGATGGCCTCTGGCTGCGCAGCCGAATCAATGATGACATCAGCGCGCGCGGCCGCAAGATCCTGTCCCGGGGCGAGCACCGGGACGAGGCTCTGCGCCGAACTCCCGTCGTCGATGTAAAATAATCCGCGCGCGGCGATTTCATGCAAGACTGGCTTCAGGGCTTTCTCGTATGCCGTGAATTTGCCGCCAAGAAAGTTCGCCACACCCGCATAGCCCGTGAACCGGCTCATGAACCAAAAAAGATTGTCGTTATTTGCAGCCATCCCGGCCTCCGCGAGAAGGGTATGCGGCCCCGGATTGCCTTGCGGAAAATCGAATGGCTCCATCGGAACTTCGAGGATGAGTTCATGACCTGCCTGGCGTGCGCGCGCAGTTTGCCGGGCAAGATCGGCACCGTAAGGCGCGAAGCCAAATGTGACGGCTCCCGGCAGGCTGGCGATCGCGGCTTCCGTCGCACGGGGCGAAAGGCCCATTCCTCCCACAAGCAAAGCAATGCGCGGCAGACCTGGCCGCGGTGAGGAGGGACGCGCGTAGACATCGGCGGGCCGGGCCCCGTCTGCCCCAATGCGCGGGATTGGCCCATAGCGCGTTTGCTCGATAAGCCGCGGGTCGGGCGCCGCAGCTGGCCCGCTGTTTAGCGCCTTGGCCACGTCAATGATGAGGGCGCCGGGCGGAGTGCTGCCCTCGGGACGGATGATTTTGACGCCGCTCTGCCTCTCAATTGCTTCTGCCGCCAGCGCCGCGGCCGGGCTTGGGACTGTGATGCCAGTTTCCTGATCCTTACGGTCAGGAGAAGGCACAGCCGCCCCGGCAACAGCCGCGGCTGGGCGCGGCTGCGGAGTTATTGGCGTACTAGCTGCTGCACTAGTCGCGGTTCCGTCCGGCGGGCTGGCACGAAGGGCAGTGGTGGAACTAGGAGCCGTTGCCCCGATTTGCGCAAGTTGCGCGGGAGGGGTGAAGCTGCCACTCCGGAGGAAAAGAGCGCCAAGGCCGGCAAAGAAGACGACACCGCCCAAGCTTATCCCGATCCCGATGTAAGACAACCTGCGGGGCGCCAGGGATTTTTGAATAGGGAGCTGCCCGAGGGGAGCGTCTAAATCATCGTCCATAGTTCATCACAATCCCGCTCCGATGCCTGTTCGTCCCGGCGTTGGCCCTTTGGCGAGCCGCGATCCGCTCGGCAAAGGACAATTCAGCATCGCCGCAACCCCTGTCCGATTGGTTCAGGCTGGGCAGGCAAATCCGTTCCGGACATTGACTCCGGACATTGACATTGCCTCCGAAAGCTGCGGGGACAGGATCAGGTCTGAGGCTCTGCCCAGCGCCCATATAAGCCGAGCCGTTCCATGTTTCGCAATGCAAGCTTGCGTGGAGCCTTTGCACCACTTACGGAACCTCAAGCGTCACGGCCGGCTTTGCTAGCCGGCCGCCAAAAGTTTCCCTCATGCCTTGAGGCGGAGTTTAATTTGGAACCTTCGCGGGTTCGTCAATCGGGCCTGAAGTCACTTTGTTCATGGCCTTATTGACACCCCGCAAGATGTCCTCGGCCGCGATCAATTGCTTATCGTTCTTCGGGTCCGGGGGGACATAGGCTTGTGAGCCGCCCTTCTCGTCATCGCCATTCTTCAAATGGCCCTTGAGGGAAGCCTCTCCCTTTGTGTCATCCTTTCCCTTAAGGTCGTCCGGCACGTCTTGCAGGACGGTGATGTCCGGCTCGATTCCCTTTGCCTGGATCGATCGGCCCGAAGGCGTGTAATAACGCGCTGTCGTGAGCCGGACGGCACCGTTATTCTGGCCAAGCGGGATGATCGTTTGCACCGATCCCTTGCCGAAGGAACGCGTGCCGAGAATAATCGCGCGCTTGTGATCCTGCAGCGCACCAGCGACGATTTCCGAAGCCGATGCCGAGCCGCCATTGATCAGGACCACCACCGGCTTGCCCTTCGACAAATCACCAGGATGAGCATTGTAGCGCATCGTTTCCTCGGCATTGCGGCCGCGCGTGGAAACGATTTCGCCCCGGTCAACGAAACAATTCACGACCGCAATCGACTGATCAAGCAAACCGCCGGGATTGTTGCGCAGGTCGAGAATGAAACCCTTGAACTTGGCAGCAGGAATGTCGTTCTCAAACTTCTGGATCGCGGCGCGAACGCCTTCGAAGGTCTGCTCGTTGAACTGGGTGATCCGGATGTAACCGATATCATCGCCTTCCTGATGCGCCCGCACCGACTTGATCTGGATCACCGCGCGGGTCAGCTTGACATCGATCGGCTCCTTGGCGGAGCCGCGCAAAATCTTCAGAACCACTGACGTGTCTGGGGCGCCCCGCATCTTGTCGACGGCCTGGTTGAGGCTCAAACCCTGGACATTATCATCGTCGATGGCGGTGATGATATCACCAGACAAAATTCCCGCGCGCGAGGCCGGCGTGTCGTCGATTGGCGTCACGACTTTGATGAGCCCATCCTCCTGCGTCACTTCGATGCCAAGGCCGCCGAACTCACCGCGCGTCTGCACCTGCATGTCGCGGAAGCTCTTGGCGTCCATATAGCTCGAATGCGGGTCGAGCGAACCGAGCATGCCATTGATCGCCGCCTCGACGAGCTTCTGCTCATCAGGCTTCTCGACATAATCAGAACGGATCTTCTCGAAAACGTCGCCGAAGAGATTGAGATTACGGTAGGTATCGGAGGCAGCGGCGAGCGCCGTTCCCGCGCCCTCCGGGAGAACCTGCGTCTTCGTTGCGAGCGTGACGAGCCCCGCGCCGAGCACGGCGCCTAGCAGTAAAGGGAAAACCTTGCGCATCATCCGCGAACCTTTTGCAATTCCGGCTTAGCCCACCATGGGCCCGGATCAATCGCCACCCCGTCTTTTCGAAATTCAACATATAGAATGGGTTGTGCCGTGCCAATCGCAATGGCCGCGGCCGTCTTGACCGAGCCATCCCCCATTATGGCGACCGGCTCCCCAGCAAGAATGAACTGGCCGACATTGACGTTGATCTTATCCATTCCAGCAAGAACGACATAATAGCCCTGGCCAGCGTTGATGATCAAGAGTTGTCCGTAGCTCCGGTATGGACCAGCAAACGACACCCACCCATCACAGGGCGAGGCAACAATGGCCTCCGCTCTCGTCGAGATCAGCAATCCCTTTTCGGTCCCGCCAAAGCCATCCTGGCTGCCAAAACCGCGCTGCAGTATACCGTTCACGGGGAATGGCAAAAGCCCCTTTGCTTCGATAAATGACATTGCCGGCGCGAGCCTTGCCGTATCTTTGAAAGGCGCCAAGGCGGTTCTCGTTCCGGGAGCCGCGGCCGCCGCGGCGCGGCTGCGGTCTGCATCGGCCCTGCGCGCCGCCTCGGCGCCGCGCGCTGCTGCGGCAACCTCGCTCTCCATTCGTGCGATGAGTTCCTTGAGACTTGCGGCCTGCTTGGCAAGTTCAAGGGCGCGGTCCCGCTCGGCGCCGAGCGCCTGCTCTGCGGCAGCGAGCGCCGCCTGGCGGGCATCCACGAGTGCCGCAAGACGCTGGCGCTCGGCGCGCAGCTTCGAAACGTCAGCCGAAAGCACCTCGCGTTCAGCAGCGATGGACTGTCTCAGCTGCAGGAGATCCGAAAGATCCGAGGTGAGGGCTTCTGCTTCGCTGCGCATCTGCGGCAGGACCGATCCGAGCAGCATCGAGGTCCGGATTGCGGCCAGCATGTCTTCGGGCGCCACAAGAAGCGCCGGCGGCGGCTTGCGCCCCATCCGCTGCAGGGAGGCGAGAACCTCGGCGATCACTGCGCGGCGGCTCGTGAGCGAGCGTTTAATTGCCTCTTCGGCCCCGGTCAGCGTGTCGAGCCTTGCCTCGGTTTCGCTGATCTTGCGTTCGCTTTCTCCAACTTTTTGCGTTGTATCAAGAAGCGCCGCAGCGAGCTTTGCCCGGTCGGCCCGGATCGAGGCGATCTCCGCCTCGATCTGCCGGCGCTGCTCCTCCGATACCGCAAGTGTATCTTCCATGCCGCGAAGCTCAAGGCGATGGCCGCTCAGCTCGGCGTTTTTATCTTCCAAGTTTGCTGGCCCTGGCTGGCCGGGTTGCGCAGCAAGGCAAAAGGAAGGAAAAAGGCAAAGGCAAAGCTCGATCGCAAGAAGGCCCGCCGCCCGCGATGAGAAATAATCATTACTGTGCCGCGTTCGAGCCGCCACGGTAGCCCTTATTCCGGCGGCCCGATGCGCCGGCCGCGGTGTGAGGAGTTGATCCCAAAAGCTCACGGCTTTTCGCAGAGGATCACGAGAGGAATAAAAGGCGCGGCCATGAGTATCTTCTCTTTATGGGAGCTTCTTCTCTTTATGGCCAGCATCTGGCGCCTTTGTTCAGCACGGAAAAATGGCACCGCCGCGGCAGAGAGCAACGGCGGCGGAATATTTTAGCCGCGATGGTAAGGATGGCCGGAGAGTATCGTCATCGCCCTGTAGATCTGCTCCGAGGCCATGATGCGCACCAATTGATGCGGCCAGGTCATGCGTCCAAAGCGGCAATTATCACCTTGACATAGTAAGCCTGATATGTTGTATTGCTCAGGTAAGGAGCAATCGCCATGTCGGACATCTCAAACCCAATCTTTCACGACGAAACCAAAGCCCGCGAATGGCTTGAAGCACGGGTTTGGCCGAATGGCCCGGTTTGCCCTCATTGCGGCGTCGTGGACCAAGCAACCCTCATGAAGGGCAAGAGCCACCGTCCTGGCCTCTATCAGTGCAACGCCTGCCGTGAGCCATTCACAGTCACCGTTGGAACTCTCTATGAGCGTTCAAAGGTTCCATTGCACAAATGGCTTGCCGTTACGCACCTCATGATGGCGTCAAAGAAAGGTATGTCTGCCCTTCAAATCAGCCGCATGATTGGGCTCAGCTATAAGACCACATGGTTTCTTTGCCATCGTATTCGCGAGTCGCTTCGCGATATGGCGCTCCCGCCAATTGGCGGTGCTGATAAAGTTGTCGAAGCCGATGAAACCTATGTCGGCGGCAAAGCCAAGAACCGCGCCTTCAAAGAGCCCGCGCCAAAGAAAGCCGTCCTCTCGCTTGTCGAGCGCGGCGGTCACGTTCGTTCATTCCATGTCGCGAACGTAACCGCAAAGACCGTCAGGCCCATCATCGCAAAAAACGTCGAGCTGGCGTCAATGCTCATGACTGATGAAAGCGTGATCTATCCCAAGATCGGGGCTAAATTCGCCAACCACGAGAGCGTCAATCACTCAGCCAACGAATATGCGCGCCTCGGCGGCTATATCCACATAAACACCGCTGAAAACTTCTTCAGCATCGTGAAGCGCGGTATCATCGGCTCATATCACCATGTTTCAGAGGCACATTTGCACCGTTATATGGGCGAATTTGATTATCGCTATAACACCCGCGACATGACGGATATTGAACGCTTCTCAGCCTCAATTCCTGGCATAGTCGGCAAGCGCCTTACATATCGGCGGATTGGTGAATGAAGCCGAGCTTAAGAGGCAGTCTTACACTTTCTTGCGCTGGAGGAAGCGCCAAAAGACGCGTTAATCGCGCGTCTTGCCCTTGTAAACGCGGCCCTTGCCCATGGGCCGCTCCTTTGGTTTCTGTGCCGAACGATGTTTAGGCCCGCTCTTGACTGCTGCATCAACAGCGCGCTCAAAGCGTTGCCAGCCATCACTCCTTAACTCATTCTCGCTACTTTGGCGTGGCGGCGGCTTCAATGAAGCACCCCTTCTATTCCAATCGCCTCTCTCACGATCCTGCGCACCGCTTGCCCTTCGTCATTTCGATAAACAGGAACCGCGCTTAATCGATTCGCCGCACGCTGGCGCAGCTTATTGCTCACTGACGTATCTGCTTCCAACATTGCGATAACGGATAATGGGTCTCGTGTTTCATAAAGCGCAGCCATTTGGAGAAAGATCGCATCATTAACCCGTTGAGATGACTGTGCAAGAAAGACAGCTACAGGCGTCTTATTAGGTGCCCGGATTATGAGATCTGGCTTTACCTCAGATAGGTTTTGGCTCACGATTTCATCTTCTTGAATCTGCGCGCGCCCTCCAATTTCTTCGCGTATGCGTTTTATAGCGTCCTCTCGGAAAGCGCTTCCCACGCGTTCCTTCGTAAGTAGAAGAAAATCTGAAAGCCTAAGCAGCAGTGCCACAAAAGCAATTGCCGTTCGTGGGATTTCGGTTTCCGGCATTTCTTGAGTGCGAATTAAAGATTCGTTTTCGTCAAATTGCGCACCATATTCGTTCAATATAGTTTGGAATGCAGTTTGGCGCGTTTGGGTGTCAAAATCTACCCCCGCGGCTTCAAGATAGGGGATCGTAGTCCCATCATCTTCCAAGTGAGCAAACCCAGGCTCTAGCTTGTTCTTGACCACATAGAATCCTATCGCGTCACCATCCGCCCGACGAAATGCCGTGCTGACCGCCAATCCAATGGGAACGTCTTTTAAGCGAATTTCATCGCAAAAGGCTCGGCAAATATCGTCTTTCATAGCAAGGAGCCTTCTTCTTCGATCCCATAATACTTCAATGCGGCCCTTTGTGCTGATTTTTCATCACAAATTGTAAAAGCTTGGCGATTATGAGTCCGCTTAGCACCCGGAATCCGCCGGACCCAAGGGCCGCGCGCATATCCGAGCGGAACCTTAGCTATTTCATCGCAAGCGGCGTGACAATGCCAGCCAGGCTCATCTGCGTGATATTCATACGTGCAAAGTATGCGAATAGATGAGCTGTCTGGCGCGCCTAAAATCGCTTGAAATTTTTCCTTGCTGGGATTCATCACGACAAGCACCTTGAACTCGATGCTCAAGGCTGTGAACTTGATCACGCACCATTGAAATGCGTTGCCGAGCCGATAGGAGGTTTTCCCAATCGGGAATTCTGACTTTGGCACCTTTCCGTTATGCCACTTTCCAATAGCGATTTCTGATTTCGACGCCCGCACGATGCGCCGCAAGTTGATTAACAAGTCCAACGCCTCCTAAGACGTTGGAGACATTACATATACGCCAAACTATGTCAAGGTGATAATTGCCTCCAAAGCTGAGCGTGAATGCTGCCGAGGCAAGGCAAGCTGAGTCGAGCCCGTCCGGCCCGCCAATCACAAATGCAGCATCGGCGATCGCATCATCCCGTGCGCGGGCAAGTCTTGCCGCGAGATCCCGGCTCGCCATTTGTGTTCCGGTTTCATCGAGCGCGATGACCAGAGCGCGCGGCGGGAGCTGAGCGGCGAGGGCTTTAGCCTCTTCCCGCTTGCGATCCTCTGCGCGAGACGCCCGGCTTTCCGCGGTCTCGCGCAGTTCGATCCGCGAGAAACCAATGGCCCGCCCCGCTCCAGCGGCTCGCTCGATATAGCGCGCGGCGAACTCCCGCTCCGGCCCCGCCTTCAAGCGGCCAACGCAAAGGAGCAGCAGACGCATCGCCTTCCTTGCGAGCCTGCCTTAACCCGGGCGGCGCTCGCCGGGCCGGTTGGCACTCCACATTTTTTCGAGATTGTAGAACCGCCGCACCTCGGGCCGGAAGATATGGACGATCACATCGTCCGCATCGGCCAGAACCCAATCGCAGTGCTGCAATCCTTCGACGCGCGGCGGTGCGCGCCGCCTCTCCTTAATCGCATGGATCAGCCGTTCCGCGATCGCTCCGACATGGATGTTGGAGCGGCCGCTCGCGATGATCATGGCGTCGGCGAGAGTGGTTTTGCCGTGCAGGTCGATTACGACAATGTCCTCGGCTTTGGCATCGTCGAGGCAGGTCAAGACAGTCTGCACGAGTGGGGCGGCGCCGGACCGTGACGGTCCTTCGGCCGGTTTGAGCGGCGGTTGGGCCGCTTCCGCAAGAAGAGCGGGGAGCAGTGTATCGATCCTCCTAGTCCCACCGATTGAGTGGATACCAATATAAGATGCGCTGAATCGCAAGAAATTTCAATGGGCGGACAGATGTTTGATCCAGGAGCAGCCAGCCCGGCATCTCTGGCCCGGCACGAACGGCAGGCGCTCGCCGCCGGGCCAGAGATGCCGGCC
>Ga0209062_1004872_pt1 | contig 13565 bp, 6 predicted proteins | sample Coa_R2_2_FD_187158 | JGI IMG/M metagenome (GOLD analysis project Ga0209062, IMG submission 187158) | Surface soil microbial communities from Centralia Pennsylvania, which are recovering from an underground coalmine fire - Coalmine... | ecosystem: Environmental > Terrestrial > Soil > Unclassified ... | reverse complement strand
TGTTCGTGCAGTCCGGTGGCAGCGCCTCGGCGGCGGTCGTGCGCGGCGGCTACATGGAGGCGCAGTCGGGTGCGACCGTGAGCGGCACGGTCGTGAGCAGCGGCGAGCTGGACATCCTGTCCGGCGGCACCGCGAGCAACACCATCGTCAGCGGCGGTGCGGAGTACGTGTCGTCGGGTGCCGCGGAGAGCAGCACGACCGTGCTCACCGGCGGCTTCGAGTTCGTGTTCGGCTCGGCGGCGGGGGACACCGTGAACTCCGGCGGCACGGAGCGGGTGTTCAATGGCGCGACGCTGAACGGCGCGACCCTCAATGGCGGCTTCCTGGAGCTGCTGAGCGGCGGCACGGCGGGCGCCAGCCAGATCGGCTTCACGTCGAACGGCGGCAGGCTGCAGCTCGACGACTCGGTGAACTTCCACGGGGTGATCTCAGGCTTCGGCGTGCCGGGCGGGATCGACCTGCGCGACATCGCCTTCGGGGCGGGCACCACGCTGGGCTTCACCGAGTCCCCGGGCAACACCAGCGGCACGCTGACCGTCAGCGACGGGACCAATACCGCAAACATTACCCTGCTGGGCCAGTATGTCGCCGGTAACTTCACCAAGCAGAGCGACGGCAACGGTGGTACGTTGATCACCGATCCGCCGGTCGTCGGCCAGTATTCCTTGTACAACCCGCATGCCTGATCAGACTGTTCCAGCTCCCGTTCCGGCCGAGGCGCCACAGACTACAGCCCCACCTACCGGCGGACCGCCGCCCAGCGCTGCCGCTCCGGAAGCAGGCTCCGGGACAAGCGCAGAGCCGGTCAAGCGAGCTTTCCCGGCGCCGGCCGACAATCCTACGCAGGCCGGGCCGAAAGGGGTCAAGTTCGACTTCAACGACGGCTGCCGCCTGGTGGTGGCCGAGGACAAGGCCCCGTGGAAGGTCCGGCTGAAGGACCTCGACACGGGCAACATCCTGTTCGAGACCCAGTTCAACGCCGGCCGCGTCAACAGCAGTAAGCGCTACTATGTGCGCTTCGGCATCGAACTGCTGCAGGAAGACAAGGTCGTGTTCACGCACGACTACTCGGCCGCCAATCGTGAGGTCGCGATCCAGTTCCCGATCGGCACTCTGGGGGACACGCTGGGCTGGCTGCCATACGCCATCAAGTTCCAGGAAAAGCACAGGTGCCGGCTGACCTGCGCCATGGCGGAGTGGCTGATCCCGCTGTTCAAAGATGCCTACCCGACCGTCAACTTCATCACTCACGAGCAGGTGACGCCGGACAAGTACTACGCGACCTACAATCTCGGCCTGTTCTTCGACGACAAGGACTGCATCTTCCAGCCGACCGACTTCCGTCATGTCGGCCTGCACCGGACCGCAGGCTACATCCTGGGCGTCGACCCGACCGAGACGCCGCCGAAGATCCACATTCCAGATGACAGCCGGCCGATACCCGAGCGCTATGTCGTCATCGCCGCGCAGAGCACGACCCAGTCCAAGTACTGGAACAATCCTGGGGGCTGGCGGGAGATCGTGCAGTTCCTCAAGGACAACGGCTATCGCGTGCTGTGCATCGACCAGAAGGCGACGCACGGCCACGGTCTCATCTGGAACCACATCCCGTACGGCGCCGAGGATTTCACCGGTGACAAGCCGCTCGCCGAGCGAGCCCGCTTCATGAAGCACGCCGACTTCTTCATCGGCCTGTCGAGCGGATTGTCGTGGCTCGCCTGGGCAGCCCGCACGCCCGTCGTGATGATCTCGGGCTTCACCTTGCCCGACAACGAGTTCGCGACGCCCTACCGGATCATCAACTATCACACCTGCAACGGCTGCTGGAACGATCCGGCGCATCGCTTCGACCACAAGGACTTCCTGTGGTGTCCGCGCCACAAGGACACGCCGCGCCAGTTCGAGTGCACGCGCTTCATCACCGCCGAGCACGTGAAGAACGTCCTCAAGACCATTCCCGGCTTCGGCAAGGACAGGGAAAAAACCCCGCGGGCGGCCTGATTCAGACCATGCGGCGATCCGGCCAGCACCCAGGCGAAGGCGGGAAGGGACAGCCGGTCTCGTTCCGGCATCATCTCACGCATCCCTGGTCGCCGGCCGGCGCGCCGGTGCTGGTGGTCGGCGATTCGATGCTCGACGTCTACGTGCTGGGCGCAGTCGACCGCATCTCGCCTGAGGCTCCGGTTCCGGTGGTGCGCCAGCAGGACATCCGCGAGGCGGCAGGGGGCGCGGCCAACGTCGCGGTGAACATCGTCGGACTGGGAGGGAATGCCCATCTCGTGGCCTGCGTCGGGGCCGATCACGAGGGCCAGCGGCTAGCCTCAGTGCTGATGGGCGCCAGCGTCACCTGCGACCTCATTCCCACACCCGCCAAGCCGACCACGATCAAGACGCGCTTCGCCACCGGGCAGCACCAGCTGCTGCGGCTCGACCGCGAGGATGCCTCGCCGATCGCGTCCGACCGCGAGGACGCGATCCTGGCTGCGGTCGCGCGGCGCATCGAGGTCTGCCGGGTCGTGGTGATGTCCGACTACAACAAGGGCATGCTGACCGACCGCGTACTGGCTGGCGTGATCACGCTCGGCCGTGCGCGCGGAGTGCCCGTGGTCGTCGATCCCAAGCGGCGCGACTTCGGGGCCTATCGCGGCGCCACCTACCTGAAGCCCAACCGCGCCGAGCTTCATGCCGCGACGGGCCTGCCGGTGGCGAGCGACGCAGACATCGAGCGGGCCGGGTCGATCGCCGCGGCGGCGACCGATGCCGGAATCCTGGTGACGCGCTCTGAGGCCGGCATGTCGCTGGTCAAGCCCGACGGCACGGCACACCACATGCCGACCCATGCGCAACGCGTCTACGACGTCACCGGCGCCGGCGACACGGTGATCGCGGCCTTCGCGCTGGGGCTGGCCAGCCATCGCACGGTCGACGAGGCGATGGCGTTCGCCAACCTCGCCGGCGGGATCGCCGTCTCCAAGCCGGGCACGGCGATCGTGCAAGAAGAGGAACTCGAGGCGGAACGCTCGCTGCTGGCGGACGACGAGGTGGTACCCAAGGGCGGCCTGGTGAACGCCGAGACTGCCGTGCGGCTGCGCCGTATCTGGAAGCGCCAGGGCCTGGTGGTCGGCTTCACCAACGGCTGCTTCGACCTCATCCATCCCGGCCACGTCTCGCTGCTGCAAGGGGCGGCGCAGGCCTGCGACCGGCTGATCGTCGGCCTGAACAGCGACGGATCGGTGCGCCGGCTGAAGGGACCAACCCGGCCTGTGCAGGGCGAGGAGGCGCGCGCCGCCGTGCTGGGCGCGATCGGCCACGTCAACCTGGTCGTGCTGTTCGAGGAGGACACGCCGGTCGGCCTGATCGAGCAGCTCCAGCCCGACCTGCTGGTCAAGGGTGCCGACTACACGATTGACCAGATCGTCGGGGCCGACATCGTCCAGAAGGCGGGTGGCCGGGTGATGACGGTCGACCTGGTGCCAGGCCAGTCGACCACTCGGCTGATCGAAAGCGGTTCATCGGCGGTACTCGAATCAGGCAAGCTCCGGACATGATCGTCGTCACCGGTGCGGCGGGCTTCATCGGCTCCAATGTCGTTGCGGCGCTGAACGAGCGCAGGCAGAGCGACGTCGCGGTGTGCGACTGGCTGGGCCAGGACCAGCGCTGGATGAACCTGCGCAAGCGCCTGTTCCGCCACTTCGTCTTCCCCGAGGATCTGATGGGCTTCCTCGACGAGGCGCCGGAGGTCGAGGCGATCGTCCACATGGGCGCCAATTCCTCGACCACGGCGACCGACGGCGACGCCATCGTCCGCACGAACCTGCAGTTCTCGCTGAAGCTCCTCGACTGGTGCACGAAGAACGAGGTGCCTCTCGTCTATGCCTCGTCGGCCGCGACCTACGGCGATGGCACTGAGGGGTTCGACGATGGGTTGTCGCTCACCGCGCTGCGGCGCCTCAAGCCGCTCAATCTCTATGGCTGGAGCAAGCATCAGTTCGACCTGATCCTCGCCGAGCGGGTCGAGCTCGGCCTGGCGCTGCCGCCCAAATGCATCGGCCTGAAGTTCTTCAACGTGTTCGGCCAGAACGAGTACCACAAGGGCGACATGATGAGCGTGCTCGCCAAGAACTACGACACGGTCGCGAGCGGCGGCGAGGTGAGGCTCTTCAAGAGCCATCGCAACGACTATGTCGACGGCGGCCAGAAGCGCGACTTCGTCTATGTCGACGACGTGGTCGAGGTGATCCTGTGGGCGCTGGAGGAGGGGCCGCGGATCGGCCTGTTCAATGTCGGTACCGGCCAGGCGACGCCGTTCAAGGACCTGATCGAGGCGCTGTTCGCCGCTGCCAATCGAGAGCCGCGCATCACCTACATCCCTATGCCCGAGACTCTGCGCGGCAAGTACCAGTATTTCACAGAGGCGCCGCTCGCCAATCTGCAGGCTGCGGGCTATCGCCGGGCTTTTACACCGATGCGCGAGGCTGTCGCGGCCTATGTGCGCTATCTTGCGAGCAAGGACCGCTATCGCTAGTCCGCAATCTTACCCGGGTAGAATAATGCCTCTGGGGGGCGTTTCTTGGACTCTCGGCACAAACGCCTAATGAAACCGGTATCGGAGGTGTCCACACAGATAGTGCACTGCGGTCGGTCCGCGGACGGGCAGGCTCTACCGATAGTCGAAGGCGAGCGCCAGATACTCCCAGATGGCCGTGGCGGAGACGGCCTGGGCCTCTTGGGTCGGCAACCAGTTGTGCCAGATCGGCCGAGTCTCCCAGGTTGTCTCCCAGTCGGTCGGAAAGGCCATGGCGTTCAGGCCGTAGCGCGCGGCGAGCCGCATCGCTCGCGGCATGTGGTAGGCCGACGTGACCAGCGCGACAGGCTTGTCCTGTACCATGGCGTGGACCCGCTTAATGTTGTCGCGCGTGTTGAGGGCCTCCGCCTCGCTGACGATCGCCGACCCGGGCACCCCGAGATCGGTCAGAAACTGAGTCATGGCGCCGGCTTCGGTGGACGCGGTGGGAGCGCCGCCATACTGGCCGAGGATGTCGCCACCGCTCACAATGATCTTCGGAGCCAACCCGCGGCGGTAGAGTCGCGCGGCCTGCCACATCCGATCGCTTGAGGCCGGGAGATCCGGATCGGGCAGCTCCGGCGGCATCGCTGGCCTGATGCCGCCACCCAGTACGACGATGGCCTCGTAGCAGCAGGGCGACGCCTTCGCCGCGGCCGCGCGCGCCTCGTTCTGCAGCGGGGCGATCAATAAATCGGCCACGGGCGGCAGGGACAGGAGGGCGGCTTGCAGTACCGAAAGGGCGGCCACGATCCGTGCAACTTTCTTCCAGCCGAGCAAGGCCACAACCGCTGCAATGACGAGGCCCAGGACCATCGAGGTCGGCGGCAGGGCAGCATTGCCGAGGAACTTCAGCAGGACAATCCAATCCATTTCGAGGGCTCGGGCAGGCGTGGAGGGGTCGTCAGAACGGCCGCCATGGTTTATCCTATGTCGTTGAAATCACAACCGAACGGTTCATGGACGCAGTTCCGCCGCCAGCCGAGAAGACTGACCCCGGGCTCGCCTGCCTGACGCTGCTGTTGCGATTTTACGGCGTCGGCGTCGATGGCGAGCAGATCCTCCATCAACTCGGGACGCGCGCCGTCGGCAAGACGGAGATGCTGCGCGTGGCCCGCCGGCACAGCCTGAAGGCCAAGGTCCGCAGCACGACCTTCGACCGTCTCGCGAACACCCCGCTGCCCGCGATCGCCGCCCTGAAGGACGGCGGTTTCGTCGTCGTGGCCAAGGCCGACGACAAGAAGATCCTGCTGCAGGCGCCCAACGAGCCGCGGCCTTCGCTGCTGACCCGCGAGCAGTTCGACGCCATCTGGAACCGCGAGCTGGTGCTGATGACGCGCCGCGGCTCGCTGCTCCATCTCGCCCGGCGCTTCGACATCTCGTGGTTCATGGGTGCGATCTGGAAGTATCGCCGCATGTTCGTCGAGGTGCTCGTCGCCTCGTTCTTCCTGCAGATCTTCGCCCTGGTCTCGCCGCTCATCTTCCAGGTGGTGATCGACAAGGTGCTGGTGCACCAGAGCATGAGCACGCTCGACGTGCTGGCGATCGGCCTGGCCGGCATCGCGCTCTTCGAGTGCGTGCTGACGATCCTGCGAACGTATCTGTTCTCGCACACCACCAACCGCATCGACGTCGAGCTCGGCGCGCGCCTGTTCAGGCACCTGCTGGCGCTGCCGATGGCCTATTTCCGCGCTCGCCGCGCCGGCGATTCCGTGGCGCGAGTGCGCGAGCTGGAGAACATCCGCAACTTCCTCACCAGCTCGGCGCTGACACTGGTCATCGACCTCATCTTCACGTTCGTCTTCATCGCCATCATGTTCATGTACTCGACGACGCTGACGATCGTGGTGCTGGCCTCGCTGCCGCTCTACGCGATCATCTCGGCGGGTGCGACGCCGCTGTTCAAGCGCCGGCTCGACGAGAAGTTTCGGCTCGGCGCGGAGAACCAGGCCTTCCTGGTCGAATCGCTGAACGGCGTCGAGACGCTGAAGGCGATGGCGGTCGAGCCGCAGATGCAGCGGCGCTGGGAGGAGCAGCTGGCCAGCTACGTGTCGGCCAGCATGAAGGTGCTGCAGCTCGCCAACGTCGCCAGCAACTCCATCCAACTGATCAGCAAGATCACCTTCGCCGCCATCCTCTATGTCGGCGCGAAGCTGGTGATCGCCGGAGACCTCAGCGTCGGCGAGCTGGTGGCCTTCAACATCCTGGCCGGCCGCGTCACCCAGCCCATCCTGCGGCTGGCGCAGATCTGGCAGGACTTCCACCAGGCCCGCATCTCGGTCGAGCGGCTGGGCGACATCCTGAACACGCCGGCCGAGCCGGCTCAGACCTCGTCGCATGCCGGCCTGCCGCCGATTCGCGGCGACATCAGGTTCGAGCGCGTCACCTTCCGTTACCGTCTCGACGGCCCGCCCATTCTGCGCGAAGTCGATCTCACCATCCCGGCCGGCCAGTTCCTCGGCATCGTTGGCGCCTCGGGCTCCGGCAAGAGCACGATCGCCCGCCTGATCCAGCGATTGTATGTGCCGGAGGGCGGCCGGGTGCTGGTCGACGGCATCGACTTGGCGGTGGCCGATCCGGCCTGGCTTCGGCGCCAGATCGGCGTGGTGCTGCAGGAGAACATCCTGATGAATCGCTCGGTGCGGGAGAACATCGCGCTGGCCGATCCGGGCATGCCGCTCGAGCGGGTGGTCGAGGCCGCCAAGCTGGCCGGTGCCCATGAGTTCATCCTCGGCATGCCCGAGGGCTACGATACGATGGTCGGCGAGCGCGGCGACACCCTGTCGGGCGGCCAACGGCAGCGCGTCGCGATTGCCCGGGCGCTGCTCAACAATCCGCGCATTCTGATCTTCGACGAGGCGACCAGCGCGCTCGACTACGAAAGCGAGCGCGCGGTCCAGGACAACATGGCGGCGATCGCCAAGGGCCGGACCGTGATCGTGATCGCCCACCGGCTTTCGACGGTGCGCCGCGCCGACCGCATCATCACCATCGAGAAGGGCCAGATCGTCGAGGACGGCACGCACGACGAGCTGATCCGCGGCAAAGGCCGCTACGCCACCCTGCACATGATGCAGTCGGGTCTCCATGAAGTGGCTTAGCATCCTCGGTCACGCCCTTCTGGCGCCGGTGCGCTGGCTGGGCCGCGGCTGCGCCGCCCTGGTCTCCGCCGGCGAGGGCTTTGCCAACTTCCTGCTGGGCGTGCCCTCGCGCAAGGCGCGCAACCGCGCCGAGACGGAATTCCTGCCGGCCGCGCTCGAGATCGTCGAAACGCCGCCGTCGCCGATCGGCCGCGCGGTCGCCTGGACCATCGTGGTGCTGGCCGTGGCGATGATCGCATGGGCCTCGATCGGCCGGATCGACATCGTCGCCACCGCACCCGGCAAGATCGTCGCGACCGGCGGCACGAAGGTGATCCAGCCGTTCGACACCGGCGTCATCAAGGCAATCCATGTGCGCGACGGCCAGCGGGTGAAGGCGGGCGACAGCTTGATCGAGCTCGATCCCACCATCACCGACTCCGAGCGCGCCCACCTGCAGAGCGACCTGATGTCGGCGCGGCTCGACGTGGCGCGGCTCAATGCGTCGCTCGGCGACCTCAACGATCCCCTGAAGGATTTTGCGCCGCCGGCCGGCGCTGAGGGCTCGCTGCTCGAGATGCAGCGCAACCTGCTGCTGAGCCAGGTCGCCGAACAGCGCACCAAGCTCGCTGCGCTCGACCGCCAGCTGGCGCAGAAGGAGGCCGAGCGGGTGACGATCGCCGCCACCATCGAGAAGCTCAAGACGACCATCCCCTACATCGAGCAGCGGGTCGAGATCCGCAAGAGCCTGGCCGACAAGGAGCTGGGCTCCAAGCTCACCTATCTCGAGAACATCCAGCAGCTCAACGAGACGCGCTACGAGCTGGCGGTGCAGCGCAAGCACTACGAGGAGGCGACGGCGGCGATCGCCACCGTGGTCGAGCAGCGGGCGAGTGCCGTTGCCGAATACCGTCGCACCCGCGCTGCCGAGCTCGCCGAGGCCGAACGCAAGGCGATCGGCCTGCGCGAGGACGTGATCAAGGCCGAGCAGAAGGCCAAGTTCCAGACCCTGACTGCGCCGGTCGACGGCGTGGTGCAGCAGCTCGCGGTGCACACGATCGGCGGAGTGGTTACGCCGGCGCAACAATTGCTGGCGATCGTGCCGCTCGACAGCCGGCTCGAGATCGAGGCCAACGTTTCCAACCGCGATGTCGGCTTCGTCTCGGAGGGCGCGAAGGCGCAGATCAAGATCGATACCTTCAATTTCACGCGGTACGGCCTGCGCCACGGCACGGTGCTCAGCGTCTCCCACGACGCGATCACGCGGCAGAAGCCGGTCGATCCCGGCAAGGACCGCGTGCAAGGCTCGCAGAACGCCTCGAGCGAACCGACCGGGCAGGAGCTCGTCTATTCCGCGCGCGTCTCGCTCGACAAGACCGAGATGAAGGTCGACGACAACGAGGTGGCGCTCACCCCCGGCATGGCGGTCACGGTCGAGATCAGCACCGGCTCGCGTACGGTGCTGAGCTACCTCCTGTCGCCGCTGTCGAAGTACGCGCACGACAGCCTGCGGGAACGGTAAGCGCGGCCGAATGCCCAGGACTGCGTTCCGAGACCCGGCCTCACCACCGGCCGAGGGTGAGGCGATCGGCGACGATTCGGCCGACTATTCTCTGTTGGACGATCCGTTCGGGCAGGCCGATCCATCGGCCGGTCCCGTAACGCCGTCGGATGCGGTCGACGGCGGGTCGTTCGTGTTGTCGAACATGGCGAGCCTGATCGGCACATCTTCGGCGATCGGTTCGGGTGGCGCCACGGCCGCTCAGGTCCGTCAGGCGATGGGCGAATCGGCGACGGGAGGCGGCGCCGGCATCAAGATCGGCGTGCTGTCCGACAGCTTCAACAATCTCGGCGGTGCGGCTGCGGATGAGGCGAGCGGCGCACTGCCCTCGGCGGCCAACATCCAGGTCCTGTCGGACCTGTCGGGCGGCGGCTCCGACGAAGGCCGTGCGATGATGCAGATCATCCACGACATCGCGTCCAACGCGAGTCTCGCCTTCTACACCGCGTTCAACAGCGAACAGGATTTCGCCAACGGCATTCTCGCGCTCGCGGCCGCTGGCTGCAAGGTGATCTGCGACGACGTCTTCTACTTCGATGAGCCGATGTTCCAGAACGGGGTCGTCGCCCAGGCGATCGAGACGGTCGAGAAGCAGGGCGTGACGTTCGTGACGGCTGCAGGCAACAACGGCTCGGTTGCCTATCAAAGCGCCTGGACCCCGGTCTCGGGCTCGTTCGACGGAATCAGCCTGATCAATACTCAAAGCTTCAACGGCAGCGTCGTTGCGACGGTCACGGTCGGCGCGAACTCGAGCTACAACGTGCCGCTAATCCTCGAATGGGCGCAGCCCTACGGCGCGGCGACGACCAGTCTCAAGATCCTCGTTTTCCAGAACGGGGCGCTCGTCGGCAGCGCGACCAATGCCGACCTCGGCGAGCCCAGCAACCCCTTCACCGGTGTCGAGCTGCAGGCCGGGGCAACCTATCAGATCGCGGTCGAGGACGTGTCGGGCCCCAGCCCCGGTACGATCAAGCTGGTTCCGGTCGGGAACGGCATCCCGGTGGCGATCACGGTCGCCGATACCGGGACGATCTTCGGCCACGCCATGGTGCCGGGCGCCATCACGGCAGGCGCCGTGAGCACCGCCAACACCACGCCGTTCGGCGGCACGCCACAGCCGGAGAGCTTCTCGTCCTGGGGCAACGGCACCGAGCTCCTGTTCAACGACAGCGGAGTCGCCTATGCGGCGGCGATCCCGCTGTCGCCCGTGGACGCCGCGGCTGTCGACGACATCGCGACCACGGTCTCGGGAGGGCTGTCGGACTTCTACGGCACGTCGGCGGCGTCTGCTTCAATGGCGGCAGCAGCCGCGATGGTCCTGGCCGCCGACCCGAATCTGACGCCGTACGAAGTCCAGATGCTCCTCACCGAATCGACGGTCTATGCCGGCAATTCGAACGTGGTCGGTACTGGCCTAGTGCAGATCGACAAGGCCGTCAGCCTCGCGACGGCGTATGCCGCGACCGGCCAGCACGTTTCCGCCGTCTATGCCGGCCAGACCGCTCGGAACGTGACGATCGGCTCGGGCACTACGCTGCTAGTGAGCGCATATGCCAGCGCGCTCCAAACCACCGTCCAATTCGGCGGTGTGCAGCAGGTCGTCTCAGGTATGGCAAGCGGCACCTCCGTGAGCAGTGGCGGCGCGGAATCGGTAGCGGCTGGCGGTGTCACGAGCGGCACCGTCCTGTTCGGCGGCCATGAGCTGGTGGGCTCGGGCGGAACCGCCAAGGGCGTCGTCATCCTGAACGGCGGTGCCGAGATCGTCGGCTCGGGCGGGATCGCCAGTGGTACCGTGGTTTCCAGCGGTGCCAGCCTGCAGTTGCAGGCGGGCGGATCGGTCACGAACACCCAGCTCGCCAGCGGCGCCACCTTCGTGGTGTCTTCCGGCGCCGTGGTGAGTGGAATGTCGATCTCCAGTGGCGTGCGCATGGCGATTTCCACCGGCGGCATGGCGCGCGGCACCGTCGTGGGCAGCGGCGGTACAGAGATGGTGTCCTCGGGCGGTGCTGCGAGCGGTAGCATCATCTCCACAGGCGGCATCGACGTCGTCTCCTCTGCCGGCATCGCTGGCGGCACAACCGTATCGAGCGGGGGCGCAGAGATCGTCTTTTCGGGCGGCACCGCCAGTGGTGCGACGATCGCCAGCGCCGGCCTCGAAGCCGTGGCGTCCGGCGGCATCGTGAGCAACATCGTGGTGAGCAGCGGCGGCTATCTCGAACTGTTCGGCGGCGCAGTCCTGTCGGGCACCATGACGCTGCTGTCCGGCAGCATCGTCGAGATCGCCTCGGGCTACGTCGCCAGCGGCATCACCGTGAGCAGCGGGCTGACGCTGAACATTCTGTCCGGCGGCTCGGCGAGCAATGTCACCGTGCAGAGTGGCGCATCCGAGGCGGTCAACTCGGGTGGCGTCGAGAGCGCCGGCACGATCGGCGGCTTGCTTACAGTTTTCAGTGGCGGTATCGCACGAGGCGATGCGGTCAGCGGCACCGAAGTGGTGTCGAATGGCGGCGCCGCTTCCGGTGCGCATGTTGTCGACGGCGGCACCTTATCCGCCATGTCGGGCGGCTCGGTCTCCGGGACGATCGTCAGCGCTGCGTGCGCCGAATTCATCCGTGTGGGTGCCACGGCGAGTGGAACGATCCTCTCGGGCGGCTCCCAGGATGTCGATGGCACCGCGATCGGCACGATCGTCGGTGCCTCAGGCAGCATCCAGACTGTCGCGGCTGGCGGCGTGGCGAGCGGTACGATTGTATCGGGCGGCGGCGTCATCAGCGTCAATGATGCTGGGCAGACCAGCAACGCTGCGCTGTCGGGCGGCTTCGAGATCGTCTCGTCTGGTGGAATAGCCTATTCCACGCTCGTCCAGGGGAACAGCGGCGTCAACGGCAGCGGTGTCCTGACGGTCTACGGCTTGGCGACGTCGACGGTCGTCGGCGTGGGCGGCCTCGAGATCGTGTCGTCAGGCGGCACTGCCAGCAACACCGTCATTTCCAGCGGTGGCCGGCTCGAGATGTTCGCGGGCGCGACCAGCGCCGGCCCGCTCACCATCGCGGCGGGCGGCATCCTCGAGATCGGCTCCGGCAACACCTTCACGGGCTATGTCGTGAGCAGCGGCATAACCCTCGAGATCGCCTCGGGCGCGGTCGCGAGCGACACGACGGTGCTGAGTGGCGGCACGCTTCTCATCGACTCGGGTGGATCGGCTATCGGGTCGATCAACAGCGCGGGCACCATCCTCAATAGCGGGGGCGCCCTGGTCGTCAGCAACGGCCAGGTCTTGGTCATCTCATCGGGCCAGGCCAGCAGTGGCATCACCGTGCTATCGGGCGGTGTGGAAATCGTGCAGTCGGCCGGGACTGCAAGCGCCACAACAGTGAGCGGCGGCGAAGTGGACATCCTGGCCGGCGGCAGCGGTCAGGGAACGGTTCTGGCCGGGGCGCAGTACGTGCTGTCGGGGGGCATAGCGACCGGGGCGACTGTGAGCAGCGGCGGGCACGAATACGCCTTCGGCACGACGGTCTCGACGGTGCTGAGCTCGGGCGGTGTCGAGCAGGTGTTCAACCACGGCGTGGCGAGCGGCACGATCGTCTCGACCGGCGCGGCACTGTTCGTCCAGGCCGGCGGCACCGGCTCGGCGGCAGTCCTGCGCGGCGGCTACATGGAAGTACAGGCCGGCGCGACGGTGAGCGGCACGACGCTGAGCAGCGGCGAGCTCGACATCCTGGCCGGCGGCAGCGCCAGCGGCACGATCGTCAGCGGCGGCGCGGAGTACGTGTCGTCGGGCGGCACGGCGAGCGGCACGACGGTGCTGGGCAGCAACCATGAGTACGCCTTCGGCACGACGGTCTCGACGGTGCTGAGCTCGGGCGGCGTCGAGCAGGTGTTCAACGGCGGCGCGGCGAGCGGCACGACGGTGTCGGCCGGGGCGGCGCTGTACGTGCAATGGGGCGGCCTCGGCGTGGCAGCGGTGGTGAGCGGCTACATGGAAGTGCAGTCGACCGGGACCGCGCGCGGCACGACGGTGAATCGCGGCGAACTGGACATCCTGGCTGGTGGCAGCGCAGTGAACACGGTCATCGGCAGCGGCGCCGAATACGTCTCGGGCGGCGCCACGGACAGCGGCGTGACCGTTCTGGCCGGGGCGCAGTACGTGCTGTCGGGGGGCATAGCGACCGGGGCGACCGTGAGCAGCGGCGGGCACGAATACGCCTTCGGCACGACGGTCTCGACGGCGCTGAGCTCGGGCGGTGTCGAGCAGGTGTTCAACCACGGCGTGGCGAGCGGCACGATCGTCTCGACCGGCGCGGCACTGTTCGTCCAGGCCGGCGGCACCGGCTCGGCGGCAGTCCTGCGCGGCGGC
>Ga0209062_1004871_pt1 | contig 13565 bp, 15 predicted proteins | sample Coa_R2_2_FD_187158 | JGI IMG/M metagenome (GOLD analysis project Ga0209062, IMG submission 187158) | Surface soil microbial communities from Centralia Pennsylvania, which are recovering from an underground coalmine fire - Coalmine... | ecosystem: Environmental > Terrestrial > Soil > Unclassified... | reverse complement strand
TGCATTTCGAAGATGATGTGATTGACCGAAGTTTGCAGCGATCCCGTTACCACCTGTACGGTCAACGTCTGTGTGGCCGGCGGCGCAAGGGAAGTTCCGGTCGCCACCAGCGTGTAGGTCGTCGTCGCGGTTGGATTGATCGGCTCGGAACCGCTGGCTGCAACCGGCGCTCCATCAAGCGTGACGCTCGTCGCATTCTGTGTCGACCATGTCAGAGTGGAGCCCGGACCGTTTAGCACAACAGTAGGGGGATTCGCGCTTAGGCTTGCCGTCGGTGGCACAGCTACGTCTACCGTGGCGGTTGCTTGTGCCGGTGTGGTTCCGCTGGTTCCGGTAGCCACAAGCGTGTAGGTCGTGTTCTGCGTAACCGGAAAATTTTGTGATCCGTTCGCCGCAACCGTTGTTCCATTGAGCGTGACAGACGTTGCATTTTGTGTGGTCCAGGTGAGCGTGACCGACTGCCCTTGCAATACTGTCGGAGCGCTCGCCGTGAGATTCGCAACCGGTACGGGAGGCCCGCTGACAGTGATCATGCTGCTAGCCTGCGCAGGCGTCGTTCCGGCAGGCCCAGTTGCTACCAGTGTGTAGGTGGTGGTCGTGGTCGGATTCACCGTCATCGAACCGCTTGCGGCCACAGTATTGCCATTCAGGGTGACTGTCGTCGCGTTCTGCGTGCTCCACGTTAATGTGGCCGTCTGGCCGGGCTGAATAGATGTCACATTGGGTGTCAAAGTAGCAGTGGGTGCAGGCGCCGGAGGGGTTCTCAACCCGGCGCACCCTACCAGCATGATTACAACAAGAAGAAATGCTGTCGCGCGAAACACCCGGGAGCCGTACCGCTCGAGCATGGCCAGAACAACCTCCAGTTTCACTGGACCGTTTTGATGGAAAAGTGAAAGTGGCTGTTGGCCCGCTACACCGGACTAAGTAGTTTTTGTTCTACTCTGGACAGTTCGTGTGAGGACTTCAGAAGCTACTCTGCTGTTTTTGTCGTATCACCTCGCTAGTTCTGCAAGCGGTGTTAAGGTGATACAAAACGTATCTGGCCTGAACCATGTGCGTAGCTTTGCGCGAAGAAAAAAGCTTCTCGGTGGAGTAGCCGGAACTCTGGATGGGTGCTCAGTTTGACGAATACGCGAAGAACTACGATCAATTGGTCGACTCGGCCTTGTCGTCCACCGGAGAGGGCAAAGACTATTTCGCCACTCGCCGCGTGGAATGGGTTTCCAGCTACCTGGAGAGACTTGGCCTGCAGCCGCGCATCCTGCTTGATTACGGATGCGGCAACGGTTCGAACGCTCCCCTTCTGTTGCAGCAGCTTCGGTTGGATTCGCTGATTGGCGTCGACGTTTCCGAGCAATCGATTGCGGAGGCACGACGACGCGCCCCGCTAAAGGCAACTTTTTCCACGCCTTCGAGCTTTGCGCTCAACCAGCAAGCGGACTTGGCGTACGCTTGCGGCGTATTTCATCACATCGCGCCGACTGAACGAACGACGGCTCTGAATTATGTGTACCGCGCGTTAAAACCTGGAGGCATATTCACCTTCTTCGAGCACAACCCCTGGAATCCGGGAACGCGTTACGTCATGAGCAATTGCGAATTCGACAAAGATGCCATCACCATCACTCCAGCAGAGGCACCGACGTTGCTGCAATCCGCAGGATTCCAGGTACTCACGCGTGAGTTTCTATTTTTCTTTCCTAAGTGGCTGGGCTTCTTAAGACGATTGGAACCTATGCTGAAGAAAGTACCTCTCGGGGGACAGTACGTCGTCGTCGGGCGACGACTTCGGTGAAGCTCCAGCAGAGTTGCTGATTTACACTGATTTCATCCTTCATGGCAGTCCGACATCGAGAGCTACTCATTCTGACAATCGCGATCGCATTCACCCTCGCGCGACCGGCGGCTGCCGAAGAACTCGCCTGCACGAATTGTCATGGAGAAGACACGAAACGCGTCGCAGCGCCCGACTGTGGCAGTTGCCATGTCGGAACCGCACTGCAGGGTAACGAGCCATTGCGCTACTCCACAGCGTTCCGAGCCGATGGAACAGTTCGTCAGCCGTCCGACAAAACGTTCTCTGTCAACTTGGGAAAGAGCTACACTACGTCAATTGGCCACGGTGGGCTGAAGTGCACGGCCTGTCACGGTGACCCGCACGCAGAGCCGCATATGAAGCTGAATGCGGACTGTGCGCAGTGCCACAGGACTGCACCCGATCGGCCTGAAGGACCTCACGGCATGCATCCTGCAGGGCAGGCGTGGGTTCACGGGCACATGTTGCAGGTGGACGAAAACGGCGCTGCCTCCTGTATGGGCTGCCACGGCTCCGACGGCCGGGGAACGGTTCTGTCGCAGACTTTGGCGGACAGAAATTTGAACACGAAGTTCGGGCCCAAGCACTTCCCCAAAGGAATGGCGGTGGGCTGTTATTCGTGTCACACCACAACCGCTGGATCCTGACTCCATTTTGTGAGCTTCATCACAATGCGATGCAGTCTTCTGACTGCCCATAACGGGAAGCTCGCAAACTTAAGTACCGAGGCAGGATTGAAGCGAATTGATTTCATAAAAGCACGCGCTCACAATCTGAAGTCGTCTTCCACTCGAGCCCTCCCCCGGACATTCGCTCCGATAAGACGCCTGGCATTGCTTCTCGCCCTGGGGATCTGACGGTTATGAAATGCGGAAGGCTTCAGTTCATAATTCTTGGTTGCTTGCTGCTTGTGGTCGGGGCGCTTAGGGGACAACAGTTGAGGGTTTCCACCCCGCCTGTTCCTACCTACGTGCGAAAGTTTCAATCCAACAAAGACATCGTCCGCCCGTCGCGTCTGCAGGTCTTCGCCCTTCGTATGTCCGGCCTTCCGCCGAACGAGGATCGAACGATTTCGAATCGCGAGCAATGGGATGTCAATCCAACCACGCATCCTCGTCAATTTGTGATCGACTCGCCGCATGTGGTTCGGCCCAGCAGTTCGCTGGCAACTTCTCCCGCGTTGAGCGCCTTTGGACAAGCGCTTGCCGATCCGTTCGCCTCCCATGAGCTATTCATGGCTCGCCCTAGTGCGGTGATCACTGACTCCGATAACCGCATTCTGATCGCAGATCCGCTGGCACGTGCCATTCACGTTTACGATCTCGAGGCTAATCGCTATTTTCGTCTTCAGGGTGGTGAAGGGCGCCGCCTGCAGATGCCGTCTGGGGTAGCGGTAGACACGAATCACAACATTTATGTCACAGATCTCGACCTTGGAATGATTCTCGTTTACACTCGCGAAGGCCGATTCCAGCGCTATATCGGTTCACGCGCGACGGAAGGCGGTATCTTCTACCGTCCTTCTTCGATCGCCATCGATGCTGTCCGCGGACACATCTATGTGCCCGACACTCCACGCCATATGGTCGTTGTGCTCGATCTCAAAGGAAACATCCTCACCCACATCGGTAGGCCAGATCTGCTGTCCTTGCGGCTGTTGCAGAGGGATGGGGGAATTCGCGAAAAAGGAAAGACGCAGCTCCCCACTGATGTCGTGATCCGCGATGACAAGTTGTTCGTGTTAGGTAGGTCAACGGTCCAGATCTTCGACCTCAATGGCAGGCTAATCCACGAATTTCCGGTTTCCAACGACTACGCCGAAGCCAGCGGGCTTGCAGTCGACGCCGAGTCGCATATCTATATCAGTGATGGGATACGCAGCTTGGTTCGTGCTTACGACAGCAACGGTGCTTACTTGTATAGCTTTGGTCAGCAGGGAACAAAACACGGTGAGTTCTTTCATCCCCGCGGACTTTGGGTCGACGGCCAGAACCGCCTGTATGTCGCAGATTCAAGCAACGGCCGCGTCCAGGTCTTTCAATTGCACCTGGCGCGGCAACGCAGCGGTACTGCTATCTCCGAGAATCGCGACCAGTCGGGCGCGGCGCAGTAAGCCTCCCAGCGGTTACCTAAGTTTCCTTTCCAACTGACGGACAGGGATTCTCCTGCCGATGTTTGCTGCATGGCGAAGCTCTGCGGTCCGTTCTCTCATGCAGCCAACTTCTATGAACATTGCAACATCAACTTACGAATGTTTTCGTGGCGAGGTTCGTTATTCTCGCTATTACTGCTGCTTTGCTTCAGCGCCAGCGCGCTTTCTGAGTCTGCCCCACCGGACGTCAGCAAGACAGTAAACGAGGTCCGTCTGGAGCTCGTAGCCACCGATACATTCGGCCGTCCTGTGGCAAGCCTCTCACCTGCGGACATACAGGTCATGGAAGACGGGAAGCGCGTGCACGCATTCACGCTGACACCCGCGCGCGACCTTCCCCTCCTCGCCACCCTGGTCTATGACACCAGCGAGTCAAACGATAAATCCTGGCGGCAGATGCAGCCCGCAGTCGTGAACTTCCTGCGGCAAACCATCACAAGCAACGACCAGCTTTGGATCGCCGCCTTCGAAAGCAAGCTTCAGTTCGATGTACCCGCCAGGGGCGGTATGCAGTTCCGGCGCGCGCTTAGTGCACCCGCCGGACACGAACACCTGACTGCTTTCAACGATTCTTTGTTCAAAACGCTTCGTGGGTATCCCGCAGGAAACACCGTTCCGCACCGCGCCGCCATGATCGTTTTCTCCGATGGCGAGGACAACTACAGCATTCACTCTGCTGCCGATGTCATTACGGCGGCACAACGCGCCAAGGTGACCGTCTACACCATCCGCCGGCTGAACAAGCGCGGGTGGGGCAACGGAGGCCCTGTTCTGCACCGGCTATCATCCGGAACAGGCGGACGCGACTTTGACGTTTCCAGCGTTCGTGATCTGGAGAAAGTGCTGGAAACAATCAGCTCCGAGCTGCGTTCGTGTTATCTGCTGTATTACCCCGCGCCTCCAAATCGCACCGGCAGCGAGTTTCGCACTGTGAGCGTCACACCTCGCTCCAAGCGAGTTCACATTCAGGCACAGGCCGGTTACTACATGCCTGTTCCGGCAACAGCGCCGGGGGACTGAAGCTAATTAGAGCCGTTAACGCGAAAACTCATAAGCGCTGGGGCAACCGAGTTCTCCACACTCCCGCTCCGGTGGTAAGTTACCGGCGCGATTGGTTTGCCGAAGCTCCTCTAACCGCGCCGCTTTCGGCTTCCGCCTTCCCACCTCTTCGGCTCATTCCCAGATGCCCCCTTCGCAGTCCACCGGCGCACTATGCGTGGCCTATTTCCCTTCCCTGCATAAACACGTGTCTTGTGACCTAGCTCACAGAGGGTTGTGCCCACTCCTGAGAACATGATGCCATTCTTCTGAAGGGCAGGAATATCGATGTCAACCGCACAAACGAATTCATCCGCACCGGGACTGGGCGTAACTTCCTATGTGATAGCTGTGATCTGCCTCGCCTTGGGCATTGCCATTGGCTATTTCGCCCGCGCCGGATCGGCGCCTGCCGTGGCCGCCCAACCTCTCCAGCCCGCTGCCGCGCAAACGGCGCAGATGCAACAACCTACGCCCGAACAAATGAGGCACATGGCCGACAAGCAGGCGGAGCCGTTGCTGGCGAGTCTTAAACAGAATCCCAACGACGCCGACGCTCTTTACAAGGTCGGCAACATTTATTACGACACCCAGCAGTTCCCAGAGGCGGTCAAATACTACGAGAGTGCATTGAAAATACAACCCAAAGCCCTGGATACGCGTACGGACATGGCTACCGCCTATTACTTCATGGGCGACGCGGACCGGGCGATTGCGGAGTTCGATGAAGTCCTGAAGCAAAATCCGAGCCATGCCAATGCGCTTTTCAATGAAGGCATGGTGAAGTGGGAAGGCAAAGGAGACATTAACGGCGCGATCGCCGCATGGAAAAAACTGCTAGCCTCGAACCCCAACTATTCCAAGCGCGAGCAGGTTCAGAAGCTGATTGCCAAGGCCGAAGCTCACACCAGAATGGCCCCGGGCACAACGACCGATAAGCCCGCTCAAGTTCAGTAGTAGCAAGGACCGTATGCAAGCTCAGAATAACAGCCGTTCGAGCACTTCGTTTCAGTCGACGATGCTTTACCTCGTTTGTCTCGTTGTCGGCATTATGATCGGTTACCTGGTTCGTGGCACCACCCCGCGCCCGAATATCGGTTCGCAAACCAGCGCCCGTGGGGCAGGTTCAACCGAATCGACCGGTATGACGCAGCAGATGCCCACGATGGAGCAAATGAAGGGTATGGCCGACAAACAAGCTGAACCCTTGCTGAAGCAGTTGCAGACGGATCCCAATAACCCCAAGCTGCTCTTTCAGATCGGCACCGTCTATGAGGCAGCTCACCAGTTCAAAGACGCCACATCGTACTTCGACAAGGCCCTTGCGATCTCTCCCAAGGACGTCGATGTCCTCACAGAAAAGGCATCCTGCCTCTATTACGCGGGCGACGCCGACCACGCCATCACTACACTCGAAACCGCACTTCAATACTCACCTACTGACTCCCGCGTCCTCTTCAACCTGGGGATGCTACGCTGGAGGAGCAAGGGCGACGCGAAAGCCGCCATCGAACTCTGGCAGAAACTGTTGACGTCAAACCCGAAACTCGATGCTCAGAAGCGAGCGCAAGTTGAAGAATTGATCAAGCAGGTGAAAGCACATCCACCGACGCACATCACCGGCAACTGATCTGACCTGCTAGCTCTCAAAAGTGGTCATCTCGAGATTTCCGCAAGTGGTTATTGCCTGCGAATACAACACACGGTAATTTGAATCTTCGAGTTACGTGAGGCGACCTATTCTCTTTTTTGAGATAGACACATCTACAGTAGAAATCATGAAGAAGCTTCTGATCGCAAGTTTCGTGGTTGTTGGGCTGATGTGTGGAGCGTTTCTGGCCCGGGCCAAAGCAAATCCGACGAAGACTCCCGTGCTAGTCGAGTTATTTACCTCCGAGGGGTGTTCGAGCTGTCCTCCTGTCGACGCGTGGCTGAATGATATTGATCGTACGCAACCCCTCCCTGACGCGCAGCTGATTGTTCTCAGCGAACATGTAGATTATTGGAATCATGACGGCTGGAAAGATCCCTATTCCTCGCACTTGCTGACTGAACGCCAAAGCGACTACGAGCGGTCTTTGCGGGTGAGCGAACCTTTCACGCCGCAGGTTGTCGTCGACGGAACCGGCCAGCCTCACTTCAACAGCCCGCAGCAGGTCGAACAAGTTTTCAAGAGTGCCGTAGCTTCAGCAAAGATTCCGATAGCCATTACGGCTCTCACGATCAACTCCTCCGGCATTCACATGCATTTAAATGTGAACGGCGAAAATGCGTCGCATGGTGCAGAAGTGTTCGTCGCCATCGCGCTCAGTCATGCGGAATCACAGGTCTCGCGGGGCGAAAACAGCGGTCGTCATCTGGTGCACACGGCAGTTGTGGAATCGCTGCAAAAGGTCGGGAGTCTGAAGAAGGGTAATTCCTTTGACAAAGACGTGGAACTCAAATTGAAAACGCCAGTGGATCCTGCCAACTTGCGAATTGTCGCCTTTGCCCAGGAACCCGGCCCGGGCAGAGTGCTCGGAGCAGCGCTCCAAACGCCGCAGGCACCCAACGTCGGCCATTAAGACTTTTGCTTTACTCAACCGCGGCTGAACTCCCACAACGTCTCCAGGTGCTGCGCAGCTTTCTCCACTACGCTGCAAACCGACAAGAACCCATTGCCGCTCTCGTAAACCTTCTCACCCAGGCCAGTCAGGATCGCGTAGCAGTGGTTTATCTTGCGCTCTTTGGCGTGGCGTATAGACCGGATTTCCGCCACGTAACTGCCCAACTGAACCGTAATGGTCGACTGAGGCCGCAAGACCGGAGGCACTAACGTCATGCGCTTTCGGCGGAGTTGCGAGTGTCCCGCAAGCAGGGGTGATCAAGCAAAATCGGTAGAGTCGCCATGCTGGGTAGGATGAGGTTTTTCTGTTCGGAAGAGAGCGTCCTCTTGCGCCAGACTGCACAGACTACGCCTTTTGCCTGATCGGTCGGACATGCGACCACCCGCCGCCGAGAGACTTCCCAGTCACAAGCGCTGTCTTAGAGACTCGATAGTGCTATAGGGCTCTTCCATCATCAACTGCGCTCGCCTCCTCTACTGATCTCAGGGGTGCAGAGCTTTGCGGCCGACTTCGAGAGAGTATCGAAGAAAGTAGTTTTTTCTTGACTTACAGTAAAAACAGATCAAAATGCTAACTGCTATATAGCAGTATAAGTCTTAGTGCGAGCCGAAAACCGAGTTGGCCGATGAGAAGGGGGGAGCGACGGCAGTCAGTGGGAGTCGCTCCTCACTTTTAACCAAACTAATCAGGTACCAGCAACTTGCCTGGTCTTAAAGAAGGCCGCGATAAACAGTACTCCTAACAGCAGATCCACACATCCGAAGACCAAGTCGGACGATCGCATTCTACTTTGAAGAAAAAGGATGACGACTACAATGCCATACCCGATTTTCTCGAACATCGCCGGAAGCATGAACGCCCTTAGCCGCGCGGGCCGGGTCGCGATCACGAAAAATGCGATCTGCCAAGCAAGAGCTGTGGTCACAAAGCCATAATAAAAGCCGGGATGAGTAATCACGGGCGGATCCTGCCGTCCGATCAGATTAAACATAAAGAACAGCGGGGTAATGACCAGCACACCCCAGATGCCGGCTATCAGAAAAACAATCTTCGCAAATTTCATGTGAGCTACTCGCGGCTGTACCGGTTCCGCTTCTTGTCTTTGTGCCGTTCAAATCCCAGCTGGATAAGCCGGTCGATCAAATCTGCGTATTCGACACCACTCGCCTCCCACAACTTCGGATACATGCTGATCGCGGTGAATCCGGGCATCGTATTGATCTCGTTTACGTAAATCTTGTCTGTGTCCGGATCCATCAGGAAGTCCACCCGTCCGAGTCCCGAACAATCCACCGCCTGGAAGGCTTCCACCGCCATCTCCTGGACGCGCTTCTGTTGCTTTTTGCTGAGTTTCGCCGGGATCACCAGGCGCGAACCTTCGTCGAGATACTTGGCAGCATAGTCGTAGAATTCGGTCGAGGGCACAATCTCCCCTGGCACGGATGCCTTGGGATCATCGTTACCTAACACCGAGCATTCGATCTCGCGAGCGCGCCGCTTCTTCTTCCCGACACCTTCCTCGATCACGATCTTGCGGTCGAACTTGGCGGCCTCGTACATGGCGCCATCGAGTTCCCCACGATTGTGCACTTTGCTGATACCGACCGAACTCCCCAGATTCGCTGGCTTCACGAAGAATGGGTATTTCAGCTTTTTCTCTACCCGCTTGCGCACGTTTACCGGATCTTTTTCCCACTCGCTTCGCAGCACGGTGACGTGCTTCACGATCGGGAGCCCGGCGGCGGCGAATAGCTTCTTCATGACGTCTTTGTCCATGCCAGCCGCAGAGCCCAGCACGCCCGCCCCTACATATGCGATGTCGGCGAGTTCCAGCAGTCCCTGAATCGTGCCGTCCTCGCCAAAGGTTCCATGCAGGACCGGAAAGATGATGTCGACGGAAATCAGGTGATCGCCCGCACGATCGATCTGACGATTACTGTCGCTTTCAAACGGGATCAACGATCCGCTATCCGGCGACGGCACCGGCGGCACCAGCACCGCCTCGCCTTTCGCCAGCACCGCAGCGGACTCCGTATACTCGGGATCGCCGGCGCGGAGGTTGCGCTCGGAGTCTTTATGCTCCCCGCGCAATAATCGTTGCGCGTGTCCCGAAGTCACCCATCGGCCTTCTTTGGTAATCCCGATGGGGACTACCTCATACTTCTTTTTATCAATGTTTTGCAGCACCGACGCCGCCGAAAGCAGCGAAACCTCATGCTCGCCGCTGCGGCCTCCAAACAGCACGCCAACTCGAACTTTCTTAGCCATTGCTCCTGAACATAATGCGTCAAGAGGTACGGCGCAACTGTTCGGGGGTGCCTGTGTTGGAACTATCGAACAGGAGAGCAATGCGGATAAGTTGTGGATAAAGAAGGGAATGATGCACTAGTACCCGTCCCAATAGGTACTAAGGTCATCTATCCACTTGCCACGCCAATCCGCATCATTACAGCATATGGTTCGGCTGCTGACGGAAGTAATTCCGCTGTTCCAGTGCTCCCACGAGTTTTCGTGGCCGCGTCGTCTCCCCACCGGTGACTACTACCAGGTTTGTCTGCGATGTGGCGCTGAATACGGATATGACTGGACGACCATGCGGCGAACCGAGCGCGTCCATCGGGGAACTGCCGTGCAAACCCGTGCGCATTCCAACCGCAAGTCCGGATGGAAGCCGCGCGCCCGCCGTCTTGCGGTTGAACTTCCGCTAAGGTTCCGCGTCGAAGGCGCATCTGAGTGGACTGAAGGTGTGGTGCGCAACATTTCGCACTCCGGCGTGCTCTTTCAGGGCATCTCTGGCCTTGAGCACAATACGCGACTGGAATTGATTTTCGAAATGCCGGAAGCGATTTCAGGACAAGCCGAGAGCCAGGTACTGTGCCAGGGACGCGTGATTCGCACTATCCAGAGCGGGAACGAAGAACAACCGCCATCGGTTGCGGTCGCGCTTGCCGGATACGAATTCCTTCACCAGCGCAAGCTACCACGCACTGCCGAAACCAACGTCCGATAAACAACAGAATACAGTCGCAGATTTACTGCGCCGTATTGAGTTTCCGGTTTGCCTGCCTACCGCGCGTCTGAAATGCTCGACGAGAGCTCAATTTCCTTGATGATTTCGGCTGCGGCGTGCCGAAGTTCCCGTGGTTCCGTTACATCAAAGTGGCGCGGATGTAGTTCGCCGAGCATGTGCGCGACCTCATCGAAAGTCGTCGAGTTGTACATCCCAGCTACAACGCCACCAAGTTTGTTTCGACCTGAATAGAAGGGAGTCGCAAACTCCGTGTAGGAAAATCGCACTTGGAAGAATCGGATACTACTCTGTTCCGGGAGCGATAGCGGCTCTTTATCTCTGCCCCCTGGAAAGACCATGCTATCGCTGACGATGATCACTGCGCGGCGAGGAGGCGCAACGCCGGCGCCGCATCCATTGCTATCATTGATCACATTCGCGAGAAATGGATGAAAAAACTCACGTGCTTCGTGGCGTCCCAGTAGCGTGTCAACATCAACGCTGGCCATTCCGGCTTGCAGGGATTGCTTTCAAAATCTGGCTCACATTAGAGGCAGCATCTTGGGCGGAACGATCAACCACAACTTTGAGGCGGAGGATGTCGATGGCACTGATGCGAACACAGCCCTCCGACGGCGCCAATTGCGAGAACAACGCGATCGCTCCGCGTATCGTATCTTCCACGGACGGGCGAACGGAATCGAGATAGTTTGGCGTCGTGCTGAGTTGCATGTTAGGCGTCAGGTTGAATGCGACGTCGATTCGCTCCGGACCATGAGTGAAGACCGGAAGATATTCGGGGATGGGCAGAGGAATTGAGCTGCCACTCAAAAATTCAACTACGGGCTATGTGCGGTCGAGATCAGGGAGGACATTCGGCCGATCGATGTGCAACGTCTTGTGCCACACGAAATGCTGTTCGCCGACTGCATCGTAAGCCAGAAATGCTAAACGATACGTGCCGGGTTGAACAAAAGCATATCCGTGCCAGACGAGCGGCTGAGCTTTCGAAGGTTCAGACCGCAGATCCATGCGATGATAGCTGTAGTTCTGGAACCAATTGCCCTTTTGGTCAGCGATACGAAAAATCAAGTGCCAGTCAGAACGGCGCTCGTTATCGGCAGTGGGTAACATCGTGCGCACCCCCACCACCAGTCGCTGACTGTAGGTGAGAACAGGATGGTCGAAATCAACATGCCACCGAGCACCGTGCTGATCTCGCTCCTCGAACCATGTAATCGGGATATTGCGGATGTCGGGTTTCTGAGCAACTGCCTGAAGAGAAGCGTACAGCACGCAACTGATGCACAAAGCGAACCCGCGGAGCCGATGCATAGAAACCTTTTTGAGGACATTAATCCTACACGGTTTCGCATCTGATCAGCCGCTATAGAATCTTCTTCCCGAAAGCGGACAAAGCCAGTTCCACGGCCAGATCCGCAGTCCGGTTGTGTTCGTCGATAACTGGATTCACTTCCACGATCTCGAAGCTAAGCATGCGCGCATGATCCGCGATGATTTCCATTGCCAGATGTGCCTCGCGATAGGTCGCACCTCCGCGCACCGGTGTGCCGACTCCCGGCGCATCTTCCGGATCAATCCAGTCCATGTCGAGCGAAATGTGATACCCGACGGTCCCTCGCCCAGCCATACGCAACGCTTCTTCCATCACTGAGCGCATGCCGCGCTCGTCGATATCGCGCATGGTGAACACTTCGATACCCGCACGCCGGATGTTTTCTTTCTCATAGCCATCCACGTCGCGTATGCCGACCAGGACACAATTCTCCGGCGCCACCTTCGGTGAATAGCCGTAGATGTTCGCCAGTTCCGGCAGTCCTAGCCCCATGATTGCTCCAAGCGGCATGCCATGCACGTTCCCGCTCGGAGATGTGTCTGGTGTATTGATGTCACCGTGCGCGTCAATCCAGATAAGCCCGATGCTTTGCCCTTTGCGCCGGTAAAACTCGGACACGCCAGAAACGGTACCTGCTGCGACCGAGTGATCGCCTCCTATCACCAGCGGTACCTCACCGGCCTCAAGAGTCTTCAGAACCAGTTCGGCTTCTTTCGTGCAAGTCTGAGTGATCTCTTTCAGATACTTCGCGTTCTTCGCGCCTTCCTTTTTCTGTTCCGCAATGGCGACCGGAACGTTACCGGCATCTTCGACGTGATGACCGATCTCCTCGAGACGCGCCTCGAGCCCGGCCACTCGGACAGCGGAGGGTCCCATGTCGACTCCGCGGCGCGTCTGTCCAAGATCGAGCGGGACTCCGATTACACGGATTTTGCGGGGCACCAAGCCCAGTAATTGTTGAGGCGGGTGCACAACGTTCGGTTTTGGTTCGGTGCTTGCGTCTGCCATGCAGGCGGCGACGCTCCTTTCTCGCTACAGGGCTGGAAGCCCTTGGCTCGCGCGCCCTTGCTCATCGTGATACAGCAAATTGGCCAGGTGTAGCCAGGGCTGGCAGAACGAAAACAGTGAAGCTATCAGCTACCAGCCACCCCAAAGTCAAGGGCTCTACGGATACAGGCGGTGCAACGTGCGCGCGAACGGAATGGTCTCGCGCACATGTTCCAGACCGCAGATCCACGCCACAGCCCTCTCGATCCCCATGCCGAAGCCACCGTGCGGCACGCTACCATACTTCCGCAGGTCCAGGTACCACTTGAACGCCTCTTCCGGCAACCCGTGCTCGTGTATGCGCTTGATCAAAAGATCGTACGACGACATACGCTGCGAACCGCCAATCACTTCGCCGTATCCCTCGGGCGCGAGCACATCGACGCACAGTGCCAGATCGGGCCGATCAGGATCGGGCTCCATGTAGAACGCCTTCACCGACGCAGGATAGCGGTGCACCATCACCGGCCGGTCGAATTGTGACGAGATATATGTCTCGTCGGGCGACCCAAAGTCTCCGCCCCACTCAAACTTGT
>Ga0209062_1004870_pt1 | contig 13566 bp, 4 predicted proteins | sample Coa_R2_2_FD_187158 | JGI IMG/M metagenome (GOLD analysis project Ga0209062, IMG submission 187158) | Surface soil microbial communities from Centralia Pennsylvania, which are recovering from an underground coalmine fire - Coalmine... | ecosystem: Environmental > Terrestrial > Soil > Unclassified ... | reverse complement strand
CTCGTCGAGGTCAACGGCAAAGTGCCCCATCCCAAGGGCGCGGACGCAGTGAAGCTCTTGTATCGCTATGAGGAAGGCGATCCCTGGTTGGAACGCTTGCTGATCCAGGAACCGAGCCGCGATTGGGCAACGTCGCTGTCGGCCATCGAGGTCAAAAACGGCTTTTGGTACAAGATTACCGGCGGCGACGCCGAGACCGAGGAATACCGCGTCGGCGTCCGCGCCGCTCCAGCCATCACCGACTTCCTGGCGACCTTTCGCTTCCGTCCCTACGTCGCCCGCGCCGACCTGGTCCGCCGCGAGCGCGAGCTGAAGGAACTGCGCGGCACGGAAGTCCTGATGCGCGTTCGCACCAATCGCGCTCTTCGCGACGGCCGACTGGAGTTCGAGAGCAACCGGCGAGCGGGGGGTGTTAACCCCCCGGTTACATCCGCACCCGGTGAGTTAGACCCCAACGATCCGCAGACGCTCTTGGTGCGATTCGTCCTTGATGAAGACGGCAAATATCGCTTGTGTTTCACCTCGACGGACGGCGAGGCGTATAGCGATGCTGTCTCTTATCCCGTGACGGCGATTCCGGACAAGCCGCCGACAGTCGAATTGACTAAGCCAGGGAAGGACATCCGCCTGCCAGCCGATGCGCTCTTGCAACTGGAAGGCAAGGCCGGCGATGACGTCGGGGTCAAGAGTTTGGTGTTGCGGATGCGCGTGATCGGCGGCGACACGCTGCGCGGGCAGCCGTATCGTTCCGACGAACAATTGCGTTTGGCCGACGGCGGTTATCCGCATGAGTTGGAATACAAGGACTTCGTCGAGCTATCCCGCGTGAAAAACGAGAAAGGCCAAGCGGTCCCGCTGCGCGCGGGCATGGAGTTGGAATACTGGTTAGAGGCGAGCGACGCCTGCGATTATCCTCGTCCTAACGTCGGTGAGAGCAAACACTACCGTGTGCTCTTGACCGATCCGGAGAAGAACCAAGAGAAACAGAAGCAGCAAAAACAGCAGGCCGACAAAGACAAGAAACAGCACGATCAGCAGCAGGACCAAAAGCGCCAGAAAGAAAATCAGGACAGGCAACAACAGCGGCAAGAACAAGAGAACCGGAACAAGGAAGAAGAGAACAAAAACAAGGGGGAAGAGAACAAAGGCCAAAACGGAGGCGAGGGGAACAAAGGCGCCGGCGGTGGAAAGTCCCAGTCGAAGCAAGACGAGCAAGCGAACAACGGCGAAAGCAAGGACAACAGTAGGCAGAAAGGGGACAGCAAGGGCGGTCAAGGCGAGCAGAACAGCGGCGAGCAACAAGGCGGGCAATCGCAAGACGATCAGTCGATCGAGGATCGAATCAAGAAAGCATTGGAGAAGAAGCAAGCTGGTCAGAATGGCAAGGGCGAAGGGCAACCCGATAAAAACGATCAGGGCGAGGGCAAAGGAGCACAAACAGACAAGGCGGACGGCAACGATAAGTCCAACGGTGAAAACAAGGGGAGCAAGGGAGCGCACGAGCCGGACGCCAAGAAGACCGGCGCGGATAAGGACCAGGGCCGACCGCAAGCTGGCCGCGACCCAGCGCAGGGCGATGCGAAGGGCGAAAATACACCGAGTCCAAAGCCCGGCGCCAAGAACGAGCCGAAGGGAGGCGATGCAAGGAACCAGGCCGGCAAGGGTGGCGAGAACAAACCGGAAACGCTCCCCCAGCCGGGCGAGAAAAAGGCCGCCGGCGAGCCGCAAGCGAAAAAGGGTACTGGCGAGAGCACGCCCAAGCCGATGGGACAGGATAAGGAACCCACCAAGGGTGACAAGCAACCCGCCGGCGACAAGAAAGGGAAGGGCGAGCGACGGACGACTGGCGAGATAAAGGACAACCGCGAAAAGTCCACAGGCAAGAGCGATCGCAAGGACCCCGGCAAGGGCGAGAAAAAGCAGAACAGTTCAGGGTCCAAGGACAAGCAATCCGAGCAGGGCGATGCCAGGTCATCACCTGACCAGCGGAGCCACGAGAAATCGGCAAAGACTGAGAAAAAGCCGGAACCCGCCACTCAGAAGCGCAACGCCACGGAGCAAGAGATTCAGGATCTTGCTCGGAGATTGCAGAGCAAAGATCCCCGCGAGCGCGAGCAGGCGAAGGAACAATTGCAGCGCATCGAGAAGGGAGCCGACGATCGTGAGTCCCGCGAAAAGGCCGGTGAAGCTCTGAAGAAAGCGGGACAGCCGGAAGGCCCAGCCGAAGACGGGACGCCGAAGAAAGGCAATGACTCCTCCGGCAAACCAAAGGACGAACACAAGGACGGCGAGAAGAACGACGGCTCAAAAGATGCCGGCTCCTCGGGCGATAAAAACGGCGAGAAAGAGAAGGCCAAGAGCGCAGGTAAAAAGAACGGACAGGGCGAGAAGAACGAGAAAGGGCCATCGTCTTCATCAGGGGGCGAGCCACCGGGATCTCAAAATGCTGCAGGCGGCAACACTCCCGGTGGCGGTGGCGAACGTCAAAAAGGCGAAGGCAACAGCGCTCGCCCCGATGAGCTTCCGCCGCCCAATCCGGCCAAACCGCGCGATCATCGCGCCGCCCAGATGCAGCTCGAAGATTTCGCCAAGAAAGTGGACAAGAACATTCTCAAGGACGCCGGCGTCTCGGAAGAGGCATGGAAAAAATTCCTGGAATCCAAACGCAAACAGCTGGCGCCGCGAGAGAAGCCTCGTCCGGAAGGCCCAAGTTCTCCCCAGCAGGCCAACCAGTTGCCAAGCATGGGAGGCCGAACGATCCAACCCGCCGCAACAGGCCAAGGCGATACCCACGGACCCGACCGCGGCCAACCACTGCCCCAATACCGTGATGCCTTCCGCAAATTCACCCGGCAGATGTCGGAGAAGAAATAAGAGGTCCACCACGAATCACACGAGTAACACGAATAAAAATCAATAAAAATGATGGAACCACTGAGCGGGAGATGAAAACCTCGTCGTCTTTTTGTCTTTTATTCGTGTTATTCGTGTGATTCGTGGTGACTTTCTTTGGTGGTTCTCATGACGTTTCCTAAACGTTATCTCGTTCGCTTTGGTCCCAAGCAAACGCCGCATGTTTTTACCGATCTTTTGGTGATTGGCGTCGGCATTGCCGGTGTGCGGGCGGCGTTGGCTGCGCCGCGGCAATTGCGCACTTTGGTCATCACCAAGGACCGGCTGCAACAGAGCAATAGCAGCTACGCCCAGGGCGGTATCGCTGCCGTGCGGTCGCCCGAAGATCGCTTCGAGGACCATATCGAGGATACCCTGACGGCGGGGGCCGGGCTGTGCGATCGCGGCGTCGTCGAGATGGTCGTGCGCGAAGCGCCGCGACAGATTGACGACCTCATCGAATATGGTGCGCGCTTCGATCAGGATGCGGGCATCGAAGGCGGACATAGTTATCATCGCATCGTCCACGCACTGGGTGATGCCACCGGCTTTGAGGTCATGCGCGCCCTGATCGAGAAGGCGAGGAAAACGCCGAATATCACCTTATGGGATCGCACGTTTACCATCGATCTCTTGACGCATGGGGGCAAGTGCGTTGGGGCGCTGGTGCATCGCAAGCAGCACGGCAAGTTGTTGATCTGGGCCAAGCAAACGATCCTCGCTTCCGGCGGCGCGGGCATGGTCTATCGCGAGACGACCAATCCGCCCGTGGCCACCGGCGACGGTATGGCCGCCGCTTACCGCGCCGGCGCCCAACTGCGCGACATGGAGTTCATGCAGTTCCATCCGACCGTTTTGTATGTCGCCGGCTCGAGTCGCTACCTCATCAGCGAGGCGGTGCGCGGCGCCGGCGCGTATCTGCGCGATAAGAACGGTGTTCGCTTCATGCTCGAAGAGGATCCGCGCGCCGAGTTGGCCACGCGCGACGTGGTTGCTCAGGCCATCGTCCGCCGCATGCAGCTCACCCAGCATCCCAATGTCTATCTCGATCTCTCGCACCTCGATCCCGTCAAAGTCCGCGATCATTTTCCCGGCATCGCCAAGGTGTGCGGCGAGTTCGGACTCGACATCACGCGCGATCTTATCCCTGTTCGTCCCGGTGCTCATTACATGGTCGGCGGTGTCACCGTCGATACGCAGGGCCGAACTACACTGCCGGGCCTATGGGCGGCCGGCGAGGTCACGTCCAGCGGACTACACGGTGCCAATCGGCTCGCTTCCAATAGCCTCCTTGAAGGGCTGGTGTACGGGACACAATGCGGCCAAGGGGCCGGCGAAACGGCGGCGGGCATGGCGGATGCGTTCGTGGTGCCGCCGGTGCAGGCCGAGTTTCAGCCGGAAACGAGCGGTCCCGCTCTCGATGTCGCCGACCTAACCAACTCGCTGCGAAGCCTAATGGTCCGCCATATGGGCATCACGCGCGAGCGGGCGGGACTACTCGAGTCGGAGCGTACGGTGGCTTTCTGGTGCCGTTACGCGCTCCGTCGCGAGTTCACCACGCGGGCCGGCTGGGAATTGCAAAACCTGCTCACCATCGCCCGGCTCATGATTTGGTCCGCCCTCGAGCGCACCGAATCGCGCGGCGTCCACTTTCGCTCCGATTATCCCCGCCGCGACGATGCCTACTGGCAACGCCATGTCACTTGTCCGAACCGCCTCCCCAATCCCAGCGGAACACCTGCATCCGTTTTGTAGTTATCGCTCCTCCAGTACATTCACACATTATTCTTCTTTCTTGGCCGCATGTGCCGCTAGGCCATGCTACACTTGCCATACCCGTACATCCCGCGCCCATCACGGAACGGCCGATTCAGGACATTAGTCGCACGCAGCTGGGAGAACACCTTGCGATGAAGGATATTTTGGGGAAGGTGAGAGCGGTGCCGTTCGCTCTAGCATTGGCCGCGTTGTCGGCCAGTGGTATCGCTTCTTGGTGGAACATCGACACGCTGGTGCGCAACGACGCCTGGGTGGCGCACACACACGAAGTCCTTGCCGAGCTGAAATTCCTGCGGCCAGCTCTGGCACGAGCGAGCAGTGAACAGCTCCACGCGGAAGAGTTGAAGGCCCGGATGGCTCTGCCGTCTTCGGAGCAGCCCATGACAGGCGTGCACGAGTCGCTATCCCGACTTCTGGATCTGACGGCCGACAATCCCACGCAGCAAGACCGGCTGGCCCGAGTTCATTTTCTCATCGAAAACCACTTCCGCTCGACCAACGGAACCGAGCCGCGTCCCGCCTTGGCCGGTCAAGAATGGCTGGATGAATCGGAACACCTCATCCGCACGATGGAGGAGGAGGAACACCGCCTGCTCTCCGAGCGAGACCTGAAGTCGCGCCAGAGTGCTCGCATGGCCCTTCTCGCTCAGTTCCTCGCCATCGTCATTGGCGTTAGCGTGTTGGCGGGTATCGACTGGCTGGCGCGGCGGGATGCGTGCCTCCGGCAGCAAACCATCGAAGCTCTGCGCGAGAGCGACAACCGCTTCCGGCAGTTGGCGGATGCCATGCCTCAGATCGTCTGGATGAGCGATACCGAGGGAGGAGCGGTCTACCTCAATCAGCGTTGGCGGGAATTCACCGGCGTGCAAACCGCCAATCCCGCCGACATTCAGCAGGTCGTCCACCCCGAGGATCTGACGGCGTTGTATGGCGAGTGGGAGAAAGCGCGCTTGACCGGGACCACTTACGAGGTGGAATATCGTCTGCGCCACGGCGCGGATGGCGCCTATCGCTGGTTTCTGGCCCGCGCCGTGCCGGTGCGCGACGCCCACGGAAAAATCGTCGGTTGGTATGGCACCTCCACGGACATCGAGGAGCACAAGCAGAAGGAACGGAAGACCCGCCTTCTCAACGAAGAATTGGAGCAGCGCGTGCTCGCGCGGACCCGCGAATTGGCCGTCGCCAAGACGGCGGCGGAAGCGGCGAACCGGGCCAAAAGCGAGTTCCTGGCCAACATGAGCCACGAGATCCGAACACCTATGAATGGCATCCTTGGGATGACCGAGCTGGCGCTCGATACCGAGCTTCGGCCCGAACAGCGCGAGTATTTGGAAACAGTCAAGTCTTCCGCCGGGTCGCTCTTGACGATCCTCAATGACATCCTCGATTTCTCCAAGATCGAGGCCGGCAAGCTCGATCTCGATCCCCACCCCTTCACTTTGCGGGCCAGTCTCGGCGATACACTCAGGCCGCTGACCACGCGTGCCCACAAGAAGGGACTACAGCTGGTCTGTCACATCGCGGCGAACGCGCCGGACGATCTCGTCGCTGATTGCGGGCGGTTGAAGCAGATCGTAATCAACCTGGTCGGCAATGCCATCAAGTTCACGGAGCGCGGCGAAATCACCGTGCGGGTCACGGAAGAGGCACGAACGATAGAGGACGTCGTTCTGCGCTTCGCGGTGTCGGATACGGGCATCGGCATCCCGGCCGAGAGGCGCGGCGTGATCTTCGCGCCGTTCGAGCAGGCCGACGGCTCGACCGCGCGCAAATACGGCGGCACCGGCCTGGGGCTGGCCATCACCAGCCGTCTCGTCGAGTTGATGGGAGGGCGCATCGAGGTCAAGAGCGAGGTAGGCCAGGGCAGCACGTTCGAGTTCACGGCTCGTTTCGGCCTGGTCGCCAAGCCCATCAAGCCGTCGGAGTTGCTTACGGCCATTGAGCAGGCATCTCAGTCGAGCTCACGGGCCGTGCCGCGGCATGCCGGCAGGGTGTGCGAAACCGTGGAGCAATCGCTGCCTCCGCTCCGCATCTTGCTGGTCGAGGATAATGTTGTCAATCAGCGTGTCGGCACCAAACTGCTGGAAAAGCAGGGCCATACCGTCGTTTTGGCGGGGAATGGCCGAGAAGCGCTGGCGGCGCTGGACTCGGCCTCCTTTGATGTGGTGTTGATGGACGTGCAGATGCCGGAGATGGATGGCTTCGAGGCGACGGCCGTCTTACGCCAGCGTGAGGCAGGCACGGACCGGCACCAACTGATTATCGCGCTGACGGCGCACGCCATGCAGGGGGACCGCGAGCGCTGCCTGGCCGCGGGCATGGACGGCTACGTCAGTAAGCCCTTGCAGGCTGGCGAACTGATGAAGGCCATACGCGAACTGCTGCCGGACGCTCCCATCAAGCCAACTCTTTCCTCCCCGCGGCCGAAAGCTTCGCCCTTCAATGCGGCTACCGCCTTGGAGCGGCTGGCAGGCTCCGTCTAGTAATGTGAAAACGTTTATTCTTCGTGCGATTCGTGCTGATTTCCCATTCCGGAGTGCGTGAATAGTTTCTGGGGTTTTTTCGTTAACCCAGCCCTTTAGGGCTGGGAAAGGGAAGGCACGAAGGAACGCATCGGGCCTTTAGGCCCTCTGAAGCGAAGAAGGGGCTAAAGCCCCAAAATCCTCCGCCTTGGTCCCCTGTGTCCCAGCCCTAAAGGGCTGGGCTAGCGAAAAGACAATCAGCATCCACCCATGGCCCCCCAATTCAGGGAACGAACATAAATTCGTTGCTGTTGAAGATCAGCCGGCACACGTTGGCCATCCCGTGTTTGTTGGCGTAGACGGCCAGGCGCGTCGTTTCCTCTGCCGTTGGCAGACGACTTAGTGCCAAGAGATATGCTCTTTCTATTTGCTTGCCGAGGTCGGGTCCGGCTTGGTTCACACGGGCGGCGAAATGCTCGCTTTGACGCACCATGAAGCGGTCGTTGAGCATGGCCAATGCTTGCAGCGCCGTCACCGAACTGCTGCGCACCGGCGTGAACTGCGAGGCGTCGGGGCAATCGAGCGTGTCCATGAACGGATCGGGCAGCGTGCGGAACAGGAAGCGATAGACGCTGCGGCGATAGCTGCCGGGACGGTCCACGTCGAACGCCTGATAATCCACCTTCGGCGTCCGGTGAATGCCAGGACTCTGCTGGAACTGTTTGATCGACGGCCCGCCCATTATTGGATCGAGCTTGCCCGTCACGCGCAACACCGAGTCGCGGATGCTCTCGGCGTCGAGCCGGCTACGATTCATGCGCCACAGATAATGATTGTCACTATCGACGCGGGCGGCGTCCGGACGGGGCCGCGATGACTGCATGTAAACGGCGCTCGTGACGATCAAGCGGTGCAGCTGCTTGAGCGAGCCACCACCGCCCTGGAAGCGCACGGCCAGATAGTCGAGCAATTCGGGATGCGTCGGCTCCGTCCCCATGCGGCCAAAATCGTTGGGCGTGGCCACGATGCCGCGGCCGAAGTGATAGTGCCAAACGCGATTGACGATAGAGCGCCACGTTAGCGCGTTGCGCGGATCGCTGAGCCATTTCGCCAGGGCGGCGCGGCGGCTGCCCTCATCGTCGGGACGCGCCAGCTGGAAGCGTCCATCCAGGCCCGGTAGACACGTCAATGCACCCGGACCGACCGTCTCGACGGGCTTTTTGATGTCGCCGCGTTGGAGGACGGCAACGGCCCGGCAGCCGTTGGCCGGCTTGAAACTGCCCTGCGGTTGGAAATCGCTGGTACCCGCGTACACGAGTTGTTGCGGCGGCAACGCGGCGAGCTGGGCTTCCAGCGCGCTGGGCAGCCCGAAACCTCCACGTCCGATCCGAGAAATCCCTAAACGCAATTTCAAGCTCCGCCGCGTCCGCGCCGTTTGCGGATCGATGTCGTAGGGGCGGTCGGCGCGATCGACGCCGGCGAAGACGGCCTGTAAGCGGTAGTAATCCTTCTGGGAGATCGGATCGAACTTGTGATGATGGCAACGGGCGCAGTGGATAGTGGTGCTGGCGAAGGCGGCCATAGTGGTCGTCACCATGTCGTCGCGATCGAGATATTGGCCAATCCTGCGATCGATGCTGTCCTCGCGGATGTCACGGAGCGAGCTTTCGTCCCACGGGCCAGCCGCGATGAAGCCGGTGGCGACGATGGCTTGCGGCTCGTCCGGCCACAACACATCGCCGGCCAGCTGCTCCTCGACGAAGCGGGCATAGGGCTTGTCCTCGTTGAAGGAGCGAATCAGGTAATCGCGATAGGGCCAGGCGTTGTCGCGCGGCACGTCCTGATCGTGGCCGTGCGTCTCGGCGAAGTGGATGACATCCATCCAATGCCGCGCCCAGCGTTCACCGTAATGCGGACTGGCCAGCAGCCGATCGACCACCTTCTCGTAAGCATCCGGTGAACGATCGGCCAGGAACGCCTCCATCTCCTCGGGCGTCGGCGGCAGGCCGAGCAGATCGAAACTGACGCGTCGCAGCAGCGTGCGGCGATCCGCCGGCGGCGACGGCGTCAGTCCCTTCGCTTCCAGTTTTGCCAACACGAAGGCATCGATCGGCGTTCGTATCCAATTGCGGTCTTTGATGGCGGGTATCGGTGAATCGCGCAAGGGTTGATAGGCCCAGTGCCGCGTGGTGCTGGCATCCGCATCGTCCGGCCAGGCCGCACCCTGATCGATCCAGGCGCGGAGGATGCCGACTTGCTCCGCGTTCAGCCCCGGTCCCTTCGGCGGCATTTTCGTATCCGGGTCCAGCCCGGCCACGCGCTGGATCAGCAGGCTATCGGCACTCTTGCCCGGCACGATGACCCCGCCGCCGAGTGCGCTGGCCTTGCGATCGAGCCGCAAATCGCCCTTGCGCTTCTTCTCACCGTGGCAGGAATAACAGGAGGCCGCGAGGATTGGCTGCACGTCCTTAGCGAAATCGACGCGCCGCGCCGCCACGGGCGGCAAACGCGGCTCGGCCCCGGCGCAAGATGATCCGATCATCAATAACGCAGGGGATAGTAGCCCGCACAGAGCCAAGAACAGCCGGTATCGTGTCGAGCAAGATGGCATGATCGAATCCAGGTATCGCGGGGACCGCTCGGAGTGAGCGGCAATCACCAGCGGGAGAGATCCCTTCCAGAATATCTTATGGGTTCGAAGGGGAGAAGAGACTCGCGGCAAATTCTCCTGATTCCCAGGCGGAGCGTCGGAGGGGGAAGGCGAAAAAAATGCCTCAGAATGTCACGTACACCCCGCGTTGCTCGGCGACACACCGCACAAGAAGCTCCAGATACCCGGCAAGCTCCGGGCAGCTAACTTTCTGAAGAACAGCCAACGACTCCGCCACCCGATCGGGAGTCTGAAAATACGATCCGTACTTCCCGGGGTCAAACAGATTCTCTTTTGGACCAATAGCGAACCCGAGCATCGCGTTAGCGGCCGGTTCGGGCAACTCATTGTCGAGCCTTGTCCACTCATAACCAATGCCCCAATAATCGGCCGGATCGTAGTATCGAGTGAGAGCAAAGTCCCCATACTGATGCACATCTCGGTTCTCTAGCATGTCCCGCCAGTCCGCCGCGAGTGGCTCCCCCTCGTAGGGATCCTTCAGTTCGAGAAGGTGTCGGTCGATGTATCTATCCAATTCGGCTGTATCGTTCGTGGTGAGCGCTTTGACGAGCAGCGGAAGCAGGTCGATCTCGAATCGCGACCAATCGAAGGCGTATGCTTTATGTTCCATCGGCATGTCAGACAGCTCCGCATATGTTCTCTGAGTCTGAAAAAACGATTCTATTACTAAAAATGAAGTAGCTAAAAGGATCTACTTCACCAGAGTAAGGAATGCGCGCTCCTCAACTCGCGCCGCGGACGGGCACATTCATAGAATAATCACACATTCGACTACAGGATGAATCGATTCTCTATCTCCGCGAGGTCCACCCATGTGCGTGCATCGATGGGCATTCTGTCTCGGCTTGGTGCTTCTCATCTCCTCATCCGCCCGCGCCGGGGATAGCAATCGGCTGACATATCTAGATGAAAACGATCCCTATTATGTCTCGCGTACCTTTCCGCGCCTCATCACGCCGCAATGGGTCGGCGAGGAGGGGGTCGAAGCCGTTGTCGTTCTGGCCATCGACGACATGCGTGAACCGGAAAAATATGAGAAGTTTCTGCGGCCCGTATTGCAGCGGCTCAAGCGCATCGATGGGCGAGCGGGTCTCAGCATCATGACCAATCAGGTCAATCCGCGCGATGGGCGGTTGCAGGCGTGGCTCAAGGAGGGACTGAGCTTGGAGACGCATACGATCGATCATCCCTGCCCGTTTTTCAAGGACGGCGATTTCGCCAAGGCACGGTCCACCTACGAGCGTTGCGTCGATTTGATGAGTGAAGTTCCTAATAGCCATCCTGTCGCGTTTCGCATGCCGTGCTGCGATTCGCTCAACACCCCAAGCCCCCGCTTCTACGCCGAGATTTTCAATCGTACCACCGCTAAGGGGAACTTCCTCACCCTCGATTCGTCGGTGTTCAACGTGCTTACCTCGAACGATCCGGAGCTGCCGCGAGCGCTGGTGGTTGACGAGGATGGACAAGACCGCTTTCGCAAGTATTTGCCGAAAGACCGCACATTCGTCAACACCATTGAGAACTATCCCTATCCTTACGTGCTTGGCCGGCTGTGCTGGCAGTTTCCCTGCGTCATGCCCAGCGATTGGGTGGCCCAGCATCGGCAACAGCCGAACAATCCCGTCACGGTCCGCGACTGGAAGGCGGCGCTCGATGCCACGGTCCTGAAACGCGGCGTCTTTTGTATGGTCTTTCATCCGCACGGCTGGATTCGCAACGAGCAGGTCGTCGATTTTATCGATTATGCCGACACGAAATATGGCAAAAGAGTGAAATTCCTCTCGTTCCACGAAGCTCAGGAGCGATTGGACAAGCATCTGTTGGGCGGCCAAACACTCCGAGCCAGCGACGGCAGCGACAACGGTGTCCGGCTGCTCGATCTCGATAACGATGGCTATCTCGATGTGGTTATCGGTAATGATAAGTTGAAACAGACGCGGCGATGGTCGCCGCAGACGAAAACGTGGAGCACCAGTGACTTTCCCTTGTCCCTTGTGAACGCCGGAGCGCATTTTGGTGTGGTGCGAGCAGATGGGAATGTCTCGATGTTGGTGCGGAACGAAGCAGTTGCCGGGGCATGGCATTTCGCGGACGGCAAATGGATCGAGGACAAATTGCTTCTTGACGGTCTGGTACTCAAGGGACGAGAGATCCTCACGTGCGAAAATGGCCGCGACCGCGGCGTGCGGTTGCGTGATCTGGATGGCGATGGCCGCTGCGAACTGATTGTCAGCAACGACACGCAACAAGCGATCTTTCGCTGGTCGGAGAAGGAGTGGAGCAAATTGCCGTTCGCGCTGCCGGAGGGCGTGGCCATCGTGAATTCGGATGGGAAGGACAATGGCCTGCGCTTCGTGGATATCGATGAGGATGGACACGATGATGTGCTTTTCTCTAACGGCGAGCGTTACTCTCTGCATTTGCTTACTTCGATGAAAGACGGTTGGTCGCGGCGCGTGCTTTCGGGCAAGCACGGCGATGAGGGCGAGCTGCCGGCCATCGCCAAGAACGGCACAAACAACGGCGCCTGGTTTCATTCGCGGCAAGTGTGGTGGGGTAATGAGCGCACTCCTTCCAAGCCGGACCATGTCGATCGCCGCTCCTTCAACGAGTTGCTGGCAAATGTGACGCCGGAAGCGAAATCGCCGCAAGCATCGCTGCGCTCGATCCGGACACGGCCGGGCTTTCAGGTCGAATTGGTTACCTCGGAGCCGCTAGTGCAAAGTCCGATCGCTTTCGCCTGGGGTCCGGACGGCAAGTTCTGGGTCGTCGAGATGGGCGATTATCCGCTGGGGTTGGAAAACAAGGGCAAGCCCGGCGGACGCATCAAATATCTAGAAGATACCGACGGCGATGGGCGCTTTGACAAGGCGACCGTGTTTCTCGACGGTCTAAGTTTCCCGACCAGCGTGCTGCCCTGGCGCAAAGGCGTGCTGGTGACGTGCGCTCCAGAGATTTTCTACGCGGAGGACACGAAAGGAACGGGCAAGGCCGATCTTCGCGTGCCCTTGTTCACCGGCTTCGTGCCTGGTAATCCGCAGCATCGCGTCAATAGCCTCATTTGGGGTCTCGATAATTGGATTTATTGTGCCAACGGTGACAGCGGGGGGCGCATTCGGTCGGTGAAGACAGGCGCGAGCATCGATTCGAGCGGGCGGGACCTGCGCATCCGGCCCGATGACGGGCGACTCGACGCCCAGGCAGGCCTGACGCAGTACGGCCGCTGCCGCAACGACTGGGGTGATTGGTTCGGCTGCAATAACAGCAACCCGATGTTTCAGTACGTCCTTGCCGATCATTACATCCGCCGCAATCCGCACCTGGCGGCTCCGGATTCGCGCGTCTCGGTGTCGGTAACGCCGGGCGCCTCGGCCGTCTTCCCCGTCAGCCGCACGCTGCCGCGATTCAACGATCCGGAAGCATTCAACCACTTCACCTCGGCGTGCAGCGTCATCGTTTATCGTGATGAGCTGTTCGGCCGGGCATTCTTGGCCAGCACGTTTGTCAGCGAGCCCGTCCATAATCTGATTCACCGCGAGATCATCACGCCTAAGGGTGTCCTCTTCACCAGCCGCCGCGCTTCCGACGAGCAAGACTCCGAGTTCTTGGCTTCCAGCGACAACTGGTTTCGGCCCACGACGATTCAGACGGGGCCGGACGGCGCACTCTGGGTGGCCGACATGTATCGCGCCGTGATCGAGCATCCGGAATGGATTCCCGCGGACTGGCAGAGACGGATCGACTTGCGCGCGGGCGCGGACA
>Ga0209062_1004862_pt1 | contig 13580 bp, 9 predicted proteins | sample Coa_R2_2_FD_187158 | JGI IMG/M metagenome (GOLD analysis project Ga0209062, IMG submission 187158) | Surface soil microbial communities from Centralia Pennsylvania, which are recovering from an underground coalmine fire - Coalmine... | ecosystem: Environmental > Terrestrial > Soil > Unclassified ... | reverse complement strand
CAGGAAGTCGCGGCCTGGGTCGCCGCCCGCAACGCCGCCGGCCAGCGGATCGACTGGCGCTTCACCACGGCCGATGCCCGGATCAAGCTCAAGCATCTCTACCCAGCGTTTCAGGTGTGACGGAGTACTAGCCCCCTATGCGCTCCCCTCCCTCGCCGCCTTCGCGACCGACGTGGTGGCCCCTCGACGAGACCACCTTGGACCCGGTGGCCCGGCTGCTGCCCGTGCTGCGGACCTTGCCCCGCGGCCCCGCCGCCCGGCTCCCGGGCAAGCTCACCGGCCTGTTCGATCTGCGCCGCGAGCAGTGGCGCCGCCTCGTCCATCAGCCCAACCCCCAACAGAACGAGAAGGTGGCCGCCGCCGCGCTGGTCGCGGACCTACCCCGCGGAACCTTGGTGCTGGCCGATCTGGGCTACTTCGGGTTCGCCTGGTTCGATGCGCTCACCGCCCAGGGGCTGTGGTGGATCTCCCGCCTGCGGGCGAAGACCACGTATACCGTGCTCCACCGCTATGATGAGGCGGGGGAGGTCTTTGACGGGCTCGTGTGGCTCGGCGCCTACCGCGCGGACCGCGCCGCGCACGCGGTGCGGCTGGTCCGCTTCCCGGTCGGGGGGACTACCTATACCTACCTCACCAATGTGCTCGACCCGCACGTGCTGCCCCTGCGCGACATCGCCGTCCTCTACGCTCGCCGCTGGGATATTGAGCTGGCGTTTAAGACGGTCAAGCGCCACCTCCAGCTCCACCTGATCTGGTCGGCTCACCCGACCGCCGTGCTGCAGCAGGTCTGGGCGGTGCTCATCATCGCCCAGATTCTCCAAGCGCTCCAACTGGAGATCGCCGGCCGCGCGGGCGTCGATCCGTTCGACGTCTCCTTGGCGCTGTTGGTGCAGTACCTCCCCCAGTACGCCTATACCGGCCAGGACCCCGTCGCCGTCTTTGTGACCGAAGGCCGCGCCTTGGGCTTTATTCGCCCCTCCCGCCGCACTCAGGTGCGGGCCCCCGTCATCCCGCCGGACCAACTCACCCCGCTCCCGCCCGACTTGTCCCTGGTCCGTACCCCCCGCTATGCTCAACGCAAGTGCGGCTCGCGCCAGGCCCAGCCCCATTAGTTGGAGCAGATGCTCTCGTGGCCGCCCGCGGCCTGTGGCGCGGAATACTGCGAGCGCCACTGCCGCAGCTCCGGCGGTAGCCGTTCGCTCACCGAACCTGCAAACCGCGATAGGGGAGGCTGGATGCTGAGAGCGTCTCTCCTCGGGACACATAGTTAGTTATGGACGTGGACGACGCCGTCCGGCGGCACCTCGACGCGCTCGGCGTGCCCTACGAGGTCGTGCCCTGCGACCCCGCGCTCGCCGACACGGCGGCCTTCTGCGCCGCCTACGGCTACGCCCTGGACGACTCCGCCAACACGATCGTCGTCGTGGGCAAGGGCGACCCGCCGCGCTACGCCGCCTGCGTCGTGCTCGCCACGACGCGCCTCGACGTGAACCGCACGGTGCGCCAGCGCTTCGGCGGCCGGCGGGCGTCGTTCGCGTCGCCCGAGGAGACGCGGGCGATCACCGGCATGGAGCTAGGCGGCGTCACCGTCTTCGGGCTGCCGCCGGACCTGCCGATCTGGGTGGACGCGCGAGTGATGCGGCGCGAGCGGATCATCCTCGGCGGCGGCAGCCGCGCATGGAAGGTGGCCGCGCCGCCCGCGATCCTCGCCGCGCTGCCCGGCGTCGAGGTGGTCGCCGGCCTGGCCACCGAGCCGCCGACGCGGTAGCGGCACCCCGGATAATCACCCCGCCTGCCGCTTCAACGCACCGTGTCAAATAGAATGTCGCTTGTCACCAAGGGGAGCGGCGCGGCACCAGGGGCTGCGGATGTCTGCTGTGAGGGTAAGAGATTGGCCCACGTCTGGACCTGGGACAGAGCGACATGCGTTTCCAGACTGGGCAGCGCCACCCGGTCGGCAAGGGCCTGATCGAGGGCGGGATGGCCGACGGTTGCTGCACGATGCGCTACGGGATCGGCTTGTAGATCCGCGTGGACGCGGTGAATCACACTCGCGAAACGCCGGGCCTGGTCGCCGTGGCTACTGAGCCAGCTGGCATCGGCGACGTAGTAGCTCAGCGATGTCGGTTCTTTCAACAGCTCGCTATAGGGGCTGTCGAGGGCGCGCACGCCATGTTCCGTCACGGCGCTGAGGTATGGCTCGGGCAGCAGCGCGGCGTCCAGCCGACCTTCCACGAGCGCCGGTATCAAGAGCGCTGGTGGCAGCTCGGCGAAACGCACGCTCTGGGGGTCGAGGCCTTGCCCCGTAAGCCACGACTGTAACATGAGGTGGTCCGGGCTGCCCAGCGAGAGCACTCCGATCCAGTGGCCCGCCAGATCACCCGGCCGCTGGATGCCCGACTGGTCAGATACTACCAGGCGGCGGGTGGGCGCGGCAGCTTGCTCCGCGGTGCCTGCCGCCACGATTCGCAGGTCGTGCCCGAGCGCTCGCGCGCTCAGGAAGGCCACGGGACTCATCAGGCCCACGTCCAGCCCACCGGCCGCCAGCGAGTCCATAATCTCGCCCCAGCCCAGATAGCGCACTTCCAGAGTTAGCCCCGCGTCGGCCAACGCTCCCTGCTCCTGTGCCACGTCCAGGCTGGGGTCAAAAGCGTCGGGGTGGAGGCCGAGGCGGAGGGCTGAGGGTTGGCCAGCGATTTGATTGCTTCCAGACTCTGTCATCACAACGGCCCGGGCAGCGGCTTGCGGAACAGAGTATGCATGGCTGTCTATAAATATCATGACTATCGATGACACAAGCCCAATCAAGCTGAACGCGCAATAGAGCCCTAGTCTGCTCATTTCTCTTCCCCTAAGCTGATCGCTATATTGTCTCCGACGTGGCTGATCACACCACGTTTAACCTGCTTTCTAGCACTGTATTCGCAGGCATAAGCGTCCGCCTATGCCTTCCTAGACGGTGCGCTTTCGCAGATAGTCCGGCCTCGGCGAAGGCCATTCTGCTCCTGAGCTACGCGCACGCTGGAATCTGCAAGGTCGGCCAGGAGGCCGACGCCGATGCCATCACCGAACTGGTGATTCGTTCCAAGCGTAGGTTATTGCCGTCCATGGACCAAGCAGCCAAGTCGACAGAGTTTTCGCTGCCCTCGATCGGGCACGATTAGTATGGCGCCGAAGCACAGGCTGAACATCACGCGGCACTGCTCATTAGGCTGCGCATTCACTGCACGGGTACAACCCATCTGGTTGCAATCGATGCATTGGCGAAACCCATACGGCGGTCGTGCAGAGGCGTACAGGCGGGTTCGCACATGCCTTTGGCAAGACTTCGGAACTGACGGGCCAGACGGCTGGTGGCTCGCAGCCATGCGGGCAAGCCCACGCGGCGTGCGGATACAAGATACTAGTCGTAGAATGACGCATCATAGAAGGATAGATCTAGAATGCGACGAATGATTTCATCCATGGATAGGTCAAAATTGGATATCTTCAAATCTTGGGCAACTATCTCGAAACTGCCATCGTGAAACGTAAAAATATAATGATTGAACACCCCCCAATCTCGGCGCACAAGCTGATGCTCGTTGAGTTCGGATAGCCGCGACAGAGCATGGATCCATCTTGAGTTATGCACCATGAATGCGGCATAGTGGCCTAGTCCCTTGCCCCACAGCCGGTGTGTGTGCAGTTTGTCCTCTCCTGGCCCCCACATGAACGCAACACACCACTTAAATTGTATTACAGCGACGCCGCGATCGACCGCAGTGCTTCGTATGTTTACAGATCGGCCATGCGTCTCGGACGTCTCCTGCGATATGTAAAACAGGAGAAACGCTCCGTAGTCGGTCTGTAGAAAGGCCGGCATTGGTGCACCCACGTCGCATGTGAACCCTATATGGAGTTGTTCGGCCAGCTCTTCCATGTATTCAGCTCCAATGCCACGTCAGATCGCTGCAGTCGAACTACGGCGCCCAATAGTAACCTGCTCCACCTGGCCAAATATATGAGCCTGGGTCGTTGGGGTTGCCGATCAAAATCTGCCTACCCTCATCGAGTACACCGCCAGGATTATTCAGTAGACGCTGTTGGATGAGTTCCGCCATGCCCGGATCTTCAGGGTTTACTATTTCATATGGAATCTCCGCGCCCGCCATTTGATATGCCGCTAGTCGGCGGTTGTGCAATGTTTGCCACGCCATTAGCCCTCTATTATAGAAAATTTGAATTGGTTGGACCGTGGGTATGCGTTCGGCGACACCGGTGCGTAGCGCGCTGGCAAGACTTTCAATGGTGAAGCCCCGGAGCGGTGCCGGCTCTTCAGGCGTGCCGAGCGAGTATCCACGCGATACCCACTGCTGACTGAATCTGATCCAGGCTGCGGGAATTGTTGGAACGCCGAGCCGCCAGATTTGCGAAACAGACCATCGCGTCACGATCTCAGCACCGATTAATTCTTCGCTTTCATCGGTCTGGTCGAGCGGCTCATGCCCACTGGGATCACTATATACCATCGGGTTGTTGTGGGCGTAGGCGTAGCGGTTCAGCGAGATCGGATCGGTGTCGGCGCCGAACAGGCTGTCGCGTTGCAGGAAGCGATAGAAGCCGGGGCTGTAATAGCGCGCGTTCAGGTAGAGCAGGATGACCTCGGGATCGGCGGCCGCGCCGGCGTAGCCGAGTGCTTGCCCAGCGAAGTTATTGACGCTGGCCGTATGCCGCGCAATGCCGTACGGCTCGTAGCGGGTGCTGTAGACGAGCTGCGGCGGGGTGGCAGGGTTCGTGATAGCGCGGACCGAGCCCTGCTGGTCGGTGTGGTAGACGAGCTGCGGGGCACCCCCGCCGCCAATAGCGGTCGTGTAGAGGATCCCCATCGGCCCGGGGACGTAGCGGCGGTTCCCGTCCTCTAGCAGCACCGGGGTCTTGCCCACGCGGTCGTAGACGTACAGGTTGTAGGGGCTGCCCGGGGCGGTCGGTACGCTCTTGGTGATGCGCAGGCCATCACCGTCATAGACAAAGTTCGCAATCGTTTCCACACCAGAGATCGTCGCTACGACTGAGTAGGGCCGGTCGGCGACATCGTAGCTGTACGTGTAGCTGGAGCTGGGGCCGGTCGCCGAGGTCTGGTTGCCGTTATTGTCGTACTGATAGGTGAATGTGAGTGGTGGGCTCGCGTCGTTACGCGCACTGGTTATCCAATCGGCTCCATTGAGTGTATTGGTCCAGGTATGCTGGCTTTGTGGGTTTGTCTGGGTATATGTTGCCACGTTGTGCGCGGCATCATAGGTGGTGCTGATATTAGAGGCGCCTTGCGGCCATGGGTCGGGATCGTTGAACAATGTCAGCTCGTTCGCCAGGTCGTAGCCGTAGTTCTCGTTGATGGTCACGCTTGAGGGCGTGCAGGGGATCGTCGCGCAGGCATTCTGGGCCTGGCGGGTGATCGTGGGGTTCGGGTTGCCGTTGACATCCAGGACGTAGGTATCCGACGTGATGACGGTGTTGTCGGCGTAGAGGTTCAGGAGTTGGGTCAGGCGACGCGTGTTGTCGTAGCCGCGCGTCTGCTTGGTGCCATTGACGTTGTCCTGCTCCGTCAGCCGGCCGTCCCTGGGATCGTACGTATAGGTGGTCGTGAGTCCCAGCCAGTCGACAAGCTGGTGGACGCGGCCGGCCTTGTCGCGGGTGTAGGTCAGTTGGTCCCCGTTCGGGTAGAGCAGCGCGCTCCGGCTGCCGTCCAGGTCGTAGGTCTAGCGGACGACCTTCGTGCCGCTGCCGCCCACGTAGGGCGTCTCGACGCGCACTGCCGCGTCGCGCTCGTCGTACGTGTACTTGGTATTGCCCTGATTGCTGGTGGTCATCACGGTGCGGCGCCCGCCGCGATCATATTGATAGGTGACGGCGTTGGTAGGCGTGCTGCCCGCGTACGTGACGCTCGTCTGACGGTTGAGCGCGTCGTACCCCCAGGTGATGCTGCCGCCATTGGGATTCACCTGGGACAGGCGGTTGCCGTCGGCGTCATAGGAATAGGTGCGGGCCAGGGCCGTGCCGCCGATCGACGTCTCGTACTCGATCTCCTGCCGCAGTCGGCCGAGGCCATCGGAGACGTATTGCGCCTGCGTCAGTTGGATCGTCCCGTTGAGCTTGTAGACCCACTGGCGATGGCCCAGGTTATCGTAGGCGTACCGCGCAATCTCCGGGCTCCCGTCGTCTTTCGGGTCCAATGTAGCCGTGCTCTGCCGGACCTCGAACAGCTGGCCCCGCATGTCGTAGCTATAGCGGGTGACATTGCCAGCGGCGGCGGTGCTGCTGAGCCGATGGCCCACCGCGTCGTAGGTGCTGCTGGTCGTCAGGCGCGAGCCGACCGGCGGGCCGAGGGTCGTCGGGGGCGAGGTGGTGCTCAGGAGCCGGTCTTCCTGGTCGTACTGGTAGTCGGTGTGGTGACCGTCCGTATTGCAGGCGCCGCCGAACGCATCGCTCTTGGCAGTTAGACGCCCCACCGCGTCGTAGCAGCTATACACGGCCGCCTGGGCCGGTGGCGTCACGGACGCCGTCAGGCCCGCCTGAGGGTCGCCAGGGCCATAGTAAGTGTAGGCGGTGGCATAGGTATGATCGGGCGAGCCGCCGGTGTAGCCGCGCGGCGGGGTCTCGTAGGTCACCTGGCCGGGCCAGGTGGCCGAGTACTCGTACGTCGTGATCGCCGCTTGCATGCCGCCGGTGCGGTTGCCATTGCTGTCGTAGTTGTAGAAGCGCCGCGTGACGGTCGTCAGCTCGTTGCGCACGCTATAGGCTTTATCGGTGGCATAGGCGAGGTCCAGGGCGTTGGGCACGGTATAGTCCGCGCTGCAAGTGGGGGCGACGGCCGCCGTGTTGACGCCCTTGGGGGAGTACACGCGCGTGGGGCGGTTCAGGCTGTCGTACTCGGTGAGCGTCGTCGGCCGCGTGAGGCCGGCATCGCTGGTGGCGACCGACGGCGCGATTACGCGCGTGAGCAGGCCGCGGCGGCCCATGTCCGCGCCGGCGGTGGTCACGTCGTAGCAGTAGGTGGTGGTGTTGCCCCGGCCGTCCGTCGTGGAGGCGGGGACTCCCTTGCTCGCGTCGTACGTGTGGCTCACGGTGTACGACACGCCACTCTCGGGGCTGCTCACCTCCGTGGTGAGCCAGCCGTTCCCGTCGTAGGTGTCCGACTGTGTTGGGTGGAATGTCGTCTGGTAACTGGTCGTCGGGAAGGTGAGGTCGGCGCCGGAGGGACTGGTACGGTAGGTGAAGGTGGTCTGCTGGCCAGCAGCATCGGTTTGGGTGTGCAGCTTCCCACTGCTGTCGTAGCTGTTGGTCACGACCGCGCAGCCGGGGATAGGCGTGCTGGGGCACGGGCTATCGGCCGGTCGCCGCGCGTCGTGAATCGCGGTCAGGTGGATGGTGGCGCCGTCGTAGCTGAAGGTGGTCACGTTGCCGGTGATCGTCCCCCCGTCGGGGGTGCCGGGCATGCGATCATGTACCTTCCACAGCCGACCGTTCCCATCGTACTCGTAGGTGACCTGGCGGCTGAGCCCGTCGGTGATGCTCTGCAGCCGCCCGTTCGTATCCGCGTAGTAGTGCAGGGTGAGCGCCGCGCCCGTCCGCCCCGCGGGGTCGCTAATCGTTTGCAGGTGGTAGGTCCCGGGGTAGTAGCTCAGCAGGGAGGCATTGCCGTAGGGGTCCGTCACGGTCGTCAGGTGGCCGCAGCGGTCGAAGCCCCAGCTGCTCTGGTCCTGGGCCGTCAGTTGATAGGTGCCGTCGCCGAGCAGCTGCAGGGTGCTGAACACGCCGGGCGGGGCCGTGTAGGCCCCGTTGGCATAGGTATAGCGGTCGCTGCGGCCCTGCCCCCCGACGAGCACCAGGTCTTGGCTGCCATCGGTCGGCCGCGTCAGATGCGCGGCGTAGTTGTGCGTCCAGCCCGGGCCGAGGGGCCCTGGGCGCGGGTCGTTGCTGTTGTAGGTGCGGGTGAGCTGCGGCGTCGGGCCGAGCCCCGCGCTGCTCGCGTCCGTGTGGCTCGTGCTGAAGCTGCCGGTGAGGGTGTGGACGCCGCCGACCGTGCCGCCGTTGATGTACGGCGGATTGTGCTCGGTCCCCGTCGGGGTGGCCTCCGTCCACAGGCAGGACAGCCCCACGTCGGTGCCGGCGCCGGCGAACGTCTGCCAATCGCCACAGCTGTCCGTCACCACCATCGGCACGTGCGCCGCCTGCCCCGGCACCACCGCGCTGACCCACAGGGTGAGCGTCGGCTGCGGCGGGGTGAGCACATAGATGACGTCGAGGCTCTCCGCCGCGATGGCTTGATCGGCGAAGGTGACAAAGGCATTGGTAAAGCGGTCGCCCGGATTCTGCGCATTCTGGGCGTGGAAGGCCACTTGCTGGATGACGTTGCCGCTCCCGACGGCCGCGATCGTTACCTGGAGGCTTTGTTGGCTATTGGCCTGGGCACTCACCTGTACGTTGGGAGTGCACTGATCGACGACGCTGTGAGGCAGCTCGCGGCGGAGCGCCTGCAGCCGGTAGCCGCCTGGCGTCGGAACGGCGGTCGGCGGGGCGGCCGCGTTCGCCGGGACAAGCTCCCCGTGGCTCGGGTAGATGGGCAGGCCGGGGATCCCGACCGTCGCGCCGGGCACGCTGGCCGTCGACGTGGGCGACACGGAGGGGAGCGGCGGGATCGTCACGACAGGCAGCGGCGTGGCGGTGCCCGCGCCCACCGGCGGCGGGGTGCTCACCGCCGCGGTGGGGCTCACCGTGCCCGGCACCTCGGTCCCCGTGGCCTGCGCCAGTACATCGCTCTGACCGAAGCCGAAGTGGGCCTGCGGGCCGCTGCCGCCGCGCTGGCCCACGCCGCTCGCTACACCGGTGAGGTGGGTGGTCGCGGAGCTAAGCCACGCGAGGAGGTCGGCGACGAGGCGCTGGGGCGCAAGGTCGTTGGGCCCGGTCAAGGGCGGGACGCCGGCGCGTGGCGCGGCCGCGAGCGCCGCCGGCACGACCGCCGAGCCAACCAGCGTGGTCACCAGGCACAGGGCGAGGCCGGCCTGCAGCCGGCGGGGCAGCGGCCGGCGATGCCGCACGCCTCGCGCAGCCGCCCGGCGCGCCGGGTGGTCTGGCTGCCCCGGTGCCGGCGAGGGCGGATCCGGTAGGCGCGGCAAGCGGCGATCCATCAAGCCTTCCTCGACCTCAGCTCTGCTCGCGGGTCCTGGCGTTGTCTACTGTCGGCGGGGGCTCGGCTTAGCGCGGTGGGCGCGGGGGCCCACCGGGCGGCGTGCTCGGTAGCGGTAAGCTCTCGGGTATCGTGGGCTGCGGGATGTGCATCGTGCGCGGCGGCGTCGCGGGCGGCAAGGGCCCCGCCGGCACCGACACTTTCTCCAGGCGCTGCGTCGTATGCCCCCGCCGCTTGGCCACCAGCCGGTAGGCGAAGGCCGCATTCGAGGCGCCACCACCCAGCTCTTGCACCGTAAAGTGATCGGGCTGCCGCGCGACCACCGCGAGTCCCGTCACGGTGGCATCGTGCGGGGTCAAGAAGACCAGATAGTGCGAGGCATCGATGGTGCCGGCAAACTCGGCGTCGATCGGGACCTGGGCCCGCCCGCGGACCAGCTGCGCCTCGCCAAAGTCCTCGAACCAGTTCTCGGGACACTCCAGCGCGTACAGCAGGCGGTGCGTGCCGTCCGGGTGGGGCACCACCGCGGACTTGGTGCCCGTCGCCTGGAAGTTCCCTGCAATCAAGACGGGGCCATCAAACCGCCCCGCATACCCGCCACTGCTGACCTGGCCATAGACGCCGATACCCGCCCCGGAATAGCCGACGACGCCGGCGACGGCAGAGGTCCCATAGACGCCGTAGGCGCCACCGGTGGAGCTGGAGGCGGTGCCGTAGATCCCTTGGGCGTTCACGGACTCGCCATACAGGCCCGGATGGTTGTCGCTGTGGCCGGCGACCGCCGAGGCCCCGGTGCCGAGGCCGTAGACGCCGTAGCCCGTGCTCGATTGCCCGTACACGCCGGGATACCCGTTCGGGGCGTAGCCCAGGACGCCCGTATTATTCGTGGAGAGCCCGTACACGCCGTAGTAGTCGCGCGAGGTCGCATAAATCCCATGGTTGGTCGTGGACGATGCCTGGATCCCCTGATTGTTGGCCGAGCTGGCATAGAGCGCCGGATAGTTGGTCGAGGTGGCGTAGACGGGGTAGCCGACGCTGGAGTACGCCCGAAGGCCGACGTTGCCGGTGTCCCCCGCGTTGGCGTAGATCGCATCCCCGCCGGAATTCGTCACGAGGAGCGCGCCGTTCGAGCCGCCCCCGGTGGAGCTCATCTGGGTGGTGGTGTTGGACTGGTTGAGCGCCCCGATGATCATGGACTGCCCGTCGGCCGCCGCGGCAGGTTGCGTCGTGACCTTCGTCAGCAGGCCCGCGGCGACCCCGGCGACGGCGGCGAGCAAACCGCGCCGCTGGAGCTGGCCGGACGCCCGCGACGCATCGTTTCGAGGCTGCTGCTCACTCATCTGGTGTTCCTCTCCGCTCAGTCTGGGCGCCGGGCGCACGCCGGGTCGGGTATGGGCCATGAGGCGGCACGAACCGACTGCTGCCGAAGCGGTCCCATCCTACACGGGCCACAGTCAGGGCACAATAGGAAAACCCGCCAACTTTCCGCCATTGTCGTGGCGGAAATCCGCCATCACCGTGGCGGAAACCCGACAATCGCGCCGGCCGTCGGGAAGCTCACGGGGGCTGCGCTCCCATGGGGCTGGGGAGCCCACCGAGCGCCGGGTCGAGGAGCCCACAGCCCGCGGCTTTGTGGAGCATCTCCCGCGAGGAGCGCGCCGCCAGTTTGGTCCGCAGCTCGCCGAGGCAGCGCTCGATGGTCCGCCGCGAGAGGTGCAGCGCGACCGCCATCTCCTCGTTGCCCTGGCCCTGCGCCAGCAGGCCCAGGACGGCGCGCTCCCGCGGCGTGAGCAGGTAGTGTTCGGTGCCCATTGCCACCACGGACGCCTCGGCGTGGATAACGGCGTGCCCGGCGGCGACGGCGCGCACCGCGGCGCGCAGGTCGTCGAGCGAGACGGTGGTCGTCAGGTAGCCCCGTAGCCCCAGGGCCAACAGCGACCGAGGATCCCAGGCGCTGCCGGGGTCCGTCACGAGCAGCACGGCAGTCGCCGGGTGCTGGGTGAGCACGGCCCGGGCGATGGCCAGGCCGCTCGGCGTCGGCAGCAGCAGGTCGAGGATCAGCACGTCCGGCTGCTGCTGTTGGAGCAGGACCAAGGCCGCGGCGCTGTGGGTGGCGGTCCCAACTACCGCGATATCGGGCGTCTCTTGCAAGAGTTGCGCAAACATCTGCAGGGTCAGCGGCTGCTCATCGACGATGGCGACGCGAATAGGGATGCGGTCCCGAGTAACTGAGCGCGGCTGCGCCGACGACGGCCTGAACCCACCAGAAGTCCCCATGCGCTCCCCCAATTCCTGCCATGGTCGCGACGCCATACCGGCGTGCGGCTGTGCAGGCACTCTCTGCAGCGTGTTGCGATGTGGGTGGGGCGGGGGAGCGGTCTAAGCGCGTAAGGGGGTGGGGGCCCAACGTAGCGTCGCCGGCATCTGGCCAGCGGAGCCGGCAGGGGCCACCGCCGGCTCCGGGGCCGACAGAGCGGCTACCAGACAGACCGCAGTGAGCACGCGGCACAGACGCGGATGCGTCGAGGGGGCGGCGAGCCTCCGCCCGCTGGCTCCGCGTGGACGAGCGGGCAACGGCGGACGGTCCGCGGTGGTGCGCAGGGTGGCCCCTGCCGCCTCCCGGTGGCCGAGCCACGCGAGACTACGGACCGACGCGGCACTCACTACGGCCGTGGTACTACTGAGGCCGCAGAGAAGCCGCAGGACAATGAGGACAGCAGCCAGAGCGCAAAATCGAGAGTTCATGATTCACCGTGCCCGCACTCCCTGCGCGGGTGTGCCGGTCCCTGCGCCCTCATATTGGTGGCAGCGCTGTAATATGCCCGGAGCGCAACGGCTGGTACGGCACTGCGCCCTGTTAAACGTAACAACCGCAAAAACGTTACAGGGCTAACGCCGTTCCGCTCACGATGGCACCGGCCCGTCGCGCCTGGCAGTGCGTGAGGCGCTGGCCGACAGGTATATTCTCGGCTGACGCGGGGGCTTGTCCGCCGCTTGGAGGCGTCGGGTCCAGGGTAGTGATCGTCGCCTTGCTCGTGAGCAAGGCGGCGCGCGTAGGAGGTGAGCCGTGGCAGAGCACATCAACGGGCCGCTGAACTACGAGCGGCTGGGCAAGCAGGGGCGGCCGATGGTCTTCGTCCACCCCAACCCGATGGACCATAGCTGCTGGGTCTACCAGATGGCCCACTTCTCGACCTGGTTCCGTACCATCGGCATCGACCTGCCCGGCTACGGCCGCTCGCCCACCGCCAGCCCCGGCCTGACCATGCAGGACGTGGCCCAGGCGTGCTGGGAGGTCGTGGACGAGGCGGTGGGCGATGAGCCGTGTATCCTCGTCGGGCTCTCGGTCGGCGTGAGCGTCGTACTGCACATGGCGAACCAGCGGCCCGCCCAGACGCTGGCCGTCATCATGACCGGCTCCGGCTACCAGCCGGTCAAGGAGTTCACGGTCAAGCGCATCCAGCAGTACGGCGAGCAGGGCGTGGCCTTCCGCTACCAGCACGCTTTCGAGGACTACAGCCCCGCCTTCCGCGAGACGCCGCTGGCGAAGTATTTCGCGGAGCTGTTCACGGAGCGCAATCAGTGGGCCGACGCGCCGACGATCGTCGAGCAGTTCCGCGCGCTCGGCGTGCCCGACCCCGACTGGCTGTTCGCGGGCATTCAGGCCCCGTCGCTCATCATCACCGGCAGCGAGGACAACTCCCACCAGCCGGCGTTCGCGCTCCAGGCGCGCATCCCCGGCTGCGAGCTGGTCACCATCCACGGCGCCGGCCACGCCTGCAACATGGAGCGCCCCTGGGAGTGGGACGCCGCCGCCCTGCGTTTCCTCCGCGCCCACAGCCTGCTAGCGCCCGATCCCGCGGCGACGGCGAGCGCTGCCCCTAGCTAGCTTCCGTCACTGCCATGTCGAGCTACTGCGGTATTCGCGGCCATTGGGCCACTGTATGGCAGCCGTCGTGTAGGGCCGGGGCTCGTCCCCTGCCGCCCGGACGGCCCCGCCCGGGGCCAGCAGCTTGGCAACCGCGCCCCGCGCTCGCCGCCCGCAACGCCGGTGTCGCCGCCACGCCGACCGGAAGGGACCCTCACCAGTTTGCCCCGGACGACCGCGCCCCGCCAATGCATTACCTGTAGAGGCACAGCTTGCCGCGCCCTGCCCGATCGCCGCCCGGCCCGGCGTTTCCGGCGCTGCTTGCTGCGCCCTGCTCGGTCGGCCAATCGGGCCAGCGTCAGAGCGAATCCGGTCAGGGGCATCCCTCCCCCTCTCCCTCTGGGAGAGGGCCGGTCCCTCCCCCTCTCCCCCTGGGAGAGGGTCGGGGTGAGGGCGTCTCCCTCGTTCTCCCTCTCTGCTAAGGGAGAGGGGGGCAGGGGGGTGAGGTCCGGCCCCTCGTCCCTCCCCCTCTCCCCCTGGGAGAGG
>Ga0209062_1004856_pt1 | contig 13586 bp, 11 predicted proteins | sample Coa_R2_2_FD_187158 | JGI IMG/M metagenome (GOLD analysis project Ga0209062, IMG submission 187158) | Surface soil microbial communities from Centralia Pennsylvania, which are recovering from an underground coalmine fire - Coalmine... | ecosystem: Environmental > Terrestrial > Soil > Unclassified... | reverse complement strand
GGCCATCGGGGATGGGTTCGCGACGCGGGTCCCGGGGGACCTCTCAACTCGCGCGGCGGCAGGCGGCGCAGAAATCGCTTCGGCGGCGACAACCGTCGGCCCACTGCCCGGCGTATCGACGACCATAACGACCACCGGCACCGTGACGCCGTCTGTATCGGGTACACCGGTGGCCGTGGCCACGACGCCGGTGCCCACCTATCCGCCGATAACCGCGTCACTGACCTCCGGCTGGGTCGCCCCGGCGCCGGGTTTCGTCGTCCGCGGCGACCTGCTGCACATAGCGATTAGCGTCGAGCAGGGCGCAGGACGTCCACTGCCGGCGACACGGGTGGCCGTGGCGGCGCAGTGGCCGGGCCGTGCGCCGCTCACCGCCTGCAGCATGACGAGCACTCTGACGGCCGGCGCCGTGCAGGTCTTTACCTGTGACTGGAATATCACAAACGCCGCTGTGCCGAACGGAGCGCTGTCCTTGACATACGCCGTGTTCAACGCGCAGGGGCGTGTCGTCGCGGCATCCTCCACCGCTCTCCATGGCATGGTGCAGCAGCCTGTACGCAAGATCGTGGTCTTCCTTCAGGGCGTGTGCACCTCCACCGACAACGGCACCGAACACGTCAACAGTACCTTCAACGGGCTGCGCGACTTTATGGAACACCAGCGCGGTTATCGCAGCAGCGACTTCCTGCTCTACAGCTACAAGGGTGGCTACGTCGACGCCGCCGGCGTCTGGCACCATTACGCCTACGGAAAGCGCGATCCCATCGCCCAGGACCCGGCCACCACGAGCTGGACGGCGCTGCATAATGCCCTGCTCGTGCCGTACCACGCGCACCATCCCAATACCACGTTCGTGCTGGTCGGCCACAGTCTGGGTGGCCTCATCGCGTTCGAGGAACTGGAGAAGTTCGTCTTGCGGCCGGGCTACCCCCACGGCTTCATCTCGGCCATCGTCGCCGTCGATAGCCCCCTACACGGGGTGCGTCCGGCCGAAGTTCTTCTGAGCGATGCCCTGCGCGTCTATCCCCGCATCGGCAGCGGTCTCGACTGCGTGGTGGGCGGACCTGCCATGAAGTCATTGACTGCCAGGTACAGGAACAAGGCGACCACGGGCCAGTTGGCCGCGGAGGTGGAGCAGGCGCATCGACTGGGCGTGGCGGTGGCCACGGCCGGCAACACGGACGACTGCGTGTGGGCGCCCAACCGCTGCGGTGCGCCGGCGATCGGCGACGTCAACACCCAGTGGGTCAAAGCGCCAGACGCGCACGATCTCGTCTTCACGGTGGCCAAACCGTGTCTCGCACCAGATCTACGCTGCTTCATCGGCACGCACGGGGCGGTGCTCAGCAGGCGCGACGGGCCGGACGCGGTCACGGCCATCGCCGACTATATCGGCCGGCAGGTGAATACGTCGTAGCGTGGGCTTTCCGTCAGGAAGGCGGTCCGTCGCTTGGCGCCGGGTTGTGCCACCCGCCGTCTCGCGCGATGATACGGTCGGCCTCGGGCGGGCCCCAGGTCTGCGGCTCGTATGGATGGACAGGGGTGTTGCCGCGCAGAATCGGATCGACCACGCGCCAGGCGGCCTCCACGCTGTCCTCACGCGCGAAGAGCGTCGCGTCGCCACGGATGGCATCGCCCAACAGCCGCTCGTAGGGCGCCATCTCGTCGCCGGAATGGTGCCGGGCCACCAATTCAACCTCTTCGCCTTCCATGGCCTCGCCCGGCTGCTTGGCCAGCGCCCCCAGGGCGATGAACACGTCCGGTCCCAGGCGGAAGTGCAGATTGTTGGCGCCTCGCGGCTCGGCCTGGTCGAAGACCGCCTGGGGTGGGCGCTTGAGCTCCACCAGCACCTCGGTGGCCGTCACCGGCAGGCATTTGCCGGCGCGGATGTAGAACGGCACGCCGGCCCAACGCCAGGTGTCGATGTACAACCGCACGGCCGCGAAGGTCTCGACCGTGGAGTCCGGCGCCACGCCCTCCTCCGACCGGTAGCCGCGGAACTGTCCTCGCACCACGTCGGCCGGCGCGAGCGGTCGCATCGCCTTGAAGATGCGCACCTTCTCGTCGCGCGTGGCCTCGTGGTCGTGGCCCACCGGCGCGTCCATGGCCAGGAGTGCGGTCACCTGCAGCAGGTGGTTCTGCACGACGTCGCGGATGGCGCCGGCCTCCTCATAGAAGCGTCCGCGGCCCTGCACGCCGAAGCTCTCGGCCATGGTGATCTGCACGCACTCGACATAGTTGCGGTTCCAGATCGGCTCCAGGAAGGTGTTGGCGAAGCGGAAGAACAGCAGGTTCTGCACCGGCTCTTTGCCGAGGTAGTGATCGATGCGAAAGATGCTCGACTCCGGGAACACGTTATGCAGCGTGCGGTTGAGCGCCTGGGCCGAGGCCAGGTCGCGGCCGAAGGGCTTCTCCACCACCACGCGCGCCTGCGCGGTGCAACCGGCGCGTTGCAGGCCGGAGACGACCGTTTCAAACAGCGCGGGAGGGATGGCTAGGTAGTGCAGCGGCCGCGAGGTGCCTTCCAGCTCCCGGCGCAACTGGTCGAAGGTGGCGGCGTCGCTGTAGTCGCCGTCCACGTAGCGCAGGCGAGCCGAGATCTCGGCGAAAGCCGCCTCGTCCACACCGCCGTGCTCCTCCAGGCTGGCCCGCGCGCGTGCGCGCAACTGATCCAGGCTCCAGCCGGACCTGGCCACGCCGATGATGGGCATATCGAAGTGGCCGCGCCGGATAAGGGCCTGCAAGGCCGGAAAGATCTGCTTGTATGCTAGGTCTCCCGTGGCCCCGAAGAACACGAACGCATCGGCACGTGGCGCAGCCATGGTCGGCCTCCTCCCTCAAACGATCTAAAGTAGTGCAGGCTCAATGCCAGGCGTAGTGTGCCAACCGTGAACCCGATCCTACCATGAATCTAGCACAGCCGAAGCCGGCTTCGTTGTCCGCACTTGGCCCACAATGGGTGCCCGCGGATAATGGTGGTGGCGGAAAGCCATGGAATCGGCGCACCGGGGCTTGGGAGGAGAGGCAGGATGGCCTTGTACGTTGGCGTAGACGGCGGCGGCACGGGGACGCGCGTGCTGATCCTCGACACCGAGGCGGAATCCGGCCTCGTACGCCGTGGCGAGGCGAGTAATCCCCTCAGCGTGGGTTGGGAGGCGAGCTGCGGCCGCATCGTGGCGCTCATCAGCGCCGGGCTGGCGGGCCTACAGGCCGCACCGGAGCAGGTGCGTGCGGTCTGCGCCGCGCTTGCCGGGCTGGGCAGGCCCGCCGATGCGGCGCGCATGCGCGATTTGCTACAACAGCATCTGCCGACCGCGCACATCGCGGCGGTCAGCGACGCCCAGGCCGCGCTGACCGCCGGCACGCGCGGCGGTCCGGGCATCGTCCTGATCGCCGGGACGGGCACCATCGCGCTGGGCGAAGATATCCATGGCCGGGTCGAGCGGGCCGGTGGCCTCGGCTACCTGATCGGCGACGAGGGAAGCGGCTTTGAGATCGGACGCGACGGCCTGCGCGCCGCGGTGCAGGCCCACGAAGGCCGTGGCCCGGCCACCGCACTGTGGGAGGTGGCGCAGAGCGTCTTTGATATAGCGCAGCCCACCGACCTGGTTCCGGCCGTCTATAACAGCAGCCATCCGGTGGGCCTGATCGCCTCGTTCGCCCGCGAAGTCGTCGCAGCGGCCTCCCGGGATGCCGTCGCGGCCGGGATCGTCGAGACGGCCATCGGCCAACACGCCGGGCTCGTCGAGTCCCTGTGCAGACGCCTCACTTTCGCCGGCCCGCCGGCCGTCGTGTTGGCCGGAGGTCTCTATGAAGGACAGCCAGACTGGCGGCGCCGGCTGCAGGGACACCTACCCGGCTGTCGGTGCATGGCGCTGCGTCACAGCGCGGCGGCCGGGGCGGCCTTGCGCGCCATGCTCTTGGACCCGGCGCACGATGCACCCGCCGATGGCACGGCGGCGGAGAGGCGCGCGGCGACCGTGGGGCTATGGGAACGGCTGGTAGAGAAGGTGGAAGGCCATGGACAGGGGAGGGTCGATGTACCGCACGCGCTCATGTAGGTGCATGTTTATGGCGCCGGTGCGGGCGGCAGGGGGTACGACTTAATCCACTGGACATAGGGCACCCGTCCGCCGAGCGTGTTGAGCAGCCGTGCAGATCATTGCTCCTGATCGCGCGTCAACTCAGCCGTGCGCTCGTCGCGGGATTGATCGAGGAGTTCCCGGGAAGCCGGGGAGCGGGTGCCATACTTGGCCGCGATCTGCGCGCGCAATTGTTGCATTCGCGCCAGGGTGCGCAAGCCTCGTTGTTGCTCTTGCTTTGTCAATGGCTTCATCGCACGCTGCTCAACGCTTGCCATTGCGCGTCCCTCCTCCGGCCGTGAGTGCAGTGGGGTGAGGCTCGCTTCCAACTCCGCCTTCTTGAGGCGCACCCCCTTGCGGCCCACCCGGTAAGCCGGTAACGTTCCGTTGTCAATCCATCGCCAGATCGTCGAGGGGCTGACCTTGATCTCCACTAAAGCCCGCCGCGGCCGACTGCGGAGGATCTGCCCGCCGACATCGCCGCCCTCGTCGGCGCGCGCCGACGAGTTGCGGACCGTGCTGTCGACCCGCGGCTACAAGCCGGTCCCATCTCGCCGGGGTAGGGCATGCGGCTGACGCCCTCGTCGGGGTCTTCAACGCCATAGCCCTCGCCGGTGGTCACATAGGTCTTCACACCGGGATCGTCGTCATCGGACATGCTCTGTTTCCTCCGTACCTACGCGACACACCCCACTCGGCGGAGAATGGATCGGTGTCGTCCGCGTCTCATCAAAAGGCCCATCCCATCATACGACGTATTCGGCGTCCGCGCCGCATCGCGTTCTGTGTATCGATCAGCGAAGCGCTTCCATCTCCTCTTTCATCTCGGCAAGCTCGTTCTCCAGTTCGGCGACGCGCTGCTCCAGTGCGGCCACCGTGTCCGCGTGATCCTGGTGGAGTCCGGCCTGCTGCTCGGCCATCTGGCCCAGTTGTGCCTGGTGGTCATCGCGCATCGTGCCGAGGCTATCGTCGTGAGCGCCAACCCGCTGTTCCAGATCGTCGAGACGCGGCAGATGCGTCTCCAGGTCGGCGACCTTCTGGGTCAGCGCCTCAAGCTCGGATCGCATCTGTTCTATCTCGGCACGAAACTCCTCTTCGTCCATCGCGCGCGTGCTCCTTCGTGTGACTCGTCATGCGGCCGCCCGGTACGCCGTGCGGGCCGTGCCATCAGCATACGCCATCGGCATGTGGGCCAGGTATCGATATCCGCCTATTGACAGCGAGGGCCCCTGAATGTACGGTAGTGAAAAGCCCGACGAAAGAGGTGGCCGTGAGAGGGTATCCCTGGTGTCGCTGACTCGCCGGCTGCGCATTGCGCGCGGAGAAGAGCCGGCCGACCTGGTGCTGCGCAACGCGCTGATCGTCAACGTCCTGTCCGGGGAGATCCACCCCGGCGATGTCGCGGTGGCCGATGGCCGCGTCGCCGCCATCGGCGCCGGCTATGCCGGGCATGTTGAGCGCGATCTGCAGGGGCGCTACCTGATCCCGGGCCTGATCGACGGCCACATGCACCTGGAGAGCACCATGATGGTGATGGGCGAATTCGCCCGCGCCGTCGTGCCGCGCGGCACGACCACGGTGGTCGTCGATCCGCACGAGTTTGCCAACGTGCTCGGTCTTCAGGGCATGCGCTACGTGATGGACTCTGCGCGCGGCCTGCCGCTGAACGTGCACGTCATGCTCTCGTCCTGCGTGCCGGCCTCGCCCCTAGAGAGCCCGCGCAATGCGCTGCCGGCCGCCGAGCTGCTCCCACTGCTCGAGGAGACGCAGGTGCGCGGTCTGGCCGAGGTCATGGACGTTGCCGGGGTGCTGCGCGGCGACCCGGAGGTGCTGGCCAAGATCGCCGCCACCCGCGCCCGTGGACTGCGCGTTGATGGCCATGCCCCGTCCTTGCGGGGACAGGGCCTGAGTGTGTACGCCGCGGCCGGCATCCAATCGGATCACGAGAGCACCACGGTGGACGAGGCGCGCGAGAAGCTGCGGCAGGGGCTCTGGTTGATGGTGCGGGAGGGCTCCGCGGCGCGCAACCTGGCGGCGCTGCTGCCGCTGCTCCACGAGCTGCGGCCGCACCGCGCGCTGTTCGTCACCGACGACCGCGACCCGCTGGACCTGGCGACGCGCGGGCACATCGACTCGATGGCGCGCACGGCGCTTTCGGCCGGCCTCGATCCCATCGAGGTCGTGCGCCTGGCGTCGTACAACGCGGCCCAGTACTTCGGCCTGGAGGATTGCGGCGCCATCGCCCCGGGCTATCGCGCCGATTTCTTGGTGGTTGACGACCTGGCAACCCTGGCCATCAGCTCGGTCTACAAGGATGGCGTGCTGGTCGCGCAGGACGGCGCTGCGCTCTTCACGCCGCCTTCAGATGATGGACTCCACGCCGGCCTGGGCCACACGATACGTGTGGCGCCGCTCACGCGCGATGATCTGCGCCTGCCCGGACGCGACGGGACGGCCCTGGTGATCGGGCTGGAGCGCGGCCAGATCACCACTGGCCGGCTGTCTATGCACGTAACTGCGCCGGGCGGCGCAATCGTCGCCGATCCCGAGCGCGATCTGCTCAAGGCGGTATCCGTGGAGCGGCATCGCGCCAGTGGCCGCGTAGGGGTTGGGCTGGTCACGGGATTCGGATTGCGGCGTGGCGCCATGGCCTCGTCGGTGGCTCACGACGCGCACAACCTGATCGCCGTGGGGGTTGCCGACGACGATATCCTGCGGGCCATCGATCTAGTGCGCGAGATGGGCGGCGGCTTCGCGCTGGTGGCGGGCGACACGGCGGCCACCGTGCCGCTGCCGCTGGGCGGGTTGATCTCGACGCAAGGCGTGGACCAGTTGGCCGCGCAACTGGCGGCCTTCGACCGCACCGCGGCCGAGCTGGGCTGCCGGCTGGAGCATCCGGGCATGGCCCTCAGCTTCCTCTCGCTCTCGGTCATCCCGGAGCTTCGGCTGACCGATCATGGCCTGGTGGACGTGGCTGCCGGACGCGTGATCCCGCTGCAATCCTGAGCGAGTCTGGGCTGCGGCGGCTGCCGAGATCCGCTCCCGAATCGGTGCCGGTATCAGGCCTGTCTATAGTTCCACGCCGCTCGGCTGCCTAACCTTCTTTCATGCACGAGGATCAGGATCGTCGTGGGAGAGGACCATCTCGACTGGGAGCTGCCTAACCTTCTTTCATGCACGAGGATCGCGGAGCACGCCCTGGGAGCGCCGGTGAGCACGCGCGCTCCGCGGGCCAACGGGGGCCGGCAAGGACCCGCCGGCGGATACCCGGCCGCAAAGGAACCCCTCCGAAAGTTCGCTACGCTGCCGTTAATAGGTATAGGAGCAGAAGCCGGCGGGTGACGCGTGGCGCGAAGCATCCAGGTTGTTGACAAGCCTGTCGCACGGAGACCGATACTTGCTAGCCTATCGGGTAATCACGCGTGTCGCTCCCATCGCAGCGCCGGCCGGCTGCCACGCACCCTTATATCAACGCCGCGGCGGGGCGTCTGGTCCTCGTCGAGAATTAGATTAGAGAGGACAATGTGGCCGACTAAAGAAGCACATCTCGCCCACTTCATCAGTGTCGCCCTGCTTTAGGGGCGCGCCGCTCGCGGTAGCCCGCGAGCGGCGCCTAAGCCAGTTCATTACCTTCATAAAAGGAGAAGTCCGTACGTGAAACGCCTACTTCCCCTGGCCGCCGTGCTCTTACTGGTCGTGGCACCCGTCAGCTACGGCGTCGCCCGCTCCCGCCTCGCCGATGGCGGGGCCGCCACGAACACCATCACCGTGTGGGTCGGCTACGGCCACTTCAAGACCTCCCCGGGTTCCTATTTGGCCTTCGACCCCAAGTACGTCGACATCACCGTCGGCGATACAGTGGTCTTCAAGGATGTCGACGATCTCGAACCGCACACCGTCACATTCGGCCCCATGGCCACCCTCAAGAAACTCGCCGACACCTTCTTTGTGCCCACTCCGCAGAAGAACGGGCCGCCGCTGTTAGTGGTCAATCCCCAGGCCATCGCGCCGTTCGCAGGTCACACCTGGGACGGCACGGGGCTAGCCAATTCGGGCCTCATCCAGCCCGGCAAAAGCTGGAGCCTGACCTTCACCACGCCGGGCACGTACCGCTACATCTGCCTGATACACGGCGTGAACATGGCCGGCACCGTGGTCGTGCACCCGCGGCCGCTGGGACAGGGCCACATGTGGGTCGTGCAGTCGGGTGATAGCCTGGCCGCGTTGAACGATGCCAAGAACCTGACCGTCAACGACTCATTCTATCCGCGGCATCTGACCATCCACGTGGGCGACACGGTGATGTGGACGCCCGGATTCCACACCATCACATTCGGGCCCGATGCCCTGCGCATCAAGCTGGAGAAAAACCTGTTTGTGCCGGTGCCGAACAAGAGCGGGCCGCCGACGCTGACCTTCAACGGTCAGGTCGCCTTCCCGAGCGGAGGGCCAACCTACGATGGGACAGGGTTCGTCAATTCGGGCGTCCTGGCGCTGCCCAAGCCGCACACTTTCAAGCTGACCTTCACCAAGGTGGGCACGTACGAGTATGACTGCCTGATCCACCCGGGCATGGACGGCACCATCACCGTCGCGCCGTAGTTGGCCTCGCCGCTTCGGCCGGGTCTGGCCGTGGCGGCCCAGGTGGTGGCAGAGCCTGTATCGGCTCTGCCACCATCGGCACATCAGAGTTGTACGTCACGCCTACACCACACTGAGAGCACGACAGCATGCTGAACGACAGGTCAGACTTCATCGCTGCGCCCGCATGGCGCAACTGGCGCCGGGCCGGCCGCCGGTCCCGGATCGCGATCGGCGCGATACTGCTGATCGCGCTGGGACTGGCCTTCGTCGGACTGGCCTACGCCGTACGTACGAACGCCGCGCCGCAACAATCCACTGCCGGTCCCTCCGCCAATGCGCCGCTGATCATCAGTCCGCGTTCTGTTGCCCTGGCGGCGTCGCTTTCCGGGGGCTTGCGACTTGTAGGCACCCTGTATCCGTCCTATCCCGGTCGCAATACGCTGCATCTGCGCATCATGCGGGATGGACGGGCGGTGGTGCCGAGCCATCCGCTCAGGCTTGCCATCACCATGCCGGGCATGGCGATGCGGCCTATCCTCGTCGACCTTCTGCCGAGCGGCCGCCAGGTTAGCGGTCCGGTGGTCCTTCCCATGTTTGGCGCCTACCGTGCTGCTGTCGTATTCCAGACCGCGCGAGGCCGTGCGACCGGCAGCCTGTTCCTCGCGCTGAACCTGACGAACATGTAGCGCTTGATCGGCGGGATTCCTCCGCCTGGAGCACCCAGCCTCAATCTCGGAGTGGCCGGCCATGAGCATTGGGCCGCCGGCGCCTATGGCTGTTCAGGCGGAGCATTCGCGCACATCGCCATGCTGCCGTTCGCCCCAGAGATGGGAATAGGCGTGCGCCGTGGATCATTCTCCTGTTAGTGACTGATTGGGAAGCGCTCATAAACGAGCGCGGCCTGCCGGCCTCTGCACCTGGCTCCAACCGGCGGACACTTCTCATCGCCAAGCACGATTCATGCCGCCTCGGATATCGGGTGGTTCACCCGATGCAGCTTTGCGCCAACATTGGCAGAATATAGACGTGAGCGCTGCCTAGAGGAGAATTTCCATGACGACAATGACCACCGCGCCAAAGACCGGCATCGACCGCATCAGCGAGCTGCTGGGCGATGAAGCGACCTCGCTGCTGACCCATCGCTGCGATACCGTCGATAAGTCGCTGCTCCATCTGCCGGGCCCCGATTTCACCGAACGGGTCGTGCTGTCCAGCGACCGCAATAACGTCACGATTCGCAACCTGCAGGCTATGTTCGACCATGGCCGGCTCGGCGGCACCGGCTATCTCAGCATCCTGCCGGTCGACCAGGGCATCGAGCATAGCGCCGGCGCCAGCTTCGCCCCCAATCCCCTCTACTTCGATCCGGAGAACATCGTCCGTCTGGCCGTGGAAGGCGGCTGCAACGCCGTCGCCTCGACCCTCGGCGTCCTGGGCGCCGTCAGCCGCAAATACGCGCACCGCATCCCCATGATCGTGAAGATCAACCACAACGAGCTGCTGACCTACCCCAACAAGTACGATCAGGTGATGTTCGCGCACGTCAAACAGGCCTGGGACATGGGTGCGGTGGCCGTCGGCGCGACCATCTACTTCGGCAGCGAGGAGAGCGGCCGCCAGATCGTCGAGGTCAGCCAGGCCTTCAAGGCCGCGCATGAGCTGGGCATGGCCACCATCCTGTGGTGCTACCTGCGCAATTCGGCCTTCAAGAAAGACAAGGACTACCACCTGGCTGCAGATCTCACCGGCCAGGCCAATCACCTGGGCGTGACCATCGAGGCCGACATCATCAAGCAGAAGCAGCCGGAGAACAATAACGGCTACGGGGTGCTGAACGCCGACGGGCAGAAGTATGGCATGACCAACAAGCGCGTCTACAGTGAGCTCACCACCGATCACCCGATCGATCTGTGCCGCTATCAGGTCGTGAACTGCTACATGGGCCGGGCCGGCCTCATCAACAGCGGCGGCGCCTCGGGCGAGAACGACCTGGCGCAGGCCGTCCGCACGGCGGTCATCAACAAGCGGGCAGGCGGCGTGGGGCTGATTAGCGGGCGCAAAGCCTTCCAGAGGCCCCTGGCCGAGGGCATTGAGCTCCTGCATGCCATCCAGGATGTGTACCTGTGCCCGGACGTGACGATCGCATAGCCTGACTATGCGTGATGGGCGAACCGAAGCTAGGAGCGCGGAGGTCCGCAATTGGTCGCGGTGGCGGCGAGAGCAAACGTGCTCGCCCGCTCTCCCATAGGCAGGTCCACGTGCAGTCGTGGATAAGCGGGGATAGGGCGCGACCTTAAGGGACGTCGACGCTCGCGGAAGAGGGACGTGCCGCGCGTCCTAGCCCGAACGGATGCCGGTGGCCGCGTTCAGGTCGCGGCCCCCCACGCTGTTCTACGCCAATGCGCGGCACCTGCTGTCACTGATGAACCAGGGCGAGGGCAGACGCCGATCCGGTAGCGGCGTCAGGCCGTGCCGATGGTCATCCGTGGCCGGCTGTGCAGGCCGGCTTCCTCGCCGTGGAGGTGGGCATCAAAGACCGGCAGCGCCACGGCCTCATCGGGCGTGAGCGAGAGATATGCCCGTTCATCGACATGCCACACCCTGGAGATCGGCGCCACCCGATGCGGTCCGTAGTAGCCGTCGACGTCGAGCACCACATACTTCTCCTCTCCCGTCTGTACATCGATGAGCACATCCACGACGGTGCCTGTGCCGCCACCTGTCAGGCACGCCTTCATGCCGGGACATACACGCTTCATCGCGATCCTCCCTATCACTTACACCTGCAGCGGTGCACGCCATGGAGTTGCAGGTCTGTTCAGGCGTCGCGGCCACTCGCCCGTATGATCACGGCCTGTCCGAACATGGCACCATGGTGCCTGCACCAGACACTTTTAGTATGCACCAACTGGCCGGATAGCACATCGGGTGGATCGCCTGATGCGGGTATGATGTGATCAGTATTCTGTCATGAGGTGGTGCTATGCGGCATCGTGACACCCCGACAATCGATCCACTGCGCCGTGCCAGCCGGGGCGCTTTCGACGCCTGGACCAGCTTCGCGTCGGGCCGCGCCGTGCATCACCACGACGGGCCTGCGCCACCGTGAAGAAAGTGCTACCTGCCCCGGTATCGCTCCTGCCGCTCATTGCCGAGGTGGCGCGCAGGCCGGTGGGCGACCTCGACGACATGTCGCTCGGCAACATCGGGCCGGGTAGAGTTGCTGTCGCTGATGGAGGCTGAACGCGGCGTCTACATCGACGAGACGGTTATCGGGCCGCAGACCACCGTGGCGGAGCTGGCGCGCCTGGTTGGTTCGAGTGCGACGGCGCTGGCGGAGCGTCCGCGTTTCCCAACCTGGCCGCGGTCCTGGCCCGCCCGCGTTGCACGGGCCACGCTGCGTCCCATCGTCTTCACCGGCCTCGGGACCGTTGCCCCGGCCCGGGTCGCCCGGCAGCGAGAAGCTGGACGGGCTCCGGCCGCCCCTGGGCGCGGCCACCATGATCGTCATGCTGCTGTCCAGCTACCTGGGGGCGGTCGGCAACCTGCTCGGCGCGGCGCTCGGGGTCGGCCTGATGTCCTTCGCCCTGGCGCCGTCCGTGCGCGGCCTGTTGCTGGCGCTGCCGCCGCTGATCGCCCTGGGCGCCGTCTGGGGCGACCTGCTGGACTCCAGCTTCAAGCGCGAATTCGGGGTCAAGGATGCCGGGACCTGGCTGCCCGGCTTCGGCGGCCTGCTCGACCGCATCGACAGCCTCATCATGGTCGGCCCGCTGGTCTTCTACGCCCTGAAGATCGCGGCGTGATTGACCGCCTTACTCGTACACAACCACGTCCACCTGGCGGCGGCGCACGTACTCCCAGTCGATGCCGACGCCCAGGCCGGGATCTTGGGGCACCGGCACGTGGCCGCGCGCGTCGACGGCGTCGAGCGCGTCGGAGTAGTCGCCGGCGTAGACGGGATCGCGCTCGGAGTGCACTTTGGGATGGACCAGGCCCAGCTCGTAGTAGTTGGTGTTGCGGATGGCCGCCATGCAGTGGCGATGCGGCGGACCCGGCGCGTGGATCTCCACGTCCAGACCGAAGCCCTCCGCGGCGTGGGCGATCTTCATCACTCCGGTGATGCCGCCGTCGTAGTCGGGATCGGCCCGCACGAAGTCGGTCGCCTCGGCCACCACCATGTCCACCTTGGGCTCGAAGCCGCGCATGTGCTCACCGAGCAGCAAGGGCGTCTTGATCAACTGGCGTAGCTTGCGGTGCGCGACGTGGGAGACGCCGCCATCCTTGAAGGGATCCTCGTACCAGAAGAAGTCCGCCTCGTCGCAGGCGCGGCCCACGCGCAGGGCATCGGCGAAGGTCTCGTACTCGCAGGCCGGGTCGAGCATCAGGTCCATCTCAGCGCCGGCCCGGCGGCGCGTCTCCAGCACCGTCGCGACCTCGCGGGAGATGGGGCCGCGGCCCCAGCCGTGAATCTTGTAGGCCGGGTAGCCCATCTCGCGGCACTGCACGGCGAAGTCGGCGAAGGCCTCGGGGCTATCCAGCCCGCCGTTCTCGTCGCCGTGATAGGTGCTGGCGTAGGCCGGCAGGCTGGTCTTCCATCCGCCGAGCAACTGGTAGACGGGCGCGTTGTGGACCTTGCCGGCGATGTCCCACAAGGCAATGTCGACCGGTCCAAGTCCCATGCGGTCCTGCTTGCGTAGTGCCCGTTTCACGTCGTTGTAGATCAGCTCGCGCTGCAAGGCGTCGCGGCCCAGCAGGTAGTGGGCGAACACGCCCACCTGGGCATAGGAGGGTCCGTCCCCGCCGGCGTACTCACCGGTGATACCCTGATCGGTCTCGATGCTGATGGCGTAGCCGTGACCTTCACGGCGGGCACCGGCCTCGTAGACGCTGTTAAAGCCGTTGTAATCGACGCCCAGATCG
>Ga0209062_1004855_pt1 | contig 13587 bp, 11 predicted proteins | sample Coa_R2_2_FD_187158 | JGI IMG/M metagenome (GOLD analysis project Ga0209062, IMG submission 187158) | Surface soil microbial communities from Centralia Pennsylvania, which are recovering from an underground coalmine fire - Coalmine... | ecosystem: Environmental > Terrestrial > Soil > Unclassified... | reverse complement strand
CCGGAGGATGGCCTGAATCTGCGCGTCGAAACCACTCTGGTCCAGATCCCGGTCGCGGTCACCGATTCCTCGAATCGCTTCGTGCTGGGCCTGCAAAAAAGCGATTTTCACCTGTTCGAGGACGGCGTCGAACAGGACGTCGCCCATTTTTCCGGGGAAGACGCGCCGCTCTCGGTGGGCCTGGTGTTCGACGAAAGCGGCAGTATGGACTATAAGCTTCGCACCTCGCAAGCCGCCGTGGCGCAATTCCTGAAAACGATGAACGGCGGCGATGAAGCGTTTCTGGTCGAGTTCAGCGACTCGGCAAAAGTCGCGGTTCCCTTCACTTTCCAGTCCCAGGAAATTCAGAAAGCGCTGACCGGGATTCGCCCCGGCGGGCTTACCGCGCTGCTCGATGCGGTCAATCTCGCACTTCACGAAATGAAAACCGCGAAAAATTCGCGCAAGGCGATCGTCATCATCTCCGATGGCGGCGACAACAACAGCAAATACACGGCGGATCAAATCGCCTCGCTGGTGCGCGAGGCCGACGTCCAGATTTACGCGATGGGCGTCTTCGAGCCGACGCTCTCTTTCGGCCTTACGCCCGAGGAGATCTCCGGCCCGCGTCTTCTTTCCGAAATCGCGACGCAAACCGGAGGCCGCGCCTTCGCCGCCGCGCTCACCAGCGATCTGCCGAGCGTCGCCGCGCGCATCGCCGTCGAACTGCGGAATCAATACGTTCTCGGGTATTACCCGAAAAACGAAACGCACGACGGAAAATATCGCAAAGTGGAAGTGAAAGTCGCGCAGCCGCCGGGCGTCTCCGCGCTAAAGGCGCATTGGCGGCTGGGCTATTACGCGCCCGAACAGTAGCCAGTTATCTGCGGATTCCCGGATGAGCCATGGGCCTGGCGGGCGGCGCGGTCATGGGACGAGCCGGACTCGGCGGGCGCGGTGTCGGACGAGTCGATATGCCTCCGCTTCCGATCCCTCCGCCCAGCGCGCCAACGTGCCCCGGCCGCCCCACGCCGATTCCCGGCATTGCCGGCATCGTCCCGAGCCGCAGAGGCGAGATGGGAAACGAGGTCAGGCTTCCGCGTCCGATAATCCCCAAAAGCAGCGGCTGATAGGTGTAGCCCGGCAGGTACATCGAATAAAAACCCGGCTGCGCGGGCATCACCGACGGGTACGGGCTCGAATAAAGCCCCGCCGCGGGTACGCCGAGCATCGGAAAATACGTGAAGGCATCCACGTCGGCCGGATGCGAGGCGGGGTCCTGATCGATCTGCTGGGTAATCGCGTTATCGGCGGCGATCGAATCGTTGCGTCCCTGATCCCACACGCTCAAATCGTCGAGCGGCTGCGGGGCGGCCTGATCCGGCACCAGCACTTTGGCCAGCGGCAGATCCATCCCTTGTTCGACCTTCACCGGCTGGCCTTCGGCCTCGCTCACTTCCGCTTCGCCCTTGCTCACCCACAGGCGCGGCGGATTCGAATCGAGGCGGTACGATCCGCTCTGGGCCGCGCGAATCTCCCAATTCCGGAAAAGCAGCGTGACCGATGTTCCCGATGCCTGCTTCGGCGCATCGACAATCGCCGAGCCTTCCATCAGCTCCACCCGCGTATTCGCCAGATCGTTGGCCACCATGCGGATCGAGCTGTTCTCGCCCATTCGCAAAAACACCCCGGGCGTCAGCAGGACCTCCGCGCGCCCCTTTTCGGTCCGCAATTCCGAACCCACCGGCACGCTCGGAAACGTTCCAAGCCGCGCCTGCAAGGGCTGATCGCCCAGGAAAACCGCGCCATCGAAATAATAAACGACGCCGGAATGGGTGGAAACCACGGATTGAGCCGAAGCGGGAATCGCAGCGGCTAAGATGGACGCCAAGGTGAAAAGCGCAGACCCGGTCCTCATCATGAAAACTCCCAATTAGAGTATCTGCCCGGCCGCTGCCGCGGTCAAGTCCGGTCCAGAGGGTCCGGTCCGGGCGGGTAAGAATAAATCATGGATCGCGTTCGCATTGACAAATGGCTGTGGGCCGCGCGATTTTTCAAGACGCGATCTCTGGCCGCGCGCGCCTGCGAACTCGGCCGCGTCGAGGCCAATGGCCAATCCTGCAAACCCGCCCGCGAGGTCCGCATGGGCGAGCTTCTGCGCATCAGGAATCCCGGCGGCGTTTTCGAAGTCGAGGTACTCGGCGTGAGCGAAATCCGCGGACCGGCGCCTGTCGCGCAAACGCTTTATCGCGAAACCGAGGACAGCCGCGAGCAGCGCCGGAAGATTGCCGAGCAGCGAAGCAACGCGCCGCGCATCGAAGATTCCCGCCAGGGCCGGCCGTCCAAGCGCGATCGCCGCCAGATCGACAGGCTCCGCCGTGGATGATCGGCAACCCTGGACGTGTTAGCATCTCTGCCATGCGCGCCACTCCAATCCTGTTTCTCTTTACGGCTCTGATCTCGGCCGGCTTCGGCCAAACCTACACCTCCGCCGCGGACATCCAGAAGCTGATTGCCAATGCCAAGAAAATCCGCAAGGGCGATCAGCCGACCGTTTCCCTGCCGATCCTTAAACTCGCGCCCTACCAGCCCAATCTGGAGTATCGGGCCGCGGTGGGTCCCGCCTCGATCCACGAAAAAGAAGCCGAGATGTTTTATGTGATCGACGGCGCGGGCACACTGGTCACCGGCGGAAAACTGGTCGACGAACGGCGCACAAACGCATCGAACCTGACCGGAACGGCGATCGAAGGAGGCCAATCGCAGGCCGTCTCTAAGGGCGATTTCTTTATCGTTCCCGAGAAAACGCCGCACTGGTTCAGCGAAATCAAAGGCACGCTGATCCTGATGTCGTTCCATATCCCGCGCAGCGAATAGCTTTAGCCGTTTTACGTCGAAAGATTAAGGCGCTTGCTTGTCCTAAATGATCGCAGTAAGTTGAGGGTAGGAGCGTGTGTTCTATGAAAGTCCTGAGTTTGGCTTTCGTGCTTGCGTTGGCTCCCGCGTTGAGTTTTGCGCAAAGAGGCGGCGGAGGACATGCCGGAGGCGGCGGTTTTCGCGGCGGCTCGATTGGCGGCGGTTTTCGCGGCGGCTCGATTGGCGGCGGGTTCCGCGGCGGAACCGGAGGATTCACAACCAATCGCGGATTCGTGGGCGGCGGATTTAACCGCGGCTTCGATGGCGGCCGCTTTGGCTACGGCCGATTCGGTTATGACCGCTTCGGTTACGAGCGCTTCGGATTCGGAATCGGGATCGGTTTCGGCTGGCCTTACTGGGGATGGGGGTGGGGGTGGCCTTATTATGGTTGGGGTCCGTATGCCTGCGACCCCTGGGTTTTCGATTGCTCCGCATTCTATGGATACGGCTACGCATATCCGGCCGGCGGATATTATGGCGGATATTACGGGACCACATCATCTCCGGCTTCAGGATCCGCCAGCGGCGGATCTTCCCAGCCGCCGGTGGTGATCAATCAACAGATTTCGCCCAATTCGCCGAATGGCTCATCCTACTACCGCGCCGCCGATTATTATCTGATCGCCTTTAACGATCACACCATTCAGGCCGCGCTCTCCTACTACGTCGAAGGCGACACGCTGCACTATACGACCATGCAGCACGAAGAGAAAACCGCCCCGCTGTCTTCCGTGGACCGGCGTTTCAGCGAGCAGATCAATCGCGACCGGCACGTCCAGTTTCAGCTTCCGTAATTTACGGCGCGGCGCTGATACACTGGAATTTCAGCGCCACATGATCAAGTCCCTTTTCGGCTCGGAGCCTGCGAGCGAACCTAATCTTTTAGAACGCCTGAAGGCCGGCATTCAGAAAACCCGCGCCGGGCTGATGGAAAAGATCGAGGACGCAGTCGGCGGGCGCAAGGAAATCGATGCCGGCGTTCTCGAAGAGCTCGAATATGCGCTGGTGACGGCAGACATCGGCGCCAGGACCAGCGAGGAAATTTTAGAGCGCATCCGGCAGCAGGTCTCGCGCCAGGCATTGGGCGATGCCGGCGAGCTGAAAAAGCTCATCCGCCGGCATCTTCTGGAAATTTTGCAGGCGGTGGATCGGCCACTGGCCGAGGTTACCGAACCCCCGGCGGTGATCCTGGTAGTCGGCGTGAACGGCGCGGGAAAAACAACCTCCATCGGCAAGCTGGCGCGGCGGATTCAATCGGAAGGCCGCACGGTGATGATGTGCGCGGCCGATACTTTTCGCGCGGCGGCGATCGAGCAGCTTGAAGTCTGGGCGCAGCGTACCGGCGCGGATCTGATTAAACAACAGCAGGGCGCCGATCCGAGCGCGGTGGTGTTCGACGCCTTGCAGGCGGCGCGCGCGCGCAAAATCGATTGCGTGATCGTGGACACGGCGGGACGGCTGCACACCAAAACCAACCTGATGGCCGAGCTCGAAAAGATGCGGCGGACCGCGGCGCGAGTGATCCCTTCGGCGCCACACGAAGTGTTGCTGGTGATCGAGGCGACGACCGGCCAGAACGGCCTGGAACAGGCGCGCAAATTTACGGAGACGAGCGCGGTGACGGGCATCATCCTGACCAAGCTCGACGGGACCGCCAAGGGCGGCGTGGTGGTGGCGATTGCGCGCGAGCTGAACCTCCCGATCCGCTACGTCGGCGTCGGCGAGCAGGTGGACGATCTGCTGCCGTTCGACCCGGAAGAGTTCGTGGCCTCGCTGTTCGATTGAGCCCGCTTCGGCCGCGGCCGAGATTGATGAAACAGGACTACATGGAGGAAGCACTGGAGCTTGCCGCGCGCGGCCGGGGCCGTGTATCGCCGGGACCCGCGGTCGGGGCGGTGATCGTCCGCGAAGCCGAAATCGTCGGGCGGGGATTTTATACGGCGCGCGGCGTGCGGCACGCGGAAGTGCTCGCCATCGAAGAGGCGGGCGAACTCGCGCGCGGGGCCACCATGTACGTGACACTCGAGCCGCACTGCTTTACGGGGCGCACGCCCCCGTGCACCGCCGCAATCCTTCGCGCCGGCATCAAGAAAGTGGTCGCGGCGATGGAGGATCCGAATCCCCGGGTGAGCGGGCGCGGGTTTGGCGAGTTGCGCGCGGGCGGCGTCGAGGTCGAAATCACCGGAGAATACGCCGCGCGCGCCGCGGCGCTGAATGAGGCGTTCGTTCATTTCATGCGAACCGGCCGGCCGCTGGTGACGATGAAGGCGGCGGTGACGCTTGATGGAAAGATCGCGGCGCCGGAGGATAATCAGGGCTGGATCACCAGCGAGCAGGCGCGGGAGCATGTGCAGACGCTGCGGCATGAATCGGACGCGATTCTGACCGGAATCGGCACGGTGCTGGCCGACGATTGCCGGTTGACGGACCGCAGCGGCCAGGAGCGCGCGCGGCCCTTACTGCGCATCGTGCTCGATTCGCAGCTCCGGCTGCCGGCGGATTCAAAAATGGTCGAATCGTGCGCGGGCGATGTGCTGGTGGTCACTACCTCGGCGGCATCCGCCGAGCGGCGGCGCAGGCTGGAGTCGAAAGGTGTGCGCGTCGAGGTGCTGGAGGGGCCGGACGGGCGCGCGGATTTAAACGCAACCATCGAGCTGCTTGGCCGGGAACAATATCTGTCGCTGATGATCGAGGCGGGAAGCCGCGTGAACTGGACCGCGCTCGAATCGGCAGCGGCGGACAAGATTTTTTTCTACTACGCGCCGAAAATTTTGGGCGGCGTGCAATCGCTGCCGGTGGCCGGCGGGATCGGAAGACGCCGGCGCATTGACGCAATTCGCTTCCGCGGTTTGAAAATTCACTCGATCACGCCGGATGAGTTCGCGGTGGAGGCGTATCTCGAAAAATAATGTTTACAGGAATCATCGAGGAGTTGGGCGCCGTGATCGCGCCGGCGCCGCGGCTGCGCGTGGGCTGCAAAACCGTTCTGGAGGATCTGCGTGAAGGCGCCAGCATCGCCGTGAATGGAGTTTGCCTCACCGCCGTCGAGATTTCGGCCGATTCGTTCACCGCCGACCTCGCGCCGGAGACGCTGCGGCGCAGCAATCTGGGCGATCTGCGGGCCGGTTCGCGCGTGAATCTGGAGCGCCCCGTCACGGCCGTCACGCGATTATCCGGACACCTGGTTCAAGGCCACGTTGACGCCACCGGCGAGCTGATGTCGCTGGAGCCGCTGGGCGACGGAAATTACTGGCTTCGCGTTCGCGTGCCGGCCGAGCTCGACCGGTATTTCGTCGAAAAAGGGTCGATCGCCATCGATGGAATTAGCCTGACCATCGCGTCGATCGAAGCCGGCGTGGTGAATATCACGATTATTCCGCACACATTTGCGAACACGACGCTGGCGTCGGCGGCCGTGGGCAGCCGGATGAATCTCGAAGTCGACGTAATCGCAAAACACATCGAGAAATTGATGGCCGCCCGTCTCGCCGCGACTTGATTGCGGATCGAGATGCTTTACCTTCCCGCGATCCCGCGCGGGTCCGGTTTGACGGCTACCGGTTGCGTATACGTTTTGCCGTCCACCGTCAGGCGAACTGTATAATTGCCCGGATCAAGCGCCGGCGCGCCGCGACCACCCCGGCCGCGGCCGGTTTGCGTCTGCTGCACCGCTCCGGTGCAGGCGTCGCGCGGAGGCGGTGGAGCATTGCCGCGTCCGCCGCCGAATCCGCCGCGGCCCCCGGGGGCGCCGAGCGTCACGCGATGCATTCCCACGCCCGCCGATGGCGGCGGCGGCTGCGTCTCCCAATAGGACTGAACGTTGATCGCCTCCGTATCCACCGGACGAACCGGCGTGTCGCTGGCGGCGCAGGCGCGGACGGCGCCCGCCGGATCGATCAGCTCGATCTTCAGCGGCTGCGCGGCTTGCGAGCGCAGCCAGTAATAAGCCACCACCCCGCCCGGCGGATTCTGTTCCTGCGGCTCTTCGTGCGGCAGCGGAGTTCCGTTCTGCCCGCCCTGGCGAATCGCAAACGTCTCGCCCGGCTTGAACAGATACGCCGTCGACGATTCGATTTCGCCGCCGCGCGCCGCGATCTCGCGCAGAGGCGTCATCTGATCCATCACCCAAAACCCGCGCCCGTGCGTGGCGATCGCCAGATCGTCGCCATGCACCACAATGTCGCGAATCGAGGTAACCGGCATGTTGTTCTGAAGCGGTTGCCATTGTGCGCCGTCGTTGAAGGAAACATAAACCCGCAGTTCCGTCGCGGCGTAAAGCAGCCCGCGCTGTTTGGGATCTTCCTTCACCGAATTCACGTAGGCGCCTTCGGGAATGCCCGCCACCACGTTGCGCCACGTCTTGCCTCCGTCGTGCGTGCGATAGATGTACGGCTTCATGTCCCCCAGCCGGTGCCGATCGACGGACGCATACGCCGTCTGCTGGTCGAAATGCCCGGCTTCCACCTGCGAAACCTTGCTCCAGGCGGTCATCGCCTTGGGCGTGACGTCGCTCCAGTTCTTGCCGTCATCGCGAGTGACCCAGATGAGACCGTCGTCGGTGCCCGCCCAGACCAGCGTCGCGGCCAGCGGCGAGGGCGACAGCGTATAAACCACGCCGAAGCGATCGAGCATCGGTTGATCGATATCGACCGCCGTCACCGCGTCCAGATTCGGCGGCGCGCCCGGACGAAGCCGCGCGAGATCCGGACTGATCTTCTGCCATGTCTTGCCCCGGTCGCGCGACCGGAACACGAATTGGTTCGAATAATAGAGCGCTTCATCGGCCGGCGAAAACACTTCGGGAAGCGACCAGGTTCTGCGGTTCGGATCCTTGGGATCGTTCGGCGGCAGCTCGCCCGCCGGCAGCGCGATGTTCAGGTTCTGATCGCATTTGCCGTTGCCGTTGCCATACAGAATGTTGCCGTCCTTGGGATCGGGCACGACGGTCATCGATTCGCCGGCTTCGCAGGTCGGAATCCAGTTGCGGAAATTCAGCACGCCTTCGCGCGACCACGTGCTGACGCCGACTCCACCGCTGTCCTGCTGCGCGCCATAGAGCCAATAAGGAAACCGGTTGTCGGCCGCGACGTGATAGATCTGCGCGGTCGGCTGGTTGTACCACGTGCTCCACGTTTTGCCGCCATCGACGCTGACCACCGTCCCCTGATCGCTTGAAAGCACCATCCGGTTGGGATCGTTCGGATTGACCCACAACTGATGATAATCATCGCCGCCGGGCGCGCCTTTGATCGGAGTAAAAGTTCTGCCCGCGTCGGTGGTGACGTACGTCGCGGTATTCATGATGTAAGCTTTATCGGGATTTTTCGGATCCACCGTAATGCCGCCGAAATACCAGCCGCGCCCCCACAGCCGCTGTTCGCGATTCACCAGCCGCCAGGTCGCGCCGGCATCGTCGGAAATATATACTCCGCCGCCGGTGTTGGCCTGAGCAGTACCCCGACCGCCGCCGCCCAGCCGCGGAGCCACGCCGGAGCCGACGTCATCCACCACCGCCCACAGCCGGTCCGGATTGCTGGGCGCAACCGCGATGCCGATTTTTCCGACAAACGGATCGTTGGGCAAGCCGTTTGACAGCTTTACCCAGGTTTCGCCGCCGTCGGTCGATTTAAAAAGTCCGCTGCCCGGCATGTAGGACGGCGCATAGACCGACCATGGCGGCCGTCGCGTGGCCCACAACGTCGCGTATACAATCTGCGGATTCCGGGGATCGAGCGCCACGTCGATCGCCCCGACATTTTCAGGATCGTCTGCTTTAAACAAAACTTTCTTCCATGTCGCGCCGCCATCGGCGGTCCGATACAGGCCGCGATACGCGTTCGGCTCATAAATATGCCCGAGCGCCGCCACGTAAACGCGATTCGGATTGGTGGGATCGACCACCACCCGCCCGATCTGCCGCGTTTCCTCCAGTCCGATATGCGACCACGTTTTTCCGCCGTCGGTCGATTTGAACATGCCGATGCCGTAGGAGTTCTGGCTTCGGATATCCGGCTCGCCCGTCCCCACGTAAATCACGTTGTCGTCGGAAGGAGCAACCGCGATGGCGCCGATCGAGCCGATCGGGATGCCTTGATCCGCAATCGGAAACCAGGTGCGGCCGGAATTTTCCGTTTTCCAGACGCCGCCGCCGACCGACCCCATATAGAACGTGTCCGGCTGATCGGCGACCCCGGCCACGCCGAACGTCCGCCCGCCCCGCATCGGCCCCACATCGCGCCACACAAGCCCGCCGATGAGCGCCGCGCGATACTGCCCGTCCTGGGCGTAAATTTCCAGAGCGGCCAGCGCGGAAAGCAACAGGGATGCGAAGAGAATCAGCCAGCGAGGTCGGAAGATCAAGAGTCACTCCTAAAGCAGATTAGATTTTTACTTTAACATTGGTCCCGCGCGCGTTGAATCAGCCTTTTCAACCCCCCTCCCGGGCATGGAACACACCTCCGAACCACCCGGCCAATTGCGGGCATCAGAGCGCTCGATCGGTCGAGTAAAATAGCAGGACAGTCATGAATATTCCCAAGCGAGCTGTTTTCGCCGCCGCCTTCGCGGCGTTCCTCCCGCTGCCGCGCGCCGCCGCGCAGGCCAAACCCAAAATGGCCGAGGATGTTTTCAAAAATATCCAGGTCCTCAAGGGAATCTCGGTCGACGATTTTCTGGGCACGATGGGTATCATGTCGGCCGCGGTGGGATTTGACTGCTCGGAATGCCACATCGGCGCGGGTACGGATAAAGTCGATTGGGCCGCCGACACGCAGAAAAAAATCATCGCGCGCCGGATGGTGACGATGGTCGCCAACATCAATCGCGAAAATTTTTCGGGACGCCAGATGGTGACCTGCTGGAGCTGCCACCACGGCCGGGACCGCCCGGCGACCTCGCCCACCCTCGAAATGGTCTACGGCCCGCCATCGCAGGAAACCGACGACGTTTTAACGCAAATGCCGGGCCAGCCGCCGGCCGATCAGATCATCGATAAATATCTCCAGGCCCTCGGCGGCCCGGAAAAGCTGGCCACGCTCAAAAGCTTCGCCGCTAGGGGAACCAGCGTGGGTTTCGGGGGTTTCGGCGGCGGCGGGCAGGTGGAAATCTACGCGAAATTTCCAGACCAGCGCGCAACTTTCATCAAATTTAAAGAAGAAACCGGACGCGGCGACAGCGATCGCGTTTATAACGGCAAAACCGGCTGGATCAAGACCCCGCTCGCCGTCCTTTCCGATTACGAACTCACCGGCAGCGAGCTGGACGGCGCGCGCCTGGACGCCGAACTTTCTTTCCCGGCGCAGATCAAGCAGGTCCTCACGCAGATGCGCGTGAGCCTTCCGGCCTCGATCAGCGATCTGCCCGGCCCCTCCAGCCAAACTGCCAGCGAAACCAAGGAAGGCATCGGCCAGGATCGGCCGGTGAACGTGGTGCAGGGCAATGGCCCGCATGGCATGCTGGCGACGCTCTACTTCGATCAGAAGTCGGGGCTGCTGCTGCGCATGGTGCGCTATGGCCGCACGCCGATCGGGCGGGTGCCGACGCAGATCGATTATTCCGACTATCGCGACGTCGATGGCATCAAATTGCCGTTCCGTTTGACCTTCGCCTGGCTCGACGGCCGGGACGCAATTCAGTTGAACGAACTCAAAATCAACGTGCCCATCGATCCGTCGAAGTTCGAACGCCCGCCGTCGGCGAAGTAAAGCTTTAGCCGGCGATCGGACCATCGCCGGCCGCCAGCGCCACGATCATTTTTTCTTTCATCTGTTCGGCCGCCTTCGCCGCCAACTGGAGCGCGATCCGGTACACCGCTACTCCCACCAGCGTGTCAAACGCCAGCACGCCGAAAAATCCCCACGCCGCCCATCCCCCGGAGAACGCCCATCGCGCCAGATACGCCAGAGCCACCGGAATAAAGGCTACCGGATAAATGATCGCCAGCATCGCCTGCACCCTCCCGGCGGCGTTGGCGCGGAACTGGGTCGATGGATTGACGCCGCGCGCCTGATGAATCGACAGCAGATTGCCCGCGCACAACAGAAAGATCGTCATCACCGCCGCCACCGCGAAGGCTTCCATAACGTGCCGCGCGTCCACCGGCAATCCCATCGCCCTGCACACCAGCGTAACCGCGGAAATCTCCAGCACGATGAAAAAAACCGCGCTGAGATTTTTCCCCATCAGCACGCGCGAAAACGGCACCGGAGCCAGAAAATAAATTTGCGCCGCCCCGCGGTCGAAGCCAAACGAATTCCAGAAACACGATTCGCTCAGCAGCAGCAGCGAGTACACACTCACCGCCGTCAGATAGTCGGCGCCGAAAAAAGTCCTCCGGCCGAACGACACCGTCAGAATCACGACGCCGAAAGTGAATCCCATCAGGAAAACTAAACGGAATCTGGGCGAGCGCGCCAGAAAACGAATCTCTTTTTCGACCAGCGCCGCCAGCGGATCGGCCAGAATCATCGAAGGCAGCCGGAAGAAAGCTTCCCCGATCCGCGCTGCCGATGGCAGTCTTCCGCCGCCCGCGCCGGCGGCTTCCTGGTCGAAGGCCAGCGTGCGATAAAACTGCCAGCGCCCGAACGCCGCCGCCGCCAGCATCCACAGCAGCAGAATCGCCGCGCCATCCAAGACGTTGCTTCCATCGGCGATCGCCGCGGCCGCGGACCAGGGCCATCCGATCCAGAGATCTTTTCTGAAAATGGCCGCGAACCGCTCCCCGGCCGGGCCGCGCGTCAGCAGAATCTGGGGCAGCGCCGTGCACATCACCAGCAGAAACACCACAATTTCGCGAACGCGCCGCCGCGCCATCGCCCGCATCAGCAGATCGCGCAGGCCCACCGCCAAAAAGAGGTTGAACAACACATAGGGCGCAAATCCCAGCGCGCACCACCACGGCAGCGCCGGATTCAGCGCGATGCCGATCGCGGCGCCGCACACCACCGCCATCATCTCGATCGCAGCCGTCACGCGCAGCATCGATTCGATCGCGAACAGCTCGCCCGGCGGGATCGGATACGCTTGCAGCTTGCGCAGATCCAGCGACGCACCGGTCGCGGCCATGAGCAGCGGCACGGCCTGCCAGTAGAGAAAAACCAGGAACAGGCCGCCCGGCAGCGCCAGTCTGAGAAAGGAAACGTTCGCCTCGCTCGCCGCGAAGCGCCCTGCCGCCACCGCCGCAAAGAGCCAGAATCCGTACCACAGAAAGCCGGCGATCGCCGTCCAGGCAATGCCCGCGCGCGGGTAAAAATTGAGCAGCGTGCGCCAGTGCGCCCAGAGAATCGTGCGCGCCCGCTTCATATCACAGCCAATCGAGCGTTTCGGCGGTCCGGTCCACCCCCACCGCGCGCACGAACGCATCCTCCAGCGTTTCCGAGGCGCGGCGCAGCTCCTCCATCGATCCATCGAGAACCAATCTGCCGTGATGGATGATCGCCACGCGATCACACAGCCGCTCCACCACTTCGAGCACGTGAGAGGTCAGAAAAATAGTCGACCCGTGGCGCACCTGTTCGAGTAGAATATCCTTCATCAGCCGCGCGCCCATCGCGTCCACGCCTTCAAACGGCTCGTCCATCAGGTATAGCTGCGGCCGGTGGATCAGCGCCGCCGCCATCGCCACGCGCTTGCGCATCCCTTTTGAATATTCGTTGATCAGCTTGCGCCGGCTGTCGGTGAGCTCGAAAAGCTCCATGAGCTCGCCCGCGCGCCGCCGCGCCACGCCGCGGTCCAGCCCGTACAGCCGCCCCACAAATTCGATGAACTCCCCGCCCGTTAAATAATCGAACAGCAGCGATTCATCGGGCACCAGCCCGATCTGCTGTTTGATTTCGAGCGCGCGTTCCGGCATCGGCAAACCGAGCAGCTCAATGCTTCCCGAACTCGCCGGGGCCAGCCCCATCAGCATCTTGATCGTGGTGGTTTTTCCGGCGCCGTTCGGCCCCAGAAAGCCGAAAAAACAGCCGCGCTGCACGGTGAAGCTAAGGCCGTCCACCGCCGCTTTATCGCCATAAATCTTCCGCAGATCCCGAACCTGAATCGCCGGAGAGAGCATTCGCTTTCTCCCCATGTTAAACGATCGAGTGACACCGGCCTTAAAACGGCTGAAACAGGCGCGCGCCCACGTTTGCGCCTTCCGGATCGTCTATGTTTAAGATGATGCGCCTGGCGATCTTCCTGATGGGTGCGATGCTGGCGGCGGCGCAAAATCGGCCGCCGGTGCTGGTAGAGCTGTTTACTTCCGAAGGCTGCTCGAGCTGCCCTCCGGCGGATCAGCTCTTGATGCGTCTGCCGCGGGCTTTCTCCGATATCGAAGTGATCCCGCTCAGCGAGCATGTCGATTACTGGAATCACCTGGGCTGGACGGATCGCTTTTCCTCCCCGCTTTTTTCGGCGAGGCAGCAGGATTACGGCCGCATCTTCCATCTCGAAAATGTGTACACGCCGGAAATGGTGGTTAACGGCGAGGCCGAGTTTAACGGCTCGGATTGGATGCGCGCCCGCGACGCGATCCTCAAAGCCGCGCGCGAGCCCCGGGCCACGCTGGTGATCTCCATGGGCGACGTCGCGCATTTGCAGGTCTCCGATGTTCCGCAAGGCGTCCGCAATGTCGATCTGTTCCTGGCGATCACGGAAGCCAATCTCGAAACCGTGCCGCGCGGCGGAGAAAATGGCGGCCGGACGCTCCGCCAC
>Ga0209062_1004854_pt1 | contig 13587 bp, 7 predicted proteins | sample Coa_R2_2_FD_187158 | JGI IMG/M metagenome (GOLD analysis project Ga0209062, IMG submission 187158) | Surface soil microbial communities from Centralia Pennsylvania, which are recovering from an underground coalmine fire - Coalmine... | ecosystem: Environmental > Terrestrial > Soil > Unclassified ... | reverse complement strand
ACGACGTCCTTGCGATCGACTTCGACCTTGACGCGGCGGAACGAGCCGTCATAGTTCGCAATGCCGGGGTTGTAGGACACCTCGTAATAGCTGGCGATTTCTTCGTTGATCTTGCGGACCGGCACGCGCAGGTCGTTGCTGTCCGCCACCATGAAGCCGCCGGTGCCGTCGGCGAGGTTGCGCAACTCATTGCGGCCGTTCATCCGCATCGACATTTCGGCAGTGTCCGCGGCGCGCATCTGGCCTTGTGAGACCGCGCCGCTCCGGGTCGCGTTGCTCTTGCTGTCGCGCGCCGCCTGATTCAGATCCGAAACAGCCTGGCCGTTCTGGCTCCAGGTCTCGACGCCGTTGCAGTCGATGGTGTAGAACGTGACGTTCGCCCGGTTGGCCATCGAGGTGACGTTTTCAAACTGCTGGTCGAGTTGGGGCGGAACGTTCAGGCCCCAGGTGAAGTAGAGGACGGACTTGCGTCCCGGCAGCTCGCTCAGGCCCTGAATCAGCGATTGCAGCGCGGCGAGCAGGAGGCGCGTGCCGTCGGTCATCACCACGTTGAAGCGCGTCATATCGAGCATGATCTCGACCAGCTTCGCGTCCACGGCCGCCGTGCCGAGGGCGGGGCTGCCGGGGGGCGGCGCGGGCGTGCTGTCGAGCGTGCGCAGGGCCGTGGCTACGTCGGGCTGCCCGGTCATCTGGGTCAGGCGCTGCTGGAGCGCATCCCGGGCGCGCGTGGAGTCGGAGAAGAACTGGGTGGCGTCGCGGCCGCTGGTGGCCAGGTCGATTGCTTTCTGCAGCGCGTCGCGGTCGCGGGTGAAGGGCTGGAGGAGGTTCAGGTGCGTGTCGATTTCGACGACCGAATAAAAGACGTTGGTCCCCTGCTCGCCTTTGATCAGATCGAGCGCCGCGCGGCGCGCCAGTTGCCGCTGATCGACTCCGCCCATCGACTGGAAGGCGAGCGTGACGAGCCGCACCTGGTGCAGCGGGTCGAGCGCGGTACGGGCGCCATCGGCAGAGACGGCTTCGGCGCCCTGCACCAGCCGGAAGCTGGTCAATTTCTGTTTCACACCGTTATCCGTAACCGTTACATCGCTGGGTTTAACGTCGGAAACGGGCCTGCCTTTCTTATCGCGGACCACGATATCGAGCAGGACCTCGTCGACGGTGGTCTTGATCGCGGCCTTATCCTGCGACGGGGCGGGCGGCTGGGCCGGCGAGGGAAGGGACACTAAGCCTAACAATAATAGGGAGAAACTGAGTCTCGGACGCACACGGACCTCTCAGAAATCGGAATGAAGAGCGCCGGCGGTTCCGCCGCGGAACGGATGCCGAAGGGGCGGAGGCCGGCTAATTTCTTCCTGAGTCTACCAGCTTTCGGAGCCGGGCGAACTCTTTTCTTTCGCGCTCGGCATTCTCGGCGCGGCCGGCGCGTGCGTAGGCGTTGGCGAGCGCGTAATGGGCATCCGGGCTGTCCGGCGCGAGGCGAACGGCCGCTTCCAGTTCCTCGATCGCCTGGTTGAGACTGCCGGTTTCGAGCAGCGCGCGTCCGCAGGCGATGCGGGCGGCGAAATCGCCGGGGGCCAGGCGGGCGGCGGAGCGGGCGTAGGGCAGGGCAGAGGCGGCGTCGTTCTCCTTGAGGTACTCGTACGCGATCGCCGCCAGGGCCGGCACGTGATCGGGGGAGATCTCGAGCTCGGATTTCAGCATCGCGAGTCCCCTGGCCGGGTCGGATTGGAGCAGCAGCGAGCCGTAGGTGTAGCGCACCTCGGGCGCTTTGGGGTACTGGGCCAGGATGGATTCGAGCAGACGCGCGGCATCGTCCTGGCGGCGGTCGAATTCGGCCTCGATCGCCTCGCCCATGCGGTTGACGAGGTCGCGGTCGCGCTCGGGTACCTGGTCCGGGAGCAAGGGCATGCGGAGTGCGGCCAGGCCGGCGGCGTTACGGACGGCGGCGGCGGAATGGCCGGCGGGGGGCAGCGCGGCGAGCTGTTCGATGGCCCGTTCGAAATTGCTCTTCAGGATGAGGGCGAGCGCGGTGTGGTAGAGCGCAACTTCACGGATCGGCTCGTTGCCGGCGAAGCCGAGCTCGCGGGCGCGGAGGAGGTGGCGCAGGGCGGCATCGTAATCGCGGCGGCCGAACTCGCACAGGCCGAGCAGGGCGTGGGCGGGGCCGACATCGGGCTTGAGCGCGACGAAGCGCGTGAAGGCGTCGGCGCAGTCGGCGTGGCGGTCGGCATCGTAGAGCAGGGTGCCGAGGGACCACCAGCCATCGGCCCAGGCTGGTTTGAGGCGGAGGGCGCGGCGGTAGAGGCCGATCGCCTGTTCGACACGGTCGGCGTCGCGCGCGGCATCGGCCTGCCGCGCCAGGGTGTCGAACGTTTGGGCTTGCGCGACGATCGCGAGAAGCATCGAAATCACGGCGGCGCGCATTGCGGTTTCCTTCAGACCATAATAGAACGAGTGAAACACGGGACCCTATGGCTGGCGATGATCCTGCTCTCCGGCGCCGCTCTTCGAGCGCAGAGCATGGCGGGAGGCGGCGCCTCGGCCCTCATCTGGCCGGCCAAAGGCGAATATGTGGGATCGCGCCAGTGCGCGATCTGCCATCCGGCGCAGGCGCGGTCGTATGTGGCGAGCAGCATGTCGCGGGCGCTCGAGCCGATCGGGAAATGCGAGATCCTGACGCGGCATCCGCGGATGGAGTGGAGCGACGGGCCCTACCGCTACACGATCGAGAAGACCGCGGACGGGCGCTTCCGGTACCGCGTCACCGATGGCGCGGAGAGCGCAGAGGCGACGCTGCTTTATGCTTTCGGCCAGGGCAAGGCGGGGCAGACTTACGTTTACGAATCCGGCGGGCGGTATTACGAGAGCCGCGTCAGCTATTACAAGGAGTTGGACCGGATGGACCTCACGGTGGGCGCGCAAAACCTGCGTCCGGTGAACATCGAGCAGGCGCTGGGGCGGCTGATGAGTCCCGGCGAGGCGCGCGATTGCTTCGGCTGCCATACCACGGCGGCGCGGCGGGGGAACGATCTGCAGCTCGACAAGTTCGAAAACGGCGTGCAGTGCGAGGATTGCCACGGTCCCGGCGCGGCGCACATCGCCAGCATCGCCGACGGCAAGCCGAAGCCGGGGACGATCCGCAGCCTGAAAGGTCTCAATGCCGAGCAGACCAACGACCTGTGCGGCTCGTGCCACCGCACGTGGGAAACGATCATGCTGCTGAAGATTCACGGCACGGCGAACATCCGTTTTCAGCCTTACCGGCTGACCAACAGCTCGTGTTTCCTCTCGGGCGACCGGCGGATCGCCTGCACGGCATGCCACGATCCGCACGCACCGCCGTCAACGGATCCGAAAGCATACGACGCCAAGTGTGCGGCCTGCCATAACACGGCCAACGAGGCTATCCGCAAGAAGGTGTGCAAGGTGGCGGCGGAAAAGTGCGTGACGTGCCACATGCCGAGATACGAGGTGCCGGGCAGCCACCACGAGTTCGCGGACCACTGGATTCGGGTGGCAAAGGCCGGCGAGAAGTATCCGGATTGAGCGTGGGCGCCGATTCCTGGCCGTCGACGACCGCGGGCCGGCTGCCGCACGACGTGCCGTATGCCGCGGAGGTCCCGGATGACGCTGTCGTGCTCCCGGCGTTTCCCACGGAGCCGCAAAAAGTGATACTTGTACCGGAATGCGAACTCTTGGAACCGGGAAACTTGCCCGGATCGGTCTTCTCTTTGCCGCTCTTGCGGCTTGTGCCTATTCGCAATCGGCCAACACCGGAACCCTGATCGGCGCGGTCGCGGACCCGAGCGGGGCGGTCGTGCCCGGCGCGCGTATCGAATTGCGCGACACTGCCACGGGCATTTCGCGCACGGCGGTGACCAATGGCGCGGGCCAGTACTCGTTTCCGGGCGTGCCGCCTGGGACGTACTCGGTGACGGCCAGCCACGCGGGATTTCGCGAGGTGACGGTGCCGCAGGTGGCGATCGAGATCGGACGGTCGGCGACGGTGAACCTGCAGCTCGAAGTGGGGACGTCCCAGCAGGTGGTGGAGGTGAGCGCGACGCCGGGCGCGGAGCTGCAGACGCTGGATTCCTCGGTGGGAAGCACGATCGGCGGCGAGACGCTGCTGATGGTGCCGACGCTGACGCGCAATGTGGCCAGCCTGCTGCTGCTGCAGCCGACGTCGGTGCCGCAGCAGGCTTCAACGCAGGGCAGCAGCTACGGCGGCCAGGTGGCCGGCGCGCACAGCGACCAGAACTCAATCGTTCTCGATGGCGGCAATGTCACCAACGGGACCTCGGCCAACAGCGATTACTTCGTGAATTTCAACGGCGGGCCGCAGGCCGCGATTCCGACGCCGGTCGAGAGCATCCAGGAATTCCGCGTCTCGACCAGCAACCATACCGCGAGTTTCAGCGGAGCGTCCGGGAGCGAGACGGTTCTCGTCACCAAGCGCGGCAGCAACGATTTTCACGGCTCGGCCTACGAGTTCCTGCAGAATAGCGATCTGAACGCGAACTCGTGGACGTCGAACCGGCTGGGTCAGGCGCGGCCGCAGAGCCGCGATAACCGTTTCGGCGGCAGTCTCGGCGGGTATGTTCCCGGGCTCAAAGGTTCGGCCAAGACGTATTTCTACATGAATTACGAGGGCCGGCGGCTGGTCGCGCAGCAGGTGTATTCCCGCATCGTTCCGACCGATACGCTGCGGCAGGGCATTCTGCGCTTCCGGGACGCTTCAGGCAATGTCGTCTCATACAACCTCGCGACCGCGCAGTTGTGCGGCGCGCAGGGCAATTCGGCGTGCGATCCGCGGGCGCTGGGGATCAATCCACTGGTGAGCCAGCTTTGGAACAAGTACGAGCCCGAAGGGAACGACCAGTCCCAGGGCGACGGCCTGAACACCACGGGTTTTACGGCGGCGCTGCCGCTGCCGACGAGCTCGAACTTCGGCGTGGTGCGGCTCGATCATTCGTTCGGCTCGAAGTGGCAGGCCTTCGGCAGCTACCGGATCTATAAGGAAATTTCCGCGGTCAACCGGCAGGTGGATATCGGCGGGTTGATGGCGGGCGATGTGAAGGGGCAGCCCACCTCCGTCGCGAACCTGCCGCAGCAGCCGCGGTACGTGGTATTCGGACTTACCGGCACTCTTACGCCGACGCTGACGAACGAGCTGAACCTGAGTTATACGCGCGAGTGGTGGTATTGGAACACGGCCAGCGCGTTCCCGCAGGTGCCGGGGACCTCGGCGGCACTGGAGCTCGGCGGCAACACGACCAATCCCCTGCTGCCGATCAATCTCAATACCACGGGCGCCCGCCAGCGCCTCTGGAACGGCCACAACCAAAACCTGGCGGATAACGTTTCCTGGCTGAAGGGAACGCACTTTATCCGCGCGGGCGGCACGTTCAGCCACGCGGGCGTGAACTTCTTCCGCGACGACGGGCAGGTCGGACTGATCGAGCCGGCTTATCTGATTCAGCAATCGGCCGGCCTCAACATTCCGGCCGCTTACCAGCCGCCGGCGTGTTCGTCCACGCGGACCACGGCCTGTCTGCCATCCAACCAGATCAGCAATTGGAACAGCCTCTACTCGCAGGTGCTGGGGCTGGTGGACCAGGGGCTGCAGGTCGGCGTGCGCGGATCGAACCTGCAGGCGCTGCCGCAGGGCACGACGCTCTTCAACAATGTCCACTACGACAGTTTCAGTCTGTACGCCACGGATTCCTGGAAGCTCAGCCCCACGCTGACGCTCAATTACGGCGTGAATTGGTCGGTGGATGTGCCGCCGGTCGATCAGACCGGTAAGCAGTCGATTTCCATCCTCGCGCAATCCAATACGGTAATTATTCCGGAGAACTACCTGGCGGCGCGCGAGCAGGCCGCGCTCAGCGGCCAGGTCTACAACCCGGTGGTCGGCTTCGAGCCGCTCCGCATGTCCGGCCGGCAGTATCCGTACGACACGGTCTGGAATACGGTGGCGCCGCGCGTGGCGCTGGCATGGACGCCGAAATTTGCGGGCGGAAAGATGGTGATCCGCGGCGGCTACGGCCAGTTATTCGACCGGCTGAACGGCGTGCAGAAGGTCGGCAATCAATTCCAGACCTTCGGCTTCCAGCAGACGCTGACGTGCCTTGGTCCTTCACGCACCGGGCAGTGCCTGGGCAGTCTCGGCTCGGACCCGAGCACCGGCTTCCGCATCGGCACGGATGGCTCCACGGTGCCGATTCCCGCGCTCAGCGCCTCCGCCGCCGCGCCGGAGATCCCCGGCTCCGTCCCCGGCGCGAACCAGCCGATCGCCAACACCACGTACCAGATCGATCCGACTTACAAGCCGGGGCGGAATCACGAGTGGGATGTGACGATCCAGCGGGAGTTGCCGGGTAAGTCGCTGCTCGAAATCGGATATATCGGGCGGCATGCGAATAATATCTACAATCCGCTCGAAGTGAATGGCGTGCCGTGGATGATGACACTGAGCGGCCAAAGCTACGCTCAAGCGTACGACGCCATTGCGGCGGAGATGGCGGCGGGCGCGGCGGTGACGCCGCAGCCGTTTCTGGAGTCGGCCCTGGCGGGGAGCGCATTCTGCGCAGCGCCCAATGCGAGCTGCACGGCGGGGGTGGTGGCGAAGTACGGCAGCTCTTTCCGCAACCAGCAGGTCACGACGGTCTGGAACGGCATTCAGCCGTCGTTTCACTTCGGGCCCGCGACGGCCGCGACCAGCCAGGTATCCTCGACGTTTTTCTATTGGGCGAGCGCCGGCTGGTCCAACTACAACGCCGGATTCATTTCCTATCACACCCGCAGCTTCGCGGGGCTGACGCTGGACGCGAACTTGACGTTCGCGCATTCGCTCGACACGCGCGGGCTGAACCAGGACGTCGATACCGCGGCCTCCTACTCGTACAATCTTGCATACGATTACGGGACATCGGCGTTCGACCGCAAGGTCGTCTTCAACCTGCTGGCGCTGTATAATCTGCCGTTCGGCAGACACGGCCACGGGCCGTTGAATTACGCGATCAAGGGGTGGTCGATCGCGCCGATTCTGAACATCTCGAGCGGGCTTCCGCTGAAGGTCGCGACCGGCTCGGGCCAGGAATTCGGGCAGGGGGGCGGCGCCAACTCCGGCGGCGCGGTGCTCCTCAGGGCGGATAATTTCGGCAACAGCGTGCACTCGGGTATTACCGGCGATTCGAAGACGCAGGTCGGCATCAACAGCAATGCCGCGGCGGGCGGCACCGGACTGAACCTATTCGCCGACCCGATGGCGGTATTCAATTCCTTCCGCCCCGCGATGGTGGGAATCGATACGACCAGCGGCGCCGGCGGCCAGTTGCGCGGCCTCTCGCGGTGGAACCTGGATGTGGCGCTCTCCCGCAAATTCCAGTTCACCGAGCGGTGGAGCACTACGTTCAGCGCGCAGCTTTTCAACGCGTTCAATACGGTGCAGTTCGCGGATCCTTCGGTCAGCCTGCAATCGCCGCAGTCGTTCGGCGTGCTGAGCTCGCAGTTGAACGCGCCGCGGATTATTCAACTGGGGCTGCACGTGGATTTTTGACGACAACGCGACTCACGGCGGCTCGCCACAGCCAGCCTGGCTGCATAGCACCACCGCAGCCCCCGGTTCGTCTCAATCGATTCAGCCACTTGGGAGCGGCACTCGAAATGCACGTCCTCAAGTAGTGGATGAAAGGAGACCCACCGTGACGATTCGAGCGAGCCGCCTTTCGGAGCGCCTTCCCTGGCGTGAAGCGGGGAGCCGTTTCGGAAGTGCTCTTTTATCCGTTTTATCCGTCTTCATTTTGCTCGGTGGTGCTGCGTTGTGTTCGGCGCAGACGCCCGAAGCGCCGCCTCCGGCGCTTCTCTCTCCGCAGCAGCTCGACGACCTGGTTGCGCCGATTGCCCTGTATCCCGATCCGTTACTGGCGCAAGTACTGGCCGCGTCGACTTACCCTACGGAACTCGCTCAAGCCCAGCAATGGGTCAGCGATCACCCGGATTGGCAGGCCTCCAGACTCGTGCAGGAGGCCAAGAATCAGAGCTGGGACGCCAGCGTTCAGGGACTGGTCGCGTTCCCGCAGGTGCTCAGCTACCTCACGCAGAACATGAACTGGACGGCCCAGCTCGGCGATGCGTTTCTTGCCCAGCAGGCGGACGTGATGCAGGCCGTGCAGCGCATGCGTCAGGAGGCGATGGCGAAAGGCGCGCTGCATTCGACACCGCAGGAGATCGTGAGCACCCAGATGCAGAATGGGGAGCAGGTGATCACCATTGAACCGGCCAATCCGGACATCTGGTATGTTCCGTCTTACAACCCCGCTTATGTCTGGGGCCCCCCGGCGTGGGGAGTCTATCCGGCGTTGGCTTATCCTGCTTACGGTTTCGGCTATGGCTGGTATCCGGGAATCGATGTCGGCCTGGCGTTCGGACCGTGGTGGGGCGGTTTGGGCTGGGGCGGCTGGGGCTGGTACCCCAGTTGGTATGGCGGAACGATCATCGTGAACAATGCGTTTTTCTACCGGCATGGTTTCCGCGGCGTTGAAGGCCGGGAGGGGCGTTTCGCCTGGGCGCACAATCCGATGCACCGTGGCGGCGTGCCGTACCCCAGCCCTGCGCTAGCGAACCGCTTCGGTGGCGGTCATGCCTTCGCGGGCCCCGCTAACCGCGTCGGACCGGCTCCGGCTGTGCCGGGTCTCGGCCCTACTCGCAATTTCGGCGAACCCAACCGTATTGCCCCGGCGCCGAACTTCCGTGCGCCCGCCATGCCCGACCGCAATTTCGGGGAGGCCAACCGGATGGCTCCGGCGCCGGTGATCCCCGGCCTCGGCCCCACTCGTAATTTCGGAGCCGCACCGCAACCGCGGTTCGCTCCGCAGCCGCAACCGCGGTTCGCGAATCCCGGTTTCGGCGGGATGCGGGGAGGCGGTTTCGGCGGAGTGCGCGGCGGCGGGAGGAGATAGCCGCGCATGGATTGCAGAACGAGTGCAGGCCATTCACCGGTAATGCGCCTGCACCCACTGGCATCCCACCAGCTCGCGTGTGCTCGATGCCCGGCGGCCGCACCTCCATTGTTTCTAGTTTCGCTGACAGCCGGAAGGCCATACAGCCGGAAGGCCATCCGTTGACCGGCGAGCCGGTGCCGCCCGAACCGCCGGCCGGTCCTGAGCCGGTCGCCGCCGAGGCCTTCGTCGACCGGCCCCGCCGGCCACCCTGCGGCGGAGCGCGAGCCGCCCATCGGAGTGAGGGCGAGCATCCCGTACATGCGACAGCTCACGCTAACGCGCGTGATACCGAATGAATACTGCGGCGCCGCGGCAATGTGATCCTCCGGTCTTTAAAGGCACCTGTACCGCAAAGGCACCTGTACCGCGCGCGCCGCGAGGAGGCCCGCTATCGCGCCTGAAGCCGGCCAATCCCTGCGCGGAGAGGAGCAGGCCGTTGCCGGCGATCTGCGCGGCCGCCAGCGTTGGACCTCACGGCGCAGATGCTCCGCTCCGCCACTATGGCTCAGGGAAGCGCGCCCAGAATCTAAGGGCGGTACGATCATCAGATCCAGGATGCCCTGTTGCAACCTGCGCTGGGCGCTTTGCGTTTTGACCGCACGAGCGGGTAAACCCTAGTGCTCTCCCACAACCGTCACACGCCGGTTCTGCGCACGTCCGTTTGCGGTGGAGTTGTCGGCGATCGGGTTTTGCGCCCCGTAGCCGTGCGCCGTGATGCGGCCCGGGTCGATACCATCCTGGATCAACTCGTTCCTCACGCTATTGGCCCGCGCCTCCGAGAGGCGTTGATTCGCCTCGCCGTTCCCGACATTATCCGTATATCCGTTGATCGCGACATGCACGTCCGGGTGCTGGTCGAGATAGGAGGCCAGGTTGTGAATCGACTCCTCCGAGCTGGGAAGGAGATTCGCCGTTCCATTCTGAAACTGGAGATTGGTTTGCGGTAAGGCCACCTCCCTGTTCGCCTCTCCAGCGGCGGGGGGCGCATTGTGAACCGTCCCCGGGTTTGCCGGCGCCTCGCGGTTAGCCGTCCCGGCCATCGGATTCACATTGTGGGTTACCTGCGGGGCCACCGGATGGCGATGGCCAACGATCCAGAGAAGGCCGAACAGAGCCAATGCGGCCGCAATGGCGCCCGGGATCCACCCTGGCATACCCCTTCTGCGATGATGAACAGTTTCCGCAACCACGGGTCCGGCCGCTGCCCTGGGCGCCGTAGTCGTGACTGGCGCGATCACATTATGCAGCTCAGCCGGTAGGGCTGCCCGGATGGCGGGGCCTTCCTGGCGCAGTGCGTTCCCCAGGCCCGCGGCATCCATGCCGTCGGTGCGCATCCGCCTGTGCAGGAACCCTAGCACGGCGGGCGCCGCCATGCCCATCAGGGATGAGGTAACTCCCGAATGAAGTCCGTACTCCCGGCTGCACCAATTGGCTATGGCGCTTTCCGCGGTACCGAATATCGTGGAGGACGCCCGCTTTCCTTGCGCAATTACGGGCGAATTAGGATTGGATGCTTCGCTGGCCATCTGATTCCAGCTCAGATCGCCTCCGCTCGGAGCAAGATCGAGAATTCTGCGAAGCGCCCCGGCATCGCCGGCCTTGTTGGCCAAAGCGGCGAATATCGATGTGACAGAGGTTTGCAGGCAGCGCATCACCGAGTGTTCGGGCTGCCCAACGGCACTGGCGATCGGACCGACGTTGTGCCGGTCGATCGTGTTGAGTAGTGAAGTAAACAAAGAATCCGGCATAAAAACTCCTAAGACCGGAGCACACTTATCTCTCTACTGCCAGTCTAACATCGGCTGGTTACACGAACGGTTATCGGGAGTAGGACCATCGTTTGTAAATAGGCGGCGATTCCAATGAGCGGAAATGGCCGGTAGTGGTGAGGTGAGTTTTCGGCCCCCAGGCCGCGGCGCCGCTATGGCCTGCGGGTCGAAGGGGTCCGGTTCCGTGCCTGCGCGACGATTTCCTTGACGCGCGCCAGCAACTCGGGCGCATGGTAGGGGATGCCGTCCTTGATCGTCCATTCCACTCCGCCGGTATGCACGGCACGGCCGTTGCGGACCTCGTCGACGCCGGTCGGGTAAAGAACCTTGAGATTCTCGAGCGGGTTGCCGTTGACGACAATCAGGTCGGCCGTCCAGCCGGCCCGCACGCGGCCGAGCTTCGTCTCCTGACCCAGGATCTTCGCATTATTACCGGTGGCCTGCTGGATGACTTGAATGGGATCGAAGCCGGCCTCCTGGTGCAGTTCCATTCCGCGGATCAGGCCGAAGCCGTACATCTGGTAGATGAAACCGGCGTCGTCCCCCATGCCGATCAGACCACCGAGCCGGCCGAACTGCCGGACCGCAGCTTCCCACAGGCGGTAGTTTTCCTTCCAGTAAGTCTCGTCGGTGGAGGTCCATCCGAGGAAGTAAGAGCCGTGATTGGCGGGTTCGGCTGGAAATATTCCGCCAACGCCGGGTGCAGATATTCGGCGAACCAGGGCTGCGTCTGCGCGCGCTGCAGGTCGCGGGAGGCTTCATAGATATCGAGCGTCGGGTCCCAGGCGACATTGGCCTTGACCATGGCTTCGAGCACCTGGGTCAGGCGCGCGGGATCGGCCTCGCGGAACAGGTGGCCCGCCCAGCGGAAACGGTCCGTCTCGTTGTTGTAATTGTACGAGGAAGGGAAGTGTTGCACACCGTCCGCGAGCGCGGCATCGGGAATTCCATACCAGTGTTCGATGGAGGTGGTTCCGAACTTGATGTCGTCCCAGGCGTTGGTCTCCTCGACGCCGGCGTGGTGCGCGATGCGCAGCCCGAGTTTGTGTGCTTCGTCCTCCATCGCCTCCATGGTGTCGCGGTCGATGCCGAGAATTTTGATGCCGTCCGCGCCCATATCTTTCAGCTCGTGGACGTGCGCGCGGGCGGTGGCGGCGTCCTTGGGGCGCCCGAACATCGGGTAGACGAAGATGCGGGGTGCGGCGATCTGGCCTTCGGCGGAGAGACGCCGCAGCTCGAGGGCGCGCTTCGTATCGCTGCCGACATCCCGCACGGTGGTAATGCCGCAGGCCAGCCAGATATCGAGCTCGTACTCGATCGGCTGCGGCTTCCCGCCGCGCTCCTCCTGCAAATGCGCGTGCGCGTTGATGAGGCCGGGGAGGACGTACTTGCCGGTCGCGTCGATGACCGCGTCAGGCTGCGCGGCGCTGGCCTGCCCGCGCATTCCCGGCGGCGCGGAGCGGCTGAGCGATACCGCATCGAGCGGAATGACCGCGGCGATGCGGTTGTCCTCGATGAGGATGTCCTTGGGGCCGCTGGCGGGCGTGCCGTTGCCGTCGACCACCGTGGCGTTATGAATCAGCAGCCGATGGACCCGCCTGCCGCTGACCGGTGCGGGCGCCTGGGCGAAGGCCGCGGCGGCGCAAAAAAGGACGAAGGTGGAGCGCAGCATCACTCGATTGTGCCACGATCCGCCGCGTCCGGCGCCGTTATAAGGTGGGGCCATGGTGCTGGTGGCGATGCTGCGCGGCGTGAATGTCGGCGGGAACAACAAGGTGCGCATGGCGGACCTGAAGGCTCTGTGTGAATCGCTGGGCTTCGCGGATATCGAAACTTATGTGCAGAGCGGCAATGTTGTATTCCGGGCGGCCTTCGGCGAAGGCACGTCTGTCGCGGCGCGTCTCGAAGAAGCGATCGAGCGGCGCTTCGGCTTCCGCAGCGCAGTGGTGGCGCGGAATCCGTTCGCGGGGCGCGAGGGCCTGGAACCGGCCAAGCTGTTGGTGCATTTTCTTGCGCGCGATCCCGAGCCGGGCGCGCGGGCGAAGCTCGAATCGCTGCCGCCCGCGCCCGAGGAATGGCGGCTCGAAGGCCGCGAGCTTTATATATACTTCCCGAACGGGATGGGGCGGCCCAAGCTTTCGATGCCGAAGGTGGAACGGGCGCTGGCGGTCCCGGGCACGGGCCGGAATTGGAACACCGTGCACCGGCTGCTCGAAATGGCGGAGCGGCTGGAACCGGCTCCGCCGCGCTAAAATGGAGGAGCCCGCCGCATGGGGGCGCTTAGCTCAGTTGGTCAGAGCGCCTGCCTTACAAGCAGGAGGTCCGCGGTTCGAGCCCGCGAGCGCCCACCATTTCAAGGCTCTACGCCATTAAAGGGGGCACCCCAGACCAGCCTCACGAACACATAGGGCTCTACGGGCTCTACGCGGCCCTACGCCATTAATGGGGGCAGACCCCGGCCCGACTGATCACGAACATATAATCCTAACCCTCAGCCGGTAGTTGTTGAAATTGCGGAAGCCGTAGACTTGCCGCTGGAGCACCTCCATCTTGGTGTGGAAGCCTTTCGGTGATTCCGTTATTCCTGGTGAAGCGCCACATCATGCCGATCTCCGTGGACCAGGAAGCTAAGGTCTCGCCGAGTTGCACCCGTTGCGCCAGGCAGGCCTGGCGCCATGGGGGCGTCAGCATATTCTCATCGAAGGATGAGCCTGAACCGAAGGCAGGTGGCCGGCAGCGGGAAGCTCCTTTCGGTTTTGGTTTTTGGTTTTGGATTTTGAGAGGGAGGACCAGCTGTCGGCGCGGTGGGAATG
>Ga0209062_1004853_pt1 | contig 13593 bp, 11 predicted proteins | sample Coa_R2_2_FD_187158 | JGI IMG/M metagenome (GOLD analysis project Ga0209062, IMG submission 187158) | Surface soil microbial communities from Centralia Pennsylvania, which are recovering from an underground coalmine fire - Coalmine... | ecosystem: Environmental > Terrestrial > Soil > Unclassified... | reverse complement strand
TTCTCGTCACCGGCTCGGCCGGGTTCATCGGATTTCATCTCGCGCGTCGGCTCCTTCAGGGCGGTAACGAAGTCGTCGGAATCGACGGCTTCACGCCCTATTACGATCTCTCGCTGAAACAGGCGCGCCAGGCGCTTCTGGCGGAGGACGGCGGGTTTACCGGCCACCGTTTCATGCTCGAAGATTCCGACGCGCTGCAACGCATCTATGGTGCGGGCTTCGACCTCGTCTTTCATTTCGCCGCGCAGGCCGGCGTGCGCTACAGCGTCGAAAATCCGCGCGCCTATATCGATGCCAATCTCGTCGGCACTTACAACCTGCTCGAGATCATGCGGCATAAGCCGCCGCGCCACGCGCTGATCGCTTCGACCTCGTCGGTCTATGGGGCGAATGCCTCGGTGCCCTTTTTCGAGACGGACCGCGCCGATCATCCGCTCTCGCTCTATGCCGCGACCAAGAAAGCAACGGAAGATATGGCGCATGCCTATAGTCACCTCTTCGAAATTCCGGTGACGATGCTGCGCTTCTTCACGGTCTATGGACCGTGGGGCCGGCCCGATATGGCACTCTATAAATTCGTCGCCGCAATCCTCGCCGATCAGCCGATCGATCTTTACAATTACGGCAATATGCGCCGCGATTTCACCTATATCGATGATCTCGTCGAGGCGATGATACGGCTTTCGCCGCTTGCCCCGCCGAAACCCGCCGATCGGTCGGCGCCGGTTCCCGGCGACAGTCTCTCGCCGCAAGCGCCCTGGCGCGTCGTCAATATCGGCGCGGGACATCCGGTCGAACTGTCCGATTTCGTCGCCGCCATCGAAGGCGCTCTCGGCCGCAAAGCGCGGCGCAATCCGATGCCCATGCAGCAGGGCGACGTGCCGCTGACTTTCGCCAATACGGATCTCTTGTTCCACTTGGCAGGCTATCGGCCCTCGACGCCGGTGACTGAAGGGGTGGCCGCTTTCGTCGCGTGGTATCGCGATTGTTTCGGCGGCTGAGCGGACAAAATGAAGAGCAGGACCCGAGGTCCTGCTCTTCTGATCTCACGCATTTTTTTGCACGCACGGGAGCGCGCGCAAAACGCGTTACGGCTGCACCGTGCCCGGCACTTGATCGACGCCGTTCTTGCACATGCAGGCCTCACCGGGCGCCGCCGGATGATCGAGCCCGCAGCTGATCGTCGGTGTCAGGCAATATTCGCCCGAGGCATATTCGGTCGTATAGCCGGGGCCGTAATCATACGCATAGTCCGGATAATCGTAGCCATAATCATAGGCATAATCCGGGTAGCCGTAATCGTAGCCCCAGCCGTAGACCGGGCCGCCCCAGCCATATACGCCGCCCCAGCCGCCGCGATCGTGATCCCAGTCGCGACCGCCCCAATGGCCGCCGCGGTCCCAGTCGCGACCGCCCCAGTGGCCGGCGTGCCAGTTCTCGGCGGTGTTGAAGCCGCCATGGGTGCGGCCCGCACTGAAGCCGCCATAGCCGCCGACATTACCGTGTGCACCGAAGTTGCCGGCCGTGCGGCCGCCGGTGAACCCGTGCGCTCCGGCATACCCGCCGCCCATATGGCCGCCTCCCATGCCGCCCACATGGCCGCCTCCCATACCGCCCACGTGGCCGCCTCCCATGCCGCCCACGTGGCCGCCGCCACCGAAGCCGCCGTGACCGTGCTCCATACCTTGCGCAAAGGCCGCCCCGCCCAGAGCGAGGCTCGAGGCGCAAAGCGCCGCCAATAAAATTCGAGAATGTCGCATTCTGCCATCTCCCTTTCGACGATCTGCGGCGGAACAATGAAACCAAAAGGCCGCCAGAGCTGTTCAAGGAACAAGGCTCTCGACCGCGAAAGTCTTAGAAGCACAGAAGGTTCCCTGAGCTCGCGCCTCGCTGGCACAAGCCGATTCCACTTTTGCGCGAAGGGCGTTATTCTGGCGGGACCGAGGGGAGAATGGACCAGATCTTTCGCAGCTTTATTTCCGGCCTGATCAAAACCGGCTCGCTTGAGATCGAAACGGCTTCCGGCCAAAGGTTCAGGGTGGGCGACGGTTCGGGCGAAAACGTTCGCATCCGGTTTGCGGATAGAGCCGCTGAATGGGCACTGATGCGCGATCCCGGCCTGCGCTTCGGCGAGCTCTATATGGACGGGCGAGTCACCGTCGAGGAAGGCTCGATCTACGACGTGCTCGCCATCGCCTCGCGCAATGTCGCGCGCTTTTATCAATTCCCCTGGCTTGCCGCTGCGGAGAAGGTCCGCGCCGCCCTAAACGGCTTGGCGACCCGCAATACTCTCGTTCGCGCCCGGCGCAACGCAACGCACCATTACGATCTCGACAGCCGGCTCTATTCGCTCTTCCTCGACACCGATCGGCAATATTCCTGCGCGTATTTCGAATCGCCCTCCGCTACGCTCGAGGAGGCTCAGCTCGCCAAGAAGCGCCATATCGCGGCGAAATTGCTGATCGAGCCCGGCAACCGCGTGCTCGACATCGGCTGCGGCTGGGGCGGGCTCGCGCTCTATCTCGCCCGGATCTGCAATGCCAAAGTCACGGGCATCACGCTCTCGCGCGAACAGCTCTGCGTGGCGCGCCGGCGCGCCGCCGAGACGCAGCAGGCGAGCGCGCTCGACTTCCGGCTGCAGGATTATCGCGAGGTCGGCGAAAGATTCGACCGGATCGTCTCCGTCGGCATGTTCGAGCACGTGGGCCGCCGCTATTACGACACGTTCTTCCGGCAGATCGCCAAATTGCTCGATAGCGACGGCGTCGCTTTGCTTCACACCATCGGCTCCGAGCATTCGCCGCAGCCAACCGATCCCTGGATCGCCAAATATATTTTCCCCGGCGGCTATATTCCCTCGCTCTCGCAGATCACGCCATCGATAGAGAAGGCCGGGCTCATCGTGACTGACGTCGAAGTGTTGCGGCTGCATTATGCCGAAACCTTGCGGTCCTGGCGCGAGCGCTTCCTGGCACATCGCGCGCAAGCCGCGGCGCTCTATGACGAGCGCTTCTGCCGGATGTGGGAATATTATCTCTCCGGCGCCGAATGCGGGTTCAGGTTCCTCGGCCAGGTGGTCTTCCAGATCCAGCTCGCCAAGAAGATCGAGACCGTGCCGATGACCCGCGATTACATCGTCCGGCGCGAGACGGAGCTGCGCCGCCGCGACACCGCGACCACGGGCCTGCGCATCGCCGGCTGAAGCCTGGACGCATTCCTCCCGCAAAGGGCTCAAGCTGGCCCGAAGCTTTCCTCGCATCAGCGGCAAGCCGCCTGCGCCATTGCCTTTCGGCTCCGGGCTTCGCAGGATCGCAATCCGATTCTCTTGTTCGAGGGAGCCATGGCGGAAAGGCCGCTGATCTTCATCGCGACGCCCTGTTTCGGCGGTCTCGTCTCGCAGCACTATATGCAATCCGTCGTCGCGCTGATGAATCACGCGGGACAGGCGGGCTTCGACGCCATGCTCGCCCTCCTCGGCCACGATTCGCTCATCACCCGGAGCCGCAACACGCTGGTCGCGCAATTCATGAGCACGCCTGCGACGCATCTGATGTTCATCGATGCCGATATTTCATTCGATCCGAAGCAGGTCGGCGCAATGCTCGCCTTCGATCAGGATTTCGTCGGCGGAATCTATCCGCTGAAAGTCGTCGATTGGAGCAATGCGGCGCTGAAGCGCTTGACCGCCGGCGAGAGTTTCGAGACCGCCCCGCTCCTCTATGTCGGCACGCTCTGCACCGGCAACGAGCTCGAGCGCGAAGGACGCTTCGCCACCGGCATCTATTGCGGCGGCGGCTTCCAATTGCTCAAGCGCCAAGTGATCGAGCGCATGATCGAAGCCTATCCGCAGACCCGCTATTCGAGCGTGCACGCCTATAGCAATGCCAAGGGCGGCGAGAGCTACGCGCTTTTCGAATGTCTCATCGACCCGGAAACCCGGGCCTATGTGAGCGAAGATTTCGGCTTCTGCCAAAAATGGCGCGATCTCGGCGGCAAGATCTGGCTCGATACCGAAGGCAAGCTCACCCATATCGGCGCCTATAATTTCATCGGCCATCCGCAGCCGCGCTTCCAGGCCGCAAGCTGACCTCATCGGTTCGTCGCATCTCGGCGCCCGGAACCTCGGCGATTGCAGCCGAATGGCGAGGAAAGGCCATGATGCGCGCAGGGGATGATCGATGTCCGCGCCGCGTTCGGATACATAGAGACATGGCTGCAACACCCCTCGCCTCATAGGCCGAGCGCAGGCGGCAGGCGGCCCATTTTTGCCTTGATCCGTGAAGAACCGGCCGCTACAAAAGCGCGGCTTACGGCACTGCCCTTTAGGCATCGCGCGAGGCTATTGCGCAGTCTTCATCGGCAGGCGAATGCCGCCGCGGAAAAATTGGGGACATCCCGAGCGGAACGCCGACCCGTGAATTTCATGCCGGACATTGCTGCGCCGAAAAAAGTCGGGATAGCCATTATCGCGAATGATCGTGTCATCGACTGGCTGCTGCCCTTTCTCGAGAGCTATGTCGCAACGAACTCGAAAATTCCGCTCTATCTTATCCCCTACGACGACAATCTGACGCGCACGCGCCACGCCGCCGAAGTCTTCGGAATCGAGATCGCCGACGTCGACAGTGCCGAGCTCGACGCGCTGGCGCGGCGGCTCTATCCGCTCAATCCCGGCCATCGCCGGAGGCTGCGCAAGTTTCTCGCGCTCGCTCTGCCGCTCGACGAAGTCATCTATATGGACGTCGACACGATCATGCTGCGCGATTTCAGCGACGTGCTCGGCCACGTGGGCAATGGTAAGACGGAGTTTCTGGTCGCCTGTTATTGCGCCGATTACATCTATAATTCGAAGCATAGGAAATATGATTTCCTGCGCGATGCCTTTTCGTTCAACGACGGTTTCTTCGTCGCCTCGCGCCATATCCTCTCGCTGCAGGATTTCTACGAGGTCATCGCCAAGGACGAACGGATCTTTCACGAAGTGCGCCAGCGCGGCGGGCTGTTTGCGCAGCCGCTCACCAATTTCGTCGTGCACCGGCGCGGCTTGAAGGTCGCCTGCCTGCCCGATTGCATTCCCGGCGCGTCCGGCGAGAGCTTCTACAAGACCAAGAAGGCGACATTCACGCCCGACGGCCCGCTCGACTCGGAGGGAAGGCGCATCTACTTCTGTCATTGGCCGGGCATTATCGGTTTGCCACGCCGGCGAATCTTCGACGGGATCTGGCACGAATATGCGCGCCTGGCGGCAGAGCGCATGCGCGCGCAAGTACCGGCCTGACACTCAGGCCGCAGCGATCTCGGCGCGTTTCACATATTCGAGCACGTTACCGATCAGCACCTCGGGCGCTTCTTGCCGCGCAAGCTCGGGTGCCTTCAAGACTTCGAGAAATTCCTGATAGTCCGGATGCGATGGATCGCCGATGAAGGCGGCGACATGCTCCTCCTTGCTGAAAATGTCGCGCTGCCGGATCATATTGAAGGCGACCCGGTCGGCGGCAAACTCTTGGCCGAGCCTCACGAAATCCGGCATTTGCCGGAAGTTCAAGGCTTGCACCACCATCGAGAATTCGAGCGCCGCAATGCGTCCGGCGCGGCGCAACTCGCCCAGGAAAGCGAGATTCTTGCGCAATCGCGCGAAATCGCCGCCGCGCCGCACGATCGCATAGGTCGCGGCTTCCGTCGCATCGATGGAAATCTGCACATATTTCACCCGGCCCTCGAGATTGAGCTCGCGCCAGGCGCGTTCGTCGAGCAATTGGCCATTGGTGATCAGCTCCAGTCTCAGCTGCGGAAATCCGCCGCCGTTGAGCCGCTTGATCAAGTTGCGAAAATGCTTGCTGCCGAAAGGATCGCCGGAACCGGTGATCATCACCGACTTCGCCTCGGCGAGAAGCGGCAGAAGCGTGCGCTCGGTGAGCCTGTCGAGCTCGGCCTGCTTGCGCGAATTGGCGAGATAAAGACTGCTACGGCAGGACGGACAGGAAAGATTGCAGGACTTATCGTGCGAGAGCACGAGATGTTCGGGGAGCCGCGCGGGATTCTTTTTGTACTGCTCGATAACCTGGCGCGCTTCCGGCGAATCGCGATGCGGCAAGCTGCGGCTTGCGATCGCCGGACAATGCCAATGATTGCAATAGCGGAAGGAGCCATCGAGGATCGACTCGCGGATGCGCTTGGCGGCATCGCTGTTCCAAAGTTGCTCGGGATCGGAATCGAGCGTGCCGATCGGCGTCGGCAACCAGATCGGGCAGCAGACATAGGCGAGCCCCGTCGGAGTGGTCTCGAGCTGCCGGAACGGGTTCGCGCAGAAATGCGACTTGAGATAGTCCTCCGTGCTCTGATCGACGTGCTGTTCCCGGCAGATCTTCTGCCGGCGTTTCAGCATGAATGTATTGTCGATCCAGCTTCCGAGCGCCTCGATCCGTTCGAGGCCGACGAATTCCTGAAATTTCGGATGAACGAACAATCGCAAAAGCTTCTTGGGGACGAGCCGATCGACGAAATCAACGAGGCGCGCGCGAAATGTCGTGGTAATCTCGGTCATGACGCCCTCCCGATCGGGTCGCTCTGGCCGCCGAGAACGGATTGGACCAGGCCGGCAAGCGTCTGGCGATAGGCCGCACGGCTGAAAATGCGGTCATAAAGCTGCCGCGTATCGCTGTTCATCCGGTCTGCCTCTGTGCAATCGCCGGGCGCCTTGTCCTGCATGAACTTGCGAATCGCGGCAGCGAATTCTTCCGCGCCCGAGGCAAGCGTGACATTGCTCAATTGGCCGGCATCGAACGCCATGCCGCGGAAGGCGCGCTTGGTCGCGATGAGCGGCGCGCCGCTCGATAAAGCCTCGATCGTCTTGATCGAGATCCCGAAACCCTCGGTGATCGGCAGGAGAACCGCGCCCGCCTGCGCATAGGCGGCATTAAGATCATCCGTATAGCCGAGGAAGACGCCGGCATATCTGCGATGGAGCGCCGGAGCGCGGAGCCGAAATTCCTGGTCGATATTGCCGATAATCTTGACCGGCGCTTCCGGAACCCTCGGGAGGACCTCCGTCAGAAACCACGAGATTCCGAGAAAGTTGGGATAATTCGCGCTCGCGACGATGATGATGTCGGACCCGCCGCTGCCGACCGAGACCGGGTCCACGGCGGGGAAGACGAGCACATGGCGCTTTTGCGGCAGAAGCTGCTCGAAAGTCGCCGCCTCTTCCGTATTGAGGTGGATCAGAACGTCGGCGCCGGCCATATTGGCGAGCTCGATCGCGAGCATCGAATCGTAAGTCGCAGCCGGCGGCAATTTCCACGAGCCCGGCTGGCGCAGCATATATTGGCGGGCCTGAAGATCGTGTGTGTCGAGCAAGATCGGGCAAGCGCGCGAGCCGCGCAGCTTGATTGCCGCCACCATGCAGAAAAAGTGATTGCAATGGATGAGATCGATCGATTCGCGGCGCGCAAGCTCGGCAGGCAGCGACGCACGCCTCACGGTCTCAGCCAGAATCGCGGCGTAATTTCCATGCATCCAATCCATGAGCGTCTTCAGGAACGAGGGCGCGAAGACCGCCGGGAACCGCATGCCGGCAAAGTACCGCTTCTCCGCCACGAGATCGCGCGTTGCGGCGAGATAAGCGGAATGAGCGGCTGAGCCCGGGACATTGCCGGGAAAATCGGCGATCGCGAGGTCGATTAAATCGGCGCCGAGCGCGCGATAGGCCTGCGCCTGCGTGACGAAGACCTTGTGGCTGCCGCAGGAATGCCACGCCGGATGGATGAGCAGAACGGTCTTGCCCCGCAGAGGCGCGGCAGGCGCCACGGCCGAATCGACCGCTGATCCATAGCCGTTGAAGCTCATGCCGCGATCACTCATGGGCCTGCTATTTGCGGGGCTTGCGAATTGCGCTCGCGATTACGCCGATCGGTACGCGGAACCAAAGCATCAGAAGAAGCGTAAGGCCGGGACCCAAAGCGGCTGCGGCCTCATGATAGGATTGCGCGAGTCTCGCCCCGGTGCGCGACCGCCGCTGCCAGCGCGGCAGGCTCGTCTCCTCGTCATGCGCATCGATGCGCAGCAGAAGAGCGGCATAATGGAGTCTCAGCCATCCCGTCCGGCAGAAACGCGCGGCGTTAGCGACCAGGTGATCGATCGCGAGAAGCCGCGTCTTGTGATTATTGTCGCCCGCCCCGCCGGCCTCGAAGCCGATGTAATGATTGAGCTGCGCCCGACGGGAGAACACATTGGCGCCGTGAATGCGATAAAGGAAGACCGGCTCGTCGATGATGATGCTGCCGCAGAGCGCGCTGATCGCGCAGGCGAAATACATGTCGGTGCCGCTGTTCAAGCGGGCGAGCTCGGGATTGTCGGCGAAGAGGTCGAGCGCATCGCGCCGATAGCAGATGCCGGAGGTTGGCGACCAGACCCATTTGGCCGACAAGGGCGCGACGAAATGGATCTTGTCGCCGAGCGATTGGGCGAGCTCTTTCGAGGGCCAAGGCGCATCGAGAAGATGCTGATAGGGGCGAAACATATCGCGCCGCCGGCCGCGACCGCTGCGCACATACCGGTTGAGCTCCTCGCCGGTACCCAGCACGATTTGATCGCCGACCACCTGCAACATGTCGCCCGATGTAAAGCCGACATGTACGCGCAGCGAAAGATGCACGAAAACGTGAGTTTCGATCGCATGCGCCAGCAGCACATCGTCGGCGTCCATGAAGATCACGTAGGCGCCGGAAGCGACCTTGAGGCCGTCGAGCGAGGCGGGGGTCTGCCCGTCGTTGGCGGCCCGCCGGATGATCGTTGCCTGTGGATAACGGCCGGCGATTCCGGTGAGCACGGCCGGCGTCTCATCCGTCGAGGCGTTGTCGACGATGATGCATTCGAGGTTCGGATAGGTTTGCTGGAAGACGCTGTCGACGGCCTGATCGAGAAAGCGGCCGTAATTGTAATTGACGATGATGACGCTCACCACGGGCAAGCGAAACACGACTTCCTGCCCTGCGGTCCGCTTGGAAAAGCTTTCTGCGGGTTCGGAAATATTCACGCCTCATTCTCCCGGTCGGGTCCGGCTGCCAATCGCCGCCTCGTCAAAGAATTTGTTCGAAATGGGGCCTCCATTTTGCCTCTTTCGCCTTCCACCTCGGCACCCGCCGCTTGATCGAAACCCTGACGTTGCTGTAAATAACGCAAGGACGATTGCGTCATACGCACGAACCGGCGAAGCATAGAGTCAACGAAAATTCGGCCGAGCGTTCCGGCTAACATATCCGTCTTCGCGAAACCGGTCGAGAAATCTTCGGCCCCGAGCGAAACCCGAGAACGCGTCGCGAGCGAAGATTGCATCAAGTCGTCGTCCTGGCAAGATTTTCGTCTCGTGCACGGCAACGTGAAGCGCACGATGCGATGAGGATCCGCTGACATGCCCCGGCTCCTTTATCTCTATCTCGCGCGGCGCATCTTCCTTGCCGTTCTGGTGCTGGAAACGGGCCTCTGCGTGCCCGTCGTCATGACGTCGCTCTTCCATTATCTGCCGACGTCGGCGGTACGCAGCGGGCTTCTCTGGCCGGCGCTGCTCGGCACTTTGCCGACGGTGGTCTATATTGCGCTGCCGATGGCCGTCGGTGTCGCCGTGGCGCTCGAATTCTCGCGCATGGCGGCCGATGGCATGATCGCGGTCCTTTATTCTTTGCGCCTGTCGGTTCTGTCGATCTGCCTGCCGGCAGCGGTCGTCGCCAGTATCGCGGTGGGCTTCGGCTATTGGATCTCCTGTTTCGTCGCGCCCGCCTATGTCGGGCAGATGCATGACGTCATTCACGTCATCCGCAATTCGCTCAATCACCGGCTGCTCGAGCCGGCGCAGTTCTACACCTTCGATAATGGCACGCGGACGCTCTACTTCCAGCGCTGGAAATCGCCCGACGTCGTGAGCAACATGTTTATCCACCAGTTCGATACGGCGAAGAACGAAGAGGATATCATCACCGCGGAGACGACGGAATTCCGCCGCAACGAACATGGCGTGCTTCTGGTCATGAGCAACGGGTCCGTGCAGCGCCGCCCGATCGGCTCCAACAAAATGAGCACCTCGGATTTCGGCGAATATGTGCTGCAGATCGACATGCAGGGCACGAACGGCCTGCCCAAGCGCAATTGGACCGGCGTGTTCGAGCTGCAGCTGCCGAGCTTCCTTCAAGCCGCGCCCGGGCACGGGCCGCAGCATTATCCCGTCACCGAATGGACGAGCGAGGCGGCGAAAAGGTTCGGCATTCCGATTCTTGCCTTGGCGCATGCGCTGCTCGCGATGGCCCTCGTGCTGACGCTCGCCAATGCGACGGGTCGCAATGCATCGACCATTTCGGCGCTCGTTCTCGTACCGGCCGTGCATATCGGAATTTTGATCGGCACCGAGAGCTTGGTGCGCCGCGATCCGCGGCTCGTCGTCCTCGTAGCTTTGGCGATTGCGGCCGAATTCGCCGCCGCCCTTGTCCTGCTCGTGCGTCAACAGGCCAATTTCGCGGTCCCCCGGCCCGTCGCCCTGGCGGCGCCCCGCTCGCCCGAGCCGCTCCGCGCCGACCTCACTTAGACGATCGTACGCCTAGACGATCAACCGCACCTGCGGCAGGATCTTGGGGATATTGAAGGCGTGGCGATAGGCTGCGATGACTTCTGTCGGCCTTCCGTAGGCGGCGACCCGCCCATCCTCGATCCAGATGACGTGATCGCAGAGCGATTCGAGGGTCGGAAGGTCGTGCGAGACGACGAGAATGGTTCCGCGCGCCGCGAAGCGGCGGATGAAATCGTCGCATTTTTTGGCGAAGGTCGCATCGCCGACTGAGAGCGCCTCGTCGACGATCAGGATATCGGCATCCACATGAGCGCAGACCGCGAAGGCGAGCCGCGCCGTCATGCCGCTCGAATACATTTTCAGCGGCTGATAGAAGAATTCGCCGATGTCGGCGAAAGCGGCGATCGAATCGAGCCGCGCGAGAATATCGGCGCGGCGCAGACCGAGAATGGCGCCCCCGATCATCGCATTCTCGCGCCCGGTGAGTTCCGGATCGAAGCCCGCGCCGAGCGCCAGGATCGGCGCAACGCGGCCGGAAACATCGATTTCGCCATAGGTCGGACGGCTGATGCCGCAAATGAGCTGGAGAAGCGTCGTCTTCCCGGTGCCGTTGCGGCCGATGATGCCCCAGCATTCGCCGCGCTTCACCTCGAAGCTGATGTCCCGCAGCACCCAATGCGGATGAAAGAACTGCTTCCAGCGCCCGAACAGCGTCTGCATGAGCTGGTCGTTGCGCCGGGTATAAAGCTGGAACGCCTTGCCGACGCCCCGGCAGCTGATCGCGATATCAGATGACATCGACGAAGACGCTCTTGTATCGCATGAAGAAACGATAGCTGGAGCGGAAGATGAGGAGCGAAACAAGGACAGTCCCTATGTAGAGAAGCGGTGAAGGCAGGCGATCGAGAATGACGAGATCGCGCACCATCTCGACATAATCGCCGATGATGTTGGCGCGCAGCGCAATCTGCAACGTCTTCGGCGCATCGCCGATCGTGTAGAAAATGGGCGTTGCGAACATGAAGACCGGGACGATCGAAGCCATCAAATGCGTGACGTCCCGAGTGAACGAACCGAGCGCCATCAAGAACCAGCTGACCCCGAGCAGGAACATGAAGAAGGGGACGATGACGAGAGGCAGGAGCAGGATCGTCGGTGGCAGCCAGCGGGTCAAGACGATCTCGAAGACGAGAAGGACTCCGAAACTGATCCCGGCATAGACGAGCCCGCGAATGGCCGCCGTCCAGGCGAGCGTTTCGCTCGGAAAGATCGACTTCTTGATGAAATTGGCGTTCTCGTGCAGAAGCGCCGGCGAACGATAGGCCACTTCGCTGAACAGGTTGAAGACGATGAGGCCGACGAAAATCTGCAGCGAATAATTGGCGACGCCATGCGCCGCGGCGGAAGAGCGAATCCCGATCGCGCTCGAAAAGATAAAAGTGTAGACGCTGAGCATCAGCAGCGGGCCGAAGATCGCCCACAGCCAGCCGAGAATCGAACCGCGGAATCGCGCCGCCAATTCGCGCCTTACGACGGCCCGGATCAATTCCCGAAAATGCCACGCGCGCTCGAGCGGCGTGACCAGGCTCGCCTGGCCGTCAGCCCCAATCTGAAGCATAAGCCCCAACCCGCCCCGCATGTGTTAGCCGCCGCAAGTCAATAGGTTACAGCAAATGCCGCAAGCAAATCACAATCTGTGTCAATTATTACCAGAATTCCGTAGGCCTAGAGCTTTGAAGGCGCCTCGTCAACGCAGCCGCCGAAGATGCCGTGCCGTCGTCGCAATTTGCCCTTGACGGTCGACAAGCGCCGAGCGGGCCTCCTCGAGGCTCGCCCGAACGAAGCGGCAAGGTTCTCCACGCCGCAGTTGTGCCAGCCGGCCGATATCGACCCGCGCGACGTGCCCGAGCTTCGGATAGCCGCCGGTCGGCGGATGATCGGCCATGAGCACCAGCGGCTTTCGATCGCCGGAGATCTGGATCGCGCCCATCGCGATTCCGTCCGACACGATATTATACGTGCTCTTATGCGCGATCTCCGGCCCGTCGAGCCGGTAGGCCATGCGGTCGGCGGTCGGGGTCAAGCGGAATTCGGCGCTGAAGAAAGTTTCGAGCGCAGCGGGCGTGAAATAATCGTCCTGCGGCCCCGGAACGACGCGCAAGGGCGAAGAATCGCGCTCGAGCCAGGGCACCGAGATTTCCCCTTCCGCCAGCGGCGCAACTTCCGCCAGAAGCGCTAGAACATCGCCATCACGCAACATGCGACCTTCGATTCCGCCCATGCGCGAACGCGTATGTGTGGCGCGACTGCCGAGTTCGACCGGCGTATTCAATCCGCCGGCGACTGCAAGATAAGCGAAACTGCCGCTGCCGGGCCTTGCGGCGAGCCTCTCGCCGGGCCGCAGAAAGATCCGCGCCGCCGAGCCGAGATCCGCACCGTCCCGCTGCCAGAAAAATCCCCCGCCGCAAAAAGCAACGCCGATCGCTCCCGTCGCTTCGCACGAGATTTCGATTCCTCCAGGTCCCACTTCGATCGCCGCGGCGCGCTCCGGATCATTGCCGAGCGCGAAATTGGCGGTTTCGAAAGCGCCCCAGTCCATCGGCCCGGCAGGCGTCACGCCATAGCGGCGGTAATGCCGGCGGCCAGCGTCTTGAACCGTTGCGCCGATCCCGGCACGCAGAACGCGCAATAGGCTCATCTATTCCTGATCCGCGCGATCTCGCCGCCTTTAGCGGCAGCTTCCTGCAACGCGGTGAAGCTCGCTCTATCGATCGCTTCGAACGCGATGCGATCGCCGATGTCGACAAGAACCGGCGGCGTGCGCTTCGGATCGAAGAGAACGGCGGGCGTTGCGCCAAGATTATACCAGCCGGTCGGCATGGAGACCGAAGCGATCAGCGCCTGGCCGCCGGCAATGAGCAGCGAGCCCGGCGGCACGGGCGCACGCGGCTGCGGCCGGCGTGAGATCGCAAGCTCTGCCGGCAGGCCGCCCAGAAACACATAGCCCGGCGCGAATCCATACATATAGACCCGATAGG
>Ga0209062_1004851_pt1 | contig 13598 bp, 11 predicted proteins | sample Coa_R2_2_FD_187158 | JGI IMG/M metagenome (GOLD analysis project Ga0209062, IMG submission 187158) | Surface soil microbial communities from Centralia Pennsylvania, which are recovering from an underground coalmine fire - Coalmine... | ecosystem: Environmental > Terrestrial > Soil > Unclassified... | reverse complement strand
ACGGCGACGCGATGCCGCTGCAGGAAATCATCGACGGGGGCGAGCACCTTAAAGCCGATCGGCGCGGGCTCTCCCGCCGGATTAAGGGCAGTGACCATCGCCGGCACCAGGGTGATGCTGCAAAGAAATGCAATCAGCATTCCGCACCCGGCAATGAGGCCGAGTTCGGACAAACCACGATAGCTCGTGGGCAGGAAGGCGAAGAAACCGACGGCTGTCGCGGCGGCCGCCAGCCATAGCGGCTTTCCAGCCTTGTGGGCCGCGCTGCAGAGCGCCTGCCGCAGGTCGGCGAGTTCGTGCCGCTCAGTGCGATAACGCACACTGAACTGAATCCCGAAGTCGACACCCAGCCCGACGAACAGGACAAAGAACGCAATCGAGATCAGGTTGAACGATCCGACCATGACAAGGCCGAGCGCGGCGGTCGCAGACAGGCCGACCACCAGGCTGAAGAACACCGACGCGATCAGCTTGAAGGAGCGCAGCGCGAGCCACAGGACCACCAGCACGCCGAGTGCCGCCGTCAGCGTGTCGCGCAGCGCGCTGGAGCGAATGACGGAGAACTGGTCATCGTTCATGGGCACTTGTCCGGTCAGCCGGACGTCGGCCCCGAGAGACGTGAGATCAGCGGCCGCCCTCTCGATGCCCTCGGTCGCAGCCCGTCCCGGCTGCAGCGCGGTGAAGTCGAGTTTGGGCGCGACCTCGACAAAATGCCTGGAATCGCTGGCCGGCAGGGCATGGCCCCGCAAAAGCTCCTGCCAGGAGAAGAAGGCGGGTCTGCCGGCGAGCGCATCGTTCAAAGTCGTCTTGGCGAGCGAAAGCGGCCATGCCAATTGCTCGAGCTTGAGGCGGCCGGCCCCAACGCTTTCGGCTGCGGAAGCGAGCACGTTCGCAACGCCGCGCAGGCTTGGGTCGGCTGCCAGCGCCGCCAGGAAAGGTCGCGCGTGGCTGAGGCCCTCGGCGGTGGTCCTGACATCGGACAAGGAGCCGAACAGCAGTCCGTTGCGGTCGAAGAAGTCACCGCTATCCGGCTGCGTCACCTCGCGATACAGGTTGGGATCCTTGGCGAGCTTGTCCGCGAGCGCGCTCGTGGCAAGCGCGGCGTTCTCCGGAGTCGGCGCCCTCACCACGGCCGTGATGCCCTTCTGGGCAAAGGCTTGCGTCAACTCCACCTGGCGCTGGTGCCACGGCAGGTTGGGCGCGAGCAGCGCCTCGACATCGGTGTTGATGGAGAATTGCGCCACGTCGTAGATCGCTGTTCCAACAAGCAGCACGATCCCGGCCGCGATCACCGTCCTCCAATGGCGCGCACAAAATTCGACAATGCAGACAATTGCCTTGTTCATGATCGAGAGGCGTCCGGGTGATGCCCCTTCGAACAAGCGTCGCGGGCGCCAGCGGTTCCGCGGCTGGCTGTGCAAATACGCCTCACGATGTGATGCCGCAGCGCCGCACTACATGAAGGTTCCGCGCAGTAGCATCGGATAGCGGCCGTCCGCCAGGACGGCGGAGGGGTTAGGAACCGACGGCAGGGCTCTGGTTTGTCGCTGCAGCCAGCGCCAACCGACTTCTGGAGTCCACCGTGAGCCCCGAACAACCTCTGCGATCGACAGCGCGGATATCAGGACATCCGATCCATCCGATGCTGGTGCCGTTTCCGATCGTTTGCTTCATCGGCGCGCTCGTGACCGATATCGTCTATTGGCGAACAGCCGAGATGATGTGGTCCGACATCTCGGCCTGGCTGCTCTTGATCGGGCTGATCCTTGGAATCCTGGCAGCGATTGCCGGTCTCATCGATTTCCTCAGCAATCGCCTGATCCGCGCGCAGACCCCGGCATGGCCTCATATGCTTGGCAATCTCCTCGTCCTCTTGCTCGCGCTGTTCAACACCATGGTGCACAGCCGGGATGCCTGGACATCGGTGGTGCCCACGGGGATCATTCTGTCGGTTCTCACCGTCCTGATCCTGCCTGTCACAGGCTGGCTTGGCTGGTCCATGGTGTACCGGCACGGCGTTGGAGTGCACAGATGAAGTTTACAGCTGGAGCAGGGCGGCTTTTCGCGATCGCCCTCACGTGCGGCGCGACCCTCTCGCTGTGCGGCTGCGACGACGGCGGCGATCCCAAAGCGCAGATCGGTGCCAACCCAACTCTGCCGCCCATCCATCAATATCTTCTTCCGCCGGTGCATATCGCAAGAGTGGTGGGGTGGAAGCAGGGCGAGACCCCGACCGTCCCTCAAGGCATGAAAGTTCAGGCCCTGGCCACAGGGCTTGAACATCCGCGCTCGCTCTATGTGCTCCCGAACGGCGACATCCTTGTCGTCGAATCCAAGGCTCCGCCGGCCCCGCCTCCGAAGCGACCCAAGGACATCGCGATGGCGCTTGTTGAATCCTGGGCGACCTCAGGCGGATCCACGGGGCCGAGCAACCGCATCACATTGCTGCGCGATAGCAATGGCGACGGTGTTCCGGAGCAGCGGAGCGTGTTTCTCGATCATCTCAACTCGCCATTTGGTGTCGCCCTGGTTGGCAACGATCTCTATGTCGCTAACACCGACGGGATTGTCAGATATCCCTATACGGCAGGCGAGACCAAGATGACCGCGCCCGGCACCACGCTCGCCGAACTGCCGGGCGGCCCCATCGACCATCACTGGACCAAGAGCATGGTCGCGAATGCCGATGGTTCGCTGCTTTATGTTGGCGTCGGCTCCAACAGCAACATCACCGAGAACGGAATGGAAGCGGAGAAGAACCGCGCGGCGATCCTGGAGGTCGACCGTTCGACCGGCCGCTGGCGGGTCTATGCCAGCGGCGTGCGCAATCCCACCGGTCTCGCCTTCGAGCCGCAGAGCGGTGCGCTTTGGGCCATTGCCAATGAGCGCGATGAACTCGGGCCGGACCTCGTCCCGGACTATCTGACGTCGGTCAAGGAGGGCGGGTTCTACGGCTGGCCCTACAGCTATTACGGCCAGCATGTCGATCCCCGGGTCAACCCGCAGCGACCCGATCTCGTGGCAAAGGCCATCGTTCCGGACTACGCGCTCAGCTCGCATGTGGCGCCGCTCGGGCTGGCCTTTTACACCGGTAGCAGCCTTCCGCAGAATTATCGGGGCGGCGCATTTGTCGGCGAGCATGGCAGCTGGAACCGGCAGAATCTGAACGGCTACAAAGTGGTGTTTGTGCCGTTCAGCGATGGCAAGCCCAGCGGCGCGGCCCAGGATGTCGTCACCGGATTCCTCAATGATCAAGGTCAAGCGCGTGGGCGCCCGGTCGGAGTGGCCTTCGACAAATCCGGCGCGTTGCTCATCGCCGATGATGTCGGTAACACGGTCTGGCGGGTGAGCACTGCAGGACACTGAAAAACGCGGGGTTGATCCATCTCAGGGGCTGGCGGCGCAATTCGGATGGAATGGCTCTGGCGCACGGTCGGGCCGAGTGAATGGCCCGTCGCGCTTGCGGTCATTCACGCCATAACCATGACGATCAGCGCAGCGAGCAGCACCACATTCCACGCAAGCAGGAAACGAAACAGCCAGATATGCCACGCCATGGCACCAGCTTTCCGGACCGTTGATCGACCCCCCGTGAGGCCGCGATGAGCGGGCGCCGACAATCCCTGCGATGCCGGCAGTCACCGAGAATGACCCCAGCATCCGGGCGGTGTGCTGGGGTCATCCGGAATCGATCCGCATGAGACAGTCAGGTGACTCGGCGAATCAGTCAGATCGTGTCGCGGCGGTTGAGTTCCGGCATTCGCATGAGTTAATCGTTCTGGCCGCTAGAGCATGTTGTTTTTGACTGGAATCGGGATTCCCAGAAGGGACGATTTCTGATTCAAACTCCATGCTGGGCACGGGGGCCAGCATGGATGACTCGACCCTATTCGGAAGACATTCGCGAACGCGCTTTGGCGCGGGCTGACGCAGGCGAGACGGTTCGTTCAATTGCAGAGGCGCTGCAGATCAGTCCCTCCTGTGTGACGAAGTGGAAGAATCTGAGGCGGGATACCGGAGGCCTTTCGCCCGGCAAGATCGGCGGCCATAAGAAGCGGGTTTTGTCGGACGCCAATGCCGACTGGCTGCGCAAGCGTATTCGCTCAGGGCCGTTCACCTTGCGCAAGCTGACGCAGGAACTCGCCGAACGTGGGATCAAGACAGACGTACGGGCGGTCTGGACTTTTGTTCACACCGAGCGGCTGAGCTTCAAAAAAAACGATCCATCCCACCGAACAAGACCGCCCCGACGTCGCCCGTAAACGGACCCGCTGGAAGGCGCATCAAGGCAGGATCGAAGCTTCGCGCTTGGTGTTTATCGACGAGACCTGGATCAAAACCAACATGGCGCCGCTGCGCGGCTGGGGGCCCTGTGGGCAGCGCCTCCAAGCATCCGCACCTTTCGGCCATTGGAAGACCATGACCTTCATCGCGGCGCTGCGCTACGACCGGATCAGCGCGCCCTGGGTCATCGACAGTCCCATCAATGGCGAGCTCTTCACGCTCTATGTCGAGAAAGTGCTGGCACCCACCCTGACGAGAGGTGAGGTCGTCATCCTCGACAATCTCGGCAGTCACAAGGGTAAACAGGCCCGCGACGCCATCCGCGCCACGGGAGCGCATCTGCTCTTCCTGCCGCCCTACAGCCCCGACCTCAATCCGATCGAGCAGGTCTTCGCCAAACTCAAACACCTGATCCGAGCTGCCGAGCCCCGTGACGTCGAGGCAACCTGGCGAAAGGTCGGCGAACTCCTCGATCTCTTCTCCAACCAGGAGTGCGCCAACTATCTCAAAAACTCAGGCTATGTTTCCGTATAAAAGCATCATGCTCTAGCCGCGCTGGCCCCGGCGGCGCTCCTGCGTTATCTCGGCTAAGATCGACATCGCGATCTCTTCCGGTGTGATGGCGCCGAGATCGAGGCCGGCAGGCGCCCTGACCGCCGCGAGCGCGGAGGCCGCGCTGCCTTGCGCCAGCAGCTTCTCGCGCAACGCTGCCATCTTGCGGCGGCTGCCGACGAAGGCGTGATAGGCGGCTTCGATCGCAAGCGCCGCGCGCAACGCGGCCTCGTCGCCCTTGCCCTGCGTGGACACCACGACAAAGCGTTTCGCCTGATGCAGTTCGCCAACCGCAAAGCCGTCGATCAGCATATCTGCCTCGACGACAGCCGGACGGTCGGCCACAGGCGCGGCAAGCGTCACGTGATAGCCGAGCTGGCGGGCCTGCGCAGCGAGCGACAGCGCGACCGGGCTCGCACCGAAGATCACGAGCGAGGGATGCGGCAGCACCGGCTCGACGAAAATATCCATGGTGCCCTGGCTCGGACAGAAATTGGCGGCAAAGCGCACACCCTGCCGGCTCTCGCCCGCCTTGACGCCGAGCTCGGTGAGCAGATCCTCCGGCTGCACCGACACCATGCGCGGCTCGCCATCGGCGAGCGCCTCGCGCGCCGCCTTCAGCACCGCGCCGCGGGCACAGCCGCCGCCGATCCAGCCCGCGACGATGGTGCCGTCAGGCGCGATGATCGCTTTTGCGCCAGCCTTGGCCGCGGTCACCGAGACCGTGCGCACCACGGTTGCCAGCACGAAGGCGCGTTCCTCGGCCTTCATCTGTGCAACCAGGTCCATCACCTCGACATGGGCACCCATGGCTTCTCCTTTGGAGCATGATCTATTCGGACAACCGGTCCACTTTTCCGGATCATGCTCATAGCCTCGCAAGATAGGGTTCGAGCGCAACCAGGCTCTTCAGCGTATTGGCCGGCGCGTAGAGGTCGACATGCGGCAGCGCGGCCTTGATGCCGGCGGCGACCGGCGCATAGCCCTGCCAGGCCGCCATCGGGTTGAGCCAGACGATGCGGCGACAGCGTTTTGCAAGGCGCCCCATCTCGCGGCCGAGCAGGTTGGCATCGCCAGTTTCATAGCCGTCGGAGACGATCATCACGCAGGTCCGCGAATGGATCACCCGCGCCGCGTGATGGCGGTTGAAGGTCGCAAGGCTTTCGCCGATTCGGGTGCCACCGCCGGCCCCTTGCGCCAGGATCGAAAGACGGTCCAGCGCGCGCGCGGCATCCCGCTCCTTCATCGCGCCCGAGACGTGGGCGAGGCGGGTGTGAAACAGGAACGCCTCGGCCTCGCGAAACTCGTCGAGCACGCCGTGGATGAAGCGCAGGAACACGCCCGTATACATGCTCATTGAGCCGGAGGCATCGAGCAGCACGACCAGCCGCAGCGGCTTGTCCTTGCGCTGCCGCTTGACGAGCGAAATCGGCACGCCGCCATGGCTGATGTTGCGGTGAATGGTGCGCCGGAGGTCGAGCCGATAACCGTGTCGCCGCGCGAGATCGCGCCGCGTCAGCCGCGTGCGCATGGCTTTCGCAAGCCGCTCGGCTGCGTCATGGGCCTGCGCCACCTGCTCGGGATCGGCAAGCTTGCGGAAATCGACCTCGACGAGATTTTCGGCGCGCGAAGCGCCCTCCATGCGGCCTTCGCCGCCGCGGCCCTCGGGTGCATCCTCGGTCGATGGCACCTGATCCGTCGCGGACTGGCCGCCGCTGATCGTGCCGACGTCCTGCAAATTCTTCAGCGACGGGCTGCTGGCTGTTTTCGCCGCCCCCGATGTCATCGAGCGCGCGCGCACGCGTTTTCCGAGCCAGAAGGCGTCGAACAGCCCGTCGAACTTGTCCCAATCGGACTTGCGCGCAGAGAATAGATGCTTCAGGGCCGAGCGCAGCAGCCCTGGTCTCGCGGCATAACCCGAGCCCATCAGCGCAGCCGCATCCTGCCCTTCCGCGAGCCCCACCGCAAAGCCGTTGTCGCGCAAGGTCTTCAGAAACGCGGACAGTTTTTGCGCGACCAGGCGCGACACCTGGTCGATCTCCTCAAACGAAGGATGGTCGCCGCAGCAGCTCATGCGACCTTCCCCAATATGCGTTGAGTGACCTCGCGCGTGACGCGCGCGCGATCCTCCCGGGTCTTGAGCAGGCACATCATGGTCTCGTGGACCGTCTCCGGCGCGTCATGAAGGTCGCGGACGTCAAGGCCGATCAGCGCCGCCGCCCAGTCCAGCGTCTCGGCGACGCCAGGCACCTTGCGCAGCTCTTCCTTCCGCACGCCCTCCAGCATCCGCGCGATCTGCAGCGACAGCGAGGCGGAGGCGCCGTCGATCCGCGCCATGATGATGCGCGCCTCGCGCTCGACATCGGGATAGTCGACATAATGATAGAGGCAGCGCCGGCGCAACGCGTCGGACAGCTCACGCGTGCCGTTCGAGGTCAGCACCACATGCGGGATGGCGCTAGCGGTGATGGTGCCGAGCTCGGGAATCGAGACCTGGAAATCCGACAGCAACTCGAGCAGGAACGCCTCGAACTCGTCATCGGCGCGATCGATCTCGTCGATCAGCAGCACTGGCGGGGTCTCACGGCGGATGGAGGCGAGCAGCGGCCGCTCGAGGAGATATTTTTCCGAGAAGATCTGGTCCTCAACCGCATCGGCATCCGCGCCATGATGCGCCTGGATCGCCAGCAATTGCCGCTGGTAATTCCATTCGTACAACGCGGCGGACTGGTCCAGCCCCTCATAGCATTGCAGGCGGATCAGCTCGGTTCCATGCACGCAGGCGAGCGCCTTGGCGACCTCGGTCTTGCCAACCCCCGCCTCGCCTTCCAACAGCAGCGGGCGCTTGAGCATCTGCATGAGAGAGATCGCGGTCGCAAGCTCGGCGTCGGCGATGTAGCCGCACGCTGCAAGGGCCTGCGCGATCTCGTCACGGGTTTTCATGTCTTGCCAAACGCTCCGTCATTCCGGGGCGGTCCGAAGGACCGAACCCGGAATCTCGAGATTCTCAGGTGCGCAATTGCGCACCATAGTTCGGTGCTGCGCACCGCCCCGGAATGACACCGAAATTGTGGCGCGGCTTCGCGCAACAACGAAATCGCACCATCAAGCCGCAAACGCGCCCAGGCTCTTCGCCGCCTGCCAATTCCGCCAATAATCATGCGGCATCTGGATGTGCGTCGAGCCGAGGAACGAGAAGGCGTCGTTCACGGCATTGGAGAACGCCGGCACACCGCCGACATTCGGGCTTTCACCGACGCCCTTGGCGCCAATCGGGTGATGCGGCGAGGGCGTCACGGTGAAATCGGTCTCCCAATGCGGCGTTTCGACCGCGGTTGGCATGAAGAAATCCATGAACGAGCCGGTGACGACATTGCCGCCATCGTCATAACGGATCTCCTGGCCCATCGCGATCGCGAACGCCTCGGTCAGACCGCCATGCACCTGGCCCTCGATGATCATCGGGTTGATGCGGGTGCCGCAATCATCCAGCGCATAGAAGCGGCGGACCTTGTAGACGCCGGTATCGACATCGATGTCCATCACGCAGAGATAGGCACCGAACGGATAGGTCATGTTGGGCGGATCATAGTAACTGACCGCCTCCAGCCCTGGCTCCATGCCGGGCGGCACCGAATTGTAGGCTGCCCAGCAGATATCCTTCATGGACATGACCTTCTCCGGCAGGCCTTTGACGCGGAAGCCGTCGATGTCCCATTCGAGGTCGTCCTCGTGCACCTCGAGCTTGTAGGCCGCGATCATCTGCGCCTTGGCCTTGATCTTTCGCGCAGCCATGGCGATCGCGGCGCCGGCAACCGGCGTTGAGCGCGAACCATAGGTGCCGAGCCCGTAGGGCGCGGTGTCGGTGTTGCCTTCCTCCACCATGATGTTGTCGGCGGGAATGCCGATCTCGCTCGCGATGATCTGGGCCCAGGTGGTCTCGTGACCCTGGCCCTGGCTCTTGGTGCCCATCCGCGCAATGCCCGCACCTGTCGGATGCATGCGGATCTCGCACGAATCGAACATCGCAATGCCGAGAATGTCGCAGTTTTTCGATGGCCCGGCGCCGACGATCTCGGTGAAGAAGGAGACGCCGAGCCCCATGATCTCCCGGGTCTCGCCGCGCCTGAACGCGGCGCGCTTGTCGGCCTGCTCCTTGCGCAGATTGGCGTAATCCGTCGATTCCAGCATCTTGCGCATGGCGGTGTGATAGTCACCGGAGTCGTATTCCCAGCCGAGCGCGGAGTGATACGGGAACTGCTCGCGCCGGATAAAATTCTTCAGGCGCAATTCGGCAGGGTCCATCCCGAGCTTTTGCGCCAGGATGTCCATGGCGCGCTCGATGCAATAGGCGGCCTCCGTGACGCGGAACGAGCAACGGTAGGCCACACCGCCCGGCGCCTTGTTGGAATAGACGCCGTCGACGCTGAGATGGGCCACCGGGAAATCATAGGACCCGGTGACGATGTTGAAGAAGCCGGCCGGCCATTTCGACGGATCGGCGCAGGCATCGAACGCGCCGTGATCGGCGAGCACGTGGACGCGAAGCCCAGTGACCTTGCCGTCTTTCGTGGCCGCGATCTCAGTCGTCATGTGATAGTCGCGCGCGAACGAGGTCGCGGTGAGATTCTCGATGCGGTCCTCGACCCATTTCACCGGCTTCCCGGTCACGATCGAGGCGACCGCCGCGCAGATATAGCCGGGATAGGCACCGACCTTGTTGCCGAAACCGCCGCCGATATCGGGCGAGATCACGTGGATCTTCTGCTCCGGCAATTTGGCGATCAGCGACACCACGGTGCGGATCACATGCGGCGCCTGGAAGGTGCCCCAGATGGTCAGCTCGCCCTTGATCTTATCAAAGGAGCAGACGCACTGGCAGGTCTCCAAGGGGGACGGATGGGTGCGGTGATAGGAGATCAGCTCCTTGATGGTGACGTCGGCCTTCTTGAAGGCAGCGTCGGTGAGGTCCTTGTCGCCGACGGTCCACTCGAAGATGTGGTTGTGGTGCTTGCGCGGCCCATGCGCGCCCGTGGTCTTGCCGGCGAGGTCCTCGCGGAGCACTGGTGCATCGGGCGCCATCGACTTGAAGGGATCGATGAGGACGGGCAGCGGCTCATATTCGACTTGCACCTTGCTTACGCCGTCATCGGCCGCGTATCGGTCCGTCGCGACCACGAAAGCGACCTCCTGGTTCTGGAACAGCACCTTGCCGTCGGCGAGCACCATCTGCACGTCACCGGCGAGCGTCGGCATCCAGGCGAGGTTGACGGTCTTCAGCGTCTCCGCGGTGATCACCGCGAGCACGCCGGGCACCTTGAGCGCCTCCTCCGCGTTGATCGACTTGACGCGCGCATGCGCGTGCGGCGAGCGGACGAAATCGCCATGCAGCATGCCCGGCAACTTGACGTCGTCGACATAATTGCCCTTGCCTTGGGTGAAGCGGATGTCTTCGACCCGCTTGCGCTTGCAGCCCAAGCCTTCAAGGGCGGCGGTACGTTGTTCCCGCGTGGGAGTTAAGTCGTTCATTCCGCGGCCTCCTTGAATTCAACGCCATTGATCTTGCTTGCGGCGTACTGGATCGCCTTGACGATGTTCTGGTACCCGGTGCAGCGGCAGATGTTGCCTGAGATGCCTTGCCGGATCTCTTCCTCGGTGGGGGACGGATTTTCTTTCAGCAGCCGATGCGCGCGGACGATCATGCCGGGCGTGCAATAGCCGCACTGCAGGCCGTGCATCTGGCGAAAGCCCTCCTGCAGATGCGACAGCGTGCCGTCGGCATTGGCCATGCCCTCGATGGTGGTGATGTCACTGCCATTGGCCTGCACCGCGAACATGGTGCAGGACTTCACCGACATGCCGTCGATGTCGACGGTGCAGGCGCCGCAATGGGTGGTTTCGCAACCGATATGGGTCCCGGTGAGCTGCAGATTTTCGCGGATGAAATGCACCAGCAGCATGCGCGGTTCGACCAGGCCCTCGACCTCGGCGCCGTTGACCTTCATGGTCACATGGGTTTTTGCCATTGATCCCTCCCCTATTTCGCGCGGCTGGCGGCGCGTTGCAGCGCGCGCGTCACCATGATGCCGCCGACATGTTTTCGGTATTCGACCGGCCCGCGCGCATCCGCCGCGGGCGACATGATCGCCCGTGCCGCTGTGGCTGCGTTCTTCAGGCTCGCCTCATCGAGGCTGGTGCCGATGACGGCCTTGGCGGCGTCGGTCGCGAGCAGCGGCGTCTCATGCAGGTTGGTCAGTCCAATCGCGCAGGAGGCGACCTTGCCGCCGGATATGGTCAGCACCACGGCCGCGGCGGCGGTGGCGTAATCGCCGACCTTGCGCTTCAGTTTCTCATAGGCGTAGCCGTGGCCGGCTGCGGGTACGGGTATCGTAACGGCGGTCAGGATCTCGCCGGGCTCCAGCGCGGTGAAATAGGCGCCCTGATAGAAGTCGGAGGCCATGACCTCGCGCGCACCGTTCGGCCCTTCCAGGCGGTAGGCCGCCCCCAATGTCAGCATCAGCGCCGGCATGTCATTGCCGGGGTCGCCATTGGCGACATTGCCACCCAACGTGCCACGGTAGCGGACCTGGGGATCGGCGATCAGCGCAGCCGCCTCCTGCAGGATCGGCAGCGATGCCTTTATCTCGTCGGAGGCGAGCAGCTCGTGCTGGGTGGTCATCGCCCCGATCACGATCCTGCTCCCGTCGCGGCGGATGCCCTTGAGCCCGGCGACGCCATGCAGATCGATGAGATGGCCGGGCGTGGCGAGCCTGAGCTTCATCATCGGGATCAGGCTGTGTCCGCCGGCGAGCGGACGGGCCTCCTCACCCAGCGAGGCCAGCAGCTTTATTGCATCGCCCACGCTGTCGGGCCGGTGATAGCTGAATGGACCGGGAATCATGGTCTCCTCCCTTTGCGATTTGCGCGCGTTGGTCGCGCGAACGTTGGGCGGGACGCTGTCCCTGCAGTCGGCGGCTCGCAACGCTGCCGGCACGGAGGTACGAAATTCGCACGAGTTGCGGCGGATGACGCACGAATTGCGTCAGAAGGGGAGACCTATTCGAGCTTTCGATCCGTCATCCTGAGGTGCGAGCCAAGGGGTCCGCGCGAAGCGCGGCCCGATGACAGGCTCCACGAGCCTCGAAGGATAGACGGCCCCACTTGCGAGAGCCGGGCCGTCGCCCCTCGAGGCTCGCTTTCGCGAGCACCTCAGGATGACGGTGAGAGAGCGATGGCTTTGCTTACGACGATGGCTACGACACCTGCGACCGCATCGGATGCCCATTCCGCGGCTTGGCAAGCCCCAGCCTTGCCTTCACCTCGGCGATCTTGGCGCGGCTGACCGGGACACGGTGGGGGGTGGGGCCGTCGAGCTCGATGATGGCGCCATCACCCTCCTTGCGGACCAGGGTGACATGCGGGATCGCCACGATATGGCTGCGGTGCACCCGGACGAACAGGCCGGGATCAAGCTGCGCTTCGGCTTCCGAGATCGACCACGGGCACATCCGCTCCCGCGTGCCGTCATGGACGCGGGTGTAATGTGCATCGGCGCGCACGCTGCGGATATCGGCGGCATCGATGAAATGGGTGCCATCGGCGCCCTCGATCGGCAGTCGTGGCACGGGTGCCGGCCGTGGCGGCTGACCGAGCCCGCCGAGCGGCGCCGGCATCAGCCGTGGCGCGGCCATGGCGGCGGGCGCGGGCTCAGCCGCCAGCACCACCGGGGCCGCCGGCAGCGCGACCGCCTGTTCGACCGGCGCTGACGCGACCTGGCGGCGCGGATCCGGCACCAGCGACAGCAGGAAGCCGGCGGCGATCACAAAACACAGCACGGCCACCACGATCGAAAGGATCTGCGGCGAAGCCGCGAGGCCACCGGCGACGTGATGATGCTGGTTGGCGGCCGACAACGGCACGAAGTGCATGCCATACATCGCCGTGTAGTGCATGCCGGACACGGCAACGCCAAAGGCGACCGCGCTTGCAATCAGGCGGACGCCGTCGGCCCGCGCCAGGAAAGCGCGCAAGCCCCCATAGGCCGTAACAATCGCGACCAGGATCGACAGCGCCACCATGGTGCCGTCATGCCGGATGGCGAAATCGCCCGACAGCCCGTGAATGCCGACATAATGCATGCTGACAATGCCAAGTCCGAGCAGCACGGCTGACGACACCACGCGGAGCAGCGACGGCTCGCCGATCGAGACGAAGAACAGGGAAATGCCGACCACCAGCGCGCAGATCAGGAACGAGATCATGGTCGGCAGCACGAGATAGACGGTGTCGGCCGGGATCGGGGCGGCGAGCACGCCGACGAAATGCATGGTCCAGATTCCGACGGCCAGAAAGGCGGCGGCGCCTGCGAGCAGCGCGCGGCGGCTGACGCCGGCCGCACTGCGCACGCGCGCAGCCAGCGCAAAACCGGTATAGCCGCCCAGGATCGCGATCGCCACCGAGAGCGCCACGAGATAGGGATCGTGTCCTTCGAACATGATCTTTTCAGGCCTACCCGTCGCCACGGGCAAGCCTCCTCCCGCCGCCGAGTTTATCAACGCGGCGGCGGGAAAGACAATCAATGGATTGTGGCGCGGCGACCCGGCCTTATGAGCCCGCCACGATCCCGGCCGCGACCTGGCCGCGCAGCCGCTCCAGGCTGAGCAAGGTGTTGGCGCAGGCTTCCGCAACCTCGATGCCCTTGGTGGCGAAATGCTTGCGGAAGAAGTCGAAATGCGCCTGGCTCTCATGGAACTGCTGCGGCG
>Ga0209062_1004844_pt1 | contig 13611 bp, 8 predicted proteins | sample Coa_R2_2_FD_187158 | JGI IMG/M metagenome (GOLD analysis project Ga0209062, IMG submission 187158) | Surface soil microbial communities from Centralia Pennsylvania, which are recovering from an underground coalmine fire - Coalmine... | ecosystem: Environmental > Terrestrial > Soil > Unclassified ... | reverse complement strand
AGTTTCGTGGCGCCTTTCGGAGCAGGCGTTTTGAAAGCGTCGTGAATGAGGCCAGCCGTCTGTTTGCCATGGGCGTTCGCGAGATCAATTTGATCGGCCAGGATACCACCTGTTATGGTGAGGATCTCGGACTAAAGAATGGACTCGCCCATCTGCTCGCACGGCTCGCGCAGATTCCGACCGAGCTGCCCCGCTGGATCCGATTTCTCTACGCGTATCCAAACAAAATCACCCAGCAACTCTTGGACACGATCGCGGCCCACGATGCGTTGGTCAAATACATTGATATGCCGCTGCAACATGCAAGCGCTCGCATTCTCAAGCGCATGAAGCGCGGAGCAAACGGCGATATCTTTCTCAAGCTGATTGAGCGTATTCGGACGACGATTCCGGGCGTCGCTATTCGCACCAGCATGATTGTGGGTTTCCCCGGCGAAACCGACCGCGATTTTGAAGAGCTTTGCCAGTTTGTTCAAGCCGCACAATTTGACCGGCTCGGCGTCTTTTCCTATAGTGACGAGGAGACCAGCCAGAGTTTTCATCTTGATGGCAAAGTCGATCAGAGAACGATTTACCACCGCAAGCGCAAATTGATGGCCTTGCAGCGGCGTATTTCGCTCGCGAAAAACAAGCGGCTGATTGGCTCAGAACTGCCCGTGCTCATCGAAGGCCCATCGAAGGAAACCGAACTGTTGTGGGAAGCGCGTCTGCCCACGCAGGCTCCCGAGATCGACGGCGTCTGTTTCATCAACGATTTCGGTCCGGCGCCAGCGAAACCTGGCGAGATGCGCAGGATGCGCATCACTCGTGCCTATGCTTACGATCTTGTGGGCGAGCTTATCGATCCAGCCGAGCGCGCTGATCGCGCCACGCAAACCTCCAACCCCTTTCCGATCTTGGCGGCGGTTTAGCTCGCTCATGTGCGCAGAAGCCGTCCTGGGCGATGATGCGGATCATCAGCTTACATAACCCCACTGTGCAAGCCATTCGTCGCGCAATTCAGTCCGGCAGACCGCTCGAAAATGGCCTGATCGTGGCCGAGGGACCACATCTATTAGAGGAAGCCTTGCGCAGCCGCTGGAGTGTGGAGCAGATCTGGACCACGGCCGAGGGCCGCAAACGGTATCAGACGCTGATCGAGAGCGCTAACGTCGATGTGCAAGAGACTTCAGAGCGCGTATTTGAAAGCCTGAGCGGCACCCTGCATCCTCAACAGGTGTTAGCTCTATTACACAAAAAAGAGTGGGAATGGGAGGATCTGGTTCGCGGAAAAACGTTGATTGTGGTTCTGGATGGTATCCAGGACCCAGGAAATGCAGGAACGATCGTACGCTCGGCTGAGGCGTTTGGCGCAACGGGCCTTGTGCTGCTAAGGGGTTGTGTAAACGTGGCAAACGGTAAATTTTTGCGTGCTGCTGCCGGATCCATCTTCCGTATGCCGTTCCTTGAGCACGTGGAGATCGACCATTTATTGAATTTATTTGAGCACAGCAGCTTAAAGCGATATGCTTTGACCACGAGGGCAGGAACAGACCTGCTCGATGCTGACTTTCGAGGCGATACTGTACTCGCCGTTGGCAGCGAAGGAGGAGGGCTATCGCCGATGCTGCTTGAGGCGGCCGAGCCGCTGTCGATTTGTACGAGGATAGAATCGCTCAACGCGGCAGTAGCTTGCTCCATCGCGCTGTTTGAGGCTGCACGGCAAAGGAGGAGGGGCCGATATGAGCCTGTTTGAGAGCGTGCAGCCGAATCTCGACGTGCAAGATGAGTTCAGCGGCCCCCTTGCGGACCGCATGCGCCCTCGGACGCTCGAGGAATTCTTGGGCCAGGAGCATCTGGTCGGCCCGGGCAAGCCGCTGCGGGCGCAAATCGAGAGCGGCCAGCTTACCTCGTTGATCTTGTGGGGGCCCCCAGGCTCCGGGAAAACCAGTCTGGCGGTACTCATTGCCAGACAAAGCCGCGCTGAGTTCATCCCCTTTAGCGCCGTATTGAGCGGGATCAAAGAGATCAAAGCGGTAATGGCCGACGCCGAACGCGCACGCCGCCTGGGCCGAAAGACGCTGCTGTTTATCGACGAGATCCATCGCTTCAACAAGGCGCAGCAGGATGCATTTCTGCCCTATGTGGAGCGGGGTGACGTGGTCTTGATCGGCGCGACGACCGAAAATCCATCGTTTGAGGTCATTTCTGCGCTGTTGTCGCGCACCAAAGTGTACACGCTTCGGGCGTTGGAACCCCCCGAGATCGTTGCTTTGCTCAAACGAGCTCTGGCGATCCCAAGACGGGGCCTGGGCCATCTCAACCTAAAGATTGCGGACGAATTGCTCGATGAGATTGCAGTGGCCTCGAGCGGGGACGCACGAGCGGCGCTGAATACGCTGGAAATCGCCGCAGGTTTGGCCCGGGACGGTATCATCGGCGAGCAGGCGGTGGCAGATGCCTTGCAACGCAAGGTGCTGCTGTACGACAAGGCAGGGGAAGAGCATTATAACCTGATTTCCGCCTTGCATAAGTCGGTACGGTCCAGCGATGTGGATGCAGCGTTGTATTGGCTGGCGCGCATGATGAAGGCTGGCGAGGATCGGTTATATCTGGCGAGGCGTCTGATGCGTATGGCGATTGAAGACATCGGGCTGGCGGATCCGCGGGCTGTCGAGCAAGCCGTGGCCTGTATGCAGGCGGTACATTTTCTTGGAATTCCCGAGGGAGATCAGGCGCTTGCTCAGCTCACTATCTATTTAGCTCTGGCTCCGAAATCCGATGCGGCGTACCAAGCTTTGAACCGGGTGAATGAAACGATAGAGAACACCACAGCGGCCCCTGTGCCGCTCCATCTCAGAAATGCGCCCACTCGCCTGATGAAGGAGTTGGGCTACGGGCGTGGCTACCGTCACGCTCACCACGAAGAAGATGCAGTAACCGACATGACCTGTTTGCCGGAGTCGTTGGAAGGTGCGGTCTTTTATCAGCCAACCGACCGAGGCTTCGAGCAAAAGCTGAAGGAACGTTTGGAATGGCTGAATCAAAGGCGCGGGAGAACCGCCAATTTTACGCATTAGAAGCTTATGAAGCAGCAAAATACAGGCTCAGTTTATGTAAGCTTGAAGATCGGAGCTATCTCCCGTGTCCACTAACGCGTTCACTATGACGAAAAGCGGAAACGAGCCCCCGCCTGGGACGACGGAACGCCGGCGGTCCAGCCGGTTTCCGATCGAACGGGAGTTGCGCTATAAAACGCTGAATCAGCGTGCAGAACCCATTTCCGGCACCGGGAAGACGGTCAACATCAGTAGCTCTGGTGTGCTCTTTACCTCCGAACACGAATTACCCATAGGGACTAGGCTGGAGATTTCCATCAGTTGGCCCGCGCAGCTCAACGACAAATGTTTTCTCAACTTGGTTGCCCGAGGGCGAGTGACTCGCCAGGCGAAGGGACAGTTAGCCATTCAAATTCAACAGTATGAGTTTCGTACGCAGAGCCGGCTCGGCAATGCGCAATCGCGTGAAGCAAGCTGACGAGATATAAGCCAGCCAAGTAAGTCTAAATTACAACCGTAAACTCCTCGATACCCGGGCGCCCCTCACCTCCATCTCGCTTTCCGCTCACCCTCCTCGTGATATACATTCCAGAAGGTAAATCCCTATGAGACGTGTGGCTTTTGCAATCGCAGGGTGGACCTTATTGGCGGCGCTTCCCGCCCTGGCGCAAGTAAAGATGACCCGGGAACAGATGATGTTCTACACCTCGGAGTGGAAAGGCGACCGTTTCCCTGACGGTCGTCCCAAGGTGCCGGACGATCTGTTGAAGCGGGTTTTGGACGTCTCCATTGAAGACGTCTGGGACTACCTGCGAGCACATGGCTACCGCAATCAATTCGAAGGCGGCTGGCAGATGCTTCACGAGGATAGGCCGTTTGCGGGTCGTGCGCTTACGGCGCAGTACATGCCCACACGGCCGGATATGGTGAGGGCCATCGTCGCAGAGGGCAAACAAGAAGGTCGCGTTGGAAGCACCAATAGCTGGCCTATCGCTGAATTGCAGAAGGGGGACGTGTATGTGGCCGACGGGTTCGGAAAGATCATCGAGGGCACTCTCATCGGCTCCAATCTTGGCAACGGCATCGCTGCTCATGGCGCCAACTTCGTCTTTAACGCCGGTATCCGCGATCAAGAGGAGAATCGGGAAATCCCCAATTTCAACGGATTCTATCGCGGTTACGATCCCTCAGCCTGGGCCGATATGGTCTTGACTGCAATCAACGCTCCGGTGCGGATCGGACGCGCCATCGTCTTGCCAGGAGATCTGGTTTATGCTAACCGAGATGGCGTGCTGTTCATTCCAGCAATCCTGGCGGAACAAGCCGTAAGCGCGGCCGAATTTACTAATCTCAAAGATGCTTTCAATTTTGAGCTAAACCAGCAAGGCAAAAATGGTGCGCAATTTGAAGGAGGCTGGAATGCTGCCAAATATCAGGCCTTTGTCAAATGGGTGGATGCGCATCCGGATCGTCTGAAGATGCCGCGCAGCGAATTTGACAAGTTAGTCTCCGAAGCAATTCGTTCACACCGTGAATACTAAGCTACTATACTGGCTATTCATCCAGCTCTGAAAAGTGACAGAATAACAGGACACAGGGGGAAACGAATGAGCAGGTTGCACAAAAGTTTGGGCGTGGGAAGTCTGTTTTTGCTTGCAGCGGCCATGCCCGCTCTTGCCCAGGTAACGGGCGGCACGATTTTGGGCACGATCAAAGATCCGAGCGGTGCTGGCATCGCAGACGCAAAAATTACGATCACCGAAGTCAATAAAGGAACTTCGACAGAGTATCGCACGGATCAAAATGGGGATTATGTCGCGCCCTTCTTGATTCCGGGCACCTACCGGGTTGTTGCCGAGAAAGAGGGGTTTCAGCGCGCAGTCTCAGCCGAGATCCCCTTGCAAGTCGATCAGAAGGCGCGTATGGATATGACCCTTCAGGTAGGGCAGGTGAGTCAGACGCTGGAAGTGGTTGCGACCGCTCCGCTGGTGCGTTCCGATAGCGCGGAACTAGGTGAAGTCATCAATCAGCATGCGGTCGAACAATTGCCCCTGAATGGCCGAAATTTCGCGCAGCTTGTCTATCTGGTTCCCGGCGTTACGCAAGGCCAGGCGGGCGAGAATCTTTCTGGAGCAAGTACGTTCAATCCGCGCGCAGCTTCCGATTTCAATGCTCTCGGAAGCCAGGCCAATGCGAATGCCTGGCTGGTAGACGGCATCATGGACAACGAATACACATTTAATACCGTCATGGTGCAGCCTTCCGTTGAATCTGTCCAGGAATTCAAAGTGCTGACGGGAACGTATTCAGCGGAATTCGGGCGCGGGGCAGGGGTTGTCACGACGCAAACGCGGTCGGGGAGCAATCAGTTCCATGGCAGCTTATTTGAGTTTCTGCGCAACAGCTACATGGACGCGCGCAATTACTTTAACGCTCCGCCTCAACCACAGCCACCTTACCGGCGCAATCAGTTCGGCGCTTCCCTCGGCGGACCGGTGATCAAAAACAACACCTTTTTCTTCGCAGACTATTATGGCTGGCGCGAATCGAAGGGCCAAACATTCATCAACACAGTACCCACGGCTCAAGACCGCACGGGAAACTTCAGTGATAACCCTGTCAAGATCTATGACCCGCTCACGACAGCAGTTGACCCGACAACAGGAAAATTGGTCCGTACTCAGTTCCCCAACAACACCATATCCCCCGACAGGTTGAACTCGGTTGGAGTAAATGTCGCGAATCTCTATCCACTGCCCAATATCCCAGGAGCCGGCTTGCAAAACAACCGGGTGGATACACTGGCGCGCCAGCTCAATGATAACGGCGGCAACATTCGCATTGACCATACCTTTGGAGCCAAAGATTCCATGTTCGCCCGTTACAGCTTTGAGCAGTTCAATCTTTTTGATACGCGGGGCCAGGGAGGCTGTTGTATTCCTACACCCGCAAGCGTGAAATCCCGCTTTGACCTCGGTCCGTTTATTGCCGGCGGCCAGAATACCGTGCTCGCTGCTTCTGGCTTAGCCTTCAATGAAAGTCATATCTTTTCACCGACAGTCGTAAACGAATTCATTGCCGGCTTTGCACGCACCAATCCATTTACCAAGCAATCGGATTTCGGACACAATGCGGCTACCTCTTTGGGTATTCAGGGAATCAATATCAGCCAGTTCACCACCGGAATTCCGACGATCAACATCAGCAACGTTCCCGGCCTCAGCGCCTACACTTCGCTGAATGGAGGTCCGTCATTCTTACCGGCTCACCCTGTGCAGACCTCCTACCAGCTTCAGGACAATCTCTCTTGGACCAAGAACAGCCACGGGCTGAAGTTTGGCTATCGCATCATTCAGGACCAGGTTTCTCCCTTCACTAACACCAATACCCGAGGAGTGCTTAATTTTGCGACGAATCTGACGAATGATCCTTCTACTGGCACACAGGGAAACGGCTTAGCCACGCTGCTTTTGGGCTATCTGGCAAATGGCAATTCCCCGGGCGGCAGCCGTGGATTTTTACAGACTCCATACTACCTCACCGTGTGGGAACATGCGGCCTTCATCGAAGACGATTGGAAAGTAAGTTCGCGACTGACCTTGAACTTGGGCCTGCGTTGGGATTTGTTTACACCTTACACGGAAAAGCGGAACCGGCTGACGAACTTCGATCTTGCGACCTTGACGTTAGTCTACGCCGGAGTGAATGCCACCCGGGCGGTGGATTTAGAGACGCGCTGGAATGATTTAGGGCCTCACATCGGGTTTGCCTATGATCCTGCTGGCAATGGCAAGATCGTGTTACGCGGCGGCTATGAAATCTCCTATTTCCCCGAGCAGACGTCAGCTTCGAATTTCCTCGGCCAGCAGGTACCATGGACCATTTCGCAGAACACGGCCGTTGTTCCTCAGTATCCCTTGGGAACCGCCATGGGAACGGTGCCTACGATCAACAACCCATTTGGACCGCCCGTGCCGGTGCAGCCCATGACCACGGCAGATCTGGTGGCAGCCAATCCAAGCGTAATCGGTCAGTCTTTTACGAATCAGACGCCTTACTACGAGACCTGGAATTTCGATATTGAGCACGAAATCGGAAGCAGCATGCTTGCCGAGGTCGCCTATGCGGGCAGTCGCGGCGTTCACCTGATGTATTGCTACAATCCGCAAGAAGTAGAACCTGGACCTTCTAGCATTCCTTCCAACCTGAGGGTGACCATTCCGGCAATTCCTACCTTCCGCAGCATTACCGAATGCGATCCGCGTAATAGCTCCACCTATCATGGGTTCCAGGCTAAATTAACGAAGCGCCTCTCAGGTGGCGTGCAGTTCCTTGCCAGTTACACATGGTCGAAATCGCTCGACTACGGAGGTTCGGCGGCGAGCGGCGGAGGAGCCGTCGGTAATCCTCAGACGGTTACGAACCTAGCGGCCGGCCATGGTCCTTCCGGCTTTGATATCCCGCAGCGTTTCGTGGGGAGCTGGATCTGGGATCTGCCTTTTGGACGAGGCCGTGCGTTGTTGAATAACGGCCCCTTATCCTACATCGTGGGCGGATTGGAGCTCGGTGGGATCGCTACGATTCAAAGCGGTTTGCCGTTTACGGTGTATCTCTCGGGCAGTTGTCCAAACAACGCGACAAACTGCTGGCCGGATCGGATTGCTTCCGGCCAGCTTTCGAACCCCATCTACTCCCATTGGTACGATCCCACCGCCTTCATCGAGCCGTGCCAGGTGGCAACCGTAAACGGTATCTGTTCCCAGCCGGCCTATCGCTATGGAGATTCCGGCCGCGGCATCCTGCGGGCCCCAGGCACCTTCAATTTCGATTTGTATGCACAAAGAAATTTCAGTATTCGGGAGCGACTCAATCTTCAGTTCCGGCTGGAGGCGTTCAACGCACTCAACCATCCGCAATTGGGCTTTCCGAATCAGAGTGTAAATCCCGGGAATCCGGCGGCGACCTCTACCGCAATCACCAGCACGATCGGCGATAACCGCGACCTGGAAGCTGCGATCAAGGTGGTGTTTTAAGGGTTTTAGCGAAGCCAATTATGTTGCAAGACTGGCAGAAGTCCACATGGAATCGTCGCAGCATGTTTAGGGCGGCGGCAGGTATGCTAGGCGGAGCCCTGCTGGCAAATGCTGCAGAAGCCATCCAGGCAGAACAGGTTCAACGCCGCAGCAATGGCGGCTCCATCAAGATCACGGATCTGAAATGCGCCATCATCGGCAACAACCCGACGGTTCGCATTGTTACGGATCAGGGCATTTCGGGCTACGGGCAGGCGGAGTCCGCCAAGCCGTATCTCAAACCGATGGTGCTCTTCTATAAGAGATACCTTATAGGCGAAGACCCGACGGACGTAGCGCGCATCATGCTGAAGATCCGCCGCATGGGAGCGATGAAGCCTTGGGGTGCGGCCGTCAGTGCGATCGAGATTGCACTCTGGGACGTCGCGGGGCAGGCGGCTGGCTTGCCCGTGTATAAGCTACTCGGCGGGAAGATTCGCGACCGCGTACGCCCCTACGGGAACTCCGAAAACAATTCACGCAGGCCGCTCCGAACCCCGCAAGATTATGCCGAAGTCGCAGCGGAGGTGAAAGCGGCGAAAGAGGGCTACACATTGGTGAAAATGCCCGTCGCTTTCCACAACACCGCCATGCTGACGGCAATCCCGGATGCATGGTACGGGGAACAGTGGACGGGGGTGCAGCCTCCTTATATGGATCGCGGACTGCTAACCGAACGCGGCTTGGATCATATCCTCGCCTGTGTCGAAGCCGCCAAGAATGCCCTCGGCAAAGATGTCGGCCTCGCTCTGGATTGCGGGCCAGGCTGGACCGTTAAGGACGCCATCCGGTTCGCGCGAGCTGTTGAACCCTACCATCTCGCCTGGCTGGAAGATCTGATCACCGGCGACTACATGCCTTATCCAAACGCGCAGGTTTTCAAGCAGGTCACCGACAGTACTTCGACCCCGATTCACACTGGAGAAGAGATCTATCTTCGCGAGAACTTCAAGGACCTCATCGAAAATCAGGCAGTCGATGTGATCGGGCCCGACCCGGAGGATGTTGGCGGGATCGCGGAACTGAAATGGATTGCCGAGTACGCCAATCTTCACGGCATTCTGGTGGCTCCGCATGGGATCTTCGATGGGCTGTTTGGGGTGGCTGCGCAAGTGCACATGGGGGCGGCCCTGCCGCAGAACTATATCGCCTTCGAATATGCCAAAGGCCAGCCGGAATGGTGGTATGACATCGTCGAGGGGCTGCCGGACCCTGTGGTCAAGAATGGATTTATCGAAGTGTGGGACAAGCCCGGTCTGGGCATCACGTTCAACGTGCGGAAAGCGAAAGCGCACCTCAGAGAGGAAGATCGCGACTTCTTCGATTGAGGCGATGCGCGCTTCTGGGAATATCTGAGAGGCGCATCCTCCTATAAAGATTTTTGATAATCTGTTCCCAGTAAAGCCACTATAAACGTAGTCATGCTGCGTCATCAGTTGCGTTCCGAGCCTTCGTTCGAGATTGACGAGCCTTACATACGTGATCTGGTTCGCGATCTGCACCGCGTGGATGCCCGGATTTATTGGATCGACCTTCTGAGTACGGCAGCCGTCGGTTGGACTGCCTTTGCCTTTGCGGTGGCTGCACCGCTGTTTTCCTTTCCCATGTTCGCTTGGGAAGCGGTTGCCGTGTTTTCTCTTTATCGGGCACTTTGCTTTATGCATGAAATCAGCCATCAAAGCCAGCGCACGCTTCCAGGCTTTGAATTCGTTTGGAACTTGCTGGTCGGTTATACGGTTTTGATGCCCTCGTTCCTGTATTGCGGCGTGCATCAGAATCACCACAAACTCACCACCTACGGAACCGAACAAGACCCGGAATATTTGCCCTTTGCGCGCTCGCGCCGGCTGACGATCCTGTTTGCGCTCGAAAGTTTCCTGATTCCTTTGTTCCTGCTTGTTCGTTTTCTCATCCTGGGACCGGTAAGTCTTCTCTCAAAGCGATTTGCGGAACAGCTTGTGATCTATGCCTCCTCGCTGACGATGAACCCGCGTTACCGGCGCCAGGCGACGCCAGCTTTGGTTGCTAAGGTTCGCCGGCATAGCGCCGCGATCATCACTCTTTGGGGCTTTGCTGTCGCGGCGGCCATTCGGGGCTGGCTTCCATTACGCATATTCCTCATCTGGCTGATGGTTTGCTCCCTAATCAGCTTCGTGAATACCATTCGCACGCTGGGTGCGCACGCATATGAGAGCTCTGGTGAGCCGTTAGACCGGCTGGGCCAGTTGCTGGATTCGATCGATACACCAGGACGCTTCTGGACCGAGTTGTGGGCGCCGGTCGGCCTGCGCTATCACGCTTTGCATCATTATTTCCCTGGTATTCCGTACCACAACCTCGGAGAAGCATATCGTCGCATTACGGCCAGTGTCGCCGTGGGAGCTAATTATCAAAAAGTCACCAGTCCCAGCTTGCAACATTCCCTGCGTACGTTATATGAAAAAGCGGCCTGCAAGTGGAACTGAAGAAGCGAGCATGCCGGTAAGGCTGAGCTAAGCCGCACACCGGTGAAGGCGCTGCTGCCGCCGCATGCATTTCGGGATTATCACCCCACCTGTTCCAGGGCATCTCCATCCTTTTGGGGCGCTCGGCCGGGAATTGATACGGCGCGGACACCGTGTTGTGGTTTTGCACATGCTGGACCTCCGGCCTGCCGTGCAGCGTGAAGGGTTAGAGTTCATCTCCATGGGCGATCCGATCTGTCCCCCTGGCTTTCTGGCAAGCTCGCTCAGCACGATCGGCAAGCTGCGCGGTTCTCGGGCGCTTCGTTTTACGCTGAGCCAAATTCGCCGGACCACGGAGATGTTTCTGCGTTACGCCCCACCGGCGATCCGCTCGGCCGGGATCGACGCCTTGCTGGTCGATCAGACTGAGCCTGCAGGCGGTACCATCGCGGAATACCTCGGAATTCCGTTTGCGACCATTTGTAACGCGCTTGCCCTCAATCGCGAGCCAAGTATTCCGCCACCGTTCACCTCCTGGAGCTTTCGGCCGGGATTCACGGGTCGCTTGCGCAACCGACTTGGATATGCGGTGCAGGACTGGATCATGCGCCCGATTTGGCACACGATAGCTCAATATCGCCACCGTTGGGGACTTCCGCCGCTTGGCTCAGCAAGTGATTCCTTCTCCAAAATCATACAAATCAGCCAGCAAGCACCCGCATTCGATTTCCCGCGCCGGAACCTGCCCGCCCACTTCCACTACGTGGGTCCGCTTCGCTCATCTCATGGATCTCCGATCTCCTTTCCGTGGCAGCGGCTCGACGGAAGGCCGATCCTCTATGCCTCGCTTGGCACGTTGCAAACGGGCAAACGAGAAATCTTTTACTGCATCGCAGAGGCTTGCGCCGGGCTCGACTTACAGCTCGTTATGGCGCACGGCGGAGCCTTGAGCGAAGCAGAAGAGCGTTCTCTTCCAGCAGGCACCCTGGCAGCCTCATATGTTCCTCAGCGGGAACTGCTTGCAAAAGCATCGCTCACCCTGTCGCATGCCGGTTTAAATACGGTACTGGATTCGCTTAGCTTTGGCGTACCCCTGGTCGCAATACCGATTACGTTTGAACAACCTGGAATCGCAAGCCGGCTTGCGTGGTGTGGAGCGGGCCGGGTGTTACGCCTGAGCTCACTGACGCCTTCACGCCTGCGGGCTGCCGTTTTGGAGGTTCTTCAAAACAAAAAGTACGCTGAGAATGCTTGCCGAATGAAGCAGTCGATTGAGCAGGCGGGAGGCGTTACGCGCGCTGCCCGCCTGCTCGAAGGGGCACTTCGCTAGAAGAAGCCGAAGTTAAAGCTACCAAAGGATGGTGTGAGAGGCGGCTCATTGCGGATCAGGCCGCTACCCACCACTCCAATCGAGAGGGTCGATATGGGACTGCCGGTTGAGGATTGTCCATAGAACGTTCCATTTGCCGACCGCCAAATCAACAAATCCGCCTTGCCATCTCCATTAAAATCACCGACCACAGGTTGATCGCCAATCGGCAGACCCCACTGCCTGAGATAGGTCCTGCTGGCAACGCAGTTCTGAGCGGTACAAATGCCGTTGGTAGCGGACGGAACTACCCACCATAATCCGTACGGTGGGCGGTAGACAACGAAATCCGTTACGTGATCGCCGTCCACATCGGCAGCTACCGGAATATCACCCGGCAAGCCCCACTGCTGTGTATAAAGCGTCGAGCCAGCACCGGGAAGCACATTGCCGCCGGATACGACGCTCGAAAAGGGAATGATGTACCAGGAGCCGTTCACCGGGCGCCAGATAGCAAAATCGGCGTGGCCATCACCATCATAATCTCCCGGCTGGACAATGCCATCATTCACACCTGTCAGCAAGGCAAGATTCAGTACCGAACTCGGTCCCCCACTCGGCTGGCTGCTCTGGACGATGTACCATAAGCTGTCGGCTCTGTCGTAGGCGGCAAAATCCGTTTTGCCGTCACCATCATAGTCAGCCGCAATGGGGACATTCGGCGTTAGCCCAAGCGCAGCTTTGCAAGAGACCGGTCCCGATATGGGATAGGCTTGATAACAGTATTGCAACGTGGCAACGGCTCCGCTCGGATTCGTGCTTGGCACAAGAAACCAATTGCCGTTTTGTGGATCAAATAGGGCGAAATCGGGCTGTCCATCGCCATCCCAGTCGCCTTCGACACGGTTATATACACGTGCCGCGGTATTTGGCCCTGCATAAGAATTGGGGAAGCCGGGAACTTTAAACTTTGTAGCCAGTAGTTCGCTTGGCGGCAAAGACGGATAAATGGCCGTCGAGAGATCTCTGCCATAGACAACATGTAGGTTGCCGCCCGAGCCAAAACCCTGTGGATCGGGTGCGCCACTGGTACCATGTGGATCGTATGGCCGCCAGACTGCATAGTCCGTGCGCCCGTCGCCATCGAAATCTCCTACGAACGGAATATCTGAACTAGACGCTCCCACTTGAATCGAAAATGTAGAATTCCATGTGCTTCTGCTAGTGAGCGCATAAAAAGTACCGTTACTGGGCCGGTAAATCACCATTTCGCTCTGGCCGTCACTGTCAAAATCTCCTGTAAATGGGGTGTCACCGGTCTGGCCGCCGTTTTGCCTCGTGATCTGCGTGCCCGTTTTGCTTTGCAGCACATACCAGCCGCCGAGTGAGGGACGGTAAACCGCGAAATCGGTTTTGCCGTCACCATCATAATCGGCCGGCACCGGGATATCGCCTGGCAAGCCCCACTGCTGGATTACGGTCTGGCCAGTGCTACTCAGAATAATGAACCAAAGGCCGTAAGGGGGGCGATAAACGGCGTAATCGGTCTTGCCGTCACCGTCATAGTCCCCCGGCACCGGAATATCGCCGGGAAGCCCCCACTGCTTTGTCATTAAACCGGGTGAGCTGCAAGCTCCGCCCCCTCCGCAACCGCTGGGATAGATATACCAGCTTCCATTGGCGGGCCGCCAGATTGCGTAATCTAGATAACCATCGCCATCAAAATCACCATTAATGCGAATGTCTCC
>Ga0209062_1004843_pt1 | contig 13614 bp, 14 predicted proteins | sample Coa_R2_2_FD_187158 | JGI IMG/M metagenome (GOLD analysis project Ga0209062, IMG submission 187158) | Surface soil microbial communities from Centralia Pennsylvania, which are recovering from an underground coalmine fire - Coalmine... | ecosystem: Environmental > Terrestrial > Soil > Unclassified... | reverse complement strand
CGGTCTCGGGCGTCATGGATCCGCAGAAGGGCAGCGTGCTGTTCGAAGGCCGCGAGATCCAGCGCATGGACCCCGACAAGGTGATGCGGCTTGGCATCAGCCATGTGCCCGAGGGCCGCGAAGTCTTTCCGTTCCTCTCGGTGCGCGAGAATTTGCGGATGGGCGCCTTCACACGGCGAGATACCGACGAGGTGGCCAGGGACCTCGAGGCGGTGTTCGGCTACTTCCCGGTGCTCAAGGAGCGCGCCGAGCAGCGCGCCGGCTCGCTGTCGGGCGGCGAGCAGCAGATGCTGTCGATCAGCCGAGCGCTGATGGCGCGGCCCAAGGTGATGCTGCTCGACGAGCCCTCGCTCGGCCTGTCGCCCAAGCTGGTGCGGGACATCTTCGACATCATCGTGCGCATCAACCGCGAGCGCGGCGTCACCATCCTGCTGGTCGAGCAGAACGCCAACATGGCGCTGCAGGTCGGCGACTACGGCTACGTGCTCGAAGTCGGCCGCATCGTCATGGCCGACACGTGCGCGCGACTGGTGGAAAAAGAGGACATCAAGGAGTTCTATCTCGGCATCAAGCAGCAGGGTGCGCGCGGCCAACGGCGCTGGAAGAAGCGGAAGACCTGGAGATGACGACGATGAGGATCGAAGTCGAGGGTTGCGACACCATTCCCAAGCTGTTCTGGCACCAGGTGAAGGCGCGCGCCGGCCGCACCGCGTTCCGCGAGAAGCATCTCGGCATCTGGCGATCGACCAGCTGGACGGCGTATGGCGAGCGCGCGCGCTGGACCGGCATGGGGCTTGTGAAGCTCGGGTTGAACCGCGGTGATGTCGTCTCGATCCTGGCCGAGACCATCCCCGAATGGCTGTACGCCGACATGGGCACGATGGGCGCGGGCGGCGTCTCCAACGGCATCTACCCCACCGACTCGGCCAAGCAGGTGGAGTACATCCTGGGCGACAGCCGGTCGCGCTTCCTGTTCGTCGAGGACGAGGAGCAGCTCGACAAATTCCTGGAGGTGCGCGGCCGCTGCCCCGACGTCATCAAGGTCTTCGTGTTCGACATGGAGGGGCTGAGCGACTTCCGCGACAAGCAGGTCATGCCGTTCGACGAACTGGTGGAGCTCGGCCGCGTCCATGACGAGGCCAATCCCGGCCTGTGGGAGAGGCTCGTTGCGGAATCGAAGGCCGAGGACCTGGCGCTGCTGGTCTACACCTCGGGCACCACCGGGCCGCCCAAGGGCTCGATGCTGGCGCACCGCAACGTCATCTTCCAGCTGATCAACGCCGACGCCTTCATCCCGGTCGTGCCGGACGGCGAGCAGCTCGCTTTCCTGCCACTTTGCCACATCGCCGAGCGCACCTTCACGTCGTTCCTGCCGCTGCGCACGGGCGCCATCGCCAACTTCGCCGAGAGCGTCGAGACGGTGCCGGAGAACGTGCGCGAGGTGGCGCCGACCATCTTCTTCGCCGTGCCGCGCATCTGGGAGCGCTTCTATTCCGGCATCGCCATCCGCATGCGCGAGGCGACCTGGATCGGCCGCACCGCCTACCGATGGGCGCTCGGCATCGGCCTCACGGTCGCCGAAGCCGAGCTCGACGCCCGCCGGCCGTCGGCGCTGCTGCGCCTTGCCTATCGCATCGCCGACTTTCTGGTGCTCGACAACATCAAGCGAGCGCTGGGCCTGCACCGCATCCGGTATGCCGGCACCGGAGCGGCGCCGATTGCGCCCGACCTGATCAAGTGGTACCGCGCGCTCGGCATCGACATGCGCGAGCTCTACGGCCAGACCGAGAATTGCGGCCTGGCGACCGGCATGCCGGACAAGATCAAGCTCGGCACGGTGGGCATCGCAGCGCCCAACACCGAGGTGAAACTCTCGCCCGACGGCGAGATCCTGCTCAAGGGTCCGCACGTCTTCATGGGCTACCTCAACCAGCCGGAGAAGACGGCGGAGACGGTGCGCGACGGCTGGCTGCACACCGGCGACGTCGGCTTCATCGACAACGAGGGCTATCTCAAGATCACCGACCGCATGAAGGACATCATCATCACCGCGGGCGGCAAGAACATCACGCCGTCGGAAATCGAGAACCAGCTCAAGTTCTCGCCCTACATCTCCGATGCCGTGGTGATCGGCGACCGGCGCAAGTTCCTGTCATGCCTGGTGATGATCGACTACGACAACGTCGCGAAGTACGCCCAGGATGCCAACGTGCCGTTCACCGACTTCGCCTCGCTGTGCCGCGCCCGCGAGGTGATCGACCTGATCAATGCCGAGATCGAGAAGGTGAACGCCAACTTCGCGCGGGTCGAGACGATCAAGAAGTTCCGCCTGATCGAGCAGCAGCTCACCGCCGAGGACGAGGAGCTGACGCCGACCATGAAGCTCCGGCGCAAGCTGGTAAACGAGAAGTACAAGGCGATGATCGACGGAATGTATGTGGATGCAGCGTGACATCAATGATCTACGGGAGGAAGCAATGAGGCAATTGGCAAGAGTCACAGGGCTGTCGCTGGCCCTCGCCGCGGCCGCCGGCATCACGGCGGCGTCGGCGCAGCAACAGCGCGGCGTGACGGCGAACGAAGTCGTGTTCGGCATGCACACCGACCTGTCGGGCGTCGCGGCGACCTACGGCGTGTCGTCCTCGAACGGCGTCAAGATGCGTTTCGAGGAAGTCAATTCCGCGGGCGGCGTCGAAGGCCGCAAGCTGCGCGTCATCGTCGAGGATCAAGCCTACCAGGTGCCGAAGGCGGTGCAGGCCTGCAACAAGCTGATCAACCGCGACAAGGTGTTCGCCTTCGTGGCGCCGCTCGGCACGCCGATGAACAATGCCTGCTTCAAGGAGGAGCTGGCGGCCAACGTGCCGAACCTGTTCCCGCTGTCGTCGGCGCGCTCGATGTACGAGCCGTTCGACCGGCTGAAATTCATCGGCGGCGCGACCTACGTCGACCAGATCCGGGCCGGCATCAACTACCTGGTCACCAAGCAGGGCAAGAAGAACCTGTGCGTGATGTACCAGGACACCGATTTCGGCAAGGAGATCCTGGAAGGCGCCAAGGAGCAGGCCGAGAAGCTCAAGATCAAGATCGTCGAGACGGCGGCGCACAAGCCGACCGACCAGGACTTCACCGCCTCGCTCACCAAGCTCAAGTCGGCAGGCTGCGACCTGATCGCCATGGGCACCATCGTGCGCGACACCATCGTGCCCTACACGGCGGCCCGCAAGATGGGCTGGAACGACGTCACCTTCCTAGGCTCCGCCGCGGTCTATGACCTCGTGGTCGGCGCGGCGCCCGGCATGGAGGGCTTCTACGGCATGGGCCTCACCGAGATGCCCTATGCCGACAGCAAGCTCGAGTCGGTGCGCCAGTTCGTGTCGACCTACAAGGAGAAGTTCAAGATCGATCCCAACATCGGCGCGGTCTACGGCTACGTCGCCGCCGACCTCACCGTGCAGGGCCTGGTCCATGCCGGCAAGAAGCTGACGACCGACAGCTTCATCGCCGGACTGGAAGCCATTAAGGACTACCACGACATCTTCGGCGGTCCGCCGCAGAACTTCGGGCCGAAGACCCACCAGGGCGCGAACTCCTCGTTCCTTGCCGAGTCCAAGGGCGGCAAGTGGGTGCGCGTTTCCGAGCCGCTCGGCTTCTAGATCCAGCTTGCACAACCAGGCCCCTCCGGTCCAAATGACCGGAGGGGTTTTTCTTTGAGTACGGCATGAGCGGGGAACTTTCTGGACAGGTCGCCATCGTCACCGGCGGCGCCTCGGGCATCGGCGAAGCCGCCGTGGCGCTGCTCGCCGAGCAGGGCGCGACGGTCATCTCGGCCGACATTCAAGAAGGCAAACCCGCTCCCGCGCGGTTCGTGAAACACGATGTGGCGTCGGAGAGCGCTTGGAAGACGCTGCTTGCCGATGTGCTCGGCAGGGAAGGCCGGCTCGACATTGTGGTGAACAATGCCGGCATCGGCGGCGGGCCGGGCAACATCGAGACCACTTCGGTCGAGACGTGGCAGAAGGTGAACGCCATCAATTCCGAGGGCGTGTTCCTTGGCTGCAAATATGCCATCGAGGGCATGAAGAAGACCGGGCCGAACAAGGCCGCGAGCAAGGGCTCGATCGTCAACGTCTCGTCGATCGCCGGCATGATCGGCTCGGCCGGCCCCACCGCCTATACCGCGAGCAAGGGTGCGGTGCGGCTGCTCACCAAGAGCGTGGCGTTGTACTGCGCCGAGAAGAAATACGGCATCCGCTGCAACTCCGTGCATCCGGGCGGTGTCGATACCGCGATCTTCAACCCGCTCTGGCAGATGGTGGGGCACGAGGCCGGCAAGGCGCTCGTCGGCGGCCGCCACCCGATCGGCCGCATGGCCGAGGCAGCCGAGCTCGGCCAAGTCATCCTGTTCCTGGCGTCGGACCGCTCGTCGTTCCTCACCGGTGCCGAGATCACCGCCGACGGCGGCGTGACGACCGGCCTGATGAAGCGAGGGCTGCTGGGATGAGCCGGTTGAAGGACAAGGTCGTGCTGATCAGCGGCGGCGCCTCGGGCATCGGCGCAGAGACGGCGCGGCGCGTGGTGCGCGAGGGCGGCAGAGCGGCGATCGCCGACCGCGACGAGGCCAAGGGCCGCACGCTTGCCGCCGAGCTCGGCGACGACGCGCTCTTCCTCTCGCTCGACGTCACGCAGGAGGAGCAGTGGAGGAAGGCAGTCGCCGACACGACCGGCAGATTCGGCGGCCTGCACGGGCTGCTGAATGCCGCCGGCGTGGGGGTGCGCAACGACATCGAGAGCTGCACGCTCGAGGAATTCCGCCGCGTCAACGACATCAACTCGATGGGCACCTTCCTCGGCTGCAAGCACGTGGTGCCCGCCATGAAGGAGACGACGGCGAAGGGCGGCGCCGGCTCGATCGTCAACATCTCCTCGGTGCTTGGCCTGCGCGGCGCGGCCTATGCGCTCGCCTACTGCGCCAGCAAGGGCGCGGTGCGCACCCTGACCAAGAACGTGGCACTCTATTGCGCCTTCATGAAATACAACATCCGCTGCAACTCGGTGCATCCGGGCTATATCGACACGCCGATGATCGCCCCGCGCCTCGAGGCGCCGGTCGGCAACATGAGCGGCAAGCAATGGCTCGAGGAGCTGCATCCGCTCGGCCGGCTCGGCGAGCCGCGCGAGGTCGCCGACATGATTCTGTTCCTGCTGTCGGACGAATCGAGCTTCTCGACCGGCTCGGAATTCCTCTGCGACGGCGGCCTGACCGCTTAGGAAGCTACGCCTTCATCCCGGTGATCGAGCTGCTGATCGCCCGCGGATCGCGCTTGGGCCAGCGGCCGGCCTCCACTTGCACGATGAAGTCGCCGACGATGCGGTTGAACTGGTCGGGATCCTCGAGATTGATGGTGTGACCGCAGTTCGGCATCACCGATAAAGCCGCCGTCGGGATCTCGCGCTTCATCAGGATTCCCGGCGCCAGGCATGGCCAGTCCTCGTCGCCGGTCAGGATCAGGGTCGGCGTGATCATGGCGCGCATCTTGTCGACCAGATCGTAGAGCGAGGGCCGCTCGCCTTGCACGCCGATCTGGGTGTTGGCCGAGCCCAGCGCCGAATGCTCGCCCAGCTCCTTCTTGAACTGGGCGAAGCCGCGCGGGTCCTTGTTCTCGAACTGAACCCGAGTCGGCCCATAGGCATACTTTTCGGCGAACTTCTGCATGCCTTCCGAGAGCAGCGCCTTGGCGACGACCGCCGCCTCGCCCTTGAACTTGGCTGCCTCCTCCTTCTCGGCACCATAGCCGCAGCCCGCGACGACCAGCGAGCGGGCGCGCCTGGCGTGGCGGAAGCCGAAATGCAGCGTGGCGAAGCCACCCATCGAGAGGCCGACGATGTGCGCGGTGTCGAGTTTCAGATGGTCGAGGATCGCCAGGATGTCGTCGGCCGCCCGGTTCTGGCTGTAACTGATCGCCTTCTCCGGCACGTCCGACGGCGGATAGCCGCGCGCGCTCCAGGTCACGCAGCGGTAGCGCTGGCCGAAATGGCGCATCTGCATTTCCCACGAACGGTGGTCGGCCGCGAACTCGTGCACGAACACGATCGGCGCGCCCGAGCCCACCTCCTCGTAGTACAGCTTCACGCCGTCATCGGTTGTCGCGTAAGGCATCGTTTTTCTCCGGTTCGCACGAAGATTAGCTCATATGGCCCGGCCCGGCGTTACAATGATAGGGTTGTTTCCATGAGCGAAATCGGCACCGGCCTGCAGAACGCCAGCGGCATCCGCGCCTCGATCGCACGGGCGGGCTACTCCTTCGTCGAGGCGTCCGACATGCGCACCGCGTTCGGCCGTTTCGGCGCGCTGGCCGACTGGCCGGCCTTCGCCGACAGCTGGAACGATTTGCAGGTCGACACCTACATGGCCGATGGCGGCCGCTACCGGCGCCGCCGCTTCGGCGTGTGGAGCGCCGGCCGTCAGGGGCCGATCGAGCGCGGCAAGCACCAGCCGCACTATCAGAGCCTGGACTACAACAGGCTGAACGGCGGCATCGAGCGCTGGTTCGAGCCGATCAAGCCCGAGATCGCCGGGGGCGAGAGCTTCCGCACCATCCTGGAATATTGCCGCGCGCTCTTCTCGCGGCTCGCGCCCGACACCGAGCGCTGGCACATCGAGGCGCATCAGTTCCGGATCGAGGCCAAGCCCGGCGAACAGGGCAAGCCGACGCCCGAGGGCATGCACCGCGACGGCGTCGACTACGTGCTGGTGCTGCTGGTCAACCGCCGCAACATCAAGAGCGGCACGACCACGGTGCATGATCTGGACAAGCGCACCTTGGGCAGCTTCACGCTCACCGATCCGCTCGACGCCGCCCTGGTCGACGATGCGCGCTGCTACCACGGCGTCACGCCGGTCGAGCCGGAGAATCCGGCGCAGCCCGCCTACCGCGACGTGCTGGTGGTGACGTTCAGGAAGAAATAACGGCCATCCGCGCCACCGTGGCGCTGACGGCAAAGGCCGGCACGGGCTCGCTGAACTCGATCGTGCCCTTGGCCCCCTTGCCCGCCGCCGCTGCGGCGACGAACGTCCGGATCTCGAAGCCGCCCTGCCCGCCGTCGCGATAGATCTCCGCGTCGGTGTAGGAGAGCAGCGCGTCCTTGTCATTGCGCGCCCAGCGGTCGAGGAATTCGCGATCCCATTCGGCGTTGATCTTTCCCGAGTCGGGCGTCGCCGGCCAATGCGAGATGCCGCCGGTGGCGAGCAGCGCAATGCGCTCCGCCTGCGCGTCCGCCGCCGTGCGCAGCGCCTCGCCGAACGCCCAGGCTCGCTTGAGCGGCGTGAGCGGCGGACCCTGGCAGTTGATGTTGGCCGGCACGATCGGCAGATCGTAGTCGGGCGTGATGAAGTGCAGCGGCACGGCGATGCCGTGGTCGAACTTCCATTCCTCGGCATAGGCCACGTCGACGGTCTGCATCACGCCTTCAATCAGCTTGCGCGACAAGGCCTTGTTGCCCGGCACCTTCGTGCGCTTGATCTTGAGGAACGCTTCCTCCTCGATCGGTCCCTCGTAGGAATCGGCCATGCCGATGGCGAAAGCCGGCATGTTGTTCATGAAGAAATTGGCGAAATGCTCGGCGGCGACCACGATCAGCGCTTCGGCACCGGTGGCGCGAATGTCGTCACCCATCTTGCACAACGCCTTGTAGAGCGCCTGACGCGTCTGCGTGTCGGCGCGTTCCGGCCGAGCGGTGATGCCCGGAGCGTGGCTGCAGGCGCCGCAATAGACCAAAGGCATCAGCGTTTCTCCCGTTCGGCCTTCAGGCGTGCATCGTGCGCCTCGACGCCCTCGTAACCGGTGGCGGCATAGACGCCTTCGCGCACCTGGCCGTGCTTGGCGAGGCCGTGGCGCATCCTCTCGAGGTAATCATTCCATTCGATCTTGTGCAGGGCGGCGAAATGCATCAGCAGCTGGCCGTTCACCCCCAGCACGTAGAGCAGGCCGATGTCGGGCTGCACCAGCGCCGCCCTCTCCTCGTCCGTGAGGTCGTACTCCGCCAGCACCGCATCGCGCTCCCTGGCGTAGCGCTCGCGCGTCCGAGGATCGCGGTTGAGCTGATAGATAAGCTTCTGGACCTGGTAGAGGCTCATTGCTCGGACCACGCGCCTCCGATCGCGCCTCTTTCCCTCATCAGCCGCCGCTCGTCGTGCCGCCGTCGGCGACCAGCGTCTGGCCGGTGATGAACGCACCGGCCTTCCCGGCCAGGAGTACGGCAAGGCCCGCGATGTCGTCGGGCGCACCGAGCCGGCGCAGCGGGGTCGCCGCTTCCCGCGCGGCACGCCGCTTGGGATCCTCGTATAGGGCCCGCGCGAAGTCGGTGGTGATCAGGCCGGGCGCAATCGTGTTCACGCGGATATTGTCGGGCCCATACTCGGCAGCGAGGTTGCGGGCCAGCTGCATGTCGGCCGCCTTGGAGATGCAGTAGGCGCCGATCACCGTGCTGGCGCGCAGCCCGCCGATCGACGACACGATCATGATCGAGCCGTCCTTCTTGGCGCGCATGTCGGGCAGGCACTGGTTGATCAGCCACATGTTCGAGAGAATGTTGTTCTGCATCACCTTCATGAACACTTCGTCGGGCAGCTTCTCGTTCGGTCCGTAATACGGGTTCGAGGCGGCATTGCAGACCAGCACGTCGACCGGCCCGAGCTGCTTCTTGGTCTGCGCAATCAGATTCTCGACCTGTGCCTTGTCGGAAATGTTGCAGGGAATGACGGTCGCGTGGCCACCCGCTTTCCTGATCTCCGCCGCGGCTTCCTCGCAGACCGGCGCCTTGCGCGAGGAGACGACGACCTTGGCGCCCGACAGCGCCAGATGCATGGCGATCGCCTTGCCGATGCCCTTGCTCGAGCCGGTGACGACGGCGACCTTGCCGGTGAGGTCGAATAGCGGCGATGGCATGAACGTCTCCTCCGTTATCGCTCAGTTCTTCGCACAATCGTGCGCACGCAGGAAGGCGGGATCGGGATCGAAGCCCAGGCCCGGCCCGGTCGGCACATCGACGCTCGCCCGCCAGCTGGCGAGTGCCAGGCCGCCATACATGTCCCGCCCCTCGCCCGGCTCGATGGCGGCGAAGTAGCCGTCGTCCTTCGCGGCCGCCAGCAGATGCAGCGAGGCGAGCGCGGCCGGGCCGACGAACGGCGTATGCGGTGCCGGGACCTTGCCGGCCGCCTCGACCATCGCCACGGCACGGCTGGCCTCGGTGAGGCCGCCCAGCATGCAGACGTCGGGCTGCAGGACGGCGATCGCCGGCGCCTTGGCATAGAGCGCCATCTGCTCGGTCGAGCCGAAATCGGCACCCATGCCGATCGGCACGCCAGGCATCTTCTTCATCGTCAGCAGGTCTTCCGGCGGCCAGAACGGATCCTCAAAGAACATCAGCTCGAGCGCGCGCCAGCGGGCTTCGTCGCGGCGGATGTCGGCCAGGCTGTGCGCATTGTTGCTGTCGGCAATGAACGGCATGCTCTTCGGTACGGCGCGGCGCGCCTCCTCGATGATGTCGAGCGGAGCCTCGTGCACCTTCGCCGCCTTCACGCCGCCTGCCAGCGCCTGTTCGAGCCGCGCGCGCACCTTCGTTCGGTCGTCGTACTTGTCGAGGCTCGCCATCACCGGCAGGCGCGCGCGCTTGGCGCCGCCCAGCAGCACCGAGACGGACTTGTTGTCGGCCTTGCCGGCGATGTCCCAAAGCGCGATGTCGATGGCGGCCAGTGCGTTGGTGACGGTGCCGGCGCGGCCGAAGCTCGCAAGCCGGCGGCGCGCGGCGAGATTGAGGCCGGCCCGGTCGGCGGCCGACTTGCCCAAATAGAGCGGCGCGATGGCATCGCGGATTGTGGCGACCAGCGCCTGCTGCATGGGAGGCCTGTTGCACAGGCATTCGCCGTAACCGACCAGGCCCGATTTGGTGGTAACGCGGCACAGCACGAGCGACAGGGTGCCGGTAGCGAGCGCAATCGGCTCGATCTTCTCGATGATCATGCCATATAGTAGCGCCATGCCTCAGGACATGTCCGTTTCGACGACCATGGTCGGCGGCGCGATTCCGCTGATCGATGTCGCTGACTATCTGGCCGGCAAGCCGGGCGCGGCCGAGAAGGCCGCGGCGCAACTGCGCTTCGCCTTCGAGAATGTCGGCTTCTATTACCTGGCGGGCCACGGCATCCCGCAAGCCTTGATCGACGCACAGTACGAGGCCGCGGCCCGCTTCCACGCGCTGCCGACCGAGGCCAAGCTCGCCGTCCGGGTCGACGAGCACAACATCGGCTACATGCCGATCCCTGAGAAGGCGCCGCCCAACGCCGCCGCGCAGGGCAAGAAGCCCAGCCAGAACGAAGCCTACTTCGTGCGTCGCGAGCGCACCGCCGACGATCCCGACGTGATCGCCAATCGCCGCTTCCACACCATGAACAAATGGCCGAAAGATCTGCCGGGCTTCCGCGAGCAGACGCTCAAGTACATGGCGACGATGGAAGCGCTCTGCACCAGGCTCGTGCCGCTCTATGCGCTGGCGCTCGACCTGCCGGCGAATTTCTTCGACCGCTTCTTCGAGAAGCCGCACTTCATCCTGCGTCAGTCGCGCTATCCGGTGATCGACGCCGACGACGACAAGATCGCCAGCCTGGTGCCGCACACCGATTCAGGCTTCATGACGCTGCTGCCGCCCAACAAGGTGCAGGGCCTGTCGATCCTGCTGCCGAGCGGGCAATGGCTGGACGCGCCCCATGTCGAGGGCGCGTTCGTGGTCAATGGCGGCGACATCCTGCACCGCTGGACAAACGAGCGCTTCCTGTCGACCCCGCACCGCGTGCGCAACATCTCCGGCGTCGTGCGCTACGCCATCCCGTTCTTCTTCGATCCCGACCACGACACGGTGATCGAGTGCCTGCCGAGCTGCCAGTCGGCCGACCATCCGGCAAAGTATCCGCCGATCAAGTTCGCCGACTATGCGCTGTGGTTCTCCGCCCAGCGCTACCAGCACATGCAATCGGTCAAGGCGCCGACGGAGGCCGACGTCGCACCCGGTGCCCGCGCCACCGCAGCGTGGAAGAGCTAGGGCGCGGCGAGCCGCGCCAGAAGATCGTCGACTTGCCCGATCCAGCGGGTGAACGTCTCGGAGCGCGCCCACAGCTCGGCGATCTCGGAATCCTCCCTGACCCGCTCGACCGCGGCTGTCGCCAGCGATCGCAGCTCACCGAGCGACGACTCGCGCCTGTGACCGGCGGTCCAGGCAGCCAAAGCATCGGGCATGGCCTTCGCCGGCCGGCCGGCCAGCGCCGCCACGGTCTCGGCCGCGATCAGGGCGCAGACCGAGGGCTCATAGAGCAGATGGCCGCTTGCCTGCAGGGCGCGGGACAGCGCACCGCGCAGCGTGACCGCACCGCCATCGACGATCTGGTTGGCGAAGTCGGTTGCCAGATCGTCCTCGATCAGGCCGGCGCCCCAGCTTGCCATTGCCTGCCGTGGAGCTACCGACCGCGAAAGCGCGGCTTGCGCCGTTCGCGCCAGGCCTCATGCGCCTCGGCCTTGTCCTCGCTCATCTCCAGCACCATGAAGCGGTAGGAATCGACCAGCGAGGCGTCGGCGATGTTGGGAATGTCCTGGCCGCGGTTCATCGACTCCTTCACCATCCGCACCGCAAGCGGCGGCAGGCCGGCGATATGGTCGGCGACAGCGAGCGCCTGCTCCATCAGCCTGTCGTGCGGCACCAGCCACTGGGCGAGCCCGATGCGATAGGCCTCGTCCGCCTTGAGCGGGAAACCCATCGCCACCCGCATGGCGAGGCCCTTGCCGACGTGCCGGGCAAGCCGGGTCGCGCCGCCGTAGTTCGGCAGGATGCCGAGCGCCACCTGCGGCAAACGCCATTCGGCCTTCTCCGACGCCACGATCAGGTCGCAGCAGAAGGTGATGATGCAGCCGATGCCGATGGCGTAGCCGTTGACCGCGGCGATCACCGGCTTGGGGAAGTCGCTCACCAGGCTGGAGGGGAAGTTGCGCGCCCGGCCGACGCGCTTGATGAAGGCTTCGGCCGAGCGTGTGTTGTGGGTATTGGGGTCGCGCAGGTTGGCGCCGGCCGAGAAGGCACCGCCCGCCTCATCGCCGGTCAGGATGACCGAACGCACCTCGTCGTCGTCGGCCGCCTCGTCGAGATGGCGCAGCAGCCCGTCGGCATAATCTTGGCCCCAGCAGTTGCGCGCTTGCGGACGGCTGAGCGTCAGGACGGCGGTGTGGCCCTGCTTTTTGTAGAACAGCGGCATGAACGCCTCCTTCCGGCTAGGTCGCGCCGCCGTCGACGCTGCGGCCCTCGCCGCGCCAGCGCAGCATGCCGCCGGGCAGGTTGGCGACGTCGGTAAAACCCGCCTTGTTGAGGATCGCCGTCGCATGCGCCGAGCGGCTGCCGGCGCGGCACACCGCCACGATCGGCTTGTCCCGGGGCAGGTCCTTGGCCTTGGCGGCGAGCTCGCCCAGCGGCACCAGCAGCGCGCCGCGGATATGGCCGAGCGGCCCGGTGAATTCATTGGGCTCACGCACGTCGAGCACGCGCACCGAGCCGAGGTTCTCTTCCAGCCAATGCGGCTCGACTTCCCAGACGCCCGAGAAGGTGAAGCGCAGCGGCGCCCATTCCGGATCGCTGAGCGCCGCGGCGCCGTTGCCCGGCTGGCCGCAGCGCAGGTTGGCGGGCACCGCCTCGTCGATCTTCTTGGGATGCGGCAGGTCGAGGTTCTGCATATAGCCCACGTAGTCGGCCTCGGCGATCTCGCCGCCGAGCCGCGGGCTGAACTTCTTCTCCTCGGCGACGCTGGTCACCGTGAGTCCGCGATAGTCGTGCGCCGGATAGAGCAGACAGGTCTCGGGCAGCGAGAAAATGCGCGAGCGCACCGAACGATAGAGCGCGCGCGCGTCGCCCTGCTGGAAATCGGTGCGGCCGGAGCCGCGGATCAGCACGCAATCGCCGGTGAAGGCCATGCTCTCGTCGTCGAGCACGAAGGTCAGGCAGCCGTTGGTATGGCCCGGCGTGGCGCGCACCTCGACCGTGCGCTTGCCGAAGGCCACCCGGTCGCCATCCTTTAGCGCGCGATCGGCGCCGGTTGCGCCAGCTGCTTCGGCGAGCGCGATCCGGCTGCCGAGCCGCTGCTTCAGCAGCCACGCGCCGGTGATGTGATCGGCATGGACGTGCGTCTCCAGCGTCCACAGCAGCCTCAGCCCCAGCTCCGAGACCAGCGCCGCGTCGCGCCGCACCTGCTCGAACACCGGATCGATCAGCACGGCTTCGCCGGTCGTGCTGTCGCCCAGCAGATAGGTGTAGGTCGACGATGTCGGGTCGAAGAGCTGGCGGAAGACGAGCATCAGGGCGCGGCCTTACGGAGCACTGGCCTTGTCGATGGCGGCGACGTCGGCGGCATCGAGCTTGACCGTCGGCGCGGCAATCAGGTCCTTGAGCTGCTGCAGGCTGGTCGCGCTCACGATCGGCGCGGTGATCGACTTGCGCTGCATCAGCCAGGCCAATGCGATCTGCGTCGGGTTGGAATTGTGCTTCTTGGCCGCTGTGTCGAGCGCCTTCAACACGCTCATGCCC
>Ga0209062_1004842_pt1 | contig 13615 bp, 18 predicted proteins | sample Coa_R2_2_FD_187158 | JGI IMG/M metagenome (GOLD analysis project Ga0209062, IMG submission 187158) | Surface soil microbial communities from Centralia Pennsylvania, which are recovering from an underground coalmine fire - Coalmine... | ecosystem: Environmental > Terrestrial > Soil > Unclassified... | reverse complement strand
CTTTTAATACCATTCATGCATGTAGAGCATTTATTGAGACTTTTTAGGATTAATCCTCAAACCATGCTCAACTCACAAGCCTTACTCTGTCTACCTTTTAGTCTTGTTTCTTACGTCGAACTCAGGTTGATGATACTAACCAGGTTGTATTTTTGGCAGTAGGAGCCGGACTTATTAAAAACAGCGGGCCTTATGGACATGAGGAGGAAGTATATCTTAGTTTTTGACTGTTACATTGCGCTGCCCAGACCTCATGATGAAGTCTGGGTCTTTTAGTATCCGTGGTAAACGTTGTAGTTTATTCTCTACAAGGTTTAGTCAGTCTGTTTGGCTCATTAAGGCACGGAGGTGTGGACTTATTGGTAATAGCTCTATTCTGCACAGATACTTTTGGGTTATATTGAGAGATGGCAATTTCTCTATGTTCTATACTGCTACTTCCTAGAAGACAAGAAGCAGCTAGTAGTACTAGCATTCTGAGACTTTTCTCAGAAATAGACAGCGAAAGTTGGACCCCTTTGTCAGAGTCCTTGACTATGTCATGGTCTTTGAGTACCATGAAAAATATCCTTTGCTCATTAGAGCATAATTAAAGAAAGTTAATTAAAGGCTCTATCTAGTTATGTTTTTAGACTTACTGGGTAAGCCTTATTTTTTCATATTAAATTTGAGCCTAGCTTAATGAATAAGCCTGCTCTTATTATTAGCTTGAGTAACTTCTTATGTCAAGATATAACGGCAATTTCTGGCAGAAATTTAACCTACTCTGCCAGTTGCGCACCTTTTATTCTTTTTTGCGTTCCTATTTCAAGCTATCGTAGGGTCTTTTGTATTTTTTAACTTTTATATCCTTCACAGGAGTTAAAAATGCTAGCTTGATCTTAGGTTTGTCATAGTGGAGGGCAATTCGCCACTCCAGCTTTTTAAGGGTAAGACACATTTACCCTTTTACCCTTTTAGTTTAAGAACCTGTCAACCATTTGTCAATACTATATCATTAGGGGTATTACCCCACAGTGTAAACAGTTACCAAATAAAATGCCTGCGAAACGAAAGACAAGACGTAAGACGAAGTCTAAAAGACGAAACACATGGGGCGTTGGTACCAGAAGTGTGGGGAGCCATGTGGGAGGTGAGGTCACTGCACATCTACGAAGTACCCTCGGTATTGGTCGTTATCTCTGACACACTAAGGGAATATATACCGCTAGATATGGTCAAGTTAAAAGACTACGGGGACAACGATATCATTAACATTTGGATACCCTTACCGAAACAAATACTTAAAGAAATGGTATTTGATGACTGGAGCCAGATGCCAGAGTTAAACACGGAGTTAGCCTTAACATTTCTGGATATTTTCCGAGAGTCCGTGAGGAGGGTTGTAACTGATGCCTAGACATCCTTCACCATGTCCCATTTGTTCTTTGCCAGAGGAGGTTTTGAATAGAGCTAATGAAATGCACTCGGTCCAGTTTACTGACACCGATGTTGCGAACTTTATAAACTCTGTGAATGTTGGGCATACTGTCACAGCCAGACAGCTAAATAACCACTGGCGACATACGGCTATAACTCCTAAGACTCGCGTTTTATTTGAGGACTACGACATGTCACCATATTGTTCTGAGGACGGTCTGAGCTTACGAGAGATACAAACGAGACTTAGAACAACGTTCTTAAAAGCAGTTGACGTGATGGTTAAACAATTTAATGAGTATCCTGGGATGAAAACAGCTAGAGCGCTGTCAGACCTGGGGTCGTTAGCCTATGAGATAACGAAGGACTGCATTAAATTCGAGGAAGAAGAGGAACAGTCTGGAGTGTCTCTGTCTATCAATTTGTCTAGTCTGGAGGACAACCTTATTGATAGTGCCTTACGACGGGGTGATATTGAAGAGGCCGACCGAATTTATGCAGAGCGAAAAGAGAGACTTACCAGATAAAAAAGAACCGGGCACTACACCCGGTTTTATTGCGTTTAAGGTAGTTTGCAAATAGAGTCATCAGAAAGTAAAAAGTCTTGTTGGTACTTCTGTGCTGTAACGCTGTCCTCTTCAAAGTGGCCTAGTATAGACGCTGCGAACTTCACCTCATAGTTAGTACTACCACCAAAGGCCCTACATGCAGCCAGAGCGTACAACTCGCGTAGTGTATGCGCTGTTATTTGCTTCGGTTTCTCTGAAGACTCCACGACCTCAACCAACTCCGCCCAATGTTTCATATGCTGTGAGACCTCTTTAGAAAACCGTTTGTTTGCCATAGTACGGGCCTTCTGTTCATCTCCTCCGGCAAGGTCTACAGAGACCCGTTTTCCTTTGGACTGCAACCATTGAAAACCATTGACTACCAAGTTAGCGGGGACTAGACATGGTATTTCATAACCGGGGTTATCTTCTCTGTGTTCCTTTGAGCGACCTTTGACTTTAGCTTGACCGTAAAAAGTTAGGCCATACTCGCCATATTTCTCTCTAGCTTCCTCAGTTATTTCAACTTCACCAGTAGACAATACCTCTGAGAATGGACGACGCCCAGAAACCAGACCCAGGGCGAGTGATACGTCTTTCCATCTGGTAGCTGGTGTGTTGTCGTCAAGGTTTTTCAGTATGTCGTATGCCTTACTTAAGACCTGGTTAATGTTAATAATAGACCTATTTGTAGCGCGTACCTTATCAGTTCTTAGGTCTTTATCTTTCTTCATCATGCTGTCAGCTTTGGTCTCTTGGAATGTATGCCTACGTAGTCGGTCCACATAGCTTTTATGTAACTCATTGAATATCCAAGTGTTGGCATCAGTCTGCTTGATGAGGTTTTCTACTACTTTTAATATGGCTCCTCTGGCGTTCAGTCTGGTGTGAAACTGCTCTACTCCTGGGTACTGGCGTTCTACATAGGACTTTATGGCTCCCGCTAAAGCAGCCTCCGTGCCATCTGGTGGTAACCATTCCTGAGTGTCCTCATTCCATCTGTTTTGGACTCCGTCCCGTAATTGCTTGTAGACCCATCCAGAGAATTCATGTAAGTCCGTGTGGTTCAATTCATCCCATTGTTCCGTAATGGTATGGACTGCCATAAGGTCGTCTGGGGTCAACTCTGGCACTGTCTTTTGGACCAATTTGTCCTTAGCTGTCATCTTCAGAATTGCGTCTATCAGTTCTGAGCGTCTGGCAGAGTTCACAGCCACTTGTTTCCCGTTACGGTCTATGGCAGTGACACCACAGTCCGATATTTTCTTTCTGATGGCCTTAACTGTGAGTTCATTCAAGTCCGCCTCTGTGAGTTTTGCTAGGTCGGCTAGCCGTTGGTTAAGTAATTCTGGTGTTAAGCTCATAATGTTGTCCTTTATCCCGTACTCTTCTATCTTATGCTGTCATAGTGCACTTGTCAATACACTACGGGACAAAGTTCGGCATAGTCCGCCAATATTTCCGACCTATTTTCTACGGAGTGATTAACTATACCAAGTTATAGAAGTTAGAGCAGTGGCTGAAATGGCGTATTTACGTAGTTAGAATAAGTTAGCCAGAGAGTTAGCACAGAGTCCTATAACCTCTGAAACCCTTATTTAACGGTCTAACTGCGTTAACTTTTGAGGCTAAAACCGAGAGAAACCGCCTTTGAGTTAGAAGTTAGTATTTTCAGTACATTAAGTCTAAAATGTTACAAAACTGTACGGTTGAAGTCACAGCGTGACTCTGACAGAATAGGGTTATCAAAGGTACGGCATGGTACGCCACTCGAATTTTATGCCATCAAAAGCAACCAAAGAGAAGAAACAACTCGTAATTGACGCTGGCAATGGCAACGTGAAAGCCAGTGTCTTAGGTGAGACCGAAGTTATCCCCTCTGTCCTCAGTCAAAACTGTGGGGACTACATTAGAGGTGGTTTCAAATGGGGAGAGGATGAACACTGGGTCCTAGGATGGGACAACACGGGCCGCATCGATAAACTCGAAGTTATCAACCGTGATAATGGCAAACTAGAATATCTGCCCCATTTGTTAGCAGGGACAATATCGGCTATGCGTCACGTCATAGACCCCAGAGATAACATTGACGTCCACGTCCTCACCTTGAATAATGACAAGAGGTCTCTTATAGAAACGGCAGTCCAGAAGGCAGCAGTAGACCTATCGGTCGATGGGGAGCCATTAAACCTAAAGCTATCACTCAAGAATGTCTATCCGGAAGGATATGGTGCAAGTCTTCACGCTGCCAAGGTCTACGACGGGTCTACCCGTGTTGCAGTACTAGACATAGGCAATGGGACCTGTAATTTATCTCAGTACCATGTAGGACGTGCTGGAATGCCCCGACGTGAGATATTCCGTCCTATTCCCTTTGGAGTGTCCTCCATCGTTAAAAACACCGTTGAACTATACCGCAATGAAACCAGTAACGGCAGTGTAAATGAGGGTCTAATTCGTCAGGCTTTGACTACTAATACCTATCGCTATCTGTCCACATACGACGGAGTCGATATTAGGGATGTTACTAAACGCGCGGTTGAGGTATGGCTGGACTCGCCAGAGGTTCATCAGTTAATGATACAGACAGTGGCACTGCTGCAACAGAAAGTCCCAGTAGTCTTATGTGGCGGTGGTTTTGCTATCGACGTAGTCAAAGATGAGGTTATTTGTAGACTCGCTGGAAATGCCCCCGATGAAACGTTCCTTAATGTTCCCACTAGTCCGGCAACGTTGGGTGTGGTAGGTTTAGCTGAGGTGTTACATGGCTAACCTAATGGCAGAAAGAAAACGACTACAAAGTAAATACCACGTCTGGATAGACAACGAGAAAAAGCTCGCAAAGATAGCAGCAACGCAGGGTCTCAATATAGGTCGTATGTTGAATGTTGCTTTGGCCCAATGGTTACAGGAACATTACCCAGATGTCACAGGAGATGAGGAGACCACCCCGGACCATCCTATATCTAACTTCAATGCTTTTGAGGATGGGGAGGACCAAGAGTAGACAAAGAAACGCCCAGAGACTACGTATATAGCAACTCTGGGCAATGTTTAAACAACATACTTTACTTAATATTATGCTGTCACAACAGACCACAGAAAAAGTTATCACCTATCTAATACTTACACTTGGGAACCTTGCTGGAAGCTATGTCTTGGCACATCTGAATAAACCACCACCAGAGGTGGACAGACCGAAAGATGTATATTTAGTCTCCTCAGAAGTACATTGCATCAACAGAGAACAGTACCAAAAGCATTTAGTCAAAGAGATACACGGTAAGGACAAAAGATATGAACAATGAACATCAGATACATCAAAAATACGACCATAAGTTGACAGTAAAGGGAGATGGCATAGATCAAGAAATATTGTTACGCAATAGCCGACAGTCGCCACTGGAAAGGCTACAGCAGTCTTTAGCCTATTTCTTGATACCTCCCGGAGGACTGGGGGCACTGTTAGCAGACCTGCTGTCATGGGTAACAGTTCCTGCCTTCGGGTCTAAAGGTCTGTTGTTGTTACTGGACGCTCTACTTGCCTCAAAGTTACCGGGAATTGTTCCATTAGGTATCGCAGTTCTACTGTTAGCAGGCATTGTGACGTTAGTCTTTGAACTTGGGAAACACTTTGTGCCGGGTCCAGTGCTACTCTACCGAGTTTTCCTTCTGGCAGTTGCTGTGACAACGGGGCTAGGGTTATGAACAGATACGAATTCCCAATACTAGATGCACTACGCCGCAATGATGCCGTCACGGCATGGGGTATGAGTGCCGTTGCAGCCGGGGCCTTGGGTCTTGCAACTTTGTTGCCAAACCAGACAGCGAAACTGGCTACATTGTCTATAGCCTCAGGGTCCGCCTTAATGTCCAGACGTCTCCATACCTCAAATGAGGAATTAGACTTACAGCTTGGAGATGACCGCTATATCGCCCGACTGTCGAGACAGCGTGCTCTATTGGATGTCTATGGCAGTCCTTTGTCTTCAACTCCGGCAATAGCTGGCGCTACTACCCCGACTCTATTTGACTTCGAGGAATTGGTGAAGGACCCCGATAAATTCCCACATGGTTTGATATTGGGGAAGACAGGTACTGGTAAGACGACATTAGCCGAGTGGTTGGGGGTAAGGTTGGGGTCTGAAACACGAGTTGCTTTTGCCCCTCACTACAAACCTGGTGACTGGGTCGGCTTCCATAGCGTTATTGGACTAGGTCGGAATTACGGAACACCAGACGATGACGTCTTGACTTGGGATGATGTGATGGACGGTCAAAATGTCACCATTGCACAGGGTCTACTTGCGTTAAAGGATGAAATGGTAAGACGTTACACCCTATACGCTCAAGGCATCTTTGACTACCCCAGACTGGACGTTTACCTTGATGAAATACCAGCGGTCTATGGGGCATTAGGAAAATTCTTCACAGGGTTGATACAACCTCTGGTTTTGGAGGCTAGAAAGGTAGGAATACGACTGTGGCTACTATCCCAAGGGAAACAGGTCAAGATGCTTGGTTTTGAGGGTCGTAGCGATATCCGAGAGAACCTCACAGTGATACGTCTGGGTAACTTTGCTGTGGACTACGCTAAAAGTCTGGTGTCTAAACGGTATATGCCGAAAGAACAACTGGCGTGGCTGGAGTCTCAGGCAAGGCCAATTCTAGTGGATGACAGTCCAGCAAGACTACCAGGACTGACGGAAATGAAAGCACTGATAGCCACAAAGTCCGCCCCAGAGTTGGTAGCAGCCCCAGAGGTAAAGTCTCAGGATGCTAAAGTTGAGGACATTTTGGATGTATTTGTCCCTCAGAAGGCATCGACTCTTGATATAGAAGCACTCGACCAAGATACATTGAATTCCTACAAAATAGCAGCCAGAAACGCCATGGAGCGTGGTATGAGAAAAACAATAATTATTAAAAAGGTATGGCAGATAGAAGGGACTTATTACCCAGTAGGTACCAAACTATGGACCAAATTAGAACTACCATAAAGTTTTTATAAAGTTCTGCCATGGCGGACCATGCCGGACTCAACCGTGATATATTAAAGAGGTAGTTAAATGTTGAGTTCGAGTTATGTTTGCAGTCTTTTTATTTGTGGTTGTTTTCAGTTTCTATTGCTGGTTATTCACTCCAGAGAAACAAGTTTCTAGCCCCATTTGTGCTACTGAAGACTCTATTTACCTTGACGAAGTCTATGAGGAATTTACCCAGACTATAGAGCCGGAAGTAAGTATACCTTTAGTCCCAAGTTATCAGTCAGAGCCTATTACAGCTATTGAAGCTATCAAGGAAGACGTAAATAACAATGAGACGAGAAAGGCCATTACAGAGGAATTTTACAAGTCAAAAACGGTCAAAGAACTCAGAGCAGAAGCAAGTCAAAGAAAGTTCAATAACACGCTGTGGAAGACTATGAAAAAAGTTGACCTGGTGAAGCTATTAGCAACAGATGACTTAAACAAAATTACCGCATAAATTAAGGAGATAAAAGCCATATTCGGTTTACTAACTATCAGAAACCTAGTCGTCAACCTAGTCAAAAAAGTTGAAACAGCAGCCCGTGAGGCCAAGTTAGAGGAATTATTAGAAGAGTGTCACGGCTTGAATGAACACTGGTATGATGAGTTGCTTGATGCCAGATACCGAGTACAAAACCTGGAGGTCGCACACCAAGCGCTAACTAACGCCCTAAAACGCTCTGAAATAGACGCCAAAGCCTGGAAACAGTCTTACTGCTCATTGCTAACTGACTGGAATGAAGCCCGAGAGGAAAAGGAATTCTGGAAGAATACCAACTTACTTAAAGGCTCAGAGCTAGTTGATGTACGTCTTGAGCTTAACGAGACTCAGAAGGCATTAAGAACCGTCACAGAAGAGTTACAACGGGTCAAACAACAGTTAGCCGACTGTGAAACCAGACGGGATGAATACAGGGACCTATGGATGACATCAGCAGCCTTGCACCATAGTTTTAGTTTGATAGCTACTGACCGTTAAGTCTAAACCTCATAAACACTTGGCAGTCCCTCTGGGGCTGCTTATTACTTCGTAATAGGACACCGGAGTCATATGATGACTATTGAATTGAACGGAATTATATACAAGGCGGACCAAATAGCAGATATATTGCCACTGGACGCCGATGGCGAATATACAGAGGACTATATCAACTGCCCAACCTTTCAGGTAGAGCTAGAGGACGGCACGTGGTTTATAGTCCAGCGGGACAGTCTGGATGGGGACAATGAGGAGGGTGTAATGCAGTTTATTGACTGTATGTAATTTCTGGCTAACTCCTGAAAATACTGTGGTTGACAGAATTATGATGCGGCATAAGTCGAAAGTACTGTGGTTATCGGTTCCTCATCTCTGAGGGGAGCGAAAACAGCCTTAAAACAGCTAGAAACCTTGTAAGGTAAAGACTTCAGCAGGGAGCGAAATAAGTTAACCAAAGGTTGGAACACTTTGTCGATCACCATATTTCCTTACCCTGTAAGGGTTTCAGCCGTTTTATGGGTCTGTAGCCGATCACAACCTTGTAGACCTTATGCAGTATGGCTTTTGGCTGTTTAAACTGTATTACGGTCCTACCTTGGCGATCGCAGATAGTTTTTACCAAAAGGGTTGTAAACCTTATGCCGTCTTGGTTCTAGCGTGCGCAATACTAAAAAGCCCCAGGACTTTAGACTTAGTCTCGGGGCTAGAATGTAGTTAAATGTCGAGTGAGTCTGTCTACAAGGAGACTTAACTCATCAGATAGTTAAATTATAGCACTATCTACGTCCTCATCCTCACCAATTTCCTCACAATTTGTAACAGGATAATAGGGGTGTTTTTGAAGTTCTGACGATATTTTTGGCCTATTCTTTGTGGGTTGCCATAGCCAGTCTTTACCATCATCAATTGCTGTTTGAATTGTCTCTATAGCAGCCTTATAGTTAGTAGTTCCGTCCTCATTTAAGAAGAATATTTCAAGTCCATAGCCCGTTTTATCCTTCAGTGAAGTTTCACCCTTCTGCCACGAATTGTACTGCTCATCTGTTTGCCAGTGAAACATTGATAAAGACACGTGGCGTACCCAACTACGTTTGAGGACACTGTCACCAGCTAACAGGTCATTTTGCTTGAGAATGTTGTCTGTTTTACTTTCTAACATCTCATTAGCTTGGTTGCATTTAAGTAGCTGAGAAATGTACTGAGGTTTATACGGTGGTATGCGCTCTGGGTCATTATCCAAGTCCTTAAATAGGGACAGAATGTTACTGGACTCATTTCCTTCATATGGCTTACCTTTCAACTTATGACCTCTAGCTTTAGTCTTCACATCCCCATGAGCATGAGTAAACTGGTAGTTAGTTTGTGAGTGGTAAATAGCCTTAACATACAGGTCTTTATGGTCGTAGCTGATGATATCTAATATCGATATCGGGGTTTTTTCATCAGCATAGAACGCTTTAACATGCTCCATTGCTAAGTTATCTACATAACTCCACTTTCCCTCTTTTGCCTCAATGGTTTCTTCATCATTAGTAAGTATTGAATACTTGTCAATTGCGTCATCTTCTTCTACTATTTTGCCTCGTTGTAACTCCCATTTCTTACCACCTAGTGGCTGTATTTGAATGCGACTTAATGTCTGTTTCGGCAGTAATTCTGGGTTGCGAAGTAAGGACAATGTATTCATGGATGGTTTATTATTTCGCCAGTATCTAACAGCATTCATGTCATAAGCACCGCCATCTGTAATACTTTGGACGGACCCCAAGGCCATTGCTGTAAGCCAGACTCCAACCCTAGCAGCCGCAGTAATAACATTAGCAGTCACAACATTGCTAGTTACAAAATAGGGACTTGCCAACGCTCCATAGTTAGTATTTCCTACTAATTTCATCATGTTTTGTTGTGCATCTAAAGCCATGAACTCTGACGAACCTTTGAGCTTATCCTTCATCTCCTTTTTTAGTCGGCTGCGCTCATTAGCATATGGGTCTAAGAAGTCTTTTAAGGGTACTGCTAACCAATAGCGTGACCTGTTATCTACTGTTTTAGTACTGCCGTCTTTCTGTACGACTTCCTCTATTGAATTGCCTGTTTTTTCCTTGTGTTCTAAGGTTTTCTGATACCATTCCTCTGGTGTATTACACCTTAATGACTTCGGATACCACAAAGCCGCCACTACATCCAAATGCATCCACTGTTTATATTCCTCATTTGAACACACATTTTTTAATGTCTCTAGCACGTCTGTCGTGATAACACCATTGATAATTTCTCGTGTGTAAAGTCGGAAGTCAGCAGGTATTTTGGGGTCATCTTCTGAGTATTTATCGTTAATTTCTGTGGTTTCAATTATCTTTGATGGCACCAATGTTTGATGATGGTTTAGTTTACCTGAGACAACAATTGTGAACAGTCTTGACTCTAACTCATCACCAAACTTCCTAAGAAATTGACCTAACTTTATTGACTTACGAGTTGAACTTTCATGTAGCCCATAAGACGCAGGTAAACCAACAGGATAAGTCAAAGCTTTTTGAATAGTAACGTAGGCCCCTGATAAGTCTAGGTCGGCTATAGCGCCACTCTGCTTTATAACAGTTGGTCTTTCATTTTTCGCTCTACCACCTTGCACCAGTGCCAATGCAGACTTTTTGGTTTCTTTCAACTCAGCAAAGTAGGGGACTGTAGACCGTTTCAACAGGTCCTCTAGCTTCCATGTTCTTGACTTGCCTTGTAAATTTGTAACCTCAAATAGATCTGTAGCACGTGGTTTACGTTCCAAATAGATAAGTTGACGGAACATTTCAGAAGATACATCGGGACCATATTCTGGGTATATCCTCTGAAAAATTATTTGAAAAAACTGTTTGGGGCTACCCTCAAATGAGGAATACTCATCATCCCATTCACCATTCGTAATACTGTGAAGAACATCACGGGCTTTACAAAATAATTCTTTCTCCTCCTCGGTTAAGTCTTCTGGATAATTGTCACCGTCTAATAGAGAATTAAGATAACTTTCAAACAGAGTTGCCACTAATGAACCTGTAGTGACAATTTCATGTTTTGGGAGTGACAAATTATGCATACCAAAAAGTCTGACTGTCCTATTCTTGTTGGCATCACGAAGAAAGAACAATTTACAAGCATCATCCTTCGCGTACCTGATATATTCATCTAGCAGTTGAGGGTTAGTATAAGGCTCTAACATGTTGGTCTTATATTGGTCCATCAGTCCCTTATCTAACATCTTCCCTCCAAAAGCTAGTACGTTCTGTGCCAACCCACCTACAGATAATTTACCCAAGTCTAACGGCTTCAGTACCAACTGTAAGACACCGTAGGGACTGTCTAAATGAATTGGTAGCTTGAGATAACCGCTATGTCTCTTAGAACCGTTATCTACGCGAATACGAGCGTCCTGTATGCAATATCGCTGTATGTCACGACATAGTTTAAAGTCTGAGAAAAGACCACTTAACAAGTCTGGTGGAGCATAAAACAGCAAAGTTTCCCAAAGTAAATTCCCATCTGGTTCACTGCATTCAACTTCTTTCCAGTCCAACACAGTAGATATAATGGTCTGTCCCTGCCAACTAGGCAAAATGTTCAACCCTAATGATGGATGTTCTAACACCACACAGTCATCATAATTATCTGACAGTGCCAACTGTGTGGTTATCATCTGGTTGGGTTTGTTTATTCGTTGTACATACTCGGTATCTGACCCTGTGGTAATTTGCCATGTGGGCATCTTCCAAAGCTCTACATCGGCGGGTCTAACTGAGTCTTGAATTTTCTTTTGAAATTGTTCTAGGTCTGAACTATGACGGTTTAAGTCTAGTTGCGTGTAGTCTGTGGCATATGCCATAATAGGTTTTAGTACAAGAAATATTTCGAATTCGTACCGGGGAAGGCTGCAACCTATCTCCGGTATCTGCATTTTTAGCCATTGTTATTGGCTGGTTTTTGGTCCTTAGCCTTTGGTTTCAATTTAGGCCTCGGTAATGGCTCCCGGTCCTCTATTTCAAGATATGGGGCCATTGCCTCCTCCCACTCTGCCCGGTCTAGTTCGATGTCTATCATGGGGCCTCCTGTGCAAACAGGGTCAAATAGGCTGCTACAGCGTCTCTGGTGACCTGTGATAATGTTGTGTGTCGTTTGTGTGCCAAGTCCTTAACCTGTTGAGCTAAAGACTCGGGTAATGTGTAATACAATTGTGGGCTTTTTCTCATCTTGTTTGTGTACGTTCCTCTTTACTTGTTTTGTCAAGGTCTGCCTTGCACATAATTAGTCTGTCAAATTGGTCTTACTCCGTAAGGTCAGGTCAGTCTGAGTAGAAGCTAGTAACACCATACGCACATAAGTGGATAAAGTCTGTCCGTGTCTGGTAGCTGCCTCCTGTATCGCTTCATACTCATCCTCTGTTACTTTGACCTGTAACCGCTTTTCCCGCTTTGGTTGCGCCATAAATTAGTCTCAGTGATGTTTATATAGTATATCGTACTCACAGTAGAAGTCAAATGCAGCCTCTAGCATAGCCTCTATGTCATCTGTGTCACAACATAGGTCCATCCATAACAGCGCCAAAGCTTCTCTAGTCCGGGCCACAGAAGTTAATTCTACGTAGGAAGAAATAGAAGTAGTCATAAATTACACCTATTGGCAGTTAGAGATAGTATATCCTACTCCCATGGATAATGACCACCCATACCCACCATCTCATTAGCGCCGCGATAAGGCCCCTAGCACCGCCATTAGGTTCTAATAGTACGTTTGTCTATTTCACCACTTAGAACGCGATATATGACGCTACAGACGCCACTGGGATGATGTATGACTTACTGCTCTGTTTTATAATGGAACTCTCTGGAGTTGTTCACGTTGGTTAGTTGAATTTCAATTTGGAGTAAGTCACGAATTTTAGTTTTGTGTTTTCCAATTGGGGCACACTTCCCCATATAGTGTTAGGAAACGGCTGAAACCATTGCAAAATGCGGAAAAGTGTGTACCACGTCCCCCCCACTCCGAGCAAAACTCGACCCCATCTTTTGCTAAAAATGTAACGCAATTTGCGTTACAACAGGAGTCTAAAACCCGCATTCCTTCGTTCTCATTATTGAGAATAGTGTCAACAAGGAAATAGACCGGACTCATAAGCAAAGTCGGCGAAAATACCTGTGATCGCACAAGAAAAACTTATATATCCCCTCCAGACCCTCCGTAAGTATTTATACTTACTGTAGTGATATCCGTACCTCATGTTATGGAAATTACCCCAACTCCCTTAAGTACCACTAACTGCGTGCGAAATTGCCGTAGTGTCATCACCAGAGGGTATGTGTATGCATGGAGCGCGACTGAGGTCAAACATTGCAGACATGAGAAAACCAGCCACATGAAAAACCACTCCCTTAACTCCACTATTCCTACCGAGTTAACGTAGAATAAAGTCAACTCCCAACTGCGTGCGAACAAACCCACTTGTATAGGGATGCCCCCAATACCCTCTGCAACCCCGTAGTCTTATCCCGTAGTCTCAAAGCCCTCTACAACCCCGTAGTCTTATCCCGTAGTCTCAAGAGACTACGGGATAAGACTACGGGGTTGTAGAGGGCTTTGAGACTACGGGATAA
>Ga0209062_1004840_pt1 | contig 13621 bp, 15 predicted proteins | sample Coa_R2_2_FD_187158 | JGI IMG/M metagenome (GOLD analysis project Ga0209062, IMG submission 187158) | Surface soil microbial communities from Centralia Pennsylvania, which are recovering from an underground coalmine fire - Coalmine... | ecosystem: Environmental > Terrestrial > Soil > Unclassified... | reverse complement strand
TCGCGCAGCAGCACCTGGTCGGAGGCGATGGGGTTCAGCACGCGCACGTGGCCGGCCGGATCGAAGCCGAACGCGCGAGCGGCCTCCTCGCTGAGGAACGAGTAGTTGTAAACCTCAGTGAAACCAAGGTCCACCAGCACGTCCCGCACTTCGTGCTGGAAGCGGCGTTCGGGATTGCCGGGCGGAACGGCGGCCGGCACCAGAGGAGCGGTGGGGGTTATGGAATCGTACCCGACCATGCGGCCGACCTCTTCGACCAGGTCGTCCGGGATGGAGATGTCCTTGGTGGCGCGCCAGGAGGGAACGGTCACGGAAAAGGCGCGCGGCGCGGGCTCTTCGACGCCGAATTCGAGGCGCTCCAGGATTTCACGCACTTCCGCCGCCGGAACGGCGCGGCCCAGCTTACGATCCAGCCAGTCGAGCGGCAGCGGGATGGGCGGCGGTGCGTCGATATCTTTCTTCCGGTCCGCAACGCCGCCCACGGTACGGATGCCGGGCGCAATATCGCGCAGCAGGGCAATCGCGCGGGCGATGCCGCGCACGGTGTTGGCTGGGTCCTGCGCCTTTTCGAAGCGCATCGAGGCATCGGTGCGCAGCTTGAGCGCGGCGGACGTCTTGCGGATCGAGCCCGGATGGAAGCACGCGCTTTCCAGCACCACGCGGCGCGTGGTTTCGCTGATCGCGCTCTCCATACCGCCCATCACGCCCGCGAGACCGATGGCGCCTGCGGCATCGGCGATAACCAGATTGGATTCATCGAGCGTGTACTCTTCGCCATTGAGCGCGCGGAATCGCTCGCCACGCCTGGCGCGGCGGACGAAGATGGTGTCGCCATGCAGCTTATCGAGATCGAACGCGTGCATGGGCTGCGCGAGCTCGGCCATGACGAAGTTGGTCATATCGACCATGTTGCTGATCGGGTTCAGCCCGATGGCGGTGAGCCGGCACTGCAGCCATTCGGGAGACGGCCGCACCGCGACATCCTCGAAGACCAGCGCGCTGTACCGCGGGCACAGGTCTTCATCTTCGACGACCACGCGGATGGCCGGATCGCCGGCAGGCACCAGGTCCAGACGCACGGGATCGGCGAGCCGGCGGCCGGTAATGGCGGCGACTTCCCGCGCCATGCCGAAGTGGCCCCACAGGTCCGGGCGATGCGTGATGGACTTGTTATCGATCTCAATGACGTGATCGGGAAGGCAGCCGGCCAGCGGCGCGCCCACCTGCGAATCGAGCTCGATGATGCCGGAGTGGTCCTTACTGATGCCGAGCTCGGCAGCGCTGGCCAGCATGCCGTCGCTCTCGATGCCGGCGATCACCTTCTTACCGATCGGCGCATACGCGGTGACGACGCCAGGGCGGCAGTTGGGCGCGCCGCAGACCACCGTGCGGATGCCGTAGCGGCCGGCATCGATCACGGCTTTCACATTATGGCTGTTCGGGATCGGCTCAACCGATTGAACGCGCGCGGCGCAGGCGGTTTCAAGCAGGGCGCCCACGCGCTCGATGCCCTCGCATTCCGCCGTCTTGAGTGTGATGAGCCGTTCCAGGGCCGCGGCGGGCTGGTCCAGGCCGGGGACGAGTTCGCGAATCCAGTTGTAGGAGAAAAGCATACAGAAGAAGTCAGGAGTCAGAAGTCGGAAGACAGGAGCCGCAAGCTGCTGGATTCTGACTCCTGACTCCTTTCTCCTGACTCCTCCATTAAAACTGCTCCAAGAACCGTAAATCCCCGCCCTGCAATTGCCGGATGTCGTCGATCCCGTAGCGCATCATCGCCAGGCGGGTGAGGCCGAGGCCGAAGGCGAAGCCGCTCCACTGCGCGGGATCGATGCCGCTGGTGCGGAGCACATTGGGATGCACCAAGCCGCAGGGCAGCAGTTCCACCCAGCCGCTGTGCTTGCAAACCGGGCAGCCGGGTCCGCCGCAGATCAGGCACTGGATGTCCAACTCGAAACCGGGCTCGACGAATGGGAAATAGCCGGGGCGCAGGCGGACGGTGACTTCGCGGCGGAAGATCGCGCCCAGGAGCGTTTTCATGAAGTAAAGCAGATGGGCGACCGAGACGTCGCGATCGACCATCATGCCTTCGAGCTGGTAAAACGTGTGCTCATGCGAGGCGTCCACGCTCTCATTGCGGAAGACGCGGCCGGGAGCGATCATTCGCAGCGGCGGGCCTAGCCGATCCATGCCGCGCACCTGCACCGGCGAAGTGTGAGTGCGGAGCAGATTGCCGCCTTCCAGCCAGAAGGTGTCCTGCATGTCGCGCGCGGGGTGGTCCGGCGGGATGTTCAGCGCGTCGAAGTTGTGGAATTCGGTCTCGACCTCGGGCCCGTCGAGAACCGCAAAGCCGAGCGAGCGGAAGAGGTCTTCGAGCTCGCGCTGGATCTGGGTGATTGGATGCAGATGTCCGCGCGGCGGACCGGGCGCGGGCAGCGTCAGGTCGATCCATTCCGCCTTGAGCCGCGCTTCTAGCGCCTCCGCGGCGGACGCGCGCTGCCGCTCTTCGAGGGCGGATTCGATCGCCTGCCTGGCGGAGTTCAGCCGCATGCCGACGCGCTTCCGCTCCTCGGGCGCGAGCTTGCTCATCTCCTTGCTCACCTGCGTGAGGGCGCTCTTGCGGCCCAGCGCCTCGACGCGGGCGGCTTCCAGCTCCTCGGCCGTGGTGGCGGCTGCAATGCGCGCCAGAGCGCGCGACTCGATCTCCTGGATGCGCGACTCGAGCTCCTGTGTGGATGCCTCCAGCATGTGTGAATTCTTCATTATAGCGGCGGAGGGCCGGTTCGCTTCTCTACATCGCGAGCGGATTGATCCAGCGGAGGCCCTTGAATCGCGCGAAGTCGCCGTCGCTCGAACAGAGCGCCAGTCCGTGCTCTATCGCCAAAGCCGCCAAATGCGCATCCGGAATCAGTTTGGGTCCGCCGCCCAGATCCCCAAGCAGCCCTGCCAGAATGGACCGGTGAGCGGGACCCGCAGCAGGTACCCAGACGCATTCGCATTCCAGCCACTCTTCCACATGACGCCACGCCGCTGCGACCGACGGCGGACGCTCGAAGACCCTCGGATTCGTGACGATCCGCATATAAGCGAGTAAGCTTTCCCACGGCAGCCCGACCCGGGTATCTCCGCTCAACTGGCCGTCCAGCCAGCGCCGTGCCTGCTCATGCCGTTCCGAGCGGGGGTCCGTAGCGTAGATCAGGATGTTGGCATCGACCAGGATCACGTGCGATCGCTCCCGCCGTTCTCGACCTCGTCCAACACTTCCCAGATGTTGTCCAGGCTCGCCAGCCGGCATGGCCCCATATCGATAGGTTTGGTTCGAAAAGGCTTGCGCACCTTCGGCCGGCTCAGTTCGCTCAAGCCGCGCCGCAGAGCGGTATTGACGGCTTGCTTGAATGTCAAATTCTGTCGAGCACGCCAAGCCTCAAGCTGCGCAGACACGTCATCGTCAAGGCTCAATGTCGTTCTCATACATCACAGCATAACAGATATGATGCTTTGATGATGACATGATGTCCCGCCCACCCTAACCGCCGGCGTATCCCGCCGTCCACCTCGCATGAGACGTGCTGCCGGTGGTGCTTGGGATCGCTTGTATTGCGGGCTGCGCTGCGCGGACGCCGGGGGCACAAGCCCAGGGAACTGGGCGTTCGAAGCCGCCCCCTCGAGCCGGCGGCGGCGGACCCGGCGGGTCCGGCATTCCTCCACGCGCTTCAGGACCAGCTTGGACTCAAGTTGGAGCCGCGAAAGGTTCCCGTGCCGGTGCTGATGATCGAGCAGGTGGAGCGGCCGGCCCGCCGGTGCAGCGCTATCCGCACCTGCGCGCCGCGTGGTTCAATACCCACATGAACCCTCAGCGACGCGCATTCTTTGCCGCGGCCGGAGCGGCGCTCGCCACGGCTCCGGTGCACGCAGCCGGTGGGAAGCAACCCAAGCCGCAGGAGACCTTCAACGTCCGCGCCTTCGGCGCCGCGGGCGACGGCAAGGTTTCCGACACCGCAGCGGTCAACAAAGCCATCGATGCGGCCGCGGCGGCGGGCGGCGGGACGGTGGTGCTCCCGGCCGGCAGCTATTTGTGCCACTCGATTCACCTGAAAAGCCACATCGCGCTCTACCTGGATATGGGCGCGACCATTGTAGCGGCCGATGCGCCGGGCTATGATGCCGCTGAGCCGAACGAGTGGAACAAGCTGCAGGATTACGGACACAGCCACTTTCATAACAGCCTGATCTGGGGCGAAGGGCTGGAAAATGTAGCAATTCTCGGGCCGGGCCGCATCTGGGGCAAGGGTCTCAGCCGCGGCATCAACCGTCCGACGGAGACCGGTCCCAAGGCCGAAGACCCGGGGGTCGGCAACAAGGCCATCGCTCTGAAAAACTGCCACAACGTGCTGCTGCGCGATTTTTCCATCCTGCACGGCGGGCATTTTGGAATCCTCGCCAACGGCGTCGACAACTTCACCATCGACAACCTGAAGATCGACACCAACCGCGACGGCATGGATATCGACTGCTGCCGCAACGTGCGCGTCTCGAACTGTTTCGTCAATTCCCCGTGGGACGACGGGATCTGCCTGAAGAGCGATCACGCGCTCGGCTCCTCGAAACCGACTGAGTTCGTCACCATCACCAACTGCTACGTGAGCGGCTGCTGGGAAGAGGGCTCTCTGCTCGACGGCACCTACCGCCGCTTCGCGCCCGACGCCCGCGTGCCGCACACCGGGCGCATCAAGTTCGGCACGGAATCGGACGGCGGCTTCCGCAACATCACGATTTCCAACTGCGTATTCGAAGGCTGCCAGGGGCTTGCCCTCGAGACCGTGGACGGGGCGCTGCTGGAAGACGTGACGATCAGCAATATTTCCATGCGGGACATCGTCAGCGCACCGATTTTCCTGCGGCTGGGGCGGCGGATGCGGGCGCCGGAAGGGCGGCCGGTCGGCACGCTACGCCGCGTGATTATCGACAACATCGTGTGCTCGAACTCGGCATCGCGGCTCGGCTCGATCGTCAGCGGCATTCCGGGTCATGTCATCGAAGACGTGCAGATCAGCAACGTCATCATCCAGCATCAGGGCGGCGGAACGAAGGAACAGGCGGCGCTGCGTCCGGCCGAGGATGAAACCAAGTACCCCGAGCCGGGGATGTTCGGTGCGATGCCTTCCCACGGATTCTACGTCCGGCATGCCAGGGGAATCCGCTTCGACAACGTGCAGATCAAGCCGGCGGAGGAAGACCGGCGGCCGGCTTTTGTCCTGCAGGATGTGGAGGGAGCGGAGTTCCACCGCGTCCGCACGCCGCGCGCAGCCGGCGTGCCGGTGTTTGCGCTGCACAACGTGGCGGATTTCGAGGTGCGGTTGTCGAAAGGGATTCCGGAAACGGAGATCCCGCACGCGGCGGAGATGGAATTATAGCCTGGCCGCGGGCATGCGCTACCGGCGGTCCGACCCGGCCAGCGCCGGTTCCGGCTTCGCCGCAGCGCTTTCTTCATCCCAGATGCGCCGCAGCACGTGGCGGCTGTAATCGAGGAAGTGCTTGTCGGGCGTGAAGACCTCCAGCGTGATCGTCCCATCGTAGCCGCAGCGCTGCAGGGCGCGGATGGCGCGGCGCACGTCCACATCGCCCGCGCCGAGCGGCAGGTGCAGATCGTGGTGCCCGCCGCGGTTATCGTGCAGATGCACGTGCCGCAACCGCGAGCCCCAGGCGGCCAGGATCTCCTCGGTGACATTCGCCGGAACCTGCAGATTGGCGTGGCCGATATCGAGGTGCAACCCGAGCTCCGGCACCGGCTCCAGCAGCTCGCCCAACTGCGCGGCCGAATTGTATTCGCCGGGAAGATTTTCGATCATCAGCCCGATCCCGAGCCGGCGCGCATCGGGAAGCAACTCCTCGATCGTGCGGATGTTCTGCCGGATGTAGAAGCGGCGGTCGTGCATCGGCGTGTGGCGGTCGGGGTGTAGATTCATCCAGCGGGCGCCCACGTTGTGGAAGACCTCGAGGCAGCGCCGCAGTTCCTTCACGCAGGCGAGGCGCACCTCTTCGATGGCGCTGCCCAGCGGCAGGTAAAAAGCGGTATGCCCGACCACTCCCATGCGGTGCTGTTCGAGGGACTTGCGGATCGCTTGCGGGTCGACGCGCCAGGATGCGGCGGCCGGCGGTTCGAGCGTCAGATCGATGAAATCGAGACCCATCGCCGCCATCCACTCGATCTCCTGGAGCACGTCGTTGGCGGGATGGTTCATGGTTCCGATCAACATGCGGTTCTCTCTTCAGAGGGCGGCTTCGTCATGCAGCATCCTGCAGCTTACGATCGGGGCCGAACCAAGGCCGCCGGTCGAGCAGGCTGACGCGCCGCTGATCGATCGAGGGTTCGGCGACGGGCGCGGGAAGCCCGAGTTTGCCCCATAGCCATCCCGGCAGCTCGCGCGCGCGCCCCGGCGCCGCCCAGCCGAAAACCGAGAGCGCCCCCGCCAACAGCGGAAGGTCATCACCGATCCGCTGCAGCACAGATTCCCAGCGGATCTCCGGGCCCACCGAATAGAGGAGGTTGAGCACGTCCGGCCAGTCGCAGCGGTCGCGTTGCATAATGTACAGCTTGTCCCAGATCATCGCTTCGGCGGGAATCACTTTCAGGCCGTAGCCGCGCAACTCAATTTCGGGTCCGGACATCCAGAGCTGATCGATCTGGGCGCGGTGGTTGGCCATCGCCCAGATGATGTCCACGATCGTGTCGCCGCTGGTCGAGCGGTAAATCCACCAGCGGTCGTAAGGCTTTTGGTCGAAATAATCTTCGAGCCCGGCTTCGTTGAGCACCGCGATCATTTGCTCCCGAAATTCGGGGAGCACGTAAAGATCCAGATCCTTGGTATTGCGCCAGGCGCCGGTGTAGGTTGCCACCGCGAAAGCGCCCCCGAGCGCGAAGGGAATACGGCGCGCAATCGCACCCTCAATCACTTTCCGGTAAACGCGCCACTGCGACTCCGGGATGCGGCCGGCCCATTGCGTGCTTCGCTCCGTCACGGTTTTGCCGGAGCACGGTGCGGGCCATAGTCCTGTTCCGTCCGCCGGTGCGCAGGCCCACAACTGGACGGTTCGCCGCCCGCTTCACGACTGCCGGGGCGCGGGCTTTGCCTTGACCACCTCGATATCGCGATTGTAGATCTGCCGGAAAGCCTCGCCGGCGCGCTCGGCGCCCCACTGTTCGAGGTCGATATCGCCGTTCGAATGCACCTGCAGCACCACCGAGCCGTCGCGCATGCGGCAGTCCACGCCCTCGATGCGCTGGTCATGGCTGCGGTCGAGCTGATCGGCAAGACGCAGGATCGGGATGGCCATCGTGACCACGCGTTTCTCCTCCGCGCTCAGCTCCTGGTAGGCGTTGTGCACCGGACTGGGCAATGCCTTGCGATGGTACCGGCAGAGCGCCGCGATGAGCAGACGCTCGCGCTCGGTGAAACCCGGCATATCGGAGTTGGCCACCACATAGTACGAATGCTTGTGGTGCCCCACGCTGCTCACGTAATGCCCCACATCGTGCAGGTACGCGGCCGCTTCGAGCAGTTTGCCGGCATGGGGCGGCAGCTCGTGCAGCGGCTGGAGCGCGGTGAACAGCAAGCCCGCGATGTTCGCCACCTTGCGGGCATGGGCCAGCGAAACGCCGTAGCGGCGCGCCATCTCCTCCACCTCGGCGCGCTGCTCGCGGGTGAGGCGCGAGAGCTCGGCGCCGACATTGCGCGCAGCCAGATCCGCAATGATGCCATCGCGCACGCCGGCACGCGAGTAGTAGCACGCGTCGAGGCCGAATTCGTGCAGGAACTCCGCCAGCACCGCCAGGCCCGGCACGATGATCTCGGCGCGCCGCGGCCCGATGCCGGTGACGCGCCGCCGTTCGGCCAGCGGCATCGCCGCCAGGTCGGCATACAGCCGGCGCACCTGCGCGGCGGAAATGCGGAAGCGGTCGATCTCTTCCCGTTTCGACCGCGGCACGCGCGCCACGGCGCTGGCCACCGCCGCCGCCGTGGCGGAGGTAGCGATGGCCCGGTCCCACTCCGAATTCCCGAGCCGCCGCAGCGGCGCCGCCAGCTTCTCCAGGATGTACTCGGTGAGCTGGTGCAACTGGCGCCGGGTCGGCGGATCCGTCTTAAGGAAGATCTCCATCAGCCGGACCGCGCCCAGAGGACGCGAAAAGGCCTCCCGCAGGCGCCCATCATCGGCGGCAATGATTTCCGCGCTGCCGCCACCGATATCGATGATCAGGATGCGCTTGCCCGTCTGCGGCCAGTTGCTCTCGACGCCGAGGTGGATGAGGCGCGCTTCCTCGCGCCCGGAGATGATTTCGACCGGCGTGCCGGCGGCCTCCGAGGCGCGCGCCAGAAAATCCGCCTGGTTGTTGGAATCGCGGATGGCGCTCGTAGCCACCGCGCGCACGCCCACGACCTCCATCTTGCGGTAGAGCGCCGCCATCCGGCTGAGCACCGTGCAGGTGTTCTTGATCGCCTCTTCGCTCACTGCGCCCGTGCGGAAAACACTCTCTCCCAGGCGCGTCACCTCGCGGTCGGAGGCAAGAATGCGCGGCGGCTGGCCAGGGAGCACCTCGGCAGCCTCCATCCGAATGGAATTGCTGCCGATATCGATGGCGGCGTAGCGGGGCATCGAACCACTATGGTGGCACAGGATGGCCGAACGGCCACGCTATAATCGTCCCATATGAAGTTCTGGGTTACCGCCGGGGCCATGGGTGTGCTTGGGCTTGCCATCCTGGTCGCGCAGGACGAGCCGGCGCGCATCTCGGTCGAAGTGACCCGCGTCAACCTGCTGTTCACCGTCACGGACAAGAAGGGAAAGTTCGTGACCGACCTCACCAAAGACGATTTCGAAGTCCTCGACGCCAGAAAGCAGCAGGCCATCCAGGAGTTCACCGCCGAGAGCGATCTGCCGCTGCGCCTCGCCATCCTGGTCGATACCAGCAACAGCATCCGCGACCGCTTCCGCTTCGAGCAGGAGGCCGCCAACGAGTTCCTCAAATCGGTCATCAAAACGAACCAGGATAAGGCGATGGTCGTGGGCTTCGATACCGAGCCCAAGCTCGCCAGCGACATGGTCGAGGACACCGCCAGGCTCGAGGACGCGATCAATGGCCTGCGGCCCGGCGGCGGCACCGCTCTCTACGACGCCATCTACTTCGCCTGCAAGGACAAGCTGCAACAGGACCAGCCCAAGAGCAAGTACCGCCGCGCCCTTGTTGTGCTCAGCGACGGCGACGACAACAACAGCCGCTACAGCCGCGACCAGGCGCTCGAAATGGCGCAGAAGGCCGACGCCGTCATCTACGCCATCTCGACCAACATCTCCCGCATCGAATCCGACGGCGACAAAGTGCTGAAGTACTTCACCGGCGAAACCGGCGGCCGCGCCTTCTTTCCCTTCAAGGTGGAAGACCTCGAAGTTTCGTTCGAGAACATCGCGAGCGAACTGCGGCACCAGTACAGCATCGCCTTCCGGCCGCAGCCGCTGGTCACCGACGGCTCCTTCCACGTGTTGGATGTGCGGGTCAAGGGCCGCAAGGACCTGATCGTGCACGCCCGCCGCGGCTACTACGCTCCCAAGCTGTAGATGATCATCCGCGCGGCCCATAACGGCGACCTTGCCGCCATCGACGCAATTCAGCAGGCATCGCCGGAAGCCGCGCAGTGGAACCCCGCGGATTATCTCCGGTATGACACGGCGGTGGCCCTGTGCGAAAGCACAGTGGCCGGTTTTCTGGCGAGCCGCGTGGTGGCGCCCGATGAATGCGAAATCCTGAACCTCGCCGTTGCGCCCGAATTCCGCCGGCGGGGGGTGGCCCGTACCCTCCTTTGCGGGTTAATCCGCACATGGAGAGGCACGGTATTCCTAGAGGTACGGGAGTCCAACCAGGCAGCGCAAAACCTATACAAATCTCTGGGTTTTCAAGCCGTTGCGGTCCGCTCCGGCTACTACTCCGCGCCCGCCGAATGTGGTATTGTCCTGAAGTTTCATTCATGTTACCGTGGCGGGTAGCGGCGATGGCCGCCAGAGCGAGACAATACAATTAGAGATTACCCACCGAGCCTGATTCCATAACCGACCCGACTCGGCGCGGCGACCTCATTGGGAGGAACTGCCCCATATGGAACGGAACGCACAGGAAGAATTGAAAGCGCACCTGATGGCCACAAACGAGGAGTTTCAGCGCCTGGCCACCGAACACTCGGATTACGCCCGGCAACTCGAAGCCATCGAAGCGCTTCCCCACCTGACTTATGAGCAGGAACTGGAGGAAACGCGACTGAAGAAGATGAAGCTCCGCCTGAAGGACCAGATGGAAGCGATCATGAGCCAATACCGGTCTCAGCAGGTCGCTTGACATCAGGTGCGCGCAGTACGCACCCGGTTTCGGCCCGGCCGGCGCAAGCCGGCCGGGCCATTTTGATTTATGGACCATGATTTTCCCGACGACTCCGCCGGGCCGCTCGAAATTCCCATCACCGACGTCTTCGACCTCCACAGCGTGCCGCCACGCGACGTGGAGGCCGTCGTCGAAGAGTATCTGCTCGAAGCGCGCAAGCGCGGCTTCAAGGCGCTGCGCATCATCCACGGCCGCGGCATCGGCGTCCAGCGGGAGATGGTCCGCGCCATCCTCGCACGGACCGATTTCGTATCGGATTACCGTGACGCACCGGCGGAAGCCGGCGGCTGGGGCGCCACCGTTGTCACCCTGCGCTAGCTAGCTACTTCCTGGCCGCGAGCGTGTGATCTCCAGTGACGACGACCCGCCCCTTGTCGGTTTCGATCGTCAGCACGAGGTGCTTCGGCGCCAGAAATGGCTTGGGATCGCCCGGCAGGTATATTTTCTGCACGTCCCCTTCGGCCATGTATTGCCGGACTTCCACCTGTCCCAGATACGCGAGCTTTACCGATGCAGGCAAATTCATCACATCGAGCCGGTACCGGCGGATTTCGAGTGCACCCGCGGCGTCGCGCCCCAGTAGAAACTCGGCCCGCGAGCAATCCTTCTGAAGGTACAGCCCACGGCTGAGATAGAGGCCGTGCGTGTGCATCTCCTGTTCCCGGCACTCGTCCGCATTGCGCGCGACCAGGTCCCCACCCTGTTGCACAACCTGGACCTTCGGCGCGCTGTCTTTGCCGGGAGAGACCAGCGCGAAGGCTTTAAAGGTCGCGAGCTCGCCCGCCATGCTGTCACTGAGCAGCCGGCGATACATCAGGCCGGAGCTGGCATGGAAGGAAAATCGCTCCGCTTGCTGGCTGTACCCGTGAAACAGCAGCCGGATGGTCCCCTGCACATGCCGTTTCTCCTTCCCCGCGGCATCCGTCACCACCGTCGTCACAGCCACATCCATCGGCAATTCCGCGGAATCGCGCAGAAACATTTTGAACAGCGCCGTGGCCTGAGCCGGGGCCACGAGTCCGCCGTCAGCCACCTGCTGTCCCAGGGCGGCCGCGGCGGCGAGGAAAAGAATGCCGGTCCGCATCGCTCACCTCAACTCCTTCCGCTGAAACACCCACGCGATCGCCGCCGCGAACAGGCAGAGCAGCGCCACGGGCGTCAGCGTTGGCAATAGATGCCAGTGCACAAAATCAGTCGGCAGTGGCAGGTTGCCGCTCACCGTCAGCCAATTCGCGGTTCCGAAATTGCCGCTGACGTTGTAGCTACCCTGCGGCGCGCTGGCGAACAGATCGAAGAAGTCCGCCGCGCCCAGGAAACGGCTGCTGCTCAACACGCGATTCATCAGGCAGATGATGAATACAAACGTCGCGATCGTCGCCAGCCACCATCGCGGCACGACCGAGCCGATCAGCGCGCAGCCGGCAAAAGCCGCGATGGAAACCAGTGCGCTCCACAGGCCGGCCCTTAGCGCCGCCGCCATTACGACGCCGAATGCCGCGCCTGACGCCGCAACGGTGACCTTCCCGCCCAGCAGCATCAAGCCGTACACCGCCGCAGGGGCGAGCAGGCTCGCCGCGAGCGCGGCCAGCGCCACGTGCCCCGCGCCGTTCGCTATTTTTGCCAGCGCATACCGCCAGCGCGCCAGCGGCTGCTCGAAGAGGAAGAAGACGGACTTGTCCTCCACCTCCGGCAGAAATGTCGTCAATCCCAGGAAGCCGGTCGCGAAAAGGAACACCGTGACGATCGCCGCGCTCTCGAAAACCGGCAGCGGCAGGTACTTCATGAACGTCTGGTTGCTCAGGTCCGCGAACGGCGTCCGCGCGGCCCGGCTGACCCCCAGCAGCACACTGAGCGCCAGGATCGGCAGGTTGAACACCAGCCACAGCGCGCCATATTTCCAGCGGTTCTCCCGCCACTCCTTCCACACGATTTGCCGCATCATGACTGCCTCCGGTTGATGTATGTGAAAAACGCCTGCTCCAGCGAGACCGTAGCCGCACCGTTCGCCGCCTCGCTCTTGACCGTGTCCACCGGGCCGCACGCCACGATCCGGCCGGCCTCCATGATCGCCACCGTGTCCGCCAGCCGCTCGATATCTTCCACAAGATGCGACGAGATTACGACCGTGCAGCCGCGGCGCCCGATCTCTTCTACCAGGATGCCGAGCAGTTCGTGCCGTCCCACCGGGTCGAGGCCGGAAGTCGGCTCATCGAGCAGGATCAGCTCCGGATTGTGCCCCATCGCCAGCGCGATCTGGAGCCGCACATAATGCCCGCGCGAGAGGTCCCGGATGCGCGCGTTCAGCGGAAAATCGAGCCGCCGCGCGAGCCCCTCCGCCTTCCCGCCATCCCAGCCGCGGTGCAGCGCGCCCGCGAAGCGCAGGCACTCGATGCCCGTCATCCAGCCCGGCAGATACCGCGACTGCGCCACGTAGCCCATGCGCTCCCACAGCGCCGGCCGTGGCCCGCTCACCGCTTCGCCGAGCACCGAAATCGTCCCGTTGGTGGGCCGCAGGTGTCCCGTCAGCAGCTTCAGCAACGTGGACTTCCCCGCGCCATTCGCACCCAAAAGTCCGAAGACCGTGCCTGCGGGAACCGCCAGGCTCGCGGCATCCACCGCCCGCGTCTTTCCGAATACCCGCGTCAGCGCATGAGTCTCGATTGCGTTCATGACGACTGCTCCTTCCCGTACCTCGCGATCAGCCTGCGATAGAGTTCCCCGATTTCCTCCCTGGTCATCCCCGAGTCGAACGCCTCGGCCAGCGCTTGTTCCAGCAGCGCCGCCGCCTCTCTTTGCCGCTCGCGGCGCGAGGTCTCCTCGGCCTGCGCGCTCACGAACGTGCCCTGCCCCTGCCGTTTGTAAATGATGCCCTCGTGCTCCAGTTCCAGGTAGGCCCGCGCCACGGTGTTCGGGTTGATCGTCAGGTCCACCGCGAGCTGCCGCACCGAAGGCAGGCCCTCTTCCGCCCTCAGCCGGCCCATGGCAACGTTCCGTTTGATCTGCTCCACGATTTGGAGGTAGATGGGAACGCCGTTGCCGGTATCGATCTCGATATTCACTGTACTAATTGGATTAGTACAGTAGTACAGCGCGGCTGTCAAGAGCAATTTTGGGGAGCCGGCGTCAGCCCGTCAAAAGCGCACGCGCAGGCCGAACTGAACGTTCCGCCCCGCATCCGCACTGAGGATTTGCCCTGCG
>Ga0209062_1004839_pt1 | contig 13622 bp, 10 predicted proteins | sample Coa_R2_2_FD_187158 | JGI IMG/M metagenome (GOLD analysis project Ga0209062, IMG submission 187158) | Surface soil microbial communities from Centralia Pennsylvania, which are recovering from an underground coalmine fire - Coalmine... | ecosystem: Environmental > Terrestrial > Soil > Unclassified... | reverse complement strand
GCTCGGCCGCTGCAATCCGGCAGGCCGGCTTGCTGAAAAGGGTTTTTCCGACTGCGAGCGTCTGATCAGCGCCGACCACATAACGTCCCGGCTCGAACAGCGCGATCGCAAGCGCCTTTTCGCGAGCCAGGTGCGCTGCGACGTCACCTGGCGCAACCAACGCCGCGCTTTGCTGAACAGCGCGCTCGTCGATATCAGCAGGTATTGCTACGAACTCGATCCCGGCTTCGCCCAGCAAGGTCTGACGCGCCCGGCTTTGCGAAGCGAGAATCAGGGGAGCGTCTCCGCGCCAGATCGTCATGGCTGCCTCATTCCGCAAGCCGTTGCCGCTGCCGGTCGGAATAGAGCTTGAGCACGGCGGCTGCGGTCTCCTCGATGGAGCGCCGCGTGACGTCAAGTTGCGGCCAGTTGAATTTTGCGCTCAGCCGCCGCGCATAGGCAACTTCATCCGTCACCGACTGCCGATCGATATAGTCCTCGTTCGAAGGTCCTGCGCCCATGCTGAGCAGCCGATTCTGCCGCACCTGGATCAGGCGCTCCGGCGTTGCATGCAGGCTCACCACCAACGGCTTGGTCAGGATCTCCAGCTGATGCGGAGTGGGAATCCCCGGCACCAGTGGCACATTCGCGGTGCGAATGCCGCGATTGGCGAGATAGATCGAGGTCGGCGTCTTGGAGGTGCGCGACACCCCGACCAGCACGACGTCGGCCTCTTCAAGCCCTTCGACATGCTGACCATCGTCATGCATCATGGTGTAGTTCAGCGCGTCGATGCGCTTGAAATATTCGGCATTGAGCACGTGCTGCGCGCCGACCCGACCGGCGGTCGCGGTCCCCAGATAAGCCTCGAACAGCTGCATCACCGGCCCGATGATTGACAGGCTCGGAACGTTGATCTCCTTGCACTTGCTCTCAAGCCGGCCGACCAGATCCTTCTCCAGCAGCGTGAAGAGCACGATGCCGGGTGACTCCTCGATCTCATCCAGCACCCGGTCGAGCTGCTTCTGGCTGCGTACCAGGGGATAGACATGCTCCACCGGAGTCACGTGGGCGTATTGCGCGGCGACCGCGCGTGCCACGGTGATCAGGGTCTCGCCCGTCGAGTCCGACACCAAATGAAGATGAAAATAATTGCCTGAGGTCGGCACGTCGATCCTTTAAGTCCTGTGGACACTTGTGGAGTTAAGGCGAGTCAAGAGGCCGGCTTTCCAAAAGCAGCGGACAACAAAAATTGTTCTTCACATGGCCACGTCAAAGAACAAGTTCACCCGCCCGCCACAATGATAATGGGGTTATGTGGACTTGTCTCTGAATAAGCTGCCGATATGCGTTGGCAAGCCGCTGATGCACGGAGAGTAATCCGGCTGGATCGATGCCGCCCGGCGAATGTTGAAGGATGTGAACAAGATTGGCGCAACGCGAGGATCGGATTGCATGAGTCCAATCCACCGCCACTACAGACTCAAACCCTAAGATTCTAAAATTATTTGGTTTGGAAGAGAGGCAATCGCGGATATGTCTCGCTTCCAGACAAGGACGCGGCATCAGTGCGTGGCGTGTGTCGCATGGTGTCGACGAGAGAGTAGAAGCGATCCTGCCGATGTATGAATGGATCAAGGCGCTGCACATCATCGCCGTCATCTCCTGGATGGCGGGTATGCTCTATCTGCCACGACTATTCGTCTATCATTGCGAGGCCGAGAAGGGCTCGAAACAATCCGAGACGTTCAAGGTGATGGAACGTCGCCTGATGCGAGGGATCATCAACCCCGCGATGGCCGTGACCTGGCTCGCCGGTCTTTATCTCATTTGGGCCGGTCACTGGTATTTGTCCGGCTGGTTCCACGCCAAGTTCCTGCTGGTCTTGATCATGTCTGCGGTCCACGGCTTTTTTTCACGCTGGCGCAAGGATTTCGAGGCCGACCGCAACACGCGGAGCCAGAAATTCTATCGAATTATCAACGAGGTGCCGACACTGCTGATGATTCTGATCGTCATACTCGTGGTCGTGAAGCCGTTTTGATGAGCGGCTTGGTCGACAATCGCCGATCATTCAGGCATCGAGGCTGCTTGCGGAACGCCGGTTGATTTTCTATATTGCTTTTATCCCACCCAACGCAGGCGGATGCGATTGCGTCCCGGTTTTAGGCCGGCCGCCGCATCAGGTTTGAAGCCTAACCGGCGCTTTCCTCGCTCAGACCTGCGGACCTTCTTCTTTCTTGGCGTCCGCTTTTCTCGAAGCCCCCTCGCACCCCTCATCCATTAAGAAATGCTCCACAGGACTACCCCAATGCGGGAAATCAAACTCCAAGACCTCAAATCCAAGACGCCGGCCGAACTGGTCTCGTTCGCGGAAGAAAACGGGGTCGAAAATGCCAGCACCATGCGCAAGCAGGAGCTGATGTTCGCCATACTCAAGCAGCTGGCGATAGCGGAAACCGATATCATCGGCGAAGGCGTCGTCGAGGTCCTCTCCGACGGTTTCGGGTTCCTCCGCTCGCCTGACGCCAATTACCTGCCCGGACCTGACGACATCTACGTCTCGCCCTCGCAGATCCGCCGCTTCGGCCTGCGCACCGGCGACACCATCGAGGGCCATATCCGCAGCCCCAAAGAGGGCGAGCGGTATTTCGCGCTTCTGAAGGTGAACACCCTCAATTTCGAGGATCCGGAGAAGTCGAAGCACAAGGTCAACTTCGACAATCTTACACCACTATTCCCGAATCAGCGCTTCCGGATGGAGATCGACGATCCCACCCGGAAGGATCTCTCGGCCAGGGTCATCGACATCGTGGCCCCGATCGGCAAAGGCCAGCGCGCGCTGATCGTGGCGCCGCCGCGCACCGGCAAGACGGTGCTGATGCAGAACATCGCGCATTCGATCACGCACAATCATCCGGAGTGCTACCTGATCGTCCTCCTGATCGACGAGCGTCCCGAGGAAGTCACGGACATGCAGCGCTCGGTGAAGGGCGAGGTGGTGTCCTCCACCTTCGATGAGCCTGCGGTCCGTCACGTCCAGGTCGCGGAGATGGTGATCGAGAAGGCCAAGCGCCTGGTCGAGCACGGCCGCGACGTCGTCATCCTGCTCGACTCGATCACCCGGCTTGGCCGCGCCTACAACACCGTGGTGCCGTCATCGGGCAAGGTGCTGACCGGTGGTGTCGACGCCAACGCCTTGCAGCGGCCGAAGCGCTTCTTCGGTGCCGCGCGCAATATCGAGGAAGGCGGCTCGCTCACGATCATCGCGACCGCCCTGGTCGATACCGGCAGCCGCATGGACGAAGTGATTTTCGAAGAGTTCAAGGGCACCGGTAACTCGGAGCTGATCCTCGATCGCAAGGTCTCGGACAAGCGCACCTTCCCGGCGATCGACATCTCCCGTTCCGGCACCCGCAAGGAGGAGCTGATCACCGATCCGCAGCTATTGAAGAAGATGTACGTGCTGCGCCGGATCCTCAATCCGATGGGGACCATGGACGCGATCGACTTCCTGCTCGACAAGCTCCGCAACACCAAGAACAACGGCGAGTTCTTCGAGTCGATGAACACCTGACGTCGGCGGAATGCCGTTCGGAAAGGGCGTCTGCGAGAGCGGGCGCCCTTTCTGTTTGGATAGCGTGCTAATGTTATTGCAGTGCAGGAATTCAGGAGAAGGCTGCCTGAACGAGGGATGCTTCGCTCGAGAGCATCGTTGCTCGAGATGATCCTTCATTGACGGTTGCCTTAGCGGGGGCGGCGAGACAAACACAAGCGCGATGCACCCTGTTGACCAGACCATCTTTGCGCTTTCGTCCGGCCGGCCGCCAAGCGCGATAGCCGTGGTCAGAATTTCCGGACCTCAGGCCGGCTTAGCGTTGCGGTTGCTTGCGGGGAAAATTCCCACACCCCGCCGGGCAACGCGGGCCTTGCTGCGCGATGGAGCAGCCGCCCCGATTGATGATGCGGTGGTGCTGTGGTTCCCCGGGCCGGCGAGCGCGACCGGTGAAGATGTCGCAGAACTCCATCTCCATGGCGGACGCGCTGTGCTCGCCTCGGTCGTCGCGGCTCTCTCGGGAATCGACAATGTGCGTCCAGCTGAGCCCGGCGAGTTTACGCGTCGTGCATTCGAGAACGGCAAGCTCGACCTGACCGAAGCCGAAGGCCTCGACGATCTCATTCATGCCGACACGGATCGGCAGCGCCGGCAGGCGTTACGCCAGTTGACAGGGCTGCTTGGCGACAGAGCGCGCGACTGGCGTGCCCGGATCATCGAGGCGCAGGCGCTGTTTGAGGCCGGAATCGATTTCGCCGATGAAGGCGACGTGCCAGCGCAGCTGATCACGCCGGCGCTCGCAAAGGTGGCGTCGCTGCTCGAGGAGATCGAAGGCGCGCTGGCAATCGAGGGGAGGGGCGAACGGATGCGCGACGGACTCGTCGTCGCGATTGCCGGTCCTCCCAACGTCGGCAAGTCCACGTTGATGAACCAGCTGGCGCGCCGCGAGGTCGCAATTGTCTCACCGCATGCCGGCACGACGCGGGACGTGATCGAGGTCCAGCTCGATCTCGATGGCTATCCCGTGACCGTGATCGACACCGCCGGTATTCGCGAGACCGAGGATCCCGTGGAGCAGGAGGGCGTGCGCCGAGCGAAGGCCCGGGCTGCCGCGGCCGATCTGGTTCTCTGGCTGACTGATACTGATGACGTCTTGCCGCCGGATAACGGTTCGGCGCCGGTCTGGCTGGTGCGCAATAAAATCGACCTGAGCGGGTCGGTCAATGACCCAGTCGAAAACCGGGATGCCGAGCGGCCGCGCTTCAGGATGTCCGCCGCCCATGGCGACGGTGTCACTGAGCTTGTGGCGGCGCTGGTCGGTTTTGCGGAGACGTTCTTCGGCCGTCAGGAGAGCGGCCTTATCACCAGGGAGCGGCAGCGGAAGCTGCTGCAGGAGTCCGTGGAGGCTCTCCGGCGCAGCACCAGTGTAATTGGCCAGGGCGAGGAACTGGCCGCGGAAGAACTGCGCCGCGCGGCGTATGCGCTGGGACGGCTACTGGGCCGGGTCGATGTCGAGGACATTCTCGATGTGATCTTCCGTGAGTTCTGTATCGGGAAGTAAGGTGCCGCCCACCCTTAATGATGAGTTTCGCTTCAGCGTGAAGAATGTGTTTCACGTGAAACAGCGCCTTCGAGACCACCTCGGCGTTTCACGTGAAACAACTCGCTGCCTGATCAGCGCGAAACGTCTTTCGACTTTTGTCATCTCGCGATAGAAGTCCGCGCCATGAGCGCGCGCGCAGTTTCATTCGATGTCGTTGTGATTGGCGGCGGCCATGCCGGCTGTGAGGCTGCGGCTGCCGCTGCCCGCATGGGGGCCGCCACGGCGCTCGTGACACACCACTTTGCCACCATCGGCGCCATGTCCTGCAATCCCGCGATCGGAGGCTTGGGTAAAGGCCATCTTGTTCGCGAGGTGGATGCGTTGGACGGCCTGATGGGCCGAGTGGCCGATGCTGGTGGCATCCAGTTCCGGGTTTTGAACCGCCGTAAGGGCCCAGCCGTCCGAGGACCCCGCGCCCAGGCCGACCGCAAGCTCTACGCGGCCGCCATGCAGGCTGCCATTCGAGAGACAGCGAATCTCCGTGTCATTGAGGATGAGGCAGACGAGCTTCTGGTTTCGGACGGCCGGATCACCGGCATCCGGCTGGCTGACGGACGCGAACTCAGCTGTCGTTCGCTCGTCGTCACCACCGGCACGTTCTTGCGGGGCCTTATCCACCTTGGTGAGAAGAACTGGCCAGCCGGCCGGGTGGGTGAGGCGCCGGCACTTCGTTTGTCCAAATCGTTTGAGCGGGCAGGGTTCAAGCTCGGGCGTCTGAAGACGGGTACGCCGCCACGGCTCGATGGCACCACCATCGACTGGGCGGGTGTGGAAATGCAGCCGGGTGACGATCCACCGGAGCCATTCTCTGTCCTGACCGACCGCATTACCACCCCTCAGATCCAGTGTGGAATTACGCGAACCACCCCGGCCACTCATGAGGTGATCCGGGCCAATGTACATCGCTCGCCCATGTATTCGGGCCAGATCAAGAGCACCGGCCCCCGTTATTGCCCGTCGGTCGAGGACAAGATCGTCCGCTTCGGCGACCGCGATGGACACCAGATCTTTCTGGAGCCTGAGGGGCTCGACGACAGCACCGTCTATCCGAACGGCATCTCGACCTCCCTGCCGGAGGACGTTCAGCTTGCGATCCTGCCGACCATTCCCGGCCTGGAGCGGGTGCGGATGATCCGGCCGGGCTATGCCATCGAGTACGACCACATCGATCCGCGCGAGCTTGATCCGACGCTCGAGGCGAAGCGGCTGCCGGGCCTGTTCCTGGCTGGCCAGGTCAATGGCACCACCGGCTATGAGGAGGCGGCGGCGCAGGGCATCGTCGCGGGCCTCAATGCGGCTTTGATCGCCGGCGGATCGAGCGGGATCGTGTTCGATCGCGCCGACGGCTATCTCGGAGTGATGATCGATGACCTCGTGACTCGCGGCGTCTCTGAACCGTACCGGATGTTCACGTCGCGCGCTGAATATCGCCTAACACTGCGGGCCGACAATGCCGATCAGCGCCTGACCGACAAGGGCATTGCGCTCGGCTGTGTCGGCGAAGTCCGCAGGGTCCGCCACGCGGCGAAGATGGCGGCACTCAAAGCCGCCAAGTCGCTCGCCAAGTCGCTGACCCTTACCCCGAACGAGGCCGCCAGACACGGGATGACGCTCAACAAGGATGGCCATCGCCGGTCGGCCTTTGAACTGCTGGCCTATCCAGAGATCGGCTGGGCTGAGGTCCAGCGTATCTGGCCGGAGCTGTCGGTCATTGAACCTGGCATCGCCATCCACCTTGAGATCGATGCAAAATATGATGTCTACCTCAAGCGTCAGACGGCGGACGTCGAGGCGTTCCGGCGTGACGAGGCCTTGGTGCTGGCCGATATTGACTACAGCCAAGTGCCTGGGCTCTCCAACGAGGTGAGAGCGAAGCTCGGAGCAACCCGGCCTTGGACCGTCGGGCAGGCGGGCCGGATTGATGGAATGACACCGGCTGCCCTGGGGATCCTGGCGGCTTATCTGCGCCGCGAGGCGCGGCGGAAAACCGCTCGCGCCGGCGCGTAGGTGTTTCACGTGAAACAAGGGCAGAGAACAGGCCAGATCACTAAGGCGGGTGAGAGATTGGCCGTTGGCTTGGCCGATGCCAAAGCCATCGGCGCCGACAAAGCCGAGGCCTTGGCGCTGACACCCGTTTCACGTGAAACGGAAAGGCGGCTCGATCGCTATCTAGAACTCCTGACGGAGTGGCAGGCCAAGACCAATCTCGTTGCGCCGTCGACCCTGCCCCAGCTGTGGACTCGTCACGTCGCCGATTCCCTACAGTTGTTGGAGTTGGCACCGCACGCCAAGATCTGGATCGACCTCGGTAGCGGTGGCGGCTTCCCGGGGATTGTGCTGGCCTGTGCCTTGGCCGAGACGGAGGGCGCACGCGTTCACCTGGTTGAGCGCAATGCCAAGAAGGCTGCTTTTTTGCGTGAGTCGTTGCGAATCACCGGCTCGCCGGGCGTGGTGCACCTCGCCGATATCGGACATACTGTGGATAGATTCGCTGGCCCCGTCGATTGTGTCACCGCACGGGCGCTGGCTCCGTTAAATCAACTCATCGGCTTTGCAGAGCCGCTGGTGCGAAAGGGCGCGAAAGCGCTGTTTTTAAAAGGTCAAGATGTTGAGATAGAATTGACCGAAGCTACCAGATATTGGAATATCGAGCCGAAGCTCACTTCCAGCCGTACGGGCGGACAAGGCTGGATCGTCGAACTCGACCGGATCGAGCGGCGGAAATAGGGTTCGCGACAGCAGATGGCAATCGCCGATGACCGTAATTGATCAAGTGTATCAAGAAGATAGCGCTCCGGTTCCAGCGGGCCATCCGCGCATCCTGGCATTAGCCAACCAAAAGGGCGGCGTTGGAAAGACAACCACCGCGATCAATCTCGGAACGGCACTCGCTGCAATTGGAGAGAGGGTCCTGATCGTCGACCTCGATCCGCAGGGCAATGCCTCGACCGGCCTTGGCATCGACCGGCGCAACCGCAGCTGCTCAACCTATGACGTGCTGATCGGCGAGGCGAGCCTGCGCGAGGCCGTCGTCGCAACCGCCGTGCCCCGGCTGCACATCGCACCCTCGACCATGGATCTGTCGGGCCTTGAGCTCGAACTCGGCACGACCCCCGGCCGCGCCTTCCGCCTGCGCGATGCGATCGGGGCCCTGAACAACAACGTCTCGCCGGACAACGATTACACCTATGTGCTGATCGACTGTCCGCCCTCGCTCAACCTGCTCACGGTGAATGCGATGGCGGCATCCGATGCAATCCTGGTACCGCTGCAGTGCGAGTTCTTCGCGCTGGAAGGTCTGTCGCAGCTGCTGTCGACGGTCGAGCAGGTGCGCTCGACACTCAATCCGAACCTTTCGATCCACGGCATCGTTCTGACCATGTTCGACTCCCGCAATAATCTGTCGAACCAGGTCGTCGCCGACGTCCGGCAGTTCATGGGGACCAAGGTCTACAAGACCATGATCCCGCGCAATGTCCGGATCTCGGAGGCGCCGTCCTATGGCAAGCCGGTCCTGGTCTACGACCTCAAATGTGTCGGCAGCGAAGCCTATCTCAAGCTGGCCACCGAGGTGATCCAGCGCGAGCGCGAGTTGCGGGCGAGTTGAGCCAAGCTTGACATCATTCCGGACGATCCGCCTTGGCGGATCGATCCGGAATCCAGAGGTTGTGAAATTGCAGTTCGAGATTCTGGGTTCGCTCGCCTGGGCGAGCGCCCGGGATGACGGCGAGGGACAGGAGCGCTCAAGTTGAATCCAAGGGAGCTGGCGATGGCCGACGAAGCGCGTTCGCGACTGGGCCGCGGTCTTGCAAGTCTGATCGGCGACGTCGGCGGCGAAGCCGCGCATGTCGAGCGCCCCCGTGGGCAGCGCAAGGTGCCGATCGAGTTCTTGAAGCCAAATCCGCGCAACCCGCGCCGCACTTTTTCCGACGCGGAGCTTGCCGAGCTGACCGACTCGATCCGGCAGCATGGCGTGATCCAGCCGATCGTGGTGCGGCCGGTGCGCGGGGTGCATGACCGTTTCGAAATCATCGCCGGCGAGCGGCGCTGGCGCGCTGCACAGGCGGCGAGTCTCCATGAGGTGCCGATCGTTCCCGTCGACGTCAGCGACAGCGATGCGCTGGAGATCGCGATCATCGAGAACGTTCAGCGTGAGGACCTCAATCCGATGGAGGAGGCGCAGGGCTATCACGCGCTCGCCAACGAGTTCAAACGCAACCAGGAAGAGATCGCCAAGATCGTCGGCAAGAGCCGCAGCCACGTCGCCAACATGATGCGCCTGACGAAGCTCCCGGCCGAAGTGCAGGCCTTTATCGCGACCGGACAATTGTCGGCGGGACACGCGCGTGCGCTGATCAACGTGCCGGATCCGCTCAGCGCCGCCAAGCGCATTGTGGAGGAGGGGCTCAACGTTCGCCAGGTCGAGGCCTTGGCGCATGAGGAGGGCGTCCCTGAACGCAAGCCGCAAAAGGCGCGCACCGGCGCGAAGGTGAAGGACCCCGATACGGTCGCGCTGGAGAAGCGGGTCAGCGACGCGCTGGGGCTTGCGGTCAGCGTCAATCACCGCGATCCCGGCGGCACGGTGCAGATCAGCTATCGCAACCTCGAGCAGCTCGATGAAGTGATGAAGCGCCTGGCGCGGGGGGCTTAACCACCGTCATTTCCCGGTTCGCGCTTCGCGCGCTCCGGAATGACTATCCCCGCCGCCGCGCATTCACCGCGATAGACATCAGTGCACGTTGCGTAATGACCGCGCCGAGCGAGGCCTGCTTGCGCGCCTCAAGCGCTGCGGTCGCAAGCTGATCAATGATCGCAACCAGCCGCTCGGGCGTGAGATTGCGCAGCGCTGCCTCGACTGCGGCCTTGCGGGAAAAATGCAGCCGGGGATAACCGCCCTCGAGCAAGCTCGACATCGGCGTGCCTTCAGCCAGAGCGAGCGCGCATTTGTGCAGCCAGGCCGCCTGGCGCTGTGCGGCCGTCATGATCACGCCGGGATAGGTGCCGGCGATCATTGCCTTGGCGAACTCGCTTTCCACCAGCTCCGGCTTGCCCGCGAAGGCGCCGTCGACGATCGGATCGAGCTTGAGCTCGGAGGCGTCGGCAACGACGGCCATGACATGGTCCAGCGTCACCTCCCCTTCGCCATGGGCAAACAGCGTCAGCTTGCGCAGCTCGTTGCGCGAGGCCTGGCGGTCGCCGCCGAGCAATGTCATGAGCGTCGCCCGCGCGTCGGGCCCGATCCGCAAATTGGCGAGGCGCAGCTCGTCGTCGATCAGTTTTGCCAGATCGCGTTCGGTGTCGGGATAGCAGGCAATCGCCACGGCCGTCTTGGCCCGCTCGCACGCTTTGCGCAGCGGCGATTCAGTCCGGAGATCCCCGGCCTCGATCACGATCCGGCAATCCTTCAGCGGCGTTTCGGCCAGCGTGTCGACGCCGGACGCGAAACTGCGCGAGCCGGCGCGCACCCGGATGGCGCGCCGGCCGCCGAACAGCGGGATGGTGAGCGCTTCATCGACAAGCCGTGACGGCTCGGCGGCGAGCTCGTCGCCGTCGAGCTTGACCAGCGAGAAAGGATCATTGGGATCGTCGACGGCGGATGCGATCAGCGCATCGGCGCGTTCGCGCACCAGGCCTGTATCCGGTCCGTAGAGCAGGACGATCGGCCGGCCCGGGTCAGGCCTGGCAAGATAGGCGTCGATGTCTCTTCCGCGCAGCGCGACCATCTAGGACCGAAGCATAGGTTTTCACCACCCGTGACGGTGCGGCAGCGTTTGCCTGAACGAGTGACGCGTCAGGTCCCGGCCGTAAAGAAGGCGGCAAGCCGGGTCTGGATCTTTTCCGCGATCTCCTGCGCGGCCCGGTCCTCGGCATCGCGCAAGGCGCGCGTGCGGGCGAAGCGCTGATAGGAGCCCGGCATGTCATACGAGACCTCGGCGAAGCTCGAGCCGGTCATGACTGATTTGTTGGAGGCGATCTCGATCAAATTGTATTGCGCATTGATCCCAAAATTCTCGCTGGTCGGCAGCCCGGTGGCCTGGTTCACCATCAGCGAGGACTTGCTGCTGGCGAATTGCAGGATCAGGCGATGGGTCGGCGGCATGCCCGTGGCATTGCCGTAAAGCTTGAACGCCAGCGCATTGCGGATTTCCACGCCGATGCGGGCTTCGCGCGAGCCGTTAGGCTTGTCGACTGGCGGAACTTCCACCCCCAGGAGCTTTTCCCGCAGGTCCGGCGTGCCGTCGGTGTGCTCGGCATACATCGGCTGGAAGCAACCAGCCGTCGTTGCCGCCAAAGCAAGCACGGCGACGAGCCGGAGGGCGATGCGGGTTCTAGCCAACCACATTCACGATCCTCATGGGAACGATAATGACTTTACGGACGGGTTTGTCCCCCAGCGCGGCTTTTACCGCATCGAGCGCCAAAACGGCAGCCTCAATTTCGGCATTCTGGGCCGCTTTGGCGACCGTCACTTCGCCCCGCTTCTTGCCGTTCACCTGGACCACCAGGGTGACGTTGTCTTCAACCAGCAGATCGCGTTCGATTTGCGGCCAACTGGCCTCCGAGATCAGCCCGCTGTGGCCCAGCACCTTCCAGCATTCTTCGGCCAGATGCGGCATCATCGGGGCAATCAGCTGAACCAGGATCGTCGCCGCTTCGCCGACGGCCCAAGCGAGATCGACCGGAGGCCGACCGCCCTCGTCGGACACGTTGGCCAGCGTCTCGGCCAGCGCGTTGGTGAACTCGCGGATGTGAGCGAGGCAGACGTTGAAGTGCAGCCGCTCGATGCCGGTCGAGACCTTGTCGAGGGCGCCATGCGCCGCCTTGCGCAGGGCGAGCGCCTCCTCACCGAAGCTTGCCGGCCGGGCCGCCGGAGTGGTCCCGGCGACCTCGACCGCCTCGTTGACCACGCGCCACAGCCGCTGCACGAAGCGCGCTGCGCCCTGCACCCGCTCGTCGCTCCAGATCACGTCGCGATCGGGCGGGGAGTCCGACAGCATGAACCAGCGCGCGACGTCGGCGCCATAGGTCGCGATGATGTCGTCGGGGTCGACGGTGTTCTTTTTCGACTTCGACATCTTCTCGATCGAGCCGATCGTGACCTCCTCGCCAGTGGCGATCATGACGGCGCGGCGGCCGTTGCCGCCGGTCTCGATCTTCACCTCGGCCGGGGTCGCATAGCTGCCGTCGGCCTTTCGGTAGGTCTCATGGACGACCATGCCTTGGGTGTATTGGCCGGTAAACGGTTCGTCGTAGGCAATGTGCCCGGTGGCCTTCATCGCGCGGGTGAAGAAGCGCGCATAGAGCAGATGCAGGATCGCGTGCTCCACGCCGCCGATATACTGGTCGACCGGCATCAGCCGATCGACGACGGGACGCGTGGTCGGGGCCGTCTCATTCCAGGGATCGGTGAAGCGCGCGAAGTACCAGGACGAGTCGACGAAGGTGTCCATGGTGTCGGTTTCGCGCACCGCCTTGCCGCCGCATTGCGGGCAGGTGACGTGCTTCCAGGTCGGGTGATGGTCGAGCGCATTGCCCGGCCGGTCGAAGGTCACGTCCTCCGGCAGCCTGACCGGCAGGTCCTTCTCCGGCACCGGCACCACATCGCATTTTTCGCAATGGATCACCGGGATCGGACAGCCCCAATAGCGCTGCCGCGAGATGCCCCAGTCGCGCAGGCGGAAATTGACCTGGCGCTCGCCGACCGGCGCGTTGCCGCGCAGTTCGCTTTCCAGGCGCTTTGCGACTTCTTCCTTGGCGGCGTCGATGGTCATGCCGTCGAGGAAGCGCGAATTGATCATGCGGCCGTCACCGTCATAGGCGGTGTCGGTGATCACGAAGCTCTTGGGATCCTGCCCCTCCGGGCACACCACCGGCGTATTGCCCAGGGCGTATTTGTTGACGAAGTCGAGGTCGCGCTGGTCGTGTGCCGGGCAGCCGAAGATGGCGCCGGTGCCATATTCCATCAGCACGAAATTCGCGACATAGACCGGCAGCTTCCAGCCGGGATCGAACGGGTGGATGGCCCGGATGCCGGTGTCATAGCCCTGCTTCTCGGCGGTATCGATGACCTCCTGCGCCGTGCCGATGCGCTTGATCTCGGCAATGAACTCCGCGAGCTTCGGGTCCTTGGCCGCGGCCGCCTGCGCCAGAGGGTGATCGGCCGAGATCGCCATGAACTTTGCGCCGAACAGCGTGTCGGGGCGCGTCGTGAAGATCTTCAGCTCGGTCTCGCCGGCAGGTGTCGTCGCCGCATCCAGCGCGAAGCGGATCAAGAGGCCCTCGGAGCGGCCGATCCAGTTGCGCTGCATCAGCCTGACCTTGTCGGGCCAGCGGTCCAGCGTGTCGATCGCGTCCAGGAGCTCCTGGGCGTATTTGGTGATCTTAAACACCCACTGGTTCATCTCGCGCTGCTCGACGACGGCGCCCGAGCGCCAGCCGCGGCCGTCGATCACCTGCTCATTGGCGAGCACGGTCATGTCGACC